>Ga0207653_10000299_pt1 | contig 28503 bp, 25 predicted proteins | sample KBSK5251metaG_FD_184341 | JGI IMG/M metagenome (GOLD analysis project Ga0207653, IMG submission 184341) | Corn, switchgrass and miscanthus rhizosphere microbial communities from Kellogg Biological Station, Michigan, USA - KBS K5-25-1 metaG... | ecosystem: Host-associated > Plants > Roots >...
AGGCGACCGCCGAGCAGCGCTGGGATCTCCTGGGGGTCGGCTTGATCCTGAAGGCATGGGGCTGGCAGGTGCTGACGGACCTGCACGGCGAGATCATCGTCAAGGAGGCGATCGACCAGTCCCGCACGGCGTTCGATTACGACACGCAGGATTACGCCTATCAAGAGGTGCAGCGGCTGCTCGACAGCGCGATCGTCCTCCTCAAGCGGACCGACGGCGCCGTCGATCAGGGCTACCTCGGCTTCGGCGACCACATCTACAACGGCGACCGCACCAAGTGGCTGAAGCTGGCCTACGGGATGCTGGCGCGGAACCTCAACCACTATTCCAACAAGGCGGCCTACGATCCCGCCCGGGTGATCCGGCTGGTGGACTCCTCGTTCACGAGCAACGCCGACGACGCGCTGCTCGGGTATCCCTGCACATCCACCGATTTCGCCGACTGCAACTTCTGGGGCATTTCCCGCGGCAATATCAACGCCTACCGCCAGACGCAGTTCGTCGTCGGCTTGATGGACGGCACGCAGTTCGGCGGCACCGTAGATCCCCGCATGAGCCGCATGCTGACGATCGACTCGGCGAATACGACCTACCGCGGTGTGGACGTCAATCAGGCACAGTTCGGCGCGCTCAGTGTGCCACAACGGCCGCGGAACTTCTTCGGGTACGTCGCGACCCCTGCCACGGGCTCACCGTCCCGTTTCATCTTCGCCGATCGGTCGAAGATCCCGGCGATGACCTATGCGGAGCTGCAATTCATCAAGGCCGAAGCGGCCCTGAAGATGGGGAACCAGGCCACCGCGCTGACGGCGTACACCAACGGAATCCGGTCGCATTTCCAGTTCGTCAACGACCGGAGTGCGGAGGCCGGCAACCCCAACGCGATCACGACGGCCACGCGCGATTCCTTCCTCGCATCGCCGAACATCGTCCCCGCGACGCTGACGCTGTCGCACATCATGTCGCAAAAGTTCATCGCGCTATGGGGATGGGGGCACAACGAGCTGTGGATGGACATGCGCCGCTATCACTACCAGGATGTTGACGTCGTGAGCACCACGCAGGTATTCCGTGGGTTCACGCCGCCGACCACCCTCTACGCCGACAATGTCGGCAAGATCGTGGAACGGATTCGGCCGCGCTTCAACTCCGAATACGTGTGGAACCGTGACGCCCTCTCGGCGATCCACGGGTTGGATACTGACTATCACACCAGAGAGCTGTGGATCACGCAACCATGATCACTCATCGGAACGTATCCCGCGCCCTGGCGTTGGCGCTTGCCGCCACGCTGTTCGCCGCGTGTGACAAGAACACCGTCCAGGAGCTGCCGTTCGAGCCGCTAACGGGCACGCAAGTGAAATTCTTCAACTTCGGCGTGAATGCGCCGGGGGTGAATTTCTACGCCGATCAGCAGAAAATGACGGCCGTACAGTCCGGCACGGGCACCGAGGCCACGACCGGCGTCGCGTACGGCGGCGTCGGAAATGGCAACTCCTATTCGCAGCTGGCTGGCGGCGCACACACGCTCACCGGACGAATCGCCGCGACCACCGACAAGGACCTGGCCGTCGCGACCGTCAACGCGACCGTCGCTGCCGGGAAGTTCTACTCGTTGTACATGAGCGGGTTCTACAACACCACCACCAAGACGGTCGATGCCTTTGTGGTGGAGGATCCCATCGGGCCGCCGGCGGATTACTCCGTCGCGTACGTCCGATTCGTCAATACGATCTCGAATGTGACGCATCCCTTGGTCCTGTATGCGAAGTACACCACGGGAGACACGACGCAGGTCGTCACACTCTCGGCGGGAGTGGCCTACCAGGCGGTGAGCGCATTCTCCACCCTCCCGGCCGGCGTATACAACATGTCCGCGCGCTATCAGGACTCGACGGCGAACAAGTTTTCGCGAACAGGGGTGTCGTTCCTGGCCGGGCACTACTACACGGTCGGCGCGCGCGGGGACATCACGATCACGTCCACCACCGCAACAAACCGCCCGTTTCTGGACAACACGACCAGCTGGTAATGCCCCGCCCCGGCTGGACGCTTGACTTTCGGTGTCCGTCTGGGGATACTTGAGACCGAGCGAACAAGCCAGACCGATCGAGGACCTGGGACAGCGTCTCAGGTCCTTCTTCTTTTAGGCCTCGCTCACCGGCGCCGGAATCACAGGTCGCGGCGCACCGAGTGGTGACGTCGCGCGACGCCGGGAACAGTTTTCAGCACAGGAGTTTCATCAGATGGCACGTATCACAGGTACCGTGAAGTGGTTCAACGACGCGAAGGGGTTTGGTTTCATCACGCCCGAGAACGGCGAGAAGGACTGCTTCGTGCATCACACCGCTATCCAGGCGCAGGGCTTCAAGTCTCTCGCCGAAGGCGAGCGCGTCGAGTTCGACGTCGTGCAGGGCCAAAAGGGCCCGGCGGCGCAGAACGTCGTCAAGCTCTCGTAACCATCGCGGTACAGTAGCTTAGAACGGCGCTCTCTTCGGAGAGCGCCGTTTTCATTTGAGCCCCAGCGCCGCGTTCAGCCAGCGCACGAGCGGAAGCATCAGCCGGAAGTCCCGCTCGAGACCCTCCGTAAGCCGCGGCGACAGCACTTCGCGGTCGCTCAGCTGGCGCCCGATCGTGAACGATTGATAGCGCAGCCACGCTGCCGCCGGATGACCGTCGCTGTAGCCCCGCGGCATCCGCTTCAGCATCACTTCGTCATCGAGACCGCCGTACCGCCGCTTGGCGGCGGGACGCTTGACGATCCGGCCGAACCCCTTTGGATCGTCCGCGATCGCGTCGCGGATCTTGTTCAGCGCCGGCCGCGGCGGCATCCAGATCCCCGCCCCGACGAACGATTGCCTGGGCTGGACATGGAAATACAGTCCGGCGCTGCCCGCCTCGGCGTCGCCGCCCACCCGATGATCGGCCGCGCGGTGCCGGAACCAGCACGCCGCGTGCGTCTTGTACGGCGACTTGTCCTTGGAAAACCGAATGTCGCGATTGATCCGAAACATCGAGCGCTTCGGATCCCCCGTCAGCTCGGGGGCAAACCGGGAAAAGCGGACGTCCATCTCTTCGATCAGCGCGCGCATCGGCACGCGGATGTGGGTTTCGTAATCGTCCCGATGCGCCTCGAACCACGGCTTCTTGTTATTCCGGGCGAGGCCGCGCAGGAAGCGCAGTGACACGTCTGTGAACGGCATGGCAGCGCTCGCTACTGGTGGATAGCAGGAAGAATAGTGGAGTATAGAACGTCGGGCCCGGCCGTAAAACTGGCGTCGCTCGCCCCCGTCACCACGACGACGAGATCGAACGCCGGGATGACGAACAGCCACTGGCCGCGCGCGCCCGCGCAGGTGAAGACGACGTTGCCGCGTTCCGCGGTGCTGCCATGCCCGTCGAGCGGCAGCAGCCACCAGAGGAAGCCGTAATCGGTCTGATGCGAGCCGAAGGTTCTCGGCCGGAGCGTGACGGGCGCTGTGACAGCGGCCAGCCACCCGGTCGAGATGATCTGCCGATCACCCCACCGTCCGTCGCGAAGCAAAAGATACCCGATCCGGACCAGATCCAGCGCTCGCAGATTGAGGCCGCCGCCGGTATGCGGGAGCCCGTCGAACGGCGAGCGGAACCAACGTTCCGTGGTGATGCCGAGTGGACCGAAAAGATTGGTGTGAGCAAATGTCTCGAACGGGGTCGCCGTCGCCGCTCGCACCGCGCCCGCCAGCACGATCGGGCCACCGCTGTTGTACTGCCAATGCCCGTCGGGCGCGTCGTTCATCGGACGATCGAGCACCATGCGCACCCAGTCGTCCGGCGAATCGTTGAGGATCTGCAGGGGCGACCCCGGATACGGATCCTCGTAGAAATCGATGCCCGATCGCATCGTCAGAAGGTCGCGCACCGTGACGCCACGTTTGCGGTCGTCGAGATTCTGCAGCGTCGTATACTGCGGGAAGAAGCGCAGAATCGAATCGCCGACCTCCAGCTTCCCCTGGTCCACGGCGATGCCGACGATGAGGCTCGTGATGCTCTTTGAAACGGACTGCATCGTGTGCACGTCGGCGCGGGAGGAGCCGTTGAAATACTGCTCGACCACCACGTAGCCCTGCCGCACCACCACGAGGCTGTTGACGGACGGAATCGACCCGTTTCGAATCCGCCGGATCAACGCTCCGAGCGCGGCCTGATCGAGTCCAACTTGCTGCGGTTGGGCCGTGCGCCAGTCGGCGCCGGGCGGGGGCCAGTACGTCGCGCCGTCGAAGGGGACAGGAGCGAGCGGAGCCGGAGCGCCGCACGCCGCAGCAGCAGCCAGCTCGAGCATGATGGCGAGCGTCACGCGCATTCTACCAAGCTACCCATCCAGCCCGAGCGATGATGACGCCCTTGCAAATCTCTTACGTCCGGCCGCTGGGAGGGGACCTGACTAGCGCCTCACCCGCAATTGGGACAAAATCCACGCCGTGAACATTCTGCCGCTGCTGCTCCTCGCCCTGCAGGCGCCGGTGCTCCAGCACGATGGGCTGCAGTTCAAGGACCTGAACAAAAACGGCGTCCTCGATCCCTATGAGAACTGGCGCCTCTCCCCCGAGCAACGCGCGCGCGACCTCCTCGGGCGCATGACACTCGAGGAAAAGGCCGGGACGATGATGCACGGCACGGTGCGGAGCACCGGACCGACAGGCGGCGTCGGCATGGGTGCGCAATACGACACCGCCGCCACTCGCCGTCTCATCGACAGCGTGAAGGTCACCAACCTCATCACGCGGCTCAGCGGCGATCCCGCAGCGATCGCGACGCAGAACAACGCGCTCCAACACATCGCCGAAAACACTCGGCTTGGCATCCCACTCACCATCAGCACCGACCCGCGGAACCACTTCCAGTACGTCGTCGGCACCAGCGTGCAAACCAACCGCTTCTCGCAGTGGCCCGAGGCCCTCGGCTTTGCCGCCATTGGGGACACCGCGCTCACCCGGCGGTTTGGCGACATCGCGCGCCAGGAGTACCGCGCCGTCGGCATTCAGATGGCCCTGTCGCCGCAAGCCGACCTCGCGACCGAGCCGCGGTGGGGACGCATCTCAGGCACCTTCGGCGAGGACGCCGCGCTCGCCGAGCGTCTGGTCCGGGCGTACGTCGCCGGCTTCCAGCACGGCGAGACCGGCCTAGACTCGGGCAGCGTGGTGACGGTCGTGAAGCACTGGGTGGGCTATGGCGCCGCAACAGATGGCTTGGACAGTCACAACTACTACGGCCGCTTCGCCACGTTCACGGGCCCCAACCTCGCCTACCATGTGCAGCCGTTCCTGGGCGCTTTTGCCGCCCATGTCGCCGGGGTGATGCCGACCTATTCGATCCTCCAAGGCGCCACGTGGGACGGCAAGCCCATCGAAGCCGTCGGCGCGGGCTACAATCGCCAGCTGCTCACCGACATCCTGCGCGGCCGCTACGGCTTCGGCGGCATCGTGGTCACGGACTGGGCGATCACCTGGGACTGCAACGAGCGGTGCAAGAACGGGGCGCCGGCGGGTCAGCGCCCGTCGTTCGCCGACCTGGGAATGCCCTGGGGCGTCGAGGATCTCTCGATGCGCGCGCGTTTCGTGAAGGCAGTCCAGGCGGGCGTGGACGAGTTCGGGGGCACCGAGCGCGCCGACATGCTCGTCGACGCGGTCCGCGCGGGTGAGCTGACGGAGGCGCGGCTCGACAGCTCGGTGGTGCGGATTCTCACCCAGAAGTTCGCGCAAGGCCTGTTCGAGCATCCGTACGTCGATCCCGAGGCCGCCGCCCGGGTCGTGGGGAACGACGCCTTCCGCGCCGCGGGGCTCGACGCACAGCGCCGGGCCCTCGTGCTACTCGAGAACAAGGGCCCCATCTTGCCGCTGCGCCTGCCGCGGGGTCGCGCGCTGCGGGTGTATCTGTATGGCATGGGCCCCGACGCGGTGTCGCGCGAAGGGTGGACGGTCGTGGCGGATCCGCTCAAGGCCGATATCGCCATCATGCGACTCACCGCGCCATTCGAGCGACTGCACCCGCAGTACGTCTTCGGCCAGTTCTTGCACGAGGGCAGTCTCGCCTTCAAGAATGGCGATCCCGACTATGAAGCCTTCAAGCGCGTGAGCACCGTGGTGCCCACGGTAGTGACCGTGTTCCTCGACCGCCCCGCGATTCTGACGCCGCTCCAGTCCAAGGCGCGGGCGCTCATTGCTAACTTTGGGGTAAGCGATGAGGCGTTGCTGGATGTGCTGACGGGCCGAGCGCGGCCCGCCGGGAAGTTGCCGTTCGAGCTGCCGTCATCAATGGAAGCCGTCGCCGCCCAGCGGCCGGACATGCCGCACGACAGCGCGCGCCCGTTGTATCCGATGGGATTCGGGCGCAGCTACTGAAGTTTTCCTTCATTGGAGGTGTACGATGCAGGTTCGACCCTTTGCTCTCCTGATAGCGTGCGCGTTGCTGCCCGGCGCGCTCGCCGCCCAAGCTTCGACAATGGCCGCTCCTGCGGCGTCGACGAGCCCCGTCGCCGACGCGTTGCGCAACATGGAGCAGCGCTCCGCGCGCAACCTGATCGCGGCCGCCGAGGCGATGCCGGCGGACAAGTACGGCTATCGGCCTACGCCGGCGCAGATGAGTTTCGCCGCGATTCAGGTCCACCTCGCCAACGAGGGGAACGACTTCCTGTGCGGTAAGGTCGGGGGCGTTGCGTCGCCGCAGCGGGCGCCGGTCGACACGACCATGACGAAGGAGCAGCTCGTCGCCCGCCTGAAGGAAACGTTTGCGTTCTGCGAGCAGGCCTTCGTGCATCTCGACGACTCGAAGCTCGGTGAGCAGATGACGTTCTTCGGTCCCAATCCCGTGTCGCGCGCGACCGCCATTCTCATCACGGTGGGCGACTGGGCTGATCACTACAGCCAGGAATCGAACTACCTGCGCCTGAACGGCATCCTGCCGCCCACGGCGCAGCGGCGAGGCATGTAGTCCGAATTGGTAGGGGCGCAGCATGCTGCGCCCCTACCAGAGGACTCTATGGAAGTCATCGTTCAGGGCGACTACGAGCAGATGAGCAAGGCCGCGGCGCAGATCGTCGCGGAGCTGCTCAACACCAAGCCGAGCGCCGTCCTCGGCATGGCGACGGGGTCTACTCCCCTGGGCCTCTACCAGGAGCTCGTGCGGCTGCACAAGCGGGAGCAGCTCGACTTCTCCCGCGTCACCACATTCAATCTGGATGAGTACGTCGGCCTCCAGATGAATCACCCGCAGAGCTACCACTTCTTCATGCACGAGCACTTCTTCCGTCACGTCAACATCCCGCCGCATAACATCAACATCCCGTCGGGGACGACGAGCAACTATCCGGCCTTCTGCGAGTGGTACGAGAAACGCATCGCCGATTGCGGCGGGATCGACTTGCAGATCCTCGGCATCGGCACGGACGGGCATATCGCCTTCAACGAGCCCACCAGCTCGCTGAGCTCGCGGACGCGGCTCAAGACCCTCTCCAAACAGACGATCGACGACAACGCGCGGTTCTTCGACCGCCGCGAAGACGTGCCGGTCTATGCCATCACCATGGGCGTCGGCACGATCCTCGATGCGCGCAAGCTGCTCCTCGTGGCGAGCGGCGACGCCAAGGCGAAAGCGGTGGCGCAAGCCGTCGAGGGTCCGGTGACCAGCATGGTGACCGCCAGCGCGCTCCAGCTCCACCGCGACGCGATCGTGATCGTGGACGAGGCAGCGGCCGCGGGCCTGACGATGCGCGACTACTACGAGTTCATCTACGAGGCAAAACCCGCCGCTCCCAGAGCTTAAGGGCTGTGACCGCCCGCACTTGCTTCTGCAGGTCGAAAGTGAATGTTGCTGGGTCCATTCAGGCGACTGTCTGTGAGCGTTTGGGAGCAAATCGTTCGATCGCTGCGCACGCTGCGCCTCGACACCATGCGAGGCAAGTTCGTCGTGTTCGCGGTTCTCGCGACTTTGGTCGCGACGCTCGCCATGACCGTGATGCTGTACGGGGGCAACCAACGCGCCTTGAGTGACCGCGTCGCGCTCGAGCTCCGGGCCACGAGCTCGGACGGGGCGCGCGAGATGGGCGTGTGGCTCGACCAGCGATTGTACGATCTGCGGCTCAGGGCGAGTCCGTACGTGGTGTCGGATAATCTCGCGAGAGCCGCCGGACGCAGCGGGGCGCAAGCCCTCGTCCGGCTCCGCGACTACCTCAATTCCATCCGTCAGAATCTTGCGGCCCACGAAGGCCTCGCCATCCTCGGACAGGACGGCCAGGTGCTGACGAGCAGCGGCAGCCGGACCGGCTTCCGGCTGTCCGCCGACCGCATGAGTGACCTCCGGACGCGGGACGCGCTCACGGGCGAGCCCGTATGGGACGCCGGGCTGGGTAAAGCGGTGATCGTCCTCGTCGTCCCGATCCGTCGGGATGACGGAGCGTTTCTGGGCGCGTTGGCCGCCAAGGTCAATCTCGACGACATCAAAGACACGTTCGCGCAGCTGTCCGGCAACAGCTCGCGCGAGCTGTACCTGATCACCGAGCAGGGGCACGTCGTGATCAGCTCGGCAGGCAGCTCCGCCGATCTGATGAAGACGACCTTGCCGGACGTGACGACCCGCGAGCTCATCGAACGCGAAGGCCAAACCGTCGTTCAGTCGCGTGCCAAGGGGCGTGACGTGGTGGCGGTCCTGCACCGAATTCCGCAGCTGCACTGGGCGGCCGTAGCTGAAGCCCCTCGTGCGGCGGCCTCCAGCGAGGCACGCGCGCTGCGTACGCGCACGGTGCTGCTGCTGGTCGGGCTGGTACTGGGAGTGGGACTCGTGGCGGGCTTGGTCGGCCTGTTCATCACCCGCCCGCTCGAGCTGCTGACCGCAGCCGCGGCCCGCGTCTCCGCCGGCGACCTTGGGGTCGAGCTACCCCACGCCGGGAGCGGCGAGGTCGGGTACCTGACGCGGGCGTTCAACACGCTCGTGACGCGGCTGCGCGAAAAAGAAAGTCACGGCGAGCTGGAGAAGCTGTCGGTCACCGATGCCCTGACCGGGCTGTACAACCGCCGCCACCTCATGGGCACGCTGGCGAGCGAAGTGCAACGCTCGCGCCGCCTGCGCCGCGCGTTTTCCGTGCTGCTGGCGGACGTCGACCATTTCAAGCAGTACAACGACACGCACGGCCACCTCGCCGGTGACGCGGCGCTCGTGAAGATCGCGGAAGTTTTTCGCCGCACGACCCGGCAGGTCGACTGCGTGGCGCGCTACGGGGGCGAGGAGTTCGTCGTGATGCTGCTCGAAGCGAACATGGCGACCGCCACGCTCGTGGCGGAGCGCATTCGCGCCCGGGTGGCGGCAGAGGATCTCGGCGAGGGGAAACTCACGCTGAGCATCGGCCTGGCCGAGTACCCCGACGGCGGCGATACGCCCGAGGAGTTGATCGCGAGCGCGGACGCGGCAATGTACAAGGCCAAGAATGCCGGCCGGAACCAGGTCGTGGTCGGCGGCACGAGCGAGCAGCGCGCGCCGGAGAAACGGTCGCGGCGCAAACGGGAGGCATGAAGTAGATTTTTCCGGCTTGAGCGACCATCCGATTATCCGCGTCCAACACGTCGTCAAATCGTTCGGGAAGGTCACGGCGGTTGACGACGTCTCCTTCGATGTGCATCCCGGTGAAATCTTCGCATTTCTGGGGCCGAACGGCGCCGGGAAGACGACGACCATCAAGATGCTGACGACGCTCCTGCACCCCACGAGCGGCGCCCTCGAGCTCGACGGGCTCGATCCCACCACCCATGCCACCGAGGTGCGACGCCGCTTCGGCGTCGTGTTCCAGGATCCGAGTCTCGACAGCGAGCTCACGGCGTGGGAAAACATGGACATCCACGGCGTCCTGTATCATGTGCCGCGCCAGATCCGGCGGGAGCGGGCCGAGGCCCTGCTCAAGATGTTCGAGCTGTGGGACCGGCACGCGGACCTCGTGAAGACGTTCTCGGGGGGCATGAAACGCCGCCTCGAAATCGCCCGCGGGCTGCTGCACACGCCGCGGGTGTTGTTTCTGGACGAGCCGACGCTCGGCCTCGATCCGCAGAGCCGCAATCAGATGTGGACCCTCGTGCGGAACCTCAATAAAGCCGAGGGCGTCACGGTGTTCCTGACGACCCATTACATGGACGAAGCCGACCGCGTCGCCGACCGGATCGCCGTGATCGACCACGGGCGCATCGTCGCCACCGGCTCCTCGGCGGAGCTGAAGCAGCAGACCGGCACCGATTCGCTCGAGGCGGCTTTCCTCAAGCTCACCGGCACGACGATTCGCGACGAGAGCGCCAGCGCCGCCGACAGCGTACGCGCCTTTGCCAGGGCCTGGAGGCGCTAGCCATGAGCGTCATCTATGTGCTCTGGCTGCGCGAGGTGAAGAAGTACCTGCGCTCGCGCGTGCAGATCATCGCGTCCCTCGGCTCGCCGCTGATGTACCTGGGCGTGCTCGGGTTCGGCCTGGGCCCCGTCTTTCAGCGCGCCGGCGAGGGCAAGTACATCCAGTTCATGGCGCCCGGCGTCATCGGCATGACGGTGCTCTTCACCGCCATGTTCTCCGGGATCGCGATGCTGTGGGATCGCCAGTTCGGATTTCTGAAAGAGACGCTGGTCGCGCCGGTGCCTCGACTGCTGATCATGATCGGCCGCACCCTCGGCGGGGCCACCGTGGCGGTGCTGCAAGGCGCGCTGATCTTCGTGGTGACGCTCATCGTGGGATTCCGTCCCGAGAGTCTCCTCGCGGTGCCGCTCGCGTTTCTGGTGATCGCGCTGATCGCCATCATCTTTTCCGCGCTGGCGACGGCGATCGGCTCGAGTATCAAGGAAATGCAGGGCTTCCAGATGGTGATGAACTTTCTCGTGATGCCGCTCTTCTTTCTCTCGGGCGCGATCTATCCGCTCGAGGGCCTGCCCAAAGTCCTCGCGGCCTTCACGCGCGTCGATCCACTCACCTATGGCGTCGACGGCATGCGCGGGGTGCTGATCGGCAGGACGCATTTTGGCATCACCTTGGACATTGCGGTGCTGCTGGGAGTCGGGATCCTGTTCGTCATCTTCGGTGCGTGGCGGTTTTCCAAAATCGAGGCTTAGCATGACGCTCTTGCCATTACTTCTGATGATGCAGGTCGTGGGGAAGCACGCGCTCGTCTACACCACGGCAGAGAGCACCAGCTTCCGGCTGACCCCCACCGACACGCTGTCGTTCAAGCCCTCAGAGCCGACGTCGGAAGGCAAGGTGTACATCTGGGTCGATCCGCGGAAAACGTTCCAGCCGCTGATCGGCATCGGTGGGGCGCTGACTGATGCGGCGGCGGAGACGTTCGCGAAACTGCCGGCGGCCACCCAGGAAGAAGTAATGACGGCGTACTACAGCCCGGACCGCGGGATCGGGTACACGCTCGGTCGCACCAACATCAACAGCTGCGACTTCTCGAGCGACATGTACACGTACGTGATGGAAGGCGACTCGGCGCTCACGTCGTTCTCCGTCTCGCACGACCTGCGCTACAAGATTCCCCTGATCCGGCGCGCGATGGCCACGAGCGGGAACCGCCTCAAGCTGTTCGCCAGTCCGTGGAGCCCGCCGGCGTTCATGAAGACCAACAACGACATGCTGCACGGCGGGCGGCTGCGCCCCGAGTACGCGCACTCCTGGGCGCGCTACTACACCAAGTTCATCGACACCTATCGGAAAGCGGGCGTGCCGGTCTGGGGCATCACGATTCAGAACGAGCCGATGGCGACCCAGACTTGGGAGTCCTGCATCTATCAGGCAGCGGACGAGCGCGACTTTCTGAAGAATCATCTCGGTCCCGCGATGACGCAGGCGGGGCTGCGCGACGTGCACATCATGGTCTGGGATCACAACCGCGATCTGATCATCGAGCGCGCGCTCGCGATCTTCGGCGATACCGCGGCAGCAAAATACGCCTGGGGGATGGGGTTCCATTGGTATGAGGATTGGTCGGGTGGGACGCAGATGTACGGCAACGTCGCACTCGTCAGCCGGCTCTACCCGAACAAGCACCTGGTCTTCACCGAGGGGACACCGGCGAATTTCGACTCCACAGCCTATGGCCGCTGGAGCCTCGGCGAAGCGTACGGCCGGTCGATGATCAACGATTTCAATTCCGGCGCCGAGGGGTGGACGGACTGGAATATCCTGCTCGATGAGCGCGGCGGTCCGAATCACGTCGGGAACTTCTGCTTTGCGCCGATCCATGCCGATACGCGGACGGGCGCGCTGATCTACACCAATTCCTACTACTACATCGGTCACTTCTCAAAATTCATTCGGCCCGGCGCCAAGCGGATTCTGGCGGTACCGAGCCGCAGCATGTTCCTCACCACCGGCTTCGTCAATCCGGACGGCAAAGTGGTCGTCGTCGTCATGAATCCGACGGCGAAGGCGGGAGACTACAACCTGACCGTCGGCACGGCGTCCGCGCAGATCAGCGCACCGCCGCATTCGATCCAAACGGTGGTGTTCTCGCGCTAGAGTCCGAGCCCGATCAGCCGTCTCGCGAAATGGTGCCACGCCGCGCTTTGGGCGATGGCGAAGCGCAACGGCCCCGAGGCGACGAGCGCCAGTCCACCCCACAGGCTCACGGGATGCACGCGACGATGCGCGAGCAGATCGCGCACCGGTGCCGCAAGAAGGAATCCGAGGAAAACCGGGATCACCAACGCGCCGTGAGTGGTTACGAACGGCCAGCGCGAGACGGCAGGGCCCAGCATGCTGATGGTGCCGAGCAGCATGAACCGCTTATGGGTCTCGCTGCTCTTGCGATAATAGATCGCCAGGCCAACGAATATTGCAAAACCCACCACATCGACGATCATGACGAGCATGAATGCGAGACCATCCCCCGGCAGGGTTCCGCGGCGAGCAGCGGAAACCGCAAGCCAGGGCCCGGTCACGGTCATGATGGCTGCGGCCGCGGCGGCGACATAGCCGAGTCTCCGATGCACCGCGAGCCGACCCGTCGCTACCAGCGTCGTCTGCACGAGAAAGATCACGAACCAGCTGGCGAACAGCACCGCATGCGCCACGACGTAGAGCGCCAGTGGCGGACCGCCGGTCCCGACGCGGTGAGTCTCCGAGTTCGCGAACCCCACCACCACGGTTGCGAGCATCACAACAGCCATCGCCCGATAGAAGCGGTGTGGTGACGACGCGATTGCGGGTGCGGTTGGACCGGGCGTAAGATGGGGTGACGTCATGCCGAACGATGCGACGAGACCCCGGATTGTGTGATGACCGCCCGCGCCAATGAATTGACTCCGCACGCCAGCAGCGGGCCGCTGATGCAGCCCGCCTCACAGCTTCGTGTCTTCGGCGACGCGCTGCGTGAGTTGGGCTACGACGTCGCATCGCTCCTCACGCAGGCGGGCCTCCGGTCCTCCGACCTCGACGATCCTGACGCCCTGGTTCCCTGCGCGAGTGTTGGGACCGTGTTGGGTGCGGCGGCACAGCAGCGGCGCGTCCCCGATCTCGCAGCACACCTGGCGTTCCATACGCCACTGGGCGCATACCCGTTGCTCGATTATCTCGTCCTGACCACCGACAATGTCGGCGACGCACTACGCCAGCTGGAGCGCTACTTCCACCTCGCCACGGCGCCGTGCCGGCTGGACGTTGTCGAGGAGAAGGAGTACGTGCGCCTGCTGTTGCAGGACGCTGATCCGTTCGTCGCGCTGTACGAAACCGCGATCGTCATCCATCACCTCCGTGACGAGACTCAACAGCGCGTGCCCGTTTCGTTGGTCAGTCTGACCTTCGAGCCGGACGACCGGCGCGACCTGGAACGGCTGCTGGGGTGCCCGGTGCGTGCGCCGGCGCCCTGGAGCGGCATCGAGTTCCCGCGCGACGCGATGGCGGTGGCGTTACGGCAGCGTGACCCTGTCTTGCGAGGCGTGCTCGAGGGTCGAGCGACAGCTCGCGCCCCCGGCCGCGTGGCGACGCACGACACGGTGTCTGCTCGAGTGCGTGCCGCCGTCGCGTCGCGGCTCGGCGAAGCACTGCCCGATATTTCGCGCATCGCGCGGCAGCTTGCGATGGGTACGCGCACGTTGCAGCGCCGCCTCGCCGCTGAAGGCGTGTCGTACAAAGATCTCGTCGACGACGCGCGCCGGGATGCCGCGCAGCGGCTGCTCGCGGATCGCTCGCTCGCGGTGGCGGAGGTGGGATATCTCCTTGGCTTCTCCGAGCCCAGTGCTTTCCATCGCGCCTTCAAGCGGTGGTGCCGAGTGACGCCACTCGAGTATCGGAAGTCCGTCGTTTGACGGTGGGTCGTGCCCACCGTACGTTGACCACCCCCTCGCTCGCCCGGAGAAGACATCGTGATCACGCAGCGCCTGTCGGGAATCGTGCTCGCATCGTTGTTGCTCCTCGCGCCGATCGCAGCGGCGCAGAATCGGGAACCCCCACCGCCCCGCGATCCCCGAGTGGGACTCAAAGCGGGCTGGTGGGACGCCGGCCAGGCCTCCTGGAACATGCGGCTGGTCTCGACCACCAAGCCGCCGGCGCAATTCATTCCCGCCGAGCCGGGCAACTTCGACTTCATGAACTCCGACCTGGCGTTCAAGGATCACTACGTCATCCAGGGCAACTTCCAGGGCTTCTCGATCTGGGACGTCGAGGATCCGTTCCACCCGCAGCTCGTGCACGCGGAGACCTGCCCCGAGCAGCAGAACGACGTCTCGGTCTACCGGAACCTGCTCTTTCTCTCGGCCGAATCGTCGAACGGTCGCGTGGACTGCGGCAAACAGGGCGTCCAGGCGCCGGCGAGCCCGGAGCGATTCCGCGGCGTGCGGGTGATCGACATCAGCAATCCCAACCAGCCGAAGTTCCTCGCGAACGTGCAGACCTGCCGCGGCTCGCACACGCATACCGTCGTGACCGATCCGCGGGACACCAGCGCCGTCTACATCTACGTCTCCGGTCAGGCGCCCGTGCGGTCCGGCGACGAGCTGGCAGGCTGCTCGTCCGCGTTGCCGGAGCAGGACACCGCGTCGGCGCGCTTCCGCATCGATATCATCCGCGTGCCGCTGGCGCACCCCGAAGCGGCCGGCATCGTCAGCCGGCCACGGATCTTTGAAGCGCTGACCGACCCGGCCCACCACGGCGCCAGCCCCACGGACGCCGCGGTCGCGCAGCACGAAGCCGATTCCGCCCGTGCGACGGGCGCGTTCGTCGTGAACTTTCAGGGCGAGCCGGTCGTGGCACCGCCCCCGTTCGTCAACGCGATCCTCGACAGCGTCGTGAAGAGCCGCGGCGGCACCGGCGCACCGACGGCCGCCGACAGCACCACCGTGCGCGGCGCGCTCCAGGGGATCGTGGACAACATGTTCCTCCCCCCAATGGGTCCGGGCGGCATGCGGCACGGCCCCGATCAGTGCCACGATATCACGGTCTATCCGCAGGTGGGACTGGCCGGCGGTGCCTGCGCCGGCTACGGGCTGCTGCTCGACATTCACGATCCCGTGCATCCGGTGCGCGTCGCCGCCGCGGCGGATTCGAACTTCGCCTACTGGCACTCGGCGACGTTCAACAACGACGGCAGCAAGGTGATCTTCACCGACGAGTGGGGCGGCGGGGTGTCGCCGCGCTGCCGCGCGACCGACAAGCCCGAGTGGGGCGCCGACGCGATTTTCACCGTCGAGAACCGGCGCGCACTGCGGTTCCAGGGCTATTACAAGGTGCCGCCGCCGCAGACCGCCACCGAGAACTGCGTGGCGCACAACGGCAACCTGATTCCCGTCCCCGGCCGCGACATCATGATCCAGGGCTGGTATCAGGGCGGCGTCTCGTTGTTCGACTTCACCGATCCGGCGCACGCCATGGAGATCGCGTATTTCGACCGCGGGCCGATGGACTCGACCAAGCTCGAGATCGCCGGCAGCTGGTCGGCGTACTGGTACAACGGCTACATCTACAGCACGGAGATCATGCGCGGGCTCGACGTGCTCGAGCTGCAGCCGAGCGCGCTGCTCACGCGGAACGAAATCGAGGCCGCGAAGCTGGTGAAGTTCGCCTATCAAAACGTGCAGGATCAGCAGCGCGCGACGTGGCCCGCGAGCTTCGTCGTGGCTGGGGCCTACGTCGATCAGCTCGACCGCTCGCACGGGCTCGCGGCTGATCGCATCGCCGCGGTGCGGACGGCGCTGGCGAATGCCGAAAAAACCTCAGGTGCAGCCCGGCGGACAGCACTGACCACCCTGGCCGGCCAGCTCGATCGGGATGCCGCAGGGGCGGCGGATGGCGCGAAAGTGCGCACGGTCGCGGGGGTTGTACGGGAGCTGAGCCGGGCGCGGTAGCAATCCGCAACACCAGACAGGTCAAAAAACGGCGAGCCCACTCGGCTCGCCGTTTTTTGTCAGGACCGCTGAAACAACCTTTTTCGGGGTTCCGTCATCCAACCATCAAACCACCCCGGGATCTGCCATGCTGTTTGCCGCTCCGCTCTTGGCCGCCGTCACGCTTGCTGTACAGTCTCCCGATCACACACCTGCCCGTCCCGCCGCGGCCGATGCTGCGGCACCCGTGCCCAAAAGTGTCCGGGCGGTGCATGCAAGCCAGCAGCCGGTAATCGACGGCCGCGACGACGACGCCGTGTGGAAGGATGCGGTGTCGATCACCCAGTTCCAGGAGTGGCGGCCCAGCGAGGGCGGCCCGCCGAAGTTGCCGACGGAAGCAAAGATCGCGTACGACGCCGCCAACCTGTACGTCTTCGTCCGGTGCTTCGATCCCCATCCCGACAGCATCATCACGGTGCTCGCGCGCCGCGACTACTTCACGCCGTCCGACATGGTGTGGCTGTTCCTCGACTCCTATCACGACCGCCGCACCGGCTTCGAGTTCGGCGTCAATCCGTCGGGCGTGAAGCTCGACGCGCAGATTTACAATGACGGCAACGAGGACTTCGCGTGGGACGCCGTGTGGGACGTCGCGACGCACATCGACTCGCTCGGCTGGACGGCGGAGTTTCGCATCCCGCTGACGCAGCTCGCGTACGGCCGGCAGCGCGCACATACCTTCGGCTTCACCGTCGACCGCGATATCTACCGGTACGCGCAGCGGGTGAGCTGGCCCCTGATCCGCCAGTCGCAGGCGGGATTCGTCTCGCAGTTCGGCGAGATCGTGGACTTGATGGACCTCGAGACGCCGCGCCGGTTTGAGGCCGCGCCGTATCTCGTGACCAAAAACGTCTCCGAATTTACCAGCACCGGCCTCGGTCGCACCCAGGACATCACCGTCGGCGGCGACCTGAAGTACCGCGTCGCGTCCAACCTCAAGCTCGACGCCACCATCAATCCCGATTTCGGTCAGGTCGAAGCCGACCCTGGCGTGCTGAACCTCTCGGCGTTCGAGACATTCTTCCGCGAGCAGCGGCCGTTCTTCGTGCAGGGCGCTGGACAGTTTCAGTGGAACGTCAACTGCACGGCGGTCAACGACTGCTCGACTGGCGAGGGACTCGTGTACTCGCGCCGCATCGGGCGCTCACCCGAGCTGAAGGACATCTACAACGACACGACGTCGCCGTCTTTCACGACGATCCTCGGGGCCGCGAAACTCACCGGCCGCCTGCCGGGCGGCCTGACGATCGGCGCGCTCGATGCCGTGACCGGCCATGAGGTCGGCACGGGCGGCGTGACCATCGAGCCGGCGACGAATTACAGCGTCGTACGGTTACGGCAGGACCTGCGCGGTGGCGAGAGCAGCATCGGTGGAGTCGTGACCGCCGTCAACCGGGACAACGACTCGTGGAGCACACCCTACCTGCACTCGAGCGCGTATGTCGGAGCCCTGGACTTCCGCCATCGCTTCCCCGGCGGCCATTACGAGCTGTCGGGCGCGGTTGACTGGAGCCGCGTCGCCGGCTCCGCGCAGGCCATCACGCAGACGCAGCAGGAGGCGACGCACTATTACCAGCGACCTGACGCATTTCGATTCGACTCGACCCGCACGTCGCTGTCGGGGGACGACGAAATGGTGCAGTTCGGCAAGGTGAGCGGGAAAGTGCTCTTTCAGACGAACGTGGAGCGTCGCTCGCCCGGTTTCGAGACCAACGACCTGGGGTATCTGCGTCGCGCCGATCAGATGGCGTGGAGCACGTGGGCGGGCTACTTCGATCGTCACAAGCGCAAGCTGTACCAGCGATTCCAGTGGAATTTCAACTGGTGGCAGTACTGGACGACGGCGGGGCTCCCCGAGGAACGGGCGTTCAACACGAACACGCACACCACGTTCAACAACACCTGGTCGCTGCACTTCGGCGGCACGATCGGACAGCTCGGCACGACCTACTGCTACGACTGCGCGCGCGGCGGGCCGGCGGTCCGGCAGGATTCCTACTTCGCGCCGTGGCTGGGGATCGTCGGCGACGACCGCAAGATGATCGTCCCATATCTGTGGTTCAACTGGTTTCGCGGTGACGGCGGGCGCTCGCGCAACATCAGCGTCTCGCCCGAGCTGGACTTCAAGATCGCCTCCCGCGTGACCGCGTCGATCTCGCCCAGCTTCTCGCGCGGGCGCAACGATGTGCAGCCGCTCGGCCCCACAACGGATACGAGTAACGTCACGCACTATCTGTTCGGGCATCTCGAGCAAAAACAGTTCGGGCTGACGATGCGGTTTACCTATCCGTTCAGCGCCAACATGTCGCTCCAGGTGTACGGGCAGCCCTTCATCTCCAAGGGGACTTTCAGCAACGTCCGCGAGCTGTCGGCGACGCCGCGCGCGGCGGATTACAACAGCCGCTATCAGCCGTACGCTGACACCTCCTACACGAACAACGTCGGCGGCTTCAACTTCAAGCAGTTCAGGTCCAATGTCGTGTTCCGCTGGGAGTACCGGCCAGGATCGTCGCTGTTCGTGGTGTGGAGTCAGGGCCGTGGGCGATCGACGGGAGCCGAGGGGACGCAAAGCTTCAGCGGCGACCTGAACGACCTGTTCAATCTCGCGCCAGACAACAGCTTCCTCGTAAAGATGTCGTACTGGATCAACCGCTAGGCATCGGAAAGGCTGAAACGGAGAAGCCCCGCAGCGAGTCGCTGCGGGGCTTCGTTGTTAAGGCAGGGTCAGTGGCCCTCTCCCCCCTCTTCATGATCGTCGTCGCCGTCGTGGTTGTCGTCCTGGAACGCGTGGAATGAGGCGCGAATCGCGTGTTCGATCGCTTCCTGGTTCTCCGCGTTGTTCGGATCGAGGATCGCGCCGGACGCCTTCTTGAACCAGCTGGCCACGTCCACGTCGATCGTGAGATTCGTCGTGCTGGCGCTGACCGCCATCGGGCTGGCAAAGTTCACCGACACATGCGCGTGCGCATCTGACGTAAACGTGAACGCGTGGTCCGTGCCGCTCGAGTCGGTGAACACCCCGACGACATTGACGCGTTCGAGCTTGGCCCGCAGCCCCAGGTAGCTGCCCGCGGGGACCAAAGCGTCGAGGACCACTTTGGTGGTGCCGTCGAGCGGCAGGTTGACCTGGACCGGGTCGACGCGGATCGGCTCGCACTCGTGCCCGTCGGTGTCGTCGCCATCGTCGTGGTCGGCGTCGCTCTCGCTGGTGTCGGCCGCCGTCTCGTTGCTATCGGCGTGTTCGCGTTCGTCGTCGTCAGCGGCGCACGCCGTGTCGCTCGCCAGCTTGATGTGCGACAGCGTCATCTGTGCCGACGTGATGCGCACCGAGCCGCCGGTCCCGCTGATGATGAGGTCCGCCACGATGCCGGGCGTGGCGGCAGGTGCCGCCGAGCCGATCGTCGTCGACACGTTGATTCGTTGAAGTTTTGGGGCAGTTGAGTCGCAGGCGGTGAGCAGGAGCGCCACAGGCGCGAGGAGCAGAACAGACCGTGTTGTATGCATGACACCTCCGGAGTTCTGGACTGAGTGCGGATCGATCTCGATACTACACCGACCAACGGCGCGCGGCAGATGTCACGTGTATCGACTTCGTCGTCGGGCGGGCCAACAACATGTGAGTCGGGTCACACGAAAAGGGGTGAGTTGCGGGGGCGCAGGCGGCATTTTACTCTCTGATATGGCCATGAACTTCCAACGCCTCACCGAGCCCCTGGTCCGCGCCAGCTCCGGCGCGCTCCGGACCGCGTCCTGGTCCGCCGCGCTCGACAGCGCCGCCGAAGGGTTCGCCCGCATCAAGACGCAACATGGGGGCGATGCGCTCGGCATCTTCAGCTGCTCCAAGGCCAGCAACGAAATGAATTTCCTGGCCTCGAAGCTCGCCCGCGTCGCCTTCGGCACCCACAACGTCGACAGCTGCAACCGAACGTGACACGCACCTAGCGTCGTCGGTCTGGCGACGGTGTTCGGGGCTGGCGGAGGCACCAGCTCGTATCGCGAGGTCGAGGAGACCGATGTCCTCTTCCTCTGGGGCGCGAACGCCCGTGAGGCGCACCCCATCTTCTTCCATCACGTGCTCAAGGGCGTCCACCGGGGCGCCACCCTCTTCGTCGTGGATCCCCGCCGCACCGCCTCCGCCCAGTGGGCCGACGACTGGCTCGGCCTCAACGTGGGGTCCGACATCGCACTCGCCAACGCGATGGCCCGCGAGATCATCCACGCGGGGCTCACGAATGATGCCTTCATCCGGAACGCGACCAGCGATTTCGAGGCGTATCGCGCCTGCGTCGAGAAATACACGCTCGAGTATGCCGAGCGGGAGACCGGCGTTCCGGGCGACGTGATCCGCCGCGCCGCCCACGCCTACGGCCGCGCCGATCGCGCGATCATCTGCTGGACGCTGGGCATCACCGAGCATCACAACGCCGTGGACAACGTGCTGGCGTTGATCAACCTCGCGCTCCTGACCGGGCACGTCGGCAAATACGGCTCGGGCGTCAATCCGCTGCGCGGCCAGAACAATGTGCAGGGCGGCGGTGACATGGGCGCCATTCCGAACCGCCTCGTCGGGTTCCAGGACTGGGTGCACGACACGGAAGTCAGGCAGAAGTTCGAGCGCGCCTGGGACGTCACGCTCGCACCCAAGTACGGCAAGAACCTCACCGACATGTTCAACGCCATGGAGCACGGTGCGCTGCACGCCATCTACGCGATCGGAGAGAATCCCGCGCAGGCCGAGGCCGACCAGCATCGCGCGCAAAGGCTGCTCAAGGGCCTCGACCACCTCGTGGTGCAGGACATCTTCCTCACCCGCACGGCCGAGCTGGCGCATGTCGTGCTGCCGGCATCCGCGAGCTGGTGTGAGTCGGAAGGAACGGTCACGAACAGCGAGCGCCGCGTCCAACGGCTCCGCAAAGCCCTCGATCCGCCGGGCAACGCAAAGGACGATATGTGGATCATCTGCGAAATCGCGCGACGCCTCGGCGCCGATTTTGGCCATCCGGACGCCGAGGCCGTGTGGAACGAAGTCCGCTCGCTCGCACCGATCTTCCGCGGCATGACGTACGCGCGGCTCGAAGCGGCGGGCGGATTGCAGTGGCCGTGCTACGACGAGCAGCATCCGGGCGAGCTGTTCCTGCACTCGCGTCTCTGGCAGGAGCCGCGCGGCGGTGCGCCGGCGCCGTTCTCGGTCGTCGAGCACGATCCGCCGCTCGAGCGGCCCGACGCGGACTACCCGTTCCAGCTCACCACCGGCAGGCGGCTCGATTCCTACAACACCGGCGTCCAGACCGGCGGCTACACGTCACCGCTCCGACGGCCCGAGACGCTCGACATGTCGCCCGAGGACGTCAGCCGGCTCAAGCTGGAAGAGGGCGACATCGTCCGCATCACGTCGCGGCGCGGCAGCGTCATCGCGCCGGTGCACCTGGACCCCGGTCTCAGAGCCGGCCTCGTCTTTATGACCCTGCACTTCCAGGATGAAGTCCGGACCAACGTCCTGACCGTCGACTACACCGACCCGAAATCCGGCACCGCTGAATTCAAGGCTTGCGCTGTCCGGGTGGAGGCCGATCTCTAAGCGTGGACCTTCATCTTTCCAAAGCCGAACCGACGCCAGAAGAGCGCGAGGCCATCGACGCGCTGGTGGGCGCGCCTCCGCCTCGAGAGACCCACTCCGCCGCAGGCGGCCGCGCCGCGCGCGCCCGGCGGCATCTGCTGCTGCCGGCGCTGCAAGCGGTCCAGGCGCGCGTTGGCTGGATCAGTGAAGGCGCCCTGACCTACATCTGCAAGTGCCTCACGGTGCCCCCGGCCGAGGCCTACGGCGTCGTGACGTTCTACGCGCTGCTGTCGACCACTCCCCGGCCCAAACGCGTGCTTCATGTGTGCGACGACATCGCCTGTCGCTGCAAAGGCGCGGAGACACTGTGCACCGAGCTGGAGCGTACGAAGAGCGACACGCTTGTCCTGCGCAGTCCCTGTCTCGGCCTGTGCGACCAGGCGCCGGCCGCGCTGCTGACCGTCGCCGGAGCCGAGCCGGTGGAGCGACTGTTCGGCGACGTGACGGTCGCGCGGGCGAAGCAAGTGCTGAACGGTGATGTGCCGGACGGCGCCACGCGCCTGCCGCTGCCGCAGGCCGGCGACGCTTCGTTGCGGTTGCTCCGCCGAGTCGGCGTCGCCGACCCGGCGAGCCTCGACGACTATCGCGCGCATGGCGGCTACGCCGCGCTGCGCCGCGCGCTCGAGATCGGACCCGCCGAGGTGATCCGCGAAGTCACCGACGCCAAGCTGATGGGCCGCGGCGGCGCGGCGTTCCCCACCGGCCGCAAGTGGGACGCCGTGGCGAAGCAGACAGTGCGGCCTCACTACCTCGTTTGCAACGCTGACGAATCCGAGCCCGGCACGTTCAAGGACCGCGTGCTGATGGAGCAAGACCCGTTCAGCGTGGTCGAGGCGATGACGGTCACCGCGTATGCGACGAGCTGCGAGCGGGGATTCATCTATCTGCGGGGCGAGTATCCGCTCGCCTACGAGCGGTTGTCGCACGCGATCGCGGCGGCGCGGGCGCGCGGGCTGTTGGGCGAGACCATCATGGGGCGGCCGTTCGCGTTCGACATCGAGATTCGCCGCGGCGGCGGCGCCTACATCTGCGGCGAGGAGACGGCGGTCTTCAATTCGATCGAGGGCTACCGCGGCGAGCCGCGCAACAAGCCACCCTTCCCCGTCGAATCCGGGCTGTTCAGCAAACCGACCGTCATCAACAATGTCGAGACGCTCGTCAACGTGCTGGAGATTCTCAAAATCGGTGGACCTGCATACGCCGCGATCGGAACGCCGGGCTCGAGCGGCCCGCGGCTCTTCTGTCTGTCGGGGTGTGTCACGAAGCCGGGCATCTACGAGGTGCCGTTCGGCGCCACGCTGCGCGAGCTCCTCGACCTCGCCGGCGGCGTGAAAGACGGCAGGCCGCTGCAGGCGATCCTGCTCGGCGGCGCAGCGGGAGTGTTCGTGCGAGCCGACGAGCTCGACATCCCGTTGACGTTCGAAGGCGTCCAGGCGGCCAAAGCCACCCTCGGCTCGGGCGTCATCATGGTGTTCGACGACCGCGTCGACATGACCGACATCGTGCGGCGCATCGCGCAGTTTTTCCGCGACGAGTCCTGCGGCCAATGCGTGCCGTGCCGCGTGGGGACCGTGCGCCAGGAGGAGGCGCTGCACCGGATTCAGGCGCGGCGGCCGATCGGCACGACGCGTGACGAGCTCGCGCTGCTCGAGGAGATCGGTGTGGCGATGAAAGACGCATCGATCTGCGGCCTGGGCCAGACCGCCTACAGCGCGATTCAATCCGCCGTCACGCGTCTGCATCTCTTCGACGGTACAGCACCGGTATGACGGCGCTCGTCCAGCTCGAGCCGCGTAAGCGGACGGTGGAAATCCAGATCGACGGCCGCAAAGTTCAGGCGGTCGAAGGCACGACCATTCTCGATGCCTGCAAAGAACTCGACCAGGAGATCCCCACGCTCTGTTATCTCGACACACTCCGCCCCGTAAATGCCTGCCGCGTGTGCGTCGTGGAGCTCGAGGGATCGCGTGTGTTGGTGCCGGCGTGCTCGCGCCCCGTGACGGCGGGGATGGTGATCAAAACCAACTCCGAGCGCGTCAAGCACAGCCGCAAGATGGTGCTCGAGTTTCTTGCCTCGTCGGTCGATTTGTCCACGACGCCAGACGTCGGAGACTGGCTCGACGAGTACGGCGCCAAGCCCGAACGCTTCGGGCCACCCGCTCCTCCGTCGGAGGACGGCACGCGCGATGCAGCCGTGACGGGGCATCATCACGCTCCCGATCCGCGCTACGCCGCAACCGTGGCGCAGCCGCCGAAGATCGACAACGACTTGTACCTGCGCGACTACGCCAAGTGCATCCTGTGCTACAAGTGCGTGCAGGCGTGCGGGACCGAATATCAAAACACATTTGCGATCGCGGTAGCGGGACGGGGATTCGACGCCCGCATCGCGACGGAGTTCGCCACGCCGCTCCCCAACTCGGCGTGCGTCTACTGCGGCAACTGCATCGCCGTGTGCCCCACCGGGGCCCTGATGTTCAAGACGGAGTACGACCGCCGGCAGGCAGGGACATGGGACGAGGCACAGCAAACCGTGACCAGGACGGTCTGTCCCTATTGTGGCGTGGGGTGCAACCTCGATCTGCACGTGCAGGACAACGAGATCGTGAAAGTGACGTCACCACTCGACCATGACGTGACGAGCGGGAATCTCTGCATCAAGGGCCGCTTTGGTTGGCGCTACGTGCAGAACCGGGCGCCGCGGCCCGATTAGGCCGTGACGCGCTGCGGGTGCGTGTAGACCGTCATCCGCCCGCGGCGCGCAAAACCCACCAGCGTCAGTCCAGCCTGCTCCGCCACCCGCACCGCAAGACCGGTCGGTCCCGAGATCGCCGCGAGCAGACCTGCTCCGAACACCGTCGCCTTTTGCGCCATCTCGAAGCTTGCTCGGCTCGTCACCACCATGAAGCCCGCTTCGGGCGTCTCGCCCGCTCGCAGCAACGCACCGATCAGTTTGTCGAGTGCGTTGTGGCGACCCACGTCCTCGCGCGCGTGCAGAATCGCGCCGTCCGTCGAAGCCCATGCCGCCGCGTGCACCGCACCGGAGGCCGCATTGAGCTCCTGGTGCTCGGTCAACGACTGGAGCGCGCGCTCGATTGCGCGAGCCGGCACGGCGGGCCCGGGCCGGACCTGATGCAAGGTCTTGAGCACCGCCTCGATGCTGTCCGAGCCGCATATGCCGCAGCCCGTGCGGCCGGTTAGGCGGCGAGTGCGTGCGGCGATGACCGCTTCGCACTCCTGTGCGACGGTGGTCTGGAGCTCGATGCCCTGGCTGTACTTCACGATCTGAATCGCTTCGAGATCGGCGGGGGAGCGGATCAGCTCCTCAGTCACGCTGAAGCCGACCGCGAAGTCCTCGAGATCGCGCGGCGTCGCCATCATGACGACGTGCGGGATGTTGTTGTACACGATGACGACGGGCGTTTCTTCGACGACCTGCTCGGTCCGCGCTTCGAACGCACCGTCCTTCCATTGGCGCGCAGGGACCCGAAGCAGCGCATCGGCGTAGCCGAGGCGAAGGAGTCCCAGCGGGTCCTGCATCTGCTTCAGGTCACCGGCCATGCTGTGAATATACGATGCTCGACTTTTCCCAGTTCACAAAGAGAAAGCCGCCGGGCGCGTCGAACTTCGCCTCGCCGGGTCCGGGCAGGATCTGGAGCTGGAGCTCATCGATCTTGTTCCTCGAGCAATCCCAGCACGCAAGCTTGTAGTCGGGCTCCCGCCGAGTGCGCGACAAGAGCATCACATGCACCATCGCATTGTCGGTCACGAGGCCGCCGTTCTTGTACAGATGCCCGAACGCCCACAGCGCCACGGCGCTGTTGATCGTCGGCACGAGCGGTGTGTGTACGGCGGTGTTCCCATGGTAGTACAGGCCCAGGATCACGCCACCGAAGCGCGGGTGATGCGGGACGTCCTTCGTCTGCACGCGATCGAGCACGAGCTTCCAGCGCGCCCCGTCCAACGTGGTGAATTCGGCGATGCCGTCCACCGAGTCGCGCACTGCACCCTTGTCCCAGGCCGTGAATGTGAAGGTGCCGGTGCTGCGGGTCACGTTGTCCGAGTAGGGACCGTTTTTCACCTGTGACTCGAGCCCTTCACGCTCGTCGCCGAACTGCTGGAGAATCGGCGCGGCGCTGTCCGGAAAGGGAAATGGCCCGGGGAGGATCTGGATGACCGTCCCTCCACCCATCACACGGATTGCCTGGACCTTCGGCGCCGACTCGGGCGTTGCCGCGGCATTGTAGGGCGACGGGGCAGCGTCCGCGGCGCCAACGACCTTGAGGTCAGTCTGCATGCCGAGTTTCTTGTGTGAGTCGTTTCCCACCGGGCAGTAGACCTCATACGTCCCGGGCTTGAGCGTGAGGGTGAGCGTGGCGCTCGAGCCCGGCTGGATCACTGTCGTCTCCTGCTCGATCCCCCGCCCCTCGACCTCGAAGGCGTGCGGGATCGTGCCCGTGTTCGTGACGGTGAATGTCACCGGCCCGGCTGTGATACTGTTTTGCGACAGCTCGACCTTCCACTCGGACAACTTGACGCTGACCGCTGCCGGGTGGCCGGCGAGGCGGTTGGAGGGCGTCCCGGCGAACGCCAGAGCAGCGAACAGGAGCCTGGCGACGTTTCGGGATGGCACAGCAAGCATGGAATTCATACGCGATCTTCCTCCAGAGAGAGTCCGACGGCAGTGTGGTCATTGCCGGTGACTCCGCGCACAAGGCCGTTATTCCATCGGGAATAAAGTCGTGGACGCTTGAGTCTTCTCCTGAAGGCTCCGCGAGATCGTGAGGAGTGTTGGAGTCAAACGAGCTGGCGCGATTTGAAGCGGCGGTGCTGCCACACCTGGACGCCGCGTACACGCTGGCGCGCTACCTGACGAGGAATGACCACGATGCCGAAGACGTGGTACAGGACGCCTGCGTACGGGCGCTCAAGTATTTCAACACCTTCCGTGGCGAGCAGGGCACAAGCGCGCGCGCCTGGTTGCTCACGATCGTGCGCAACACCGCCTACTCCTGGCACAAGGGCCACCGCACCGACGCGCTTACAACCGAGTTCGACGAGACCGAGCACAGCCACGCCGTGGCCGATGCGGACCCGGACGCCAAGGAAACACTCGGACGCGCGCTCGAGCGGCTGGCGCCGGAATTCCGGGAGGTAATTGTCCTGCGCGAGCTCCAGGGACTGTCCTACAAGGAGATCAGCGACGTCGCGGGCGTGCCGGTCGGCACGGTGATGTCGCGGTTGTCGCGCGCCCGCACCCACCTCCAGCGGGCTCTGCGGAAGGAAGACTGAAGTGACGCCTGCCCATCCGAGCTTCGAAGCCCAGCTGGACGCCTATCTCGACGGCGAGCTTGCCTCGACCGATGCGCGTGAGCTCGAAGCGCACGTTGCCCAATGTGCGGAGTGCGCACGGTTTCGAGAGGGACGGCTCGCGCTGCGTGCGGCGATCGCGGCTGAGGTGCCGGCATTCCAGGCATCGGACGTGCTGCGCGGGCGCGTCCGGGCAGCGCTCAAGAACACCGCCCGCCCGTCCGGCTTGAACCTCCTGGCGTGGTGGCGCCCGCTCGCGCTCGCCGCGTCATTCGTAGTCGTCGCGCTCGGGAGCTGGAGCCTCGCGTGGCAGCGTGCAGCCGGCGCGGCACTCGCCGACGACGTGCTGTCGAGCCACATCCGGTCCCTCATGCCCGGCCACCTCACCGATGTTGTCTCTTCGGATCAGCACACGGTGAAGCCGTGGTTCAACGGCAAACTCGACTACTCGCCCCCGGTGCATGACTTCGCCGCGCAGGGGTTTCCGCTGGTCGGTGGCCGGCTCGATTATCTGGATGGACGGACGGTCGCGGTGCTCACGTACGGGCGACGCCAGCACTTCATCAACGTCTTCTTGTGGCCTCGCGCGCGGGGCCCGAGCGGCGGGCCGAACACTCGAGACCACCAGGGCTATCACCTGCTGCACTGGACTACGCCGGACTACGCGTATTGGGTCGCATCGGACCTGGGGACCGCGGAGCTGAGAGATTTCGTGCGTCTCGTCCAGCGAGCGGACTCGGCGGAAACTGGCGGCGGTGGTTAGGGGCGCCGCGTGTTGTTCTTGGGGGATTCGGGTAGAGTGATCGGCGCGGTTGCGCGCCAACAATCAGTGTGCTGCCACTGCTTCGTCGCCGCGCTCATCATCGCGTTCGGCTTGGCAGGATCAACCGGCTGGTGGCAATTCGGACAGATGAACGTCACGCCCTGCGACGGCTTCGGCATGGGGGCTCCCGGTCCCGACCATCTGAAGATGCTCGGGAGCCGGGTGGGGTAACGTGGGGCTTGCCCTACGGTCGCTAGGGGACTGCGGGGACCGTGACGTTGAACGGATTGCTGGTCCCCGACGTGAGTCCAGTCGCCGAGGCCTGCAGTGTGTAGCCGACCCCCGCCTGATCGAGGCTCAGATTCGAGAACGTCGCAACGCCGTTGACGGCGTTCTGGACCAGGGTCCCGCCAAGGTGGGCGTTATGCAACAAGCT
>Ga0207653_10000300_pt1 | contig 28492 bp, 20 predicted proteins | sample KBSK5251metaG_FD_184341 | JGI IMG/M metagenome (GOLD analysis project Ga0207653, IMG submission 184341) | Corn, switchgrass and miscanthus rhizosphere microbial communities from Kellogg Biological Station, Michigan, USA - KBS K5-25-1 metaG... | ecosystem: Host-associated > Plants > Roots >...
GCTCCGCCGAAGACAACGCTCAGCGCAATCTGTGGAAAACTTATTGCCGAACCTCCACATTGGGGCTTGACAAGAAACCTCAGATGTCTCTGCGGTTAAGTGACCAGGGCTTATGAGACCACGAGTTTCAATCGCGTTTGCAATTCTCCTCGGCGTGATTCTGTCGGGCGTACCGATCGTCGCCCGGCAGGAACCCCCACCCCAGGAAGATCTCCGTAAGCAAATCGGCACGATCATCGTCACACCGGGCAATGGTCCGAACCTGGCCGTCGCCGATTTCGTCGCGCGTTCGGCCGGCGTCGAAGCCGCCGTCGGTACTTTCAATCAGGTGCTGTGGGCCGATCTCGACTTCGCGGCAGTATCGGGTTTGGTCGGCAAGAGTCTCTATCCGAAATCATTGGTCCCCGATCCCGCGTCGCTCAAGTTCGACGACTGGAGCGGAGATCCGGTCAAAGCCGACTACATTGCGTTCGGTAACATTCAGAACACGAGCGGCGAAACCGCGGCGGACACTTATTTGTATGACGTGAAAACGAAACAGCAGATCATCGCGTCGCGGCACAGCGGGGACGCTCGGCGCATCGCTCACGAATTCGCCGACGAGATCGTCAAGCTGTTGACGGGTCGCGACGGAATCGCAACCTCGAAGCTCGCCTACGTTGGCGGCGAATCGATCAAGGTAATGGACTACGATGGCTTCAATCAGCGAGGCTTCGCGAGCGACGGCCCAATGGTTCGCTTTCCGCAGTTCTCACCCGACGGCCGCTATCTAGCTTATGTCAGCTTCAAGACTGGCGTCCCGAACATCGTGGTTCGGTCAGCCGAAGGCGGGTTGATTGGCGGCACGAGTTTCAATTCGACCACGACTTCTCCGACGATTTCCGCGAGCGGTCAGTTGGCGTTCAGCTCGGCGATCAGCGGCGACGGCTCGATGGAGATCTACGTTTCGAATCTGGATGGTTCAAACGCGCGCCGATTGACTCGTACTCCGAGAGGAATAAACATCTCGCCGCGATGGAATCCGAAAACCGGCCGCGAGATCGCCTTCATATCCGATCGCGCCGGTACGCCTCAGGTCTACGTGATGGATTCAAGCGGCGCGAATCAGCGGGCGTTGATAGCGCGAGGCGGGCAGGCGGACTCGCCTTCGTGGTCGCCTGACGGACGCTATGTCGCGTTCACCTACGGCGGCGCCGGGAGCTTTCAGGTTTTCGTCGCGGACGTAGCATCGGGACAGCTTCTTCAGCTAACATCGCAGGGACGAAACGAGAGCCCCACGTGGTCGCCCGACAGCCGCCACGTTGCGTTTCAATCGAACCGATCGGGCAGATGGGAAATCTGGCAAGCGCACATCGACGGCACCGGCGCCCGCCAACTCACTCGCGGCGGCGGCCGTTCGCCAACGTGGGCACGATGATTCAACTTGAAGCGCTCGATTGAGCCTCGCATTCTCTCGCCCGAGCGCGAACAAAGGAGCTTGTTATGACAAAAACTACTTCGCGACTGGCTGCGATCATTTTTGTTTCTTCTCTCTTAATCGGCGTTGTGGGATGCGCCAAGCCGAAGGTCCAACTTCAAGTCTCACGCGACCGGCTTCAGCAAGGCGAAGACGTCCGTGTGTCCTGGACTTCAAAGGATGCGAAGCAAGTCACAATCAACGGGCAAACCGTCGACAAGACCGGAGCGCAGGTGTTCACGCCCGACAACACGACCACCTACACCGCGGTCGCAACGCGTGGGAAGAAAGAAGCTCGCGACAGCAAAGTTGTCGCGGTGACCGCGCGCCCGGCGAAACCCAGCATTCGCATCTCGGCTGATCAGGAAGCGATCACGCGCGGCCAGAGCACCACGCTCAGATGGACTTCGAATAACGCAGCCACAGTCTCAATCAGCGAACTGGGCACGGTTCCGAGTTCCGGATCACGTGTGGTGAGTCCATCGACATCCACTACGTACAACGCGACGGCGACAGGTGCCGGTGGGACCGACAGCGCTTCGGCTCGCGTAACGGTAACGGAAGAATCCTCGCCCGATCGGCCGCGAACAACCGGCGGCGGCGGTCCTAATCCGACGATCGCGGCGATGTTCAATCAATGGGTGCAGGCGATTTACTTTGATCTCGACAAGGCCGACATTCTTCCGCAATCCAGAGACAGACTGCGGCGCGCGGCCGAATGGCTCACGCAAGCGCCCAATCGCTCGATTATGTTTCGCATCGAAGGTAACTGCGATCCTCGAGGCACCGAAGAGTACAACATCGGGCTCGGCGAACGCCGGGCACAAGCGGCGAGGGAGTTCCTTGCGTCGCTCGGCGTGGACGCTACGAGAATTCAAACGGTGAGCTACGGTAAGGAGCGCGCCGCGGGAACAAGCGAAGGCTCGCCCGAGTCTCGGCCTTCGTGGGCGCACGATCGCCGCGATGATTTCATCTACGTCAGCGGCGGCACACCACCTTCGCGCAATCCGTAACCCGACTGCCAACGCGGCGAGTTTTAAGGCGCGGCGCGTGGTTCGGCCGCGCTTTTTACGAAGTAGATCAAGAGGAGATTCGCTATGTTGTTAAAGTCGATCATTACCTCGACACTTGTTCTCGTGTTCTTATCGACCGCGGGCGGAACCGCGACTGGTGATCAAAAAGATCGCGATGCCCAGCTAAAGCTCTCGCTCGACGAGTTGAAGGCGGAAATCATCGTACTCGAACGCCAGGTCCGAACTATGCAGGAGACGATGGACAAAAACGGCGGCCAGTTAACCACATTGATCACGCAGATCGTCGACAACGTGAACGCGATTCGTCAGGCGCAAAGCCGCGTCGCCGAGGGCAGCTCGAGCGCGATTCAATCTGTCAGCGGGCTCGGCGAAAAACTAACCGACACGAATCAACGAATCGATCGGGTCTCAGAACAACTCGCCCAACTTAGAAAGCTCGTCGAAAACCTGCCCAAGCTCCCGACCTTCGCGCAAATCACGCCAGGCAATCCCGATCAGCTATTCGCGGCGGCCTACGGTGACTACAGCCGCGGCAACTACGATCTGGCGCTGAGCGAGTTCCGTCAGTACGTCGAGACTTATCCTACAAGCGAGATGGCCGACAACGCTCAGTATTGGATCGGCGAATGTCTCTACAGCAAGAAGCAATTCAACGAAGCGATCGCGGAGTTCGATAAGGTGAGCATGCTGTTCCCCAAAGGTGACAAGGTCCCGGCCGCGCGATTAAAGAAAGCGATGGCGTTGATGGATCTTGGCCAGGCGGATGCGTCACGAGCGGAGCTAACGGCGATCATCAGGCTCTACCCTCGCAGCAACGAAGCGGTGCTCGCGAAGCAGCAACTCGAGAGGTAATTAAGCGACCATGGCAGTCGAGCAAGATTCCGCGGATTCCCTTCTCCGAAGAGTAGACGAATTCTTTATGGCGACAAGTCAGGTGCACAAAACAATGCGAGCACTTGCACGACGCCTGCCAGAGGAAGGGATCGATTATGCGATCGCTGGAGGGATGGCCTTAGTGCTTCACGGTTATCGGCGTGAGACTGTAGACGTTGATCTTCTGCTGAGCAAAGAAGGGCTCACGTTGTTCTCGCAGACCTTGGTGGGACGCGGATACACACCTCTTTTTCCCGGTGCACGGAAGGGTTTCCGTGACACAGAAACGGGAGTCTCGATCGACATCCTAACCGAGGGTGAGTTCCCGGGAGATGGCAAGCCAAAGCCAATATCTTTTCCGGACCCAGCCAGCGCCTCAATCGAGATCGACGGTATTCGAATCATCACTCTCGAGAAGTTGATCGAGTTGAAACTCGCGTCGGGAATGACCGCGCCGCATCGCTTGCGCGACCTCGCGGATGTTCTGGAGTTGATCAGGATTCGGAAACTCGACGCTGACTTTGCCGAGCGGTTAGACCCTTACGTGAGAGACAAGTACCTCGAGCTATGGGACGCAGTAGCGAAGGCCCCTGTGGTTGAAGGACCCGGCAGTGAGTAATCTCTCAACCCCAGAGCTGCCTACAACGCACATAGAGCCGAGACCAGCAGCCAACCTCAATTTGAACCGAAGCTTATTATTGACACATCCGTCAAAATGACTTAGATTTCCCGCACCCTCAAAGACATCTAAACGAGCTGCCCCTTGAGCTTCCCTTCATAGCCCCAAGCAACGCAGGCGCTTGTATGTCTAACCCTCGCGGGTTATCCGACCGCATCCTTGTCTTAGGTGACGAATCAAAATCGGCGCGAGCTATCCAAAGATTGCTCCAGGCCGCGGGCTATGATGCGGTCTCGATCGATTCGATCGAAGCAGCGCGCGACGCACTCCGCGCTCGCGAAGTGTCGTTGATGGTCATCGAGTCTTCCGCTTCACGCCTTGCGGATTCTTCGTACCTTCCTTCGCCGGACGACTCAGGAGAAAGTCTCCGTCGAACGCATTGGGCTCATCTCGCGCTGGCGTTCTGTGAGGAGATTCGTTCACAGCGCGCGACTGCCGAACTGCCAGTCCTGGTCATATCAAAGAGTCATCGTCCTCAGGACAAAGTTGCATGCCTCAATCAGGGCGCCACTGATTACATAACACGGCCTTATCAAAGAGCTGAGCTGCTCTCGCGAGTCAGAGCACATCTGCGCTCATCGCATTATGAGCGGGAGAGGGCCGCGCGATTCGAGCAGTTGCACGTGCTGCATACCGTGTCATCGGTGCTGGCGAGTTCACTCGAGCCCGAGGTCCTACTGACCGGCACTCTCTCGGCGTTGATCGCGTATGCACACGCCGATGCCGGGGTGGTTTACCTGCGCGAAGCCGATGAACGCCCAATGTTGGTCGCAGCCGCTGAAGGATTCGAGTTGGACGATTCCGCGCACGGGCGATTGCTGGATTTGTATTCGCGCATCGTTCCTCTGATGAACGGAAAGCCGCTTATCCTCGAGCCGCTCCCCGATTCAGCACGCCGGGGTGCAACCGATTTGCTCAAAGAGGTCGGGGGGCTTGTATGCGCGCAGCTTTCGTTGAAGGGCAAAGTGCTCGGCGCCATGTGCCTGTTCTCGAAGCACGGCACACCCTTCCCTCGTCATCAGACCGAACTGCTGTCAACGGTTTGTAATCAGTTGATGGTCGCGCTGGAGAACGCCCGTCTCTATGTCGAGACCAGGAAGAGCGCCGCTCAGCTTTCATTCGTCTACAACCTCGGCAACAACCTGATGACCTCGCTCGAGATGGACGAGTTGCTGGGCTACGCCGCGTTCACCGTAGGCAAGAGTCTTGAATGCGATGCGTGCGCGATTGTGGTCAAGAGTTCGACCAATCCCGACGACCTCGCGTCCGCGATCTACTCGCGCTCGCAGGAAGATGCCCCGCGAGGCGCCGAATGGTTTCACAAGGATCGAATCACGAATTATCTGAACTCGGCGGACTGGCGCGTCCAACCGGCCATGCAGATTCGAACAGCCGAGCGCTTTCTGGCCGATCAAAAGATTGTACTCGAGACGGTGATCCCGCTGATGTTCGATGACCGAGTGCTTGGATCTTTGATCTGCGGCAGTCACGCTCCGCGCCCGATCAGCACTGACGATCAGAAACTTCTTGGCGCAGTCGCTCAACAACTGAGCCTCGCAATCAGAAATACTGAATTGTATCGGCGCACGAAGGACACCTCGATCAATCTCGCCGTTGAAGTGTCACAGCGCACGCGTGAAGCCGAAGAGCAAAAACGTTTCACCGAGAAGATTATCGATTCTCTTCCCGTGTCTCTTTATGTGGTCGATCGCGATATGAGAATCGTGGCGTGGAATCGCAATCGCGAAGTCGGCGGCCTGGGAATAAATCGCGAACACGTGTTGGGCCGGAACGTTTTCCATGTGCTGGCCCGGCAGCCGCGGCGGAGACTCGAGGACGAATTCACCGATGTGTTTCGCAGCGGTGAGATCGTTCACATGGAACAGGAGAGCTGGTTTGAAGGCCAGAAGAAGACCTGGAAGATCAGCAAGATTCCGATGCGCGTCGATAACGCCGAGGTCACCCACGTGATCACCGTCGGCGAAGATGTCACCGAGCAGAAGAAGATGAATGAAGCGGTGATTCACGCCGAGAAGCTTGCATCGATAGGTAGACTCGCGGCGGGCGTCGTTCATGAAATCAACAATCCGCTGGCGACGATTGCCGCCTGCTCCGAGGCCTTAACTGCGCGCGTCGAAGATGTCGGCGACGTGACGCTACACGAGGACTTTGGCGAGTACCTGCACATCATTCGCGACGAAGCGTTCAGGTGCAAGACCATCACCAACAGCCTGCTCGAATTCTCGCATCAGCGGCAGGCTGAAAAGATGGCCGGCGACATGAATCAGATCATCGAGCAGACACTGCAGCTCATCAGGCATCATCCCAAGCTCGGCTCAATGCGAGTGATCAAGGAACTGGATCACTCGCTCGACCTCGTGGACGTCAACGAAGGCCAAATGAAACAGGTTTTCATCGCGCTGATGACCAATGCTTTCGATGCAATGGAGCCGAACGGAACACTGACGATACGAACAAGGCGCGATGAGACTGAGAACGAAGCAATGTTCTGCGCGGAATTCAGCGATACGGGCTGCGGCATCGCACCTCAACACCTTGCAAAAATATTTGACCCCTTCTTTACAACCAAACCCCTGGGCCGCGGAACCGGACTGGGGCTATCGGTGTGCTACGGAATCGTGTCCGAGCATGGCGGGAGAGTCGAGGTTGATTCGAGCGAAGGCGCCGGATCGACGTTCAGGGTTCTCTTGCCGCTTCATCACGAAGCAAGTCGGGCTCGCGAGCCATCGTTCGAAAGCATACTCGAGATGGAGGGAGTGCTGTGAGTGAAAATCCAAGTGTAAAACTGCTGATCGCCGAGGACGAAATGAATCTCGGCCTGGTGCTTCAACGGGAGCTGTCGCGAGCCGGTCACGACGTGACGCTCGTGCACGACGCGGAAGCCGCGATCAAAGCGGCCCGCGACGGCGAGTTCGACGTTGCGCTTCTGGACATTATGATGCCGGGCCGCAGCGGGCTGGAAGTTCTCCGCGAGCTTCGCCAGCAGGAGCAACCGCCTGAGGTGCTGATGATGACTGGACACGCGACGGTCGAGACCGCGCTCCAGGCGATGAAGCTCGGCGCTTATGACTATCTGACAAAGCCGTGTCACATTCGCGAGCTCGAGGCGATAGTCGGAAAAGCATTCGAGAAACGGCAGCTCAAAAACGAAAACCTGGTGCTTCAGTCGCGGCTCACCTACAAGGAGAAGGCGCCGGACATCGTCGTGCGCAGCCAGAAGATGACCGAGGTGATGGCGCTCGTTCGCAAGATCGCGACGTCGAACGCCACAGTGCTGGTGACCGGGGATTCGGGCACTGGAAAGGAACTGGTCGCGAACACCGTTCACTGTTTCTCGCAACGGCACGCCGGTCCGTTCATCGACATAAGCTGCGCGGCGATCCAGGAAACGCTGCTCGAGTCGGAGTTGTTTGGTTACGAGCAGGGCGCGTTTACCGGCGCTCGCAAGCGCAAGCTTGGATTATTGGAACTGGCTCACGGTGGAACGTTGTTTCTGGATGAGATAGGCGAGATGAGTCTCACGCTTCAATCGAAACTGCTGCGGGTGCTCGAAACTCAGACCTTTTATCGAGTCGGCGGCACAAAGAAGGTCGCGGTGGATGTGCGATTCATCGCTGCCACCAACCGGGATTTGAATTCTTATGTCGAGGAAGGAAAGTTCCGCAACGATCTTCTGTTTCGAATAAACAACTTCACCATCAAGCTGCCCGCGTTGAGCGAAAGACCCGAGGACATCCCCGCGCTTGCCGATCATTTTCTCTCTCAGGTGAGCGGCGGCGATCGCGTGAGCCTGACGGACGAAGCTATGCAAGTGCTGATGAATTACACATGGCCCGGCAACGTTCGCGAGTTAAGAAACGTAATCGAGCGTGCCGTAATCCTGTCATCCGGCGAACTGATCACCGCTGATGATTTGCCGCTCGAGCTGCGCACACACCGAATGATCAGCGTGGATTCGGCGGGCGGCGGTGACGAAGCGGCGGGCAGCTTGGATGAGATGCGCCGAAAGCAGATATTGGCGGTGCTCGAACAGGTTGGCTGGCATCAGGGCAAGGCGTCGGAGATTCTTGGTATCTCGCCGAGCACGCTTTATCGTCAGCTCAAGTCATACGGGTTGACTCGCTCAAGGAGAATGCCCGAAGTGGGCTGGCAAGCGGAGCAAATGAAGTAGCGGACCGGCCGCCATAGAATAATGGATTCCACTCAAGTAAGCTGAGAGACTCGAAATACCACCGACGGGAGTGGGTGGACCACCCACGGGAGTGGTGGGTTGTTTCAGATGCTGCCTACCAGACGGGCAGCCCGACCCTTCCTTGGAATACCACCCACTTCCGTGGGCGGTCTTTATCAGCATTCATAGTCGCTATTAGAATTCACGCGCAAAAAGGTGACGCGCATCAGTTCGTTGCTGTTGCATTCCCGCGCGCGGCTTCGCTAATCTTATTCTCGCGAGATACTTTTGCGAGGAATAAGTGCAATGGATCAATTCAGAAATGACAGCGAGTTTAGCGGAGGCCAAAAGCCTCACGACCCCTGGAAAGACCGTCGAGGCGCTCGTGGCGCATGGCTGATCGGCAGCTTCCTGATCGCCGCCCTGGTCGTGACAGTTGCGATCATTCAGGGCGCATACCATCGCGGATCGGGAAACATTCCGGTCTTGCCTGAGCCGCGGCGAGTATCCACGGCGCCTTCGCCCACCGAACTGTCCACTTCGTTTCGCGAAGTTTCAAAGGCTGTTAAGCCCGCAGTGGTCTACATTGAAGTAGTCGAGCGAGGCGGCGCCGAGCGCGGCCCCTCGGATTTTTTCGGCTTTCCGCCGCCCAACACACCTCGAAGACGCGAAGGCGCAGGCTCGGGATTCATTGTTACCGAAGACGGCTACATCCTCACGAACAATCACGTCGTGGGAAATGCAAACAAGATCAGCGTCACTTTGTCTGACGGACGAAAGCTCAATGCTGAGCTGGTCGGAACCGATGTTGAGACCGACATAGCGCTAATAAAGATCAACGCGAGCGGCTTGCCCATCGCGGTGCTCGGCGATTCCGACGATGTGCAGCAGGGTGATTGGGTACTTGCACTGGGGAGCCCATTCGGTCTTCAACAAACACTGACCGCCGGCATCGTCAGCGCGACGGGCCGGGAGCTTCGCGAGTCGCAATACAATCACTACATTCAAACCGACGCGTCCATCAACCCGGGAAACTCTGGCGGTCCGTTGGTCGATATGCAGGGACAGGTGATCGGGATCAACACGATGATCCTCACCGGCGGGCTTAGCTCCGGGAATATCGGTATCGGCTTTGCGATCGCGGCAAACACCGCGCGCGAGGTCTTCAAACAACTGGCGAAGGGCGGCAGAATCAGCCGCGGATACCTGGGAGTACTGGTAACCGATCTGGACGACGCAAGGGCTCACGCGCTCGGTCTCGAGCCGAAGTCGGGAGTGTTTGTCAGCGATGTGCCAGACTCGAATAGCCCAGCGGGAAACGCGGGGATCAAACCGAAGGATGTGATTACGACCTTTAACGGCAAGCCCGTGCGAGCCGCGCGCGAGCTTACGGACTCTGTTGCCGCTACGCCGGTAGGCCAGACCGCGCGTGTTGAGCTCATACGCAACGGGCAGCACGAGACGGTCGATGTGCAACTCGTCGAACGGCCGAAGAATCTCGTTGCCAGCACACAGCAGCCGCAGAGCGACGATCAGGAAGGCGAAGCCCAACAAGGACGTCTGGGCATCCAGGGGAAGACCGTCACGCCCGAAACGATCGACCAAATGAAGCTCAAGCTAAAAACGCCTTCGGGAGTTTTTGTCGGCGCCGTTCAGCCGGAGAGCCCCGCGGCGGACGCCGGACTCCAGCACGGTGATGTTATTCACGGCTTCGATCGCGCGGAAATCAAGACTGTTGAGAATCTGGCTGAAGCTGCCAAGTCAGCGAAACCGGGCCGGTACCTGCTTGAAGTGGAGCGAAACGGACACACAATCTTCCTGACCGTTACGCTTGAATAGCGCTTTGGAGTGCGGTGACAAGTCGGCGCACTCCAAACTACATTGCCAGCCCACCATCCGCTTGTATCACCTGGCCGGTGATGTATCGCGCGTCATCCGAAAGAAGAAACAAGGCAATTCGGGCGACTTCCGCTACCGTGCCGTATCGGCCAAGCGGAATCTGTTCGAGCATCTTCTGCTTGTATTCATCGGGGAGCGCGGCGGTCATATCGGTTTCGATCAAGCCGAGCGCGAGCGCATTCACGGTGACGCTTCGCCGCCCCACCTCTTTCGCAAGCGCTTTGGTGAATCCGATCAGCCCCGCCTTCGAAGCGGAATAATTTGTCTGGCCTGCCATTCCGACGACTCCGCTGATCGAAGCAATGTTCAGAATTGCTCCACGCCGCTGGCGAACCATTACCGACACAGCGTGCTTCGTCACGTTAAACGCGCCCTTGAGATTCGTGTCGACGACCGCATCCCAATCGTCAGGGCTCATCATCATTATCAACTTGTCGCGAGTTATGCCCGCGTTGTTGACAAGATAATCAACCGAGCCAAACTCACTCTTCACCGCTTTGACCATCGCCTCGGCGGCCGCGAAATCAGTAACGTCGGCCTGGAATGCAAGCGCGCGAGTACCGTCGCTTTGAATTTGAGTCACGAGCTGATCGGCCATCTCGCGGTTCTGATTAAAGCTAAAAGCCACGTTCGCGCCGCGCCGCGCAAGCTCTTCAACAATCGCGCGACCGATGCCTCTCGAGCCGCCCGTTACTATCGCCGCCCTTCCCGTGAATTCCGACATTGATTCCTCTTGTAGCGCAAGCTGCCAGCTTGCGCTTTCGCACCGGTCCGCTGAACACAAGCTGGCAGCTTGTGCTACAAGGTCAGCTCTTCCCTTCTCTTTGCGAGGGATTCGACGCGATGCTCGTTTACTTCGTATCCAATCCCAATCCCCACCGGCGCATTGATCGTCCCTTGAGGACTGACCGTTACCGGAGGCTCGATGATATCCTCCTCCCAGTACCGCGCCGACGCCGATACATCGCCCGGCAAGGTAAATCCCGGCAACGTTGACATAGCGATGTTGTGCGCGCGTCCGATACCCGATTCGAGCATTCCGCCGCACCAAACCGGCGTCGAACGCATCGCGCAGAATTCCTGAATCGATCGTGCTTCGGCGTGTCCGCCGACGCGTCCGAGCTTGCAGTTAATGATCCTGCACGAGCCGAGTTCGTGCGCGTGCCGCGCGTCGGCGACTGTCAGGATTGATTCGTCGAGGCATATCGGCGTGTTTATCTCGCTCTGCAGCTTCGCATGATCGAGCAGATCGCCGGGCGCCAACGGCTGTTCCATCATCATCAATTCGTATTGGTCCATTCTCTTCATCAGATCGATGTCGGCGAGCGAGTAAGCCGAGTTCGCATCCACCGACAAACGTATGCGAGGGAATTTCTTCCGAATAGCTTCAACGAGCGCGACGTCCTGGCGCGGCTTGATCTTGATTTTGATCCGTTGATAGCCCGCTTCGACTTCGCTTGCCACTTTGTCTAGCAGGACGTCCGTGCTCTGCTGCAGACCAATCGACACACCGCAGGCTATCTCGCTGAGCGTGCCCCCAAGGTGTTGCCACAGCGGCTTCTGCAAAAGCTTTGCTTCAAGATCCCAGATCGCTGTTTCCACAGCGCCCATTGCCATTCGATTGCCGCGTATCCGCGTGAGCGCATCCCTGACTTCCTCGGCTCGCTCGATCAACGCCGCGGACAAAAGCGGAGCGACGTAGTTGCTGATGATGATCCACGCCGTGTCGATTGTCTCGTGGTTATAAAACGGATCCTCGGGCGCCGTGCACTCGCCATAACCGAACGCGCCAGACTTATCGAACGCCCTCACGATCATTATTCTGCGCCGCGTCGTGCGGCCGAAGCTTGTTTCAAACGGCCACTTCAGCGGCAGCTCGATCTCTCTCAACTCGATTCGTTCAAGATTTAGTCTCATTTCTTTTCACCAGATGCTCCTTGAAACGAAAACTGCTTGTCATCGCTGCCAAGCAAGTACTTTCCGAAACCGTCGAGACGTTCAAACCCGCGAGCGATAAGACCGCAGCTAAGCTTCGCGGTGAAATCTTCGCGTACTCGCATACGCCACTTGAGGTGTTCCGCGGCCGATCCGGCGCGCGCGGAGTTGATGTCTTCGGGGATCAACACGGTTTCGACTTCGCCTTCGATGCGAGGACGGTTGCCCGCCATAACCGATTCGACGTGCGGGGATGAAACCCACCACTCGGCGAACACGCGATCGGACGGGACATCCGAATCAAACACGGTCGATAGACCTTCGCCGTAATAGTTCACCTCGTAGCGGCGAACGATCGCGCCAAGCTTGTTGATATTGAGATGAGCATTTCGGGATTGTAATGGATCAAACGTCCAGAAAATCAACGAGACACCGTTTTCTATGGCGTGTTCCCGCTGCGCCCGCTTTAACTTGAACCCGATATCCTTATGCCGGAACTCTTCGAGCACCGCCGCCAGGTGGGAGTGATACGCGATGTGACCGCCTACCTGGGCGATCATCGTGTGCACGAACCCAACCAATTGGCCTGAAGTCTCGAATGCGCCGATTGTCGGAGCATTACAGGCCCGAGAAATCATGTACAGTCTGATCGGCATGATGCCGATGTCGTCATCTCTCCAGACCGCACGCTCGAGGTCGATGCATTGTTGAAAGTCCTCGACTGAATAACATTCTCGGATCGTCACCGCGGGTTCGGACATAGTGGAGCAGTATAGTTACCGATGGTGGCTCGTTCAAGGCAACGATCCATGCGCTGCGTTCGAGAGAAGAGCCCATTCGCATGCTATACTTTCAACACGATGCCCGATCCGAAGGACAGCGTCCTTGATAAAGCGGAGAACCTGGCAAGACGTGTTCTTGAGCGCCTCGGATCAAAGCTAGACGCCAAACTTACAACCGACGATCAGCGCGCTCTCAGCCTTCGCAAGATCGGGGATCTCACCGCCAGAATCGAGCGGTTGATCGAGTCGAGCCTGGAAAAAGATGACCGGGGAGTTCGAAGAGTCTCGCCCAATCGCTTCTCGGTGCTGTTCACCTACGAAGAAACTTCCAACGTCAGCACAGAGTATATTCAAGCGATGGGAAGTGAACTGACACCGCTCGTTGCCGAATACATAAACAACCGTCGATACGCGACGCGCGGGCCGGTTGTCGTTGAGATGGGCAGAGACCTGTTTGCCAAAGAGACCGTTGTCAAAGGCGACTTTGAAAGCCGCGCATCGATTCCCGGCAAAGAATCCGCGAGTCAGAACCCGGGCGCTGATTCAAGCATCGTTTCTCTCAGTAGCGCAGACGGACGAAGCTATCGAATCGAAGTGAAGCGCGAAGGCGCACCTGCTTACATTGGCCGCGCCGCCGGCAACGCAATTCGAATCGATGACCCAAGCATATCGCGATTGCATTGTTCCATTTCGCTGCGAGCAGGTGGAAACGTGATCATCGCCGATGTCGGCAGCGCAAATGGGACCTATGTAAACGACCGGCTTCTTGGCGCCGACGAAGCGTGTTCGCTGAGACGCGGTGATTTGATAAGCGTGGGCGGCTTCAAGTTTACCGTCTCGGAGATCACTTAAGGTCGAATCCCCATTCGCCTCCTGCACGCGTGGACGCAAGACGGGAGTCTTCAATGTGGTTGCCTGTAATCCTCACGATGATATTTGTCGCGGCTGCCCTTGTTTTGGCGGCGTTGCTGATGTGGGCCGCGTACCGCCGTCGAAATCCCTTCGTCTCAACCCGTGATGACCCTCAGACGGAATTCGGACCCGCGGAAACAAATCGCTGGCTTCGCGGTCTGCGAGTCGTGTTCCTGGTATTGATTCTCACCGTCCTTGGATTTCATTCGTACTGGGTGTTTCGTGCCGGCGCCAATCCTGATGGACCCTTCAGCAAAGCCAAACGCCTCGATGCTCGAAATCTCAGGTTATCGGAAAGCGGCCTCAAGGGATGGGTCCTCGACCGAAGCGGCAAACTCGAAAACGCGCTGATACGATATCGATCAGACGCGGGCGTCATCACGCGCGAGTATCCGCTTGGCGCGGCCGCGGTTCATATCACAGGGTATTCCGACTTCATATTTGGCGCGGGAGGGATTGAGTCGGCGTTTCGGAATTGGCTGACCGAACCGGCGAGCACCTACAACCAAATCACATCCCCGATTCCTGTTGGCAAAGATCTGCGAGTCTCAATTGACTCGGCTTTGCAGCGAGAAATGTTCGCCTTGTTGCAATCCACTGGAAAACCGAGCGCCGCGGTTCTCTTGCTCTTGCCCACCAACGAAGTGCTGGCGCTGGCCTCAACACCGAGCTTCGAGCCCTCATCGATAACCGACGAATCGACGTGGCGCCGGCTCACCGAACAAGCTGAAGACTTTCAGACTCAACCGCTCAGCCCGTTGGTCAATCGAGCGCTCGGCACGCTGGTGACTGGCGGCGCGGCCTTCTACTACCGACCCGGATCGACCTTCAAGACATTCGTCGCCGGCGCCGCGATCGATCTTGGAGTCACCGGGGAAAGGTTTACCTGTCGCGCCGAAGGTTTCACGCCTGAGGGATCGAATCGGTCGATTAGTGATTTCGGCGGCGAGGTACACGGCGCCCTTGGACTTCACGACGCGTTTCGAGTCTCGTGCAATCAATACTTCGCGCAACTCGGATTGAAGATCGGTAAAGAGCGTCTCGCGAACTATGCCAAGCGGTTGAGATTCGCAACATCGCCCGACGATAAAACAACTCGTGGTCTCGATCTTTGGCAGGTGTTGCACGGCAGCAAGGATCAGTTCGATTACATTTTCGCGTCTCCGGTGCCGAGGATGAACCTCTCGAGCAAAGCGACGAGTTTTGACGTCGCGCTGCAGTCGTTCGGGCAGGGATACGATGACCTCACGGTGATGTCGATGGCTCTTCTTGCATCGGCCGCCGCGAGTCCCGACGGCGCATTCGTAGCGCCGACGATCGAAGTGGATGCGCAGCGAAAGATTGTTGGGCAGTTCATATCGGCTCAGTCAGCGTCGGAGCTTCGATCGATGATGCGCTCGGTTGTCGAAAGCGGAACCGCGGCTGGCGCATTCGCCCCGCTCGCGGGAAGAATCACAGCCGCTGGGAAGACGGGCACGGCCGATCGCGATGTTTACTCTTATGACAAGCGAGGAGCTGTGATTGTCGATCACGTTGATCGTGAGGGTCGCAAATATTACAAGACTGAAAACTCAACGGATTCGTGGTTTTTGGGATTTGCACCCGCTGATAACCCGCGGATCGCTTTCGCCGTGGTTGTCGAGAACGGAGGCCAGGGCGCGCGCGCCGCGGCGCCCATCGCCGCCAGGCTCATTGCGAAGGCCGCCTCGCTTGATTACTTGAAGGCTGCTCAAGGCACCCCACCCAGCCCGGCCAGTAGACGCTGATTTCAACGAAGAGACCACAGATGATCGAACAAGAACCGCGCAAAATAAAGCGAACGAGCCCCTCGTTCAACCTGCTGATACTGGTATTGATCTTCGCGGCGGCGGTTGTGGGATATGTCGCAGTGATTTGGTCGGGCGAGTTGAGGGGCTATGAGCCCAGCAAAATCGTAGCCGGCCGCGATCTCGCGCTACTCATTCCAATTGGCGCGGCGTTTTTGTGGCTGACTCGCAGGCAACGATATCGAGGCGAAATGTTGCTGCTGACGGCCGCGATATTTCTGCTGGTTGCAGGTCAGTTAATGCAGTTCAGGTTGTTCTCCGACCCTGAATACGGAGCGCGAGGCGCGGCGCGCGCAAAGGCGAGGGACGCGAAAGCCCAAACGGTCCGTTTGCTAAATGTCGAGACGGGTTACGATGACGAAAAGAAAACATTCATGTTCGGCGCAGCGGATCGCGTACCCAAGTCGCCGGGCATTCAACGGCTTCCGGTCTATGAGTATTCGTTGACTGACATCATCACCTCTGTGAACACGTGGATTCCAATCGGCGCACTGTTGGCAATGGCTGGATGCTTTTGGCTGTTCAAGAACGACCAGGTGCTTCTGTGGTTTCAACGGCACGCGATGATTCTGGGCATTGCGACGATGGTGCCGTTTGCCTTCGTCGTGTTGATAAGTGCCGACGGAAAGTTCCTGGGTCAGACCACGCCCTGGGAAGCGGTGAAAATATTTTTCCTGTTGAGCTTCGCTGGAGTTCTTGCCGATACCTATCGCCAATTGAGATTGACGCGCTGGGGTCTTCCGCCGGTGCGTTACCTTCTCCCGTTCCTTATCATCGCGGCTATGCCAGTGCTGCCGTTCTTTGCGCTCTCAGACTTTGGACAGATGCTCGTCTTCTTTGGCGTATACGTGATGCTGTATGTGGTGGCCGTCCGCAGCAAGGCTCAGTTGGTTTATGCCGTGGCCTTGGTCGCGGTCCTGTTTGTCGTGTTCTTTGGAGCTACTCGAGTGAGTACGGGGTTCGGCTTGCCTGGACGAGTCTACTTTCGATTCTATCAATGGCAACATACCTGGGAGGCGCCGCCGCCCGATACCTGGTGGTGGAAGCGGGATTTGGAGCGGTACCTTCAACTCAAGAATCTGACTATTGATCCGGAGAATCTCAGCGAAGCAAGACAACGAAACAACGAGGCCTGGGCCGATAAGGTCCTGCAACAATCGCAGGCGCTCTTCGGAGTCAACGAAGGTGGCACGATCGGGGAAGGATTGGGGCTCGGTTTTCCGGAGACGGTCCCTATATCGGATTCCGATTTTATTTACGCTGCAGTTGCGGAGGAGACGGGCCTCGCAGGCGGCCTGGCGATTCTGATCGCGTTATCGGCTTTTGTGTTGGCGGGCTCAGCGGTCAGCATCGCGGCCACGGATATGTTCACGAAGCTCTTATCGGCCGGCGTCACCGCATTCATAGGCTTCCAGGCGATAGTCAATGTCGGGGGTGTCCTGCGATTGCTGCCAATGACTGGAATAACGCTGCCCTTCGTCAGCCACGGAGGCTGGTCATTGATCACCTCATTTGCAATGCTGGGGATTCTGCTTGCCTTCTCCCACCGCAACATCGCCGCTCGAAGGTCGGAAGAGCAACCGAGAAGTCAGTTTGTTCCGGTAAGGTAGCTGAATTGTGCCAGCTTTCCGCATAGATCGGCATTTGTGTCTCAGGCGAAGCCTCGTTCTTTTACCTCTGAACCGAGCTGCTTCGTCGCGCTGCTTTGTGTTTTGAGCAATTAGAAAATTGTATGAGCTGTCTTGAACTGCTGGCACGCTCATTGCACAAAGACAAGACATATTTTAGAGCATCACCCACCCAACGATGCTCGCAAGATACAACCTGAGGGGCCAAGAGGCATCGGATTAGTCCGATGCCTTTTTCTTTTGGGAAACCAATTATTCCTCGGATAGTAAGGACGCCTGATTCGGAGATCCGTGAGTTCAGTAGCGGGTGTGGTACTTGGAGGGATGAGACCCTTTTGTTCGGAAGTCGATATCCGGACTGTGTGACATCAGCAGAAGCCTGCGCATGTTGATCGTATTTATCCCCGAGGGCGCATAGATCAGTCTGTACCAGTTCTTTCTCAGGTCGTCCGCAATCGTCTTTGCTGCCTCAGTGGCCTTGTCGAAGCCGCAAATTGCCCCGCCGGTACCGACCGTCAATTGTTCGAGCACGGCCGGCGGCTTCGGTCTGTCGCGAAGTAAAGCGCCCCGTGTGCGATCAGGAGCCTGCACTGCGTACAGCACGATGTTCTCATCCTGAAGAGCCCGAAGCGCGTCATCAAACTTGGTTTTGCTTTCGCTGTCGTATCCGTCGCTTATCAGAATGATCACACGCTTTTCGACGCCGGTGCTCGCCAGTTTAGACAACGCGTCAGCGACCGCAACAAGTGCGTCAAACAGTTTCGGCGAGCCCTGACGGACCAGCTTTGTTGATGTGGCTTGCAGCTTCTGAAGGTCCGGTGTCATGTCCTCTATGATCTCAGCCGAGTCGTTGTAAAAGACGACCATCATCTGATCGTCCTGATACAACTCGTTGATCGTAGCCTCGATCGCCTTCTGCAACGCAACCGCTTCTGCTTTCAAATTGGAGCTGCTGTCAACCAGAAGGACCATACGCGAGCCGGTGTCGATACGGCTGAAGCTTTCGATCTCCTGAGGCACCGCGCCGTCGTACAGATCGAAGTCCTCTTTGGTCAGTTGCCTTCCATTCGGCGCGTGTGCGATCACGTTGAGAGTTAGAGTGCGGCGGCTTGCGACATTTCCCTTCCCCGACTGAGCGAGCCCGGTGCTTGCGATCAACGCCAGCATCAGGACAACCAAAGAAAGTCTGATCACTGCGGGCGCGCTCATTCGAGTTATCCTCGTAGCGGCGTCTGTGGAATTTTCGGCCGCTGCATTTGCCACGGTCTGTATTGCTCCTGGCACTCACGGTGATTATTCCAGAGCCATGCCAACCGCGCAACAACTTCAAACGCAACCTTGTCACCTCAACGACCCGTTGCTATCCTTCATTCGCGTTTCGCAACACGTCCTCTATGGATACTCAGACTGCCACCGCCAATCGCGAACACTTCGAAAAACTTGTGAGTGAATTGAAGTCGATCGAGCACCAGCTTCGCAAGGGCGGCGGACAGGAACGCATCGATCGCGAGCATCGCAAGCACAAGCTCACCGCGCGCGAACGGATCAATCTGCTCTTCGATTCCGATTCTCACTTTCAGGAGATCGGGCTGCTTGTCGCTTACGATTTGTACGACGGGCAAGCGCCGGGCGCAGGCGTCGTGACCGGCGTCGGAAGGATTGCAGGTCGCGAGGCCGTCGTCGTTGCTAACGATGCGACGGTGAAGGCGGGATCATGGTGGCCCGAGACTGTGCGCAAGGTTCTTCGCGCGCAGGAAATTGCAATGCGCTGCCGCGTGCCCATCGTTTACCTGGTGGATTCAGCCGGAGTGAACCTTCCCTATCAGAGCGGCGTGTTTCCGGGTCAGTACGGCGGCGGGCGAATTTTTTTCTACAACTCGGTGATGCGCCGTTATCTGAAAGTTCCTCAGCTCGCCGCGGTGATGGGACAGTGCGTGGCGGGCGGCGCTTATCTGCCCGCGCTGTCGGACTTCATTGTGATGGTTGAAGGAACTTCGTTTATGGGCCTGGGCGGTCCGAACCTCGTAAAAGGAGCGGTCGGACAGATCGTTGACAGTGAGACTCTCGGCGGCGCGCTCACTCATAACGAAATCTCTGGCGTGGCGCATTATCGAGCAAAGGACGACGAGGAGTGCATAGAGAAGCTGCGCCGCTTCGTAACGGAGCTTCCGCTTCCGGAGCAATCCCGAGTCCCGCTGAAGGCACCCGTCGCCGCGCGCCGGCCTTTGACGGATCTGTATGACATCATTCCCGCGGATCATCGGCTTCCTTACGATATGCGAGATGTCCTCGACTGCCTTATCGACGCCGGCGAGCTTGACGAGTTTCAGGCCGACTACGCTAAGGAGATGATCACCGGCTATGCACGCATCGAAGGCATTCCTGTCGGCATCATTGCGAATCAACGAGGCCTGCTGCGCACACGCGCGGGTACGAAATTTGGCGGCATCATCTACACAGATTCAGCGGAAAAGACCGCTTACTTCATTGAGACCTGCAATCGTCACGAAACACCGCTGCTGTTCCTGCAGGACGTGTCCGGTTTCATGGTTGGAACCGAAGCCGAACACTCGGGGATCATTCGCGCCGGCGCGCGCTTCGTCGAGGCGATGGCTACGGCCACGGTGCCGAAGTTTGTGCTGACCATCAATCACGCATCGGGTGCCGGGTACTACGCGATGGCGGGACAGGGCTTCGATCCGGATTTCATTTTCACGTGGCCCACTGGCCGAATGGCGGTGATGGAGGGCGATTCGGCGGTGATGGCTTTGTTCAGCGCGGAACTGGCTAAGCTCGAAAGCAACGGTCTGGCGCCCGATGCGAAGATGGAAGCTGAAATGGAACGAGTGCGCCGCAAGTATGAAAGCGAGTTGGACGCTCGATTCGCGGCCGCGCGAGGTTTCGTGGATGCGATAGTGACACCGGAAGACTCGCGCGCCGTGTTGGCGCTGGCGCTGCGCACGGCGCTCAATAATCCGGGTCCGCATCTGGGGATTCCGGTTCTTCCGTGCGCTAAGCCCTCTGAGACGTTTTGAGTTCCACACATCAAATCGAACAAGACCGCGACAAACTGAGGTTTGTCGCACATTCACTGGAGGCTCCTATGAAATCAAGAAGCAAAATCAGTGCGATCCTCGTGGGCGCAAGCATCCTGCTCACGCTGGTATTGGCAGGTTGCGAGAAGCACGAAACAGCGGAATTCAAGCCGGAGGTGCTGCCGCTTCCCGAGCCGCTCGCCCGTTACGAAGCAATGGAAGTACCTGCTGACAATCCGATGACCCCCGAAAAGGCGGCGCTCGGGCGACAGCTATTTTTCGACAAGCGGTTGAGCGGCGACGAATCGCGCTCGTGCTACTTGTGCCATGTCTGTGAGCACGGTCTCACGGATGGTCTTCCTAAGTCGATCGGGGCTTTCAATAAACCGCTGACTCGAAGCAGTCCGACGCTGTGGAACATCGGCTACCATAAGATGTTTTACTGGGACGGCCGCAGCCCTTCACTCGAGAAGCAGGCAATGGCCGCGTGGACCGGCGGAAACATGGGCGCCAAAGACCATGAAGCCGAAATCGTAGCAAAGATAAACGCCCTCCAGGGTTATCGCTCTCAATTTCAAAAAGTGTTTGGGGGCGACGCTACCGCAGAGAACATGATGCAGGCTATCTCGGCCTACGAGCGCACGATAATTTCGGGCGACACCGCGTGGGATCGGTGGCAAGCCGGCGATCAATCGGCTGCGTCCGAAGCCGCAAAGCGCGGATTCGAAGTATTCAAAACTGCCAAGTGCAACAACTGCCACGACGGTGTGCTGCTAACCGATCAGCAATTTCACAATGTAGGGATCGGGATGGATGCTGCTGAACCCGACAAGGGCCGCTTCAATGCCACTAAGAAGGATGAGGACACCGGAGCCTTCATGACACCGACCCTGAGAGATGTAGGCAAGTCAGGTCCTTACTTTCACGACGGCAGCGTCGCGACTCTCGAGGACGCGGTTGACTTGATGCTCGGTGGCGGCAAGCCGAACCAGTATCTCGACAAGAAGAACCTCGAAAAGCGAACGATCACGCCGGACCAGCGCCGAGACCTTCTGGAGTTCTTGAGATCGTTGAACGTTGACTGCCGCTTAAAGGAACCACCACTGCCACAAAAGTAGAAGAAAGGCGAAAGGGCGCGAGTGGCGGAGACTTCAGTCTGTTGCGACTGAAATCCGCCGCAGACAACAGTCTGCGCTACTTGGCCCCTTCGCCGCCTAAGCCGCTTCGTTTACCTTGCGGCTTATTTACCCATTCAATCGAACCGTTCTTATGATGTATTGAAAAGTCCGCTGATAAGCGGAGTATTCGTTCTGGGGCGCTACGCCGATGAGATAAAAGACTTCGCCGTTTTCGAGCATCGCAGTAACCAGCGTGATCACTTCGTCGCGTCCCGTTGCTTCCGACACGTTGCTCAGTGTTATCGACAGACCTTCACGGCCTCCGACGGATTCACGGCGATAGGAACCGGCCTGGCGAAGGTTGCTGTTTCCCTGCCCGAGTGTGCTGATGAGTTGATCAGTAGCTTGCCGAAGATTCCTCGTCCCGGTATTTGAAACACCGACCTGCACGCCGTGAGTGAAAACAAACTGACCGCGATAATCAGAATATGCGCCGTCCGGAGCGAAGGTTATCTCGTTGCCGTTTCCCATCTCGCGCCAGTTGTCCGGCACTGAGATTCGAAACAGATTTCCATTCGAGTAAGAGCGATAGCTTGAAGACGGCGATTCAACGCGTCCGAATTGCGGCCGAGCTTCGGCGTTCGGATACCTATCATTGGGATTGCGGTCATTCGGATCACGGTCATTCGGATTGCGATCATTCGGATAGCGATCATTCGGATAGCGATCATTTGGATTGCGATCGTTTGGATTGCGATCATTTGGATTGCGATCGTTTGGATAGCGATCATCCGGATTACGACTATCGGGGTAACGCTCATCTGGGTAGCGAGTGTTTTGCGGATACCGCGAACCACTGCGAGCAATCTCCTGCATCGAACGTGCTCGAGGCATATCACGGAGACGCGCCTGGACATTGCTGAAGTCGTTCGTGCGTCGAACCGGATTCGTTACTCGCAGCAACTGGGCTTCGCGATTGATGGCCTCAAAGCGGTTGCCGGGATTGGGATGATCGCTCAAAAACTCCGGACCTGCGCCGCTTCCCTGCCGCTCCAGTATGCGAAACATATTCGCGAGCTCGCGAGGATCATATCCGGCATTTGCCATAATCTGTGCGCCGAGTATGTCTGCCTGACGCTCGTACTCTCGGCCGTACCTCAGAAAGGCAACGCCGACACCAACCTGACTCAATCCACCTACTGCCTGTCCCATCCCGCCACCGATGACTGCGCCAAGGATTTGCCCTGCAATCGAGCCGTATTGATACTTCTGCGCTTTTGCTGCCTGTGCCGTGCCGTGACGCAAGGCGACGTGGCTGATTTCATGAGCTATGACACCCGCAAGCTGCGCTTCGTTCTGGGCCGTTTCGATCAATCCTCGATTGACGAAAGTAAAGCCACCCGGCAACGCGAACGCGTTCACGTCGCGAACATTCACAACCGTGTAGGTGTATCTGAATTCGGGATGCTGAAACTGAGCAGGAATAGATTCGGCGAGGCGATCCCCGATGCGTTCGACATAGTCCTGCACGTCCGGGCCGCTGAGCCTCGGTAGCTGCCGCTCAACTTGTTGGGCTGCCTTTCTTCCGAGCTCGATGTCTTTGGCGATGGGGTATGGATTCTTTGGGGGCACTATGCGGGTCTGCGCCAGGACCTCTATAGGCGCTGCCATCGTTAACGACAGAACCAGAATAACCGCCGCCGAACTCAGATTTCGAATTGTCTTCATTCCAACCTCCACCTTAATCGCTTCACGGGAGACCCTGTTAGGATTCATCGCTCCTTCAAAACGTTGTAGGTTTTCTACTCAGATCTCTTATTTGACAGAGATTATCACACCAGCGGAGCGCTCAATAATCCCGGCTCAACGATGAAACTCGGCTCGGCACGTCTCGCGAGGCTCCTTCCCCAACGCGAATGACCGCTTTTCGACGTGCGGGCAATACGGTGAGGATATGAGTCCGGTTTCCAAACATACCTCGACGGTGACGGACGCGGCATCCTCCGCGTTTCTGTCAGTAAGTGAGGTGTTCGGCTCAGGAAGCTCCTCATTGAGAGACGTGTCCGCGATCATCTGATGAGAGCAGACGGCCTGGGGCTCGGTGCCCGCGATAAACACTTCTTGCCTGTGTTGAGGGCATTCAGGGCCCGCCAGCAGACCCGTCGCAGGATCAATATCCGCTAGAGTGATTCCACCTGGTCTAGGGAACGCGTCTCCTCCAAGTTCGGGCCGAGCCGCGATTGCCTTCTTGACGAAGTCGGCCCAGATTGGAAGCGCCGCATCGGATGCTTTCATCCGAAGATCGCGATTGTCGTCGAAACCCACCCAAACAACGCAGACCATTTGTGGTGTGTACCCTACAAACCAACCGTCGTTCGTCGTGCCGGTCTTGCCGGCGATCGCGCCTTTCAATCCCATCCCGCGCAGTCGCGATGCTGTTCCCTCATCGACAACGGATTCCATCAAGGTGGTCATCAGATAAGCCACCTGCGGTGAGAACACTTGCTCGCTTGTTGCGGAGAGGCGCTCGTTTCGGAATGTTCCCTGCACGCCTTTGACGGGAATCGGACGCAACGCCACTCCTGAGTTCGCGAACGCGGTGTATGCTCCCGCCAGATCAAGCGGCGTGACCTCGCTTGTGCCGATCGCCATCGAGGGATACGCGTTGATCCCGTTCAACCCGCTCCGCTGGGCCAACTGCGCAACATTGCCGAGACCAACTCGCATCGCAAGCTCAACCGTCGGAACGTTGAGCGATCGGGTCAACGCCTCGCGCAACGTGACATCGCGATTCGTGAATCCGCCGTGATAATCGCTCGGCTTGTACTCTGATCGTCCACCGTCGTACGTAAACTTTTGCGGAGTATCCGAGAGCATGCTCGCCGCGGTGAACGATCTCGAGTTGAGCGCCGTCGCATAAACAAATGGTTTGAAGCTGGACCCGGGTTGGCGCTTAGCGTCGGTCGCGCGATTGAGTTGGCTTTCGTCGTAGCTGCGGCCTCCGATCATCGCCAGCACCTCGCCAGTATGCGCATCGAGTGCCACGAGACCTGCCTGAACGCGTTCGGGTTCAGCGCCCTTCGACGTGGAGCGGCTAAACACTTTGTCCAGCCGGGCGGTGTTCGCGGTTACCGATTCATACGCGGCGCGCTGAAGCCGCACATCCATCGTTGTGGTAACTCGCTGCTGCGAATTCAAACGGTTTTCTCCGTAGCGATCGTCCAGAAATCTCTGCGCGTAATCGATGAAGTAACTTGCGCCGTAGTCATTCTGCGTTTCGTGTTTCTTTATCTGAAGTTGTTCGGACTTCGCGGCCACCGCCTGCTCGGGAGTGATAGCGTCCGTCTCGACCATCGCGTCGAGGATCAGGTTGCGGCGCTCGATCGCACGCGGCAGATCGCGATGCGCCGAGTAGCGATTGGGCGCATGAATCAACCCCGCGAGGAATGCCGATTCGCCCACCGTTAGTTGATCCATGTCCTTGTCGAAATACACGTGAGCCGCCTGCGCAAAACCGTTGATTGCGAATGTGCTGCTTTGTCCGAGATAGACGTGACTGCAATAGAGAGCAAAAATCTGCTGCTTTGTGAGCCGCGATTCCAGGATCATCGCCATTGCGGCTTCCTTGAACTTTCGCGAAAGCGTGCGATCGGGAGTCAGCATCGTGCTCTTTATCAACTGTTGCGTAATGGTCGAGCCGCCCTGCACGACTTCACCCTGATCGACATCGGCCTTCAGAGCTCGCAGTATTGCGTGCCAATCGATCCCATTGTGCCTGAAGAATCGCCTGTCTTCCGCCGCGACGATCGCGTTTCTTAGGTTCTGCGGCACGTCTGAAAACTGCACATCTATTCGTTTGCGCCGGTCGCCTTCGTGTACCGCCGCAAGCAGTTGCCCTTCGATGAGCACCGAAGGCAACTGTTTTCCCGTAGCCGGATTCGTCAAACGAACCACGTGTCCGCTCTTGTCCAATTGAATGCGAACCGGCGTGTCACCCTCGCGCGTCACGCCTCCGGTTGATATCTCAATTGTGTTGCCGTTGACTTCGAATTGTCCCACGTTGTTTTCTTGAGTTTCGAGAGACCGTTTCTGGTAGCCGGCGGCCGTCAGGTATCCGCTCAGATCATTATCGGGATCGGGAAATGAATCGCCGACAGACAATTTGAGCGGCGCGCTGACCAACTCGAATGCGTTGTCTATCTGACCGCTCTGAAGCCGCAGGTCTATTTCGCGGGCGAACTGGTTGTAAAAGACGAACCCGATCGCAAACAGCACCGCCGCGAATGCTCCCAAGACCGCGAGTGTCTGAGGCCGCACCAATCGCCGAACCGCAGACTTTGCAAACATCGGCAGGTTATTCGTCAGACGAGTCAGACTCTCTCTGAACCCAACGGAGGCGCGAGGTTTTCCCAGGATAAGTGTTCGTCGCGCCGGTTGTGACAGACTCAGCCGTTCCATAGATGGCCTCATGTTCAAAGCAAATGGCAAGGGACATACCAACGTGGCACGCACGGAGACTACGACGATAGGCCTCGTTATCGACACACGAGTTGCGTTTCAAGGGAGACGACTTTTTCTTTGGCGTGCCGGTGTGACCGCTAACCGGACAGCGGTGCAATATTACGAGCGCTGCCCGGAGTCGAGCGATGGTATTGAAATGCGCGTTGAACCCGGCGTTTCGGCGTCACTATCGATAGATGTATGAGCTGCTCTTCTTCTGATCCCACTGAACGCTGTCGATGTTATCGGAGTCCGAGGAAAAGATTTCTTCGCTGAGTTTGTCGGTGCTCAAGTCGCCACCCACGGTCACGAAGTAAACGATTTTTCCCAGAGGGTTGTCGGGGTCTTCGCGATCGACCTTTCGCAATTCGCTGGTCATGTTTCGCTTCTCAAAGACCTCCTGAAGAATATCGTCCGTTTCATCCACCTTCCGCGTGGTAACAGTGAGCTCCATTGCGCGAAAGACTTGCTCGGGTTCGTAGTGTTCGAGCACCGATAAGACGAGTAGCACGAACAGCGAAAGAATGATGGCGACCTCTATTTTTCCAACGCCGGTTGCCAGGCCGATTGCCAGGCTGATCAACAGCACGGTAATTTCCTTGGGATCTCGAATATTTGTGCGGAACCTCACAAGCGAAGCAGCGGCGAAAATGCCGAACGCGCGCGCCGCGTTATCCGAGACAACCATCATCAACGCGGACGCCACTACTGCAAGCAATATTTGAGTTTGCGCGACGTATGGATTGCGCAACAAGGCCGGAAAATCTCGCCGAGGCCGAAACGCAAGCAGCGCCGCAAGCAACGCTCCAATCGCAAGCTTCAATGCGATTCTTGCAGCAGCCAGCGGCCACGATTCCCTGGCCTCTGTCGTTGCGGCTTCGATTCCCAAGAGCGCTCCCAAACCGCTGGGCGCTTCGCGAGGAGGCGCGGGCAAAGGAGTGCCGGATGAAGTCGAGTTTTGTGGCGTCTTCTGGGTGACGGCGGGTGAGGTCGCGGGCTCGCTTGAGTTGCTCAGAAGCAGGTACGCGACAATAGCTATTATTGCGACTCCGCCCAGCAACGCTCCGATCACCAACCGCCGTTTGTTGCCATCCGAAAAGAATCGGGCCTTCCATCCCGTCTCACCGAGTGAGGCGGCGCGGCGCACCGCGCGCTCTGCGGCAAATTGAGGCTCGCGCCGGTTCTCTGTTCTATTTGAGTTGTTAGCGATGTCATCGAGATTCGAAGGATGCGTTTCCGTTTCATCGCGCTTGATGTTGTTGAACATAAGACCCCCAAGCCAGACTGGTGATTCGCTGGTGCGTCGAATCGAACCGATACTTCCTAGCAAATGGGGCTCCGCGATTCGGGTATGGTGAGGATGACGAACGAATACGTTACGCGCCGGGTTTTCCAGTGAGCGCCGGCGGACTCATGTTCCCGGCGGGTTGGTCTACGCCTTCCATCGTTTCAGCGATCAACTGATCCACGACTGCGTTCAGATCGTTGGTCGCATGAAAGGTCTTGAGTTGACGATCGGCGCTCGTGCCGCCCTCTAAGATCTTGTGAACGTATTCGAGTTCCTTCCGGCTGCCGAGGTCGTCGACCACTTCATCGACGAATTCCAGCAACTCGTAAATCAAGCTTCGAACGGGCACTTCAGTTTGTTTACCGAAGTCGATGAGCTTGCCGTCGAGCCCCCACCTGACCGCCCGCCATTTGTTCTCCTGAATCAAAGCGCGGCGATAGAGTCGAAAACCCATATTCGATCGATAAAGTTTATACAGTCTTGCGACGATCGCCTGAATCAACGCCGCCAGCGCTATCACTTCGTCGACTCGTGATGGGATATCGCAGATACGAAACTCGAGCGTCGGGAAAGTCGGATGAGGCCGCACATCCCACCAGATTTTCTTGGGATTGTTTATGCACCCGGTCTTCAGCAGAAGACTGACATAGTTTGCATATTCGGAATACGAGCTGAAGTAATCGGGGATATCAGTGCGGGGGAATTTCTTGAATATCTCGGATCGATAACTCTTCAGACCGGTGTTCGTCCCCATCCAAAACGGCGAGCTGGTTGAAAGCGCGAGCAAGTGAGGTAAGAAATATCTCGCGGCGTTCATGAGGTGAATCTGCGCCTCGCGATCCTCGATGCCGATGTGTACATGCATGCCGAAGATCAACAGCGACTCAGCGAGCACCTGCATCTCGTCGATCAAAGAGGCGTAGTGTTCGTGAGGCGTGATTTTTTGATCTTTCCAACTCGAGAACGGATGCGTGGACGCGGCCGCTATGCGTAGTCCTCGGCTCTCAGCCAGACCGGCGACCGCTCGCCGGAGCTTAATGACATCCAAGCGCGCTTCCTGAACGTTCGCGCAGATACCGGTGCCGACTTCGATCATCGACTGATGCATCTCAGGCTTTACCTGCTCGCCGAGAATCATCCGGCCCTCGTCCATCATCTCGGTGATGTGCGAGCGCAGTTCCCGCGTCTCGGGGTCGATGATCTGAAACTCTTCTTCGATTCCAAGAGTGAAGTCAGGCATGTTGATTTCCGATTTTAGATTTTAGATTTTAGATTTTAGATTTTGGATTGGCGATTTTGCGATTGAGAGACGCGTGTGCTGACGCGAATCCAAAA
>Ga0207653_10000302_pt1 | contig 28444 bp, 27 predicted proteins | sample KBSK5251metaG_FD_184341 | JGI IMG/M metagenome (GOLD analysis project Ga0207653, IMG submission 184341) | Corn, switchgrass and miscanthus rhizosphere microbial communities from Kellogg Biological Station, Michigan, USA - KBS K5-25-1 metaG... | ecosystem: Host-associated > Plants > Roots >...
GCGCGGGTTCGGATCGGATCTCTACGTCGTGAACGTCGACGGCACGGGCCTGCGAGCCGTCGTGCAGCACGAGAGCGACAACGTGTTCTATGCGAGCCCGCGTTTCGATGCGTCGGGCAACGTCATCTACTTCCATCGCCGCGCCGCGATCATCACGAACGGCTCGTTCACGGGGAACGATGACGCGATCGAGCGTCTCGATCTGCGGACCGGCGAACGCAAGCGGATCGTGAAAGACGGCGCCGATCCGACAATCAGTCCGGACGGGAAGACGCTCATTTACGTTCATCTGAAGGACGGACAGGTCGACGCACTCTGGCGCGCCGACATCGACGGCGCGAACGCGCGGCCACTCCTGCAGTCGCGAGATACCTTCTGGTACCTGCAGGCGCCGCGGTTCTCGCCGAACGACTGCCTGATCGTGTTCTCGGCGGCGGGTCACACGGTCGTGCGCGGAAGCGGCGTCGACGGCAAGCTCGCGCATCTCAGCGTGCCCTCGGATCTGTTCCTCGTCCCGTGCGACGGGACCGGCCTCAAGTCGATCGGCCAGACCGGAGATGACGTCGTGCCAGCGTGGTCGCCCGACGGGACGAAGATCGCGTACGTCGGCCAGGGCGGGTTTTTCGTGCTTGACGTGAAGACGGGGGTCGCGCGCACCGTCGCGCAGGGTCAGGACTTCTTCTTCGGCGACCTTCTCTGGCTCAAATAGCGCCCGACCGCGTCACCCTCGCGCTGTTCGTCTCAGTCGTCCTGATCGGTGGAAGCAACTTCGTCGCGGTGCGATTCAGCAACGCGGAGCTGCCGCCGTACTGGGGCGCGGCGATCCGTTTCCTCCCCGCGGGCGCCTTGTTCTTCACGGCCATGGCGTTAGCGCGTATCCCCGTTCCCCGTGGTGCCTCGCTTCGCGGTGCGGCGATCTACGGCGCGCTCAACTTCGGCGCGGGCTACGCGTTCGGCTACTACGGCCTCGTAGATGCGCCGGCCGGGACGGCCGCCGTCATCCTCGCCACCGTCCCCTTGTTCACGCTCGGACTCGTGGCCCTTCACGGGCAGGAACGATTTCGCGTCCGCGGTCTTGTCGGCGGCCTGATCGCCCTCGCCGGCATTGGCCTGGTGTTCCGCGAGCAACTCTCGGCCAACGTGCCGATGCTTTCCTTGCTGGCGATGCTCGGAAACGCGTTGGTCGCTGCGGAGGCTGGGGTGATCGCGAAGGGCATGCCTCGGATGCATCCGATCGCCACGAACGCCGTCGGCATGCTGGTCGGTGGTGGGCTGCTCCTGTTGCTGTCAGTTGCGGTCGGCGAAAGGCACGCCCTGCCGCAAGCGTCCGAAACGTGGGCGGCTCTGATCTATCTCTGCATCGTTGGCTCGATCGGACTGTTCGGACTGTTCCTGGCAATGCTGCGCCGATGGACCGCTTCTGCATCTTCCTACGCGTTGGTCGCGATGCCTTTGGTCGCGATCGCGCTCGGCGCGGTCCTTCGGGGTGAAGCCATCACGCCGATCTTCCTCGCAGGTGGCGCGCTGGTCGCTGTCGGCGTCTACATCGGGGCGCTGAGCGGCTCGTTCATGCCCGGATCTCCAGATCGCGGTCGTCCCACTCGCCTTCGCGTTCGATGACGTTCAGCGGATTGGTGTCGACGATCAGCGCGCCACTCGGCGATTCGCTGATATGGAACAGCTGGAGTGGTCTCGGCGCGGGGGCCCGCACGACCACTGCAGTGTTCTTGTCAAAACGCGAGCCGTGGCACGGGCACTCGAACAGGTCTTTCGCGGTGTTGAACGGCACGGTGCAGCCGAGATGTGTGCACTTGCGATAGGCGGCGATGATCCCACCCGGCGCGTGCAGCAGGAAGAAGCGGCCCTCGCGGAACAGGATCGGACGGTCGTTCGTGGCGGCGAACTGCTTCAAGATGTCGCTCGCGATGCCCACGGGGACGGGAGCACCGAGACCGACGATCCGCCTAACCCACAAGTACGGAGCGAGCGACGCGACGAGCTCGGTCACGCCGAGCGCTACAGCTGCGGCGAAGCTCACGCGCAGGATCTGGCGTCGCTGGATGCGGGCGCTCGTAACGGACGGAAGGCGGATCACGCGGCGATTCTAGTTAGCTCTCACCGATACGAGTCCAATAGCGATTGGGAATAGTGGCGATTCGCGAACTGCGCTACCTGCGGACGTAGTCGATCGGGAAGTCGATCTCCCATTTGTCGCCGGCGGCCCCCATGCCGCGCTCCCACCGCCCTCTGATCGTCTTGCCGTCAGCCGAGATCTCGCCGATGAAGCGCTGGTTGAAGCCGGGGCCGTCGGGGCCGTTCCAATCCTCACCCGGGGCCCGCCAGATCTTCACGGTGGAGTCTTTAACGGCCATCACGAACAGCCGCTTGACCCCGCGAGAGTCGAAGTAGTGCATCGGCTGTGGCTCGCCCTCGGGCGCGCCGCCGATGATCGAGACGCTGTCGGGCACCTCCGCGGGCTTACCGACCGTGCTGAAGAGGATGAACTTGCCCAGGCGTGAGATCTTCGCCTCCACGGTGACCTTCATCGGTGGCTCGATCGGGATCTCTCCCTCGCCGTGCCATTCGCCGATCAGCGGCTCGAACTGCTTCACGGCTAGGCGCTGGGCGGCAGCCGGTATCCGGCGAGGGCAGGCTCGCCACGGAGCTTCGCGAACCCGGGCTTGATCTTGCCGTAGATGTGCGTCAACCGCTCGTCGTAGCCGATGAAGGCGCTTTTCATCGCGTTCAAGGTGAGCTTCTCGACATCGTCGAGCGTGAGTGCGAAGGCGCGCGATAGCCGGCGGAACTCCTCCGACAGCGTCACGTCCGACATGAGCCGGTTATCGGTGTTCACCGTCACGCGGAACCGCTGCTCGATGAAGTGCCGGATCGGATGCTCCTCGAGAGAGGGCACCGCGCCGGTGTCGACGTTGCTCGACGGGCAGAGCTCGAGTGGGATGCGCTTGTCGCGGATGTACGCGGCCAACGGCCCGAGTTTCACGACGGTCGCGTCTTGGCCGGTATCGACGATCGCCATGTCCTCGATGAGACGGACGCCGTGCCCGATCCGATGCGCGCCGCAGTACTGCAGCGCCTGCCAGATCGAGGGCGGTCCAAAAGCCTCCCCGGCGTGGATCGTGATGGAGAAGTTCTCGCGGCGGCACAGCTGGAACGCTTCCAGATGCGCCTTGGGTGGATGGCCGGCCTCCTCGCCCGCGATGTCGAAGCCGACCACGCCCTGCTCACGGTGCGCGACAGCGAGCTCGGCCATCTCGAGCGAGTCGGTGCGGTCGCGCATCGCGCAGATGATCTGGCGCAGCGTGATCGGATAACGCGCTTCCGCGCGCTCGAAGCCACGGACGACCGCGGTGACGACCTGCTCGAGATTCAGGCCACGCTGCGTGCTGAAGACGGGCGCGTAGCGAATCTCGGCGTACACGACGCCGTCGTGCGCCAGGTCCTCACCGCACTCATAAGCAACGCGCTCGATCGCGTCGACGGTCTGCATGACCGCGATGGTGTGCGCGAAGCCGCGAAGGTACAGCGAGAGCGAGCCCGAAGCCGCGCTCGCATGGAACCAGCGCGCCAGCTCGCCGGGATCGTTCGTGGGTAGGCCGGTGTACTTCTGTTCGCGCGCGAGCTCGACGACCGTGGTGGGACGCAGACCACCATCGAGGTGATCGTGGAGCAGGACCTTCGGCGCGGCGCGGAGCGTCTCGAGCGACAGCATCGCCGTGAATGATGCGCGTACGCGCAAGCCGTGAGGGTTATCGGGCGGGCACAGCTCCGCGAGGATCCGCGCCTGCCGCGATGCGCCAGCCCGAGGCCGAGGAGACGCCGAAGACGATGTCATCCGGCCTGACCGGGACGCGCTCGAGCGCGCGGCCAGTCGCGGCGCGGATCGCGGCGACGATCGCGGGCGTGCTTGAGATCGTCGGCGGCTCGCCGACACCCTTCGCGCCATACGGCGCGTCGGGATGCGGGAACTCGATGAGATCGCACACGACCGGGGGCATGTCGAGCATCGTCGGTAGCAGGTAATCGGTGAACGACGCGTTGCGCACCGCGCCGTCCTTCAGCTGGACCTCCTCCATGACGGCGAGGCCGAGGCCCTGCGCGATGCCGCCCTCGAGCTGACCGATCACCGCGAGCGGGTTGATCGCCTTGCCGACATCTTGCGCCGTTGCGATCTGCACGACCTTCACCAGACCCGTGTTCACATCGACGTCGACGACCGCGCGGTGCGCCGCGAACAGGAACGCCACGTGCCCATCGTTCTGGGTCGTGTCGTTGCGCTTCTCGGTCGGCCGATGGCGATGCGTGACGACACGCTCAGCCGGCGTGTCGAGCAGCTCGGCGAGCTCGACTTGATCGACGCGCTTGCCCCGCGCTCCGGCGCGCTTCGCAAGCTCTGACTTCACCTCGCGACACGCTGCGAGCACGGCGCCGCCGGTCATCCAGGTCTGACGCGACGCTGACGACGAGCCCGCGGACCCGATCGTCGTGTCGGGCGTCTCGACGACGACGCGCTGGACGCCGAGCTCGGTGCGCGCGATCTGCTCGCAGACGAGCACGATCCCCTGCCCCACCTCCGACGCCGCCGTGTGCACGCGGACGACGACGCCCTCACGGTCGCGCTCCACGCGCACGCGCGCGGTCGAGAAATCATCGAACGCGTGCGAGTAGCAGACGTTCTTCATGCCGACCGCGAAGCCGACACCGCGACGCACTCCCTCGCCGTGCGTGAGGTTGCCCGCGCCGCCGGGGAGATCGAGCGGGTCGCTCGAAGTCCAGTGCGGCGGGAGCGGCAGCGCCGCGCAGCGCGCGATCACCTCCGCGACCGGTGCCGACCCCTCGACCGGCTGGTTCGTCACGATGCGGTCGCCGTTCACGAGTGCGTTGCGCGCGCGCAGCTCCACCGGATCGATCCCGAGCGCGGCGGCGAGCTTGTCCATCTGCGCCTCGTAGGCGAAACACGACTGCACCGCGCCGAATCCGCGCATCGCGCCCGTCGGCGGGTTGTTCGTGTACGCGCCGACGGCGTGGATCAGCGCGTTCGGAACGCGATACGGTCCCGCGCCGAAGCACGCCGCGTTGGCGACGACCGCGAACGTCGATGACGCGTACGCGCCGCCGTCGAGCACGATCGTCGCGCGCACGAAGACGAGCTGGCCGTCACGCGTCGCGCCATGCTGGTACCACATGCGCGCAGGGTGACGATGCACATGCCCATAGAAGGACTCCTCGCGGCCGTACGTCATTCGCACCGCGCGCTTGGTCGCGAGCGCGAGAAGGCACACGTGGATCTGCAAGGTGACGTCCTCGCGCGCCCCGAACGCGCCGCCCACTCCAGCGAGCACGAGGCGGACCTTCTCTTCCGGAAGGCCCAGGCAGGGCGCGATCTGACGCAGGTCCTCGTGGAGCCACTGCGTCGCGATGTGGAGCGTGACGCCGCCGTCCTGTCCAGGGATCGCGAGACCCGCTTCGGGTCCGAGCGCGGCCTGGTCCTGCATCGCCACCTCGTACTCGCCCTCCACGACGACATCGGCCTTGGCGGCGGGATCGCCATGCGCGACTCGCACGTCCTCGATGACGTTGCCGTCCTTCGGGTCGTGCAGCTTCGGCGCATCCGCCTGTAGCGCTGCGACCGCATCCGTGACGGCGGGCAGCAGCTCGTACTCCACCTTGATCGCCTTCGTCGCGAGGCGCGCCTGTTCGGGGTCATCCGCCGCGACGAGCGCGACCGGTTCGCCGACGTGGCGCACCACACGCGTGGCGAGCATCGGCTGATCCGCGCGCATGAGGCCAAACTTCTCGCGCGTCGGAAGATCGTCCGCGGTGATGACCGCGCGGACGCCCGGCATGCCGCGCGCGGCCGCGACGTCGATGCGGACGATGCGCGCGTGCGCGTGCGGGCTGCGGAGGGTCGCTCCGTAGAGCATTCCCTCCCGAGCGAGATCGCTCCCGTAGAGGAACTCACCCTTGACCTTCGGCGGCGCATCCGCGCGCGGAGCCGATTCACCGACGACGCCTCGCAGCCGCGGTTTCGCTGGCGCGATGGTCACGACACGTGGCCCCGCGATGCCGACCGGTGCACAGCTTCGAGGATCTTTCCGTACCCGGTGCAGCGGCAGATGTTGCCCGACAGCGCCTCGCGGATCTCGGCATCGGACGGCTCGGGGTTGTCGCGCAGCAGGGCGGCCGTGGCGACGATGAACCCGGGCGTGCAGAAGCCGCACTGCACCGCACCGGCGTCGACGAACGCGCGCTGCACCGGATGCATGTGCTCGCCCTCGGCGAGATCCTCGACCGTCCGGACATCACGGCCCTGGGCCGCGCCGGCAAGCACGAGGCAGGCGCAAACGAGATCGCCGTCCATCAACACCGAGCACGAGCCGCATTCGCCCTGCTCGCACGCGTTCTTGCTGCCCCACAGCCCGAGCCGCTCGCGCAGCACCGTGAGCAGGCTCTCGTGCTCGCGGGCCTCCGCTTCGCGCTCGGCTCCGTTGACCTTCAGCTTGAGCCTCATGCGATCGACCAGACCCGCGCGAGGGCGCGCGCGCCCATCACGGCGAGCACGTGTCGCCGGTACGCGGCGGTGCCCCGGACATCGTCGATCGGGCGCGAGGCCAAGGCGACGAGCCGGCCGAACTCGTTCAGCTCGGCCTCGCTCGGCTCGAGATGCCGCTCCCAGCCATGCGCTTCGAGCAGGCCAGTCGCGAAGAGTTCGGCCGCCGCGGCGCGAAGGATCGTCGGACCGCATGAGCCGAGACCAACACCGACGCGACGGCGCGAGCGATCCACGACGAGCGCGAGGCCGGCTACCGCGATGACCATGGCGTTGCGCGTTCCGACCTTCATGAACGTCTGCGCGGGACCCGCGTCCTGCCACTCCGCAGCCACGACGAGCTCGTCGGGGCGGCGGACGTTCTTCTTCGGGCCGGTCATGAACTCGGTGAACTTCACACGCCGCTCGCCAGTTTTGGACCGCAGGACCACCGTCGCGTCGAGCGCGGCGAGAACCGGGAGCGTGTCACCGGCCGGCGAGCTCGTTGCGATGTTCCCGCCCAGCGTCCCTGCGTTGCGGATCTGCGGGGAACCGACCGTCCTCGCCGCCTCGCGCAGCGCGACCGACCCCGGGTCATCGCTCAGCATCCTCGTGTATGTCACGCCCGAACCCATGCGAATGTGCCCGTTACGTTCGAACTGAGCCAGCTCGGGTACGCGATCGATCGCGACGACATGCTCGGGACGCCTGCGCCCGAAGTTGAGGTCGACCATGAGGTCTGTGCCGCCAGCGAGAAGTGTCACCTCGGTTGCGCTGGAAAGGTGATCAAGTACATCGCTGAGATCTCGCGCGACATAGACGCTCACGGGCGGATTATGGCTTTCGTCTCCGCAGCCGGACGCCCTAGCATGACCATGCTCCAGGGGAGGAAGGCGTGAAGGCGGCCAAGTCGCGCGTCCCGAGCAGCACGGACACCAAAACGGCGCTGGCGAGCGCGCGCGAGCAGCAGGCCGCGACCCGCGAAGTGCTCGAGGCCATGAGCACTTCCGGCTTCGACCTAAAAACCGTCCTTCAGACGATCGCCGAAAGCGCGGTCGTCCTTTGCAAGGCCGACAACGCGTCCGTGATCCTCCGCGACGCGGTCACAGCGTTCGAGACCCTCGCGAGCGCCGGTCACTTCGAGATCGGCCTCGATGAATACGAACGCTACTACGCTGGCCGCACGTTCCAGCCGGGCAAGGGAAGTCTCACGGGACGCGTGCTCCTGGCGCGCAAGACGGTCCAGATCGAGGACATGACCACCGATCCCGACTACGACCCGTCCAGCGCGCCGACGATGAATCCGCAGACGATGCTCGGCGTGCCGATCATGCGCAACGGCGAGGTCGACGGGCTCATCATCGTCCGCCGGTACCGCGTCGCGCTGTTCGACGCGCGTGAGATCGAGATCCTCGAGGCGTTCTCGCAGCAGGCCGCCATCGCGATCGAGAACGTGCGTCTGTTCAACGAGACGAAGGAATCGCTCGCGCAGCAGACCGCCCTCAGCGAGGTCCTGAACACGATCAGCCGCTCGGTGTTCGATCTTGACGCAGTGCTTCAGACGATCGTCGAGCGAGCGGCCGCGCTGTGCGACGCGGATGGTGCCGTGATAACCAGGCGCGTGGGAGACCTCACGATCGCGGCGGCCGCGTTTGGTGACGTCGCGACACGCGCGGCGATCCCTGGAAGTGCCACCCCGGTCGACGAACGCTCGCTGCTCGGACGAGCGCTGATCTCGGGCCGGCGCCAGTACGTAGCCGACGCGCGGCAGCATCCGGACTTGCCGCAAGACGGCCCGAATACACGCTTGATCATCCCGCTCGTCCGTGACGGTGTCTCGATCGGCACGCTTGGCGTTAGCCGCCGCGTCGCCCGGCCGTTCAGCGAGAGCCAGCTGCGCCTCTTCGAAGTCTTTGCTGACCAGGCGCTCATCGCGATCGAGAACGTCCGTCTCTTCAACGAGACGAAGGAGGCTCTCGAACAGCAGACCGCGACCAGCGACGTGCTCAAGACGATCAGTCGCTCGGCCTTCGATCTGCAGGCGGTCTTCGACGTCGTCGTCGAGAACGCGACTAAGCTTTGCCGCGGCGACTGGGGATACCTCTTCCAGCGCGATGGCGACGTCTTCCGGATCGTCAGCTCGTTCGGCCGCGCCGATGAGCTTCTCGAATACGAGCGCATGCATCCGACGCCGCTTTCGCGCAGCACGCTGATCGGACGCGTCGCGCTCGACCAAGCCGTGGTCCACATTCCGGATCTCTTCGAAGATCCGGAATATGACTGGCCGGCGAATCGCGCGGCTGGAGTGCACACGGTGCTCGGCGTGCCGATCTTCAAGGACGACAAGGTCGTCGGCGCGATCGGTGTTGCGCGCAACGAGAAACGGCCGTTCAACGACGCGGAGATCCGTCTGATGCGCACGTTCGCGGACCAATCGGCCATCGCGATGGAGAACGCGCGTCTGTTCAACGAGACGAAGGAGGCGCTCGAGCGTCAGACCGCTATCGGCGAGATCCTCCGAGTCATGTCTGGTTCACCAACGGACGTACAACCAGTACTCGACGCGATCGCGAAGAGCGCCTCGGAGTTCTGCGCAGCTCCTGATGTCCTGCTCAACATGGTCGAGGACGGCAAGAATCGCATTCGAGCGCATTACGGCGATCTTCAGATCGTGCCGGCGCAGGCTCCGATCGAAGGGACCTCTGTTTCTGGTCAAGCGATGCTCGAGCGGCGCACGATTCAGATCCTGGACCTCCAGGCCGAAGCCGCGCGGTATCCCGCTGGCGCTGCGGCTTCGCCCGACACACGAGCGATACTGGCCGCACCGCTGCTGCGCATGGGCGAGCCCATCGGCGCCATCATCCTTCGTCGACCGGACGCCGTCGCGTTCACGGAACGTCAGGTCGAACTCGTGGAGACATTCGCCGATCAGGCCGCGATCGCGATCGAGAACGTGCGCCTATTCAATGAGACGAAAGAGGCGCTCGAGCGGCAGACGTCGATCAGCGATGTCCTTCAGACCATCGGTCGTTCGGCATTCGATCTTCAGCCGGTGCTCGACACCGTGGTGGAGCGTGCGGTCCGGCTCTGCGACGCTCACGACGGATCGATCAGCACTCTCGAGGATGGTGTCTATCGAACTCGATCCTATTGGAGCGTCGGGGTGTTACCCGCTGCGTACATCGAGTTCATGCTTCAGGAGGTGCACAGGCCCGAGCGCGGGAGCCTCGTGGGTCGGACCGCGCTCGAGGGGCGCGTCGTGCAGATCGCGGACGTCCTCCAGGATCCGGAGTACACGATGGTCGATATGCAGCAGGCCGCCGGGTACAGAACGGTCCTGGGCGTCCCGCTGCTGCGTGACGGCAAGGTCATCGGTGTGTTCGCGCTGACGCGGAATGAGATCCGACCATTCGCGGACCGTCAGATCGAGCTCGTTCGAACGTTCGCGGATCAGGCCGCGATCGCCATCGAGAACACGCGTCTCTTCGCCGCGACGAAGGAGGCGCTCGAGCAGCAGACGGCTGTCGGTGAGGTGCTCAAGACCATCAGTCGCTCGGCGTTCGACCTCAAGCCCGTTCTGGACATCGTGCTCAACAACGCTGTCCACCTGGCCGGCGCGGACATCGGATGGCTATCCCGCGTCGAGAACGACCAGTTCACAACGGTCGCATACAGCACCGAGTTCCCCGAGTCGGTCCGAGAGGAGCTCGTGCGTCAGCGAGCGCAGGGCCACGTTGCTGGACCGTGGGTGCCTCTGGGGAAAGGCGGGGGCCTCATGGGATTCACCCTTGCCGAGGGCCGCACCGTGCACCTTCCCGATGTGAAGGAAGACCCGGAGCTGAGGCGTTCGACCGTCGCCCGGCTGACCGAGAGTCGGACGGTGGTGGGCGTTCCGATGCTGCGCGACGGTCGGACGATCGGTGGCATGGTCCTCGCGCGCTACGCGGTCCGGCCTTTCAGCGAGCGCGAGATCGAGTTGGTCCAAACCTTCGCCGACCAAGCCGCGATAGCGATCGAAAACGTGCGGCTGTTCAATGAGACCAGGGAGTCACTCGAGCGGCAGACGGCGATCAGCGACGTTCTGAAGACGATCAGCGGGACGGTGTTCGAGCTCGAACCTACGCTCCAGACGGTCGTGGAGAACGCCGCGAAGCTCGCCGACGCGGACCTCGCCTGGATGACGCAAAGGTCCGATCGGGACATGTTCACCTGGGGTGCCCGATATGCACGGACCGCCGAGCTCGCGCTCGTGTACGGGGACTTACCAGGTCTGCGGCAGGAACTGCTCGCTTCGCCGGCCCGTCAGGGCATCATGTCGCGCCTATACGCCGAGCGGCGGACGATCGCTCTGTCTGATGTCGAAGCCGATCCGGATCTGCTCGACAAGTCACGCGTCGCGAAGGCTGTCGGCGCTCGTTCGATCGTCGGCGTGCCGGTCCTCAGTGAAGGCGACGTGCTCGGCGCGATCGTCTTGGCGCGACGGGCAGTCCGTCCATTCTCCGAACGCGAAGTCCATGTCGTGGAGACGTTCGCCGACCAGGCGGCGATCGCGATTCGCAATGTTCGTCTGTTCAACGAGATCCAGGACAAGAGCCGGCAGCTCGAGGTCGCGAGCCGGCACAAGAGCGAATTCCTCGCCAACATGTCGCACGAGCTCCGGACACCGCTCAACGCGATCATCGGCTTCTCGGAGGTGTTGCTCCAGGGGATCTTCGGCGACGTGAACGAGAAGCAGCGCGAATACCTTGCTGACGTACTCGGATCGGGTCAGCATCTGCTCTCGCTGATCAACGACATCCTCGATCTGTCCAAGATCGAGGCGGGCCGCATGGATCTCGAGCTCACGACGTTCTCCTTCCGCGACGCGCTCGACAGCGGTCTCACGATCGTGCGGGAGCGGGCTGCCCGGCACGGCATTCAGCTGAACGCGGTCGTTTCTTCCGACATCGGGACACTCGAGGCGGATGAGCGCAAGGTGAAGCAGATCCTCTACAACCTGCTGAGCAACGCGGTGAAGTTCACGCCCGACGGGGGCCGCGTCGTTGTGAGCGTGCGCTCGGACAACGGGGACGTTCGCGTCGAAGTACGGGACACCGGGATCGGCGTCGCACCTGAGGATCAGGAGCAGATCTTCGAGGAGTTTCGGCAGGTGGGCCGCGAGCGATCGCGTGAGGGCACGGGACTCGGACTCACGCTCACGAAACGCTTTGTCGAGCTTCACGGTGGCCGCATCTGGCTCGAGAGCACGCCGGGCCAGGGCAGCACGTTCACCTTCACGCTGCCCCTGCGACGGGCGGCCGCGGTGCGCGCATGAACGATCTCATCCTGATCGTTGAAGACAACGACAAGAACCTGAAGCTGGTCCGCGATCTCCTGCGCCATCACGGATTCGAGACGATCGAGGCGACCAACGCCGAGGACGGCATCGCCCTCGCCCGCGAGCGCTTGCCACGGCTCGTACTCATGGACATCCAGCTCCCCGGTATGGACGGCGTCACGGCGCTGGAGAAGCTGCGTGCGGACCCCGCGACCGCCACGATGTCGGTCGTCGCGGTGACGGCCTCGGTCATGCGAGAAGATCGCGAGCGGTTCGACAAGGCCGGGTTCGATGGGTTCATCACGAAGCCGATCGACGTGCAGACCTTCCCCGAGACGATCCGCGGTCATCTTCGGTCCGCTCGCCCATGAAGCGCATTCAAAAGATCCTCGCCGTCGACGACACACGGGAGAACCTTCGACTGCTCGAGGCGATCCTTGGGCCGCGCGGCTACCAGCTCGTCACGGCGGAGTCCGGTACGACCGGGCTGGCGGCGGTCCACCGCGAGCAGCCGGACCTGGTGCTGCTCGACATCGTCATGCCGGACCTGAACGGGTACGACGTGTGCCGGCGCTTGCGGGACGATCCCGCGACGCGGTTCCTGCCCATCGTGATGATCACCGCGAGCGGCGATCAGGAGCGCGTTCAGGCGCTCGAGGCGGGCGCCGACGACTTCATCGCGAAGCCGTTCAATCAGCTCGAGCTCCTCGCGCGCGTGCGCTCGCTTCTCCGTCTGAAGGAGTACCACGACACGATCCGGCAACAATCGAGCGAGCTCGCGGAATGGAATCGTACGCTCGAGGCCCGCGTCCGCGATCAGGTCGAGGAGATCGAGCGAGTCGGTCGACTGCGGCGATTCCTCTCACCGCAGATCGCCGAGCTCGTGCTCTCACAGGAGTCGCTGCTGCAGCCGCACCGCCGTGAGATCAGCGTCGTCTTCTGCGACCTCCGTGGGTTCACGACCTTCTCCGAGACGGCTGAGCCTGAAGAGTCACTCGCGGTGCTCCGCGACTACCACCAGGCGGTCGGGGCCGCCGTGTTCCGTAACGAGGGCACGCTCGAGCACTTCGCGGGCGATGGCGTGATGATCTGGTTCAACGATCCGGTAACCCAGGAAGATCACCCGCTTCGCGCGGTCCGCATGGCGATCGCGGTGCGCGAGCGAATGGCCGAGCAGTTCGCGAAGTGGGAGAAGCGTGGGCACAAGCTCGGGTTCGGCGCAGGGATCGCGATGGGCCACGCTACCCTTGGGCGCATCGGCTTCGAGGGCCGTTACGACTATGGCGCCGTTGGTAACGTGACGAATCTCGCGCAGCGGCTCTCAGCAGAGGCGAAGCCCGGGCAGATCCTGGTGAGCCAGCGCGTCTTTGGGGCGATCGAGACTGCGATCGAGTCAGAGGCCGTCGGAGACCTCGTCCTGAAGGGATATTCGCGGCCGGTGGCGGCGTACAGCGTTGTCGCTCTCCGGGCACTGGCGCGTCCGGCGATCGATTGACCCAGTCGCTGCGACCGTCCTAAGTAACAGCGACCGGTAAATCGCTGACTATCTATCCGTCGGGTGAAGGCCCATCATGCGGAGATAAGAACTCACCTGCCGCCGCAGCGGGTCCTCGTTGTCGAAGATGTAGCGGACCTGCGCGACTTCTACGCGATCCTCCTCCGTGAAGAAGGCTATGAAGTCGCATGCGCGTGCGATGGCAGCGATGCGCTCCGCTGGCTCTCGTGGCGGCCGGACGTGATCCTGCTCGACCTGATGATGCCGGTGATGAACGGGTACGAGTTCTACGCGAAGCTTCGCGAGCTGCCCGGCGAGCATCCTCCGGTCATCGTCGTGTCGGCCATAGCGCCGATGCGCGCCGAGCTTCCCGGGATCCACGCGACGCTCCCGAAGCCATTCGAGTTCTCGCAGCTCCTGAGCCGCGTCGCGACCGCCGTGACGCACGGCGCCGGCCCGACGCCGAGCGCAGCCGCGATCTAGGCGACCTCCGCCCGCTTAAGCAGAGCGGGCAGCGCTTCGGCCGCTTTCGCGCGCACCTCGGCGGGATCGAACAGCAGCGGCGCTCCACTGCGCACGATGAAGGTCCCATCCACCAGGACGTCCCGCACGCCGCGTGAGCCGCCGCCGAACACGATCCGCGCTGCCGGTGTCCCGCCCGGCCCGGCCAGTCGCTCGCTGTCGATCACGACGATATCGGCGCGGCGCCCGACCTCGAGCGTGCCGATCTCCTCTTCGAGGTGCAGCGCCCGCGCTCCCTCGCGCGTCGCCATTGCGAGCGCATCGCCGGCGGTGAGCGCGCCCTGCCCGCGCAGCGTTCGCGCGAGGAGCGTGGCGAGCCGGACCTCCGCGAAACCATCGAGCTCGTTGTTGCACGCGGCGCCGTCCGCACCGATGCCAACGGTGATGCGCGCCTGCCGTAAGCGGACCACGTCCGCGACGCCAGAGCCAAGCTTGAGGTTCGACGAGGGACAGTGCGTGACCGCGCTCCCGCTGTCGCGCAGGGTCGCAAGCTCCTCATCGTCGACATGCACACCGTGGGCGATCACGGTCCGCGGCGTCGCGATACCGACCTGCGCGAGGTAGCCGATCGGCGACATCCCGGTCGCACCCTGCACGGCTGCGCGCTCCTCGGCGCTTTCGTTCGAGTGCGTATGCACCAACAGCTCGCTCATCTTCGCGAGCATCCCGACCGCCTCGAGAAGCTCGCGTGTGCACGAGAGCGCGAAGCGCGGGGCATACGCGTACCCGATGCGGCCGGCGCCCGCCTTGGTCCAGCGCTTCACGAGACCGGCGCTCGCGTCGAGGGAATCTCGCGTGGTCTCGACGAGGTTCGCCGGAACACGATCTCCGGTGTCCATCATCGCCTGGCCGAACCGGGCGCGGATGCCCGAGCGCACGAGCTCCTCGGCCACGACATCACCCCAGCGCGTCGTGCCCATGTCGAGGATCGTCGTCGTCCCGGTGGTGAGCAGCTCGCCGAGGCCGAGCCGGACACACGCGCGCACCGATGCCTCGTCGTGCGCGGCCTCGAGCGGCCAGATGAAACGGCGCAGCCAGTCGAGCAGGCCGAGGTCCTCGGCAAGTCCGCGAAACATCGTCTGCACGAGGTGCACGTGCGTCTGCACCAAGCCGGGCATCAGATAGCAGCCCGAGCAGTCCACGACCTCGGTGTCTGGCGGCAGCTGCAGATCCGTTCCGATCTGCGCGATGCGTGCGCCGCTCACGAGAATGTCCGCGCCGATCTCGCGCAGCGCGCCGCTCATCGGGAGGAGCGTGCCGCCGCGGAGCAGGATTGCCACTAGTGCCGCGCCCCGCGAGGGCAGCGGCGAGCGCTCCCTCGACGAGCATCTGCGCCCAGCGCGCCCGACCGCCGCACGCGCGGTGATGAGCGGGCGCGCGTAGCCAGCAGCGAGGAGAGGGAGCGCGCGCCGCTGTCGCTGGCGGGACGCGGCACTACGTGTACGCCAGCTCGCGCAGCGCGGTCGCGAGCGCGCGCGTGCCGAGGATGACGTCCTCCGCCGCCGTGGCCTCCTCCGGACAGTGCGAGCGGCCGCCGATGCTCGGCACGAAGATCATCGCCACGTGTGCCGCGACGCTGAGCACCTGCGAGTCATGGCCGGCGCCGCTGGTCATGTCGCGCGGCGTGACACCGCATGCCACGCAGGCACGACGAGCGACGTCGGTTGCCCGCTCATTGAGCTGGACCGGTGGCCGATCGCGCAGTGTGCGCACCTCGACCGCGAGCTCGCGTTCGCGCCCGGCCACCTTGCAGACCTTCGTGATCTCCGCGACGAGCAGCGCGCGCTGTGCGTTGTCGCTGTGGCGGGCATCGACGGTGAATCGCGCCACGCCAGGTACGACGTTCACCTGCGCCGGGTCGACGCTGATGGTTCCGACGGTCGCGACCGCGGGCGGGCCCATGTCACGCGCGACCTCGGCGATCGCCAGCATCATCGCCGACGCGCCGAGCAGCGCATCGCGCCGGCGATCCATCGCGGTCGCACCGGCGTGGTCCGGCTGTCCGCGGACGACGACCTCGAGGTGCGCGGTGCCGACGATCGTCCGCACGACGCCGAGGCGCGGTCCCTCTTCTTCGAGGAGCGGACCCTGCTCGACATGCAGTTCGACGAACGTGTCGATGTCGCGGCGGATCGCCTGCGCGACGTTCGCGGGATCGAGGCCGACGCCGCGCATCGCATCGGCGATCGTCACGCCGTCGGCGTCGCGGACGCGCGAGGCCTCATCTGGTTCGATGCGGTCGGCGATCGCGCGCGCGCCCCAGAAGTTCGTGTTGAAGCGGCTGCCTTCCTCTTCACAGATCGCGACGGCCTCGAGGATGCGCAGGGGCCGACCGTGCTGCGACACGAGGCTCGCGACAGCTTCCACGGCTGCGACGACGCCGAGCGCCCCGTCGAGCGGGCCGCCGCCGCGCACCGTATCGATATGCGAGCCGGTCACGATGGCGCGTCCACCGCGCGATCCCTCGACGCGTCCCCAGATGTTGCCGACCGCGTCGCGCCGCACCAGGAGTCCCGCCTCTTTCATCCAGCTCGAGACGAGCTCGGTCGCGGAGACCCACGACGGCGTGTACAGCGCGCGATACAGACCGCCGCCCGGAAGCGCGCCGCGCTGGGCGAGCTCGTCGAGTCGGCGCAGCAGACGGCGCTCGTCGATCGCGACCGCCTCGAGCGTCTTCACGCTTCCATTCTCCTCACCAGACGGCCGAACCGGACGTATCTCTTCTCCTCAACGAATTCACCGTCGTCGAATACGGTGACGCCGCGCACCAGCGTGCGCACGACCGCTCCGCGGAACGACCGGCCGACGTACGGACTGAGGCCGCTGCGCGCCTGGAGCTGTTCCCCTTCGAGGGTCCACTCGCGATCCATCGCGACGAGCGCGAGGTCCGCGTCGGCGCCCGGGCGGATCGCGCCCTTCTGCGGCCAGAGTCCGAGAAGGCGCGCGGGCGCACCCGCGACGAGGCGCGCGAGGGCGGCGAGCCGCAGGCCGCGGCGGTGCACACCCTCGGTCAGCATCACCGGAAGCAGCGACTGGATCCCCGTGACGCCACCCCAGGCTTCCCAGACATCGTTGTCGCCGCGCGTCTTGAGGTCGGCCGTGCACGGTGAGTGGTCGGACGCCACGAGATCGATATCCCCGGCGAGCACGTGCTGCCACAGCCGTTCGCGCGATGACTCGTCGCGGATCGGCGGCGCGCACTTGAGCGCCGGTCCGATGCGATCGACGTCCTCGGCCGTGAACACGAGATAGTGGGGGCACGTCTCCACCGTCACGCTCGCCTCACGCTCGCGCGCGCGAATGACCGCGGTGACCGCTGCCGAGCTGGACGCGTGCACGACATGAACGCGGGCACCGGTCTCGCGCGCCGCATCGCCAAGTCGCTCGATCGCGCGGCGTTCGGCCGCCGGCGGCCGGGACTCGAGCCATGCGGCGCGGTCTCGTCGATTCATGCCCTGGAGCTGCTCGGTCCCCTTCGCGACGAGTGCCTCGTCCTCCGCGTGGACAGCGACGATATGCCCGGCCACAGTCGCGGCGGCGAGCGCGGCCGTGAGCGTCCCGGCATCGAGATGCGGGAACTCGGGAACTCCGCTGGGACAGAGGAACGCCTTGACCCCGACCACGCCGGCGGTCTTGAGATCGAGCAGTGGCGCGAGGTCCTCGCTGACCAGTCCGCCCCAGAGCGCGTAGTCCACGATCGCGGTACGCGCGGCGCGGGACTCCTTCGCGTACACGGCGGCCGCGTCGAGCGTTGGCGGCAGCGAGTTGAGCGGCATGTCGGCGAGCGTCGTCACGCCACCAGCGGCCGCGCCGCGTGTCGCCGCGCTCCAGCCCTCCCAGTCCTCGCGGCCCGGCTCGTTCACGTGGACGTGTGCGTCGACAACACCCGGGAACACATGCAGCCCGCGCGCTTCGATCTCATCGAACGCCCTGCCGTGCCCTGGCTCCACGACGGCGTCGAAGATCCCGCCCGCGATGAGGACGTCCGCCTCGCGAACGCCTTCCTCGGTAACGACCCGGCCCCCGCGGATCGCGAGATCTGCGGTGGCCGTCGTCACACCTCTTCGATGACGAAGTCCTGCGCGCCCTCCCAGAGCGTGAGGCGGCCGAGCTCGACGAGGTGCTCACTGCCCTCGACGACCGTCGCGAAGTGATTGCCGGCGAGCTGCCCGACCTTGCTCGAGAAGAGACACGCGCCGTACGGGAACAGGACCTCCATCTCGGAGATACCACCGGGGTACACGAGGATCTCGCCCGGCGCGGGATGACTGGTGTGGTTCTCATAGCTCACGCCGAGGCGTCGTTCGCCCATCGGGACCCAGGTGGATTCGCCGCTCCATCGAACGTGCACGAGCTTGCTGCGCAGCGGGAGCATCCGACGGATCGCGTCCACCGTCTTCGGCGCGCGCTCCTCTTCCCAGCGCGCCTTGAAGGTGAACGGCCCGGCCGTGATGCGAAGCATCGCCATCGCGGGCGTACGATACCCGCCCGATGGCGCAGGCGACGCTCTCCACACATGTGCTCGACACGACCAGCGGAGTGCCGGCCGCTGGGGTCGACGTCGCGCTCTATCGCGACGCGACGCTCGCCGCGAAGGGCACCACCGGCAAAGACGGGCGCGTCGCGAAGCTCGGCGAAGAGCACGAGCCTGGGATGTACCGCCTCGTGTTCGACGTCGGCTCGTACTTCCGTTCCCGCCAGCTCGACACGTTCCTCGGCAGCGTGACGCTCGAGGTGCGCCTGAAGGATGGCCACCAGCACATCCCGCTCCTCGTATCGCGCTACGGCATCGTGTCGTACCTCGGCAGCTAGATGCCCCCGGACGCGATCACCGGAAGGCTCGCGGCTGTGTTCGAGCGAGCGCCCGGGCTTGCGGCCGCTCTGCGGAACGCGGACGAGGACACGCCGCGAGCGATCATCGCGAAAGCACGCGGAGCGCTCGATCGCATGACCGAAGACGAGCGCGTCGCGGTGCTCAACGCGCACCCACGGATCGGCGCGGACCCCGCGTCGCTCTCGATGCATTCGCGCCGCGAGCAGGGCGAGGCAGCTGACGAGGCGACGCTGCAACTGCTCGACGAGCTGAACGACGCATACGAGGAGAAGTTCGGCTTCCGGTTCGTCGTGTTCGTTGCCGGACGTTCGAAGAAGGAGATCATCCCGGTCGTGCGCGCACGTCTCGCCAATACACGGGATGCGGAGCTCAAGGCCGGGATCGAGGAATTCCTCGCGATCTCGCTGGACCGGCTGGAGCGCAGGCGGTGACACCGATGGAGATCCAGTACGGCAAGACGCGCGTCATCTTCTTCCGTCTTGCGAAGCGCTCCGCTCCCCCGTTCGCGGCGTCGGTGACGATCGACGTGTTCGGCGAGCGCTTCAGCGCGGCGTACACGGAAGGCGACAACCGCGAGGTCGTCGCCACGGACACGATGAAGAACTTCGTCTACGCGACCGCTGCCGACTTCGAGGGTCGGTCGCCGGAGGAGTACGTGATATTCCTCGGCCGCCGCCTGCTGAAGACGTATCCGCAGATGGAGCGGATCCGCGTCACGGCGCACGAGGTCCCGCTTGACCCCGCGCACCACATCACGCAGATCAGCCGGACGAAGTACGCGCCGCCACCGCTCGGCCCGCGTGATGAGAGCGACGTCGTGTTCCGCCTGACGCGTGGCGATGTCGCGATGTCGCACGCCGACTTCGAGCGTCAGGGCGATGAGATCGTCACGACCGCGGCGCGGAGTGGGATCGAGGGAATGCGACTCCTCAAGACGACAGGCAGCTCGTTCGCTCAGTTCGCGCGCGACGAGTACACGAGCCTGCCTGAACTCGCCGATCGGCCACTCACGATCCGCATGGACGTGCATTGGCGGTACACCGATCCAACCCGCGCCGAGGGCCGTGGTGTCTCCGCCGATCTCGTGCGTCGCGCGATCGAGCAGACCTTCCACGATTTCGACAGCCGCTCGATACAGCAGCTGGTGCACGTCATGGGAACCGGTCTGCTCAGGGGCTTCCCCCCGCTCGGCGAGGTCGAATTCGCCGCGGAGAATCACACGCCGGACAAGGTCGCTGATGGGAAAGGCGACGTGTTCGTGTTCGCCGAGCCTCGGCAGACGTTCGGAAAGATCGGGCTGGTGCTGCGCCGCTAAGCGGCTAAGACAGACCGCCCAAGCCGACCAGCGCGCGGGCGTGCTCGAGCTCGCCGAGATGGCGGACCGCGTGCTGGAACAAGTACGCCTCGCACACGTCGCTGACGTTGAAGTCGCCCTCCGGCACGAGGAGCGCGATGAACGCGCCCTTCAGCTTGTCGGCCGGTGGCCGGTCCATCGCCTTCTGAGCGAAGCGGTCGAGAGGCAGTGTCGCGAGGGCGCGCTCGGTGCGCGCGAACACTGCTGTCTGGTATGCGCGCCAGGCGTCGATGCCGCCGAGACGGATGCGCTCGGCGTCGGCCATCGGCGTGCCGCGCATCGGGGGCTCGCCGACCAGCCCGACGCGTTTGGCCCAGCCCTGCTGATCCCACAGCAGCGCGTCGGCCCCCAGATAGCGCGCCACGTTGCGGTCCTCGCCGACGACGAAGTGCATGAGCGTGAACGCGATCGGGAGGACACCGGCCCGCTCGAAGTGATTGACCTGGTCGGCGGTGAGGTCTGCGACGCCCTGCTGCCAGAGCGCATGCACGGCCGCGATGCGGCGCGCGATCGACGCGCGCCAGTCCTCCGAGACCGCGGAAGGACGCGCGCTCGTCTGCACGCGCCGAGTCTAGTCGGGATGGAAGTCGGGCCACCGCGATTCGTCGTTCGCGAGCCCTGATGCGATAAGCACGGCGAGCGCTTCGATGACGGGTCCACGCGCGATGCCCGTGAGCTCGGTGAGTCGCGTCACGTCGGTGTGGCCATCGATCGCGGGTATGAGCGCGGCGACGCGCTCGGACACCACGGCACGGTTGTGCCGGTCGCGCACGAGCGCGCCACCGAGACGAGAGTCGTGCACGATCGTGAGGTTCGGGCTGAGCTTCACGCGCGTGGGATCGGTGATCGTCTCTTTGATCTCGCGTAGGCGCGACTGATAGCGCACGATCTCGCGCGCGACATCGCTGAGGCGCAGCTCGTACAGCCACGTCTCGCCGACGGCCGCGTAGCCGATCCCGCGCTGCCGTTGGATGAAGTCGCCCGGCTCGGTCCGTTCGCCGCCTTCCACAGGCTCGAGCGCGCCGCGACGCACGAGATACCAGTCGTCGTCGCTCCCCTCCACCAGTTGGTCTTTCGCCAGCATCCTCGGACGCAGCTGCGACGCGAGCGAGGCGACGATGTCGGACGGAAGATCTCGGAGCGGGCTCTGCCGCTTCAGGAAGACATCGGCGAGCCACATGTCGGTGCGCTCGCGCATCGCGACGGCGAAGATGTGCTGCTCGTCCATCAGGCGCCGCAGCTCTTTGCCGGGCAGCACGTACGCCGTGCATGGCGTATCGGCGACCACCGTCGCCGCCATGTCCTGCTCGTCGAAGAACACGAGCTCGCCCACGAGCGAGGGCGCGCTGACGATGGCCAGCGTCCGGAGCTCGACGGTGCCGACGACGCGCATCGTTCCGTCCACGATCACATAAGCCTCGTCGAGCGGATGCCGCTCGTCGATGAGCATCTCGCCGACGTCGAGCTGTCGCTTCGACGCGAGCTTCTTCAGCCGCTCGCGCGAGCTCTTCTCGAGGAGCGCGAGCGGTCCGAAGGCGAGCGGATCCGGCGGCTTGCTCACTGCGCCCGCGGGAGGGCAGCACCGACGATGTCTCGGATCGACGGGAGACCCTGCGCGCGCACGTACGCCGCGAGGCCCTCGATCACGGTGAGCGGCGCGGTCGGATCGGCGAAGGTGGCGGTCCCGACCTGCACCGCCGATGCGCCCGCCATCAGGAACTCGAGCGCGTCGTTCGCGCTTGTCACGCCGCCGGCTCCGATGATCGGGATCGAGACAGCCTGCGCGACTTGATAGGTGAGGTGCACGGCGATCGGACGCAGCGCCGGTCCCGAGAGGCCGCCGCTGCGGGTCCCGAGCATCGGTCGCCGCTTGGGAACATCGATCCGCATCCCCAGGACCGTGTTGATGGCGGTGAGCCCATCGGCGCCCGCCTCCTCGCACGCGACCGCGACGGCCACGACATCGGGGGCGTTCGGAGTGAGCTTCACGATGACGGGCTTGTCCGTCGCGTCCTTCACGGCGCGCGTGACGCCGGCGGCCAGGCCCGGATCGGTGCCGAACAGCATCCCGCCCTCGACGTTCGGGCACGACACGTTGAGCTCGAAGGCGACTACCCCTGCGGTGCCATCCAGCGCCTCGACGACGAACACGTAGTCCTCGACGCTGTAACCCGCGACGTTGACGATCACCGGCACGCCGAGCTTCGCCCAGACCTTGCCGTACTTGCGCGCGACCTCTTCGGCACCCGGGTTCTCGAGCCCGATCGAATTCAGGATGCCGGCCGGCGTCTCGGCGAGCCGGTACTGCGGATTGCCCGGACGCGCGTGGGGCGTCGTCCCCTTATTCACGATCGCGCCGAGTCGCGTGACGTCGATGAGCTCCGCGTACTCGACGCCCTGACCGAACGTCCCGGACGCGGTGAGCACCGGATTCTTGAGCCACAGACCACGCGCCGCTTCCACCGAGAGGTCGACGCCGTGTTCCGGCAGTGTCTCCGGTGGCGTGTGCGGGACGGTGCGGACCTCCGTGATCACCGCGCCCGCGAGGCTCTCGCGCAGCTTGTCGGCGATCTCGGTCGGCGCTCGCTCGGCATCCACTTCACCGATCGCGGCTTCCGCGATCGACGCGCCATCGAGATCGACGAGCTCGACGAGATCCTCTTCCTCCTCGCCCTCCGCGGCGATCTCGAGAGACTCTTCGAGCGATTGGCGCACGTCGATCGGCCGCTCGACGTGTTTCTTCGTGCGGCGCCACGGCATCAGTGGACTCCCACCGTCGCCGGTTCGCCGGCCTCGAATCTGACATCACCGAGCGCGAACACGGGACCTTCGCGGCACACGCGTGCGTTCCCTTCGGACGTGACGACGACGCACGCGCGGCACACGCCCATCGCGCAGCCCATGTGTTGCTCGACAGCGATCTGCGCCTCGAGCAGCGTGCGCCGACCGGGGAACGTCGCCGCTGCGTTCTCCGCGTTCTCGCGAAGGCGGCCGAGCGCGGCGAGCATCGGCCACGGCCCGCACGCGAGAAGCTGATCGGCCCACGGGAGCAGCGCCGGGAGTACATCGGTGACGCGGCCGCGTGTCCCGAAGCTGCCGTCGTCGGTCGTAGTCACATATTCGACGCCCGCGGGCAGGCGGTCGGACGGCCAGAGGTACGCGACAGAGCGTCCGCCCATCACGAGCGTCACGTTACGCCGTGGTGCCTCGTGCTCGGCTATCACCCGCATGGGTGCGATACCGGTCCCGCCCGCGACGAGGAGCAGGTTCCGCGTGTCGCGCCGCACGACAAAGGACGTCCCAAGGGGTCCGAGCAGGTCGAGCACATCACCCGCACGGCGTTCGGCGATCCACTCTCCGCCGGTGCCGAGCGGCTTCACGATGAGCTCGATCTCACCCGCACGGCGGTCGATCCCGCAGAACGAGTAGGGCCGCCGAAGGAGCGGATCCCAACCCACGCCGGGGCGGACATGCACGAATTGCCCGGCGTGCGCCTGTGCCGCGATCTCGGGCGCGCGGACCAGCAAGAGCGTTCCAAGCTCTCCGATCTGCGTGTTGGCAACGACGCGGCCTTCCTCGATCAGCACGGTGCAAGTCTCGCAGACGGGAACGGGGGCGCCGAAGCGCCCCCGTTCAAAATGACAACGCGAGCCGATTTCAGTCGGCCACGACCTCGAGCGTGAGCATGAAGGCGGTGGCCCGTGGCGCCGCCGCACGAGACTCCGCGGTCTCGCTCTCGGCCTCGCTTGGATCCTGATCCTCGTCTTCGTTGCCCGGATGCGCGTGGTCCATCGCGGACTGGATGCGGATACCGATGCTGCCAAGGTTCCCGTCGAGAACGATGTCGGTGAGGTCGAAGTCCTGCTGTAGCGGATCTCCGTCTGGATCGAGCTCGAGGCGACCGAGACGGCGGCCCCTGCGGCCGAAGTCATCCGGTGAGAGCTCGAGGTCCACGTCTGTGTACAGGTAGACGTTGTGCTGCAGCGACTTCTTCTTTGGCTTCTTGCCGTCCTCGTCGTGGCTGTCATTGGTGACGAGGTCCGTCGTTAGGGCTGCGAGGTCCGTGTTGCCCGGAACCTGCTCGCCGAGTGGTCGGACCTCCCGTACGCCGAGCACGAGTTGCATGTGCGGACTCGGTCCGCTGATGAGACCGAGGACATCGTCGAGTGAGAACTCGGAGATGCCACGGCTCATGCCGATGAGGATGCCGTCCGAGTTGACGACCGGCCCCGATAGGAGCAGGCCGTTCTGACCTTCGACGACCGTCGGCTGCCCGTTCGCGTCGAGCATGAGATTGCCGAACGCAGCTGGCTCGATGCCAATCCTCGCGCCCGGCGTTGCCTCGACCTTGACGCTCCCGTAGCTGAGCGCGGCGGAGTCCATCACGTCGCGGCTTTCGCTCCCTGCGTCTTGGTAGGAGGAAATGATCACATCGGTGAAGGTGTACTTGAAGAACTGATTTGCGAACTGATTTGCGCCGCGGTCGACGTCCGACGACGTCTCGCCGACCACGACCGCCTGCTTGATGTGCAGTCCGCTCGCGCAGTCGAGGAAGAGCGTGGGCGATGCTTTGCTGACCTTCGTGGTGAAGTTGAAGTCGTGAAAAGTCGCCTTGCCCTCGCCGCCGCCTCCTCCATGCGCCATCGTGCCGGTCTGGCTGACGCCCCAGCTGAAGGACAAGACGTCGATCTCGTCCTTATGCCCCTCCTTGAGGCTCTCGCCCTTGATGCCGTCCATCTTGAGGAAGTAGTCGAATTGCGCCATTCCCTTAGACCTTCTTGTTGGCCTTCAGATCCCAACCTGCCGTCACTGGTGCGCCGAGCGATCCATCCGAGCTCTGCGGCTTGTACGTGAACTCGATCTTCGCGAACGCCATGTTGACGCTCTCCGTCGGCCTGTCGCCCTCGGACGAGCCGGCGGCGTTGTATGAGGAGATCATGACGTCGGTCATCTTGAGAATGATGTAGTCCTGCTTGGACTCGTTGCCCGCCTTGCGAACGGTGATCGTGGCCTCTTTGATGTGCTCACCGGTCGCGCAGGCCTTGAAAAGCAGGGGCGAAGACTTGTTTGTGTTCGTTGTGAAGTTGAAGTCGTTGAACTGCGCCTTGCCGGCTCCGCCGCCCCCGCCGAACGCCATCGTGCCGGTCTGGCTCACGCCCCAGCTATACGACAGGACGTCGATCTCGTCCTTGTGTCCTTCCTTGAGGCTCTCGCCTTTGATGTCGCCGATCTTGGCAAAAATGTCCGATGCCATTGGCTTCTCCTACTCCAGCAGCTTGAGCTTGAACGCGGCCGTGCCGCGCCCGCCCAGGCCGTATGTGTCTTGGTTCGCGGTGTAGCTGCCACGGGCACCGGTGTATTTCCCGGTCCCACCCACGATCGCGAAGCTGCGCTCCACGCCGCCGCCCGCGCCCATCGCGACGATGGATCCCTCAGCGAGAACGAGCGTGTGGATCTCCAGGCTGCCGATCCCCTGACCGGTGACCTGGAATGGTGAATCGATCGCCATGCACGCGGCGTAGAACTCGCCGCACTTGTCGCCGTCGGGCGACGTGATGAGCTCGCCGTACACGGAATACGCGTCGCCTTTGGTCGGGATCTTGTCCGCGTCGGCATGCCAACCGCGACCGAAGAGCTCGAGCGTTTTCCCGCCGCTGATCGGCACAGTCGCGAGAGCCGGTCGCTGGTCGCCAGGTCTGATCGCGAGCGCGGCCGCTGCCGCGGCTGCCGCCGCGAAGACGCCGCGCTTGAGAACGGTGCGTCTGCCAGTCGCTGGGATAGGTGTAGTCATCCCTTCCCCTCCTTGCCGCGGCACGCTACGGCAGCGCAACAGACTGTCAAGCCATCCCGATAACACAAGGCGATCGCGGGAGCGCGTTTAGACGGACTAGACGACGCGCTCGAGGAATCCCAGCTCGAACATCCGTCGCGCCGCGGGCAGACCGGCGCGCGTGTAGCCCTCGAGGTCGGTGACGCCGGCGGTCTTTGCCCCTTCCACCAGCGCTTCGCGCAGCGTCCGAATGCCATTGAGCTGCGTCAGCAGCTGCAGCACCTGGCCGTCCATGCCCGCCTGAAAGCCGATGCCTTCATCCATCGATAGATTCATCCGCTCGACCTGTGCCTCGCCGTCCTGGAATCGCACCTTCTGTTCGGCCACGGCCTTGGGCACCACACGCATCCGTACGTCGAGGAGCCGCTCGCCGTCACCCGCGTCGGCGAGCAGGTCGTGGGCGGCGAAGACGCGCTGGATGTGATCGCTGGCGGGCTTGAGGCGTTCCGCCGGGAGCGGATCCGTGCGGAACCAGTTCGGGCCCGTGCGGCGGCGCAAGATCAGCGAGCCGTATGCGATCCCGCGTATGCCGAGCTCGCGGTAGTACGCCATCCAGGTGTCGATTATCTGCCCGTATTTCACCGGGTCGAAGGACTCCATCTGATTCCAGACCGCGGCTGTTTCGAGCGGCTTGTCGGTCCGGTAGTGGAGGAGCCAGGCGTCGCACCCGCTGTCCTGGACCCAGCGACGCACCGGCTCGACCTCATCACCGTCGGGATCGGCGACCCAGCTGATCTGGACCGTCCCGAAGCCACCCTCGGCGAGGTGCGCGGGAATCGAGCGGACGACCTGCTCGGACACGCTGTCGCCCTTCAGGCCGCTATCGCGATAGATGTACTCACTGGCGGGCGAGATCACGTAGGGCGGGTTGCAGACGATCGTGTCGAAGCGCTCGTCCCCGACCGGTTCGAACCAGCTGCCGACACGGTGCTCGATGTTCGGAGTGAGGTTCAGCTGCGCGTTGAACGCCGCGAAGTTGATCGCGCGCGGACTCACATCCGTCGCGAGCACGCGCTCGGCATGCGGCGACGCGAGCATCGCCTCAACGCCACAGCCGGTCCCGAGATCGAGGAACGAGCGGACCTGGCGCCGCACCGTTAGGTGCGCCAGCGTCACCGACGGGCGGTGCACGCCCGGCACGTGGTCCGCCGGAGCCGCTTCGCCCGCGCGCAGCCGCACGTCGGAGGTGAGCAGAAGGTGGTCATGCGGGACGATGCGCACGAGTGGACGCACCACGTCGCCACGGCGCTCGACGACCCTCAGCCTTATGAGGTCGTCGATCGTCAGTGGCGTGATCGCCGGCGCGAGCTCGGCGATCGGCACGTCGAGGTCGAGTATGACGAGCCGCACGAGCGCGCCGAACGTCCCGTGCTGCGCGAGCTGCCTGACCTGGACGGGGATCCCCGACGAACGAGAGACGATCTCGTCCCCGCTGCCGAGCGCTTCGCCGATCTTCTCCCCGGTGAAAGAGACCGCGACGAGCATGTCGCGCAGGCGCCGAACGAGGTCCGGCTGGTCGAGCGGAAGCGGGGCGGTGTTCACAGGGCGGGATGTTAGGTGCGGAGCGGCAGACCCACAGAGAAGGTGTAGCCGTCGGGGTCCTCGATCAGGCAATCGCGCCATCCGTGCGGCGGCCAGTCCTTCGCCGGCGCGAGCACGGTGTGACCCGCAGCACGCGCGCGACGCTCGGCTTCGTCCGGATCGATGCCCATGATGCGGATCTCCACACCGAAGCCGCGCTTCCCGTCGTCGCCGAGGCGCGAGCCCCACGGCTGACGCGAGTAGGTACGGTCGGCATGCAGTTGGATCGTCGCGCCGTCGCGCTCGAGCGCGGCGTAGTCAACGGTCTGGTGAAGGACGCGAAACCCGAGCACATCCGTATAGAAAGGAGTGCTCCGCGCGACGTCGCGAACGATGAGGTTGAGTGACAACCCGGCGAGCGTGCGGCCGTACTCGTCCGCGCTCATGAACTGCGACTTCATGCCCGCATCGCCGCCCACCACAGCGGAAGTGTGAGGCCGAGGAGCGCCGCACCGACGAGCAACGCCGGCGCAGCCCCGACCGCCGCAAGAACGCCACCGAGCAGCGCGCCTCCCGCCGCACCCGCGTCCTGCCACGTATGCAACGCGGCAAGGATGCGCGGGCGATCGTGATCGCGAGATCGACGGGAAACGGCGAGCTCGACCGCGATCGTCGTGGTCAGCCCGTTGACGAACGCGACGCCCCCGATCACCACGAAGAGGATTGGGTCAGGGCGCAGCAGCGCGAGCAGCGCGACCGAAACGAGCGCGATGACCGTGGATGCCACGAACGCCCAGCTCGCGGAGCGGTCGCTCCAGCGACCCGCGACCGGTGTCCACACGACCTGCGCGACACGCTGCGTGAGCGCGAACGCGGCAGCGACGAATGTCGCCGGAACGACGAACGCGAAGATCGGCGCACCGTCGTGGAACAGCTCATCCACGCGGAAGCCTCCGGCCGCCACAAGGATGCCCGCGTCGAGACCCAGCTGAATCGTCGCCGTGACGAATAGCGCGAGGAGTCG
>Ga0207653_10000303_pt1 | contig 28140 bp, 20 predicted proteins | sample KBSK5251metaG_FD_184341 | JGI IMG/M metagenome (GOLD analysis project Ga0207653, IMG submission 184341) | Corn, switchgrass and miscanthus rhizosphere microbial communities from Kellogg Biological Station, Michigan, USA - KBS K5-25-1 metaG... | ecosystem: Host-associated > Plants > Roots >...
AAAAACTTTTTACCCTCGCGGAAAGGCAAGCCTTTCCGCACTGGGGAGCGGCAAGCCGCTCTGTTTGTGCTCTTCGATACTTTTGCAGCAAAGCCCCGCTGAAGGGCAAAAAGAAAAACGTAGCCGGGATCCGCTTTCGCCAATCAAGTTCAGCCCCGACAACCGAACCCAACCAGCTAGGCGAACCCCGAAGACTACGTTGCTTGATTGCTGCCTTTCGGCTGCAATCAATGCCTGCAACGCAAGAATTAGTCTCGCGCTCCAAGCTAACTCGAGGTGCGCAAAATATTTTCGTGCGCTACGCGCGGCGGCCCGTGTGCAAGGCTGCAATGCCGCCGCTCAAATTTTCAAACTCCACTTCGTTAAATCCTGCTGCACGCATCATGCCAGCCAACTTCTGCTGGTTGGGAAACTTCCCAATCGAATTTGGCAAGTATTCATAGGCACTACGCGAGCCACTGAACCACCCGCCAATTGACGGCAACAACCGAGAGTAATAAAACCGGACGAATTGCCGGACACCTGGGACAGTCGGTTGCGAGAACTCAAGAATCGCTACGACTCCCCGCGGTTTGAGAACGCGTCGAAATTCTCTTAACCCATCTTCCACGTCCGCGAGATTGCGCACCACAAAGCCTGCGGTAAGCGCGTCGAACGTCGCGTCAGCGAAAGGCAAACGCAGTCCGTCACCTTCGATGAACGGAAGTTTTGACGCTTTCTGCTTCGCCAAGTCCAGCATGGGCCGGCAAAAATCCAGTCCCACTACTCTGGCAGCAGTCTGTTCAAAGATCTCGATACTTAAATCACCGGTGCCGCAACCAACATCAAGCACCAGAGCATCCGGCGCCAATCCCGGCGCTATCTTTCCAGCAACGCGTCGTCGCCATCTAATATCGACGTTCGCAGACAGCAGGTGATTCAGCAGATCGTATCGCGGAGAAATTTTCGCGAACATTTCGCGAACCCGCCGAGCGTGGTCTTCAGCTGAATTTTTCTGTCCGGAGTCAGTTAAGCCCATGAGCCTGGGTAAATGGTTGCAAGCCGCTTGCGAAAGTTTTGTGAATCAGGGCTTTGTCGCCGGCTTTTGAGGATCAGTTGCAGTCTTCAGCTGTGGTTTGCCGCCGGGTATCTCGATATTAGTGACGATGTTTTTGAGTTGTTCGATGTCACCCACGACGATTTTGGCCTGCGCCGCGTCCTTAAATAATCGCGCCGCCACGCGCTGAAGATCGGCCACAGAGACGCGACTGATCTCATTTGCCGGATTCGTCGTGAGCGAAGTCTTGTTGATTTCAGTATCAAGCCACGCATCCGCCATTGAATCTAACTCGCCGCCTTTGCCCATCTCCGCCAGCGTTGCGCTCGCAGCTCGCGCCAGCTCATCAGTAGTTGGACCGGTTTGGGAAAGAGCTTTCATGACATCCTGTGCGGCGGTAAGAGCTTTCTGAGCTGCCACAGCCGGCACGCTGGCCGCGAAAACAAACATCCCCGGCAAATTGTGTGCTTCATGGCGGACACTCGCGGATGAGAGTTCCGGCATTGCAGCCTGCCAGCGTTGGCGGGCTACGTTCGCCAACATTGAGGCAGCGATTGCGTCTCGATCGAAACGCGTCAGGCCGCGCACTGCCAGACGAATCTCGGCATGGTTATTTCCCTCTTGCTTAATCAGCAGAGTTCGCTCGTCAGGAGCATTTGGTTGACGAAAAGTCGCCGCCACATTCCGATCACCTTTTTGCCAGGGACCAAGCAGTTGACGCAGGGCGCGCATCAGACGCGCTTTCTCAACGCCTCCGATCACCACCAGGGCCGCATTGTCCGAATGCAGCAGGCGCTCTTGTGCGAACATGAGATCACCCCGGTCAACCTTGGCCAGACTCTCAGAATCTCCCAGCGCCGGTCGACCATAGGGAAAGGTGCCGAAAAGTCGCGCGGCGATTGCGCGATCGGCGATCATCGCGTTGGAAAGCGGCGCCTTTCCTAATTGTGAGATTCGGGCGTCACGAAGCTTGGTCACACTATCGGCGGATAGGTTCAGGCCGAGGATCGCGTTTCGCAGTAACTCGACGATCCGCTCCACCTGCGATGCTTTTCCCGAAATCGTCACGTCAATTGAGTCATAGCTGGCGGTAACTTCAAGCCGGCCTCCGAGCTCGTCCACCACGTATTCGCGCGTAGTCGGATCGGGGAATAGCGCGTCGCTAAGCAAGGCCATCATCCCCGCTTTTCCGGTCAGATCAAACGCCGCGCCGCTATTCAGCCGTAATTTCATAAACAGATTCGGGTCGCCCGGGCGTTGCCAATAGAGGACCGGCAGTCCATTCAGCAGTACGTCGCGAGATGGCGTTGGTGAAGATTGGGCCGGTGAATACGAGACGATCCCTGCAAAAAGAAGGAAACTAAAGGCCCAAAAGCAACGATAAATGGCAGGTGTTCTGGTCATGCAGGCGCCTGTGGTATCTCTCACAATCCGTTGACGAACCCTTCACGTTTGGTGGGTCCGCCGCTGACGAGCCGTTTGGGATGCGAGAAAAAAGAGTTTAGATGCCGCCCCTAAGCCCGTCAACCCGAAGCTATTTCACGGCATCAAAGCCCTGTCACCAGCGAGGTTTAAAGCTGCTCGACCGGTGCGAAACGATAGTATAATTGGCAAGCGGAAAGAAACTGCCGAAAATGGCGTCTTTTTTCCGCAACTTTTTATCGATTAGTAGTAAATAAACAGTAGGGAGCCAGTTCCTACAGGATCGAGCGCTTTGATTGACGAACCAGGAAACAGACGAACGGCTGCTGGAAGAAGCGGCGCAGGGGAAGACGGCGGCTTTTCAAATCCTGTATGAGCGCTACCGGGATCCGATTTTTCGATTTGCATATCGAATGTTGGGTTCGGTCGAGGCAGCTGAAGACGTCGCCCATGATTGCTTCCTGGGTTTGATAAAAGAACCGGGTCGGTTTGATTCCACTAAAGCCTCGCTGCGGACTTACCTGTACGCCGCGGCGCGGAACCAGGCGGCCAAACGGTATTTGAACAGCAATCGGGAATCTGGAATCGATGAGCTGGTGAACGAGCCGCGCGTGGCTGCTCATCTCGAGCCAATTCGACAAGTGCTCGACAACGAGCTGGCCGGCGAGGTTCAACGAGCGATAGAGAGCTTGCCGCCACTGCAGCGCGAGGCTTTAGTTCTTTTTGAGTACGAGGATCTTTCACTGGCAGAGATTGGGGCCATCGTCGGCGCTGATTCAAACGCGGTGAAAGCGCGGTTATTCCGGGCCCGCGATAAACTGCGCGCGAGGCTGGAGAGATATTTCCGGATTGGCCGTGAAGCTGTTACAGTGAAGCGGGCGTGAAAAAGCAGTTGCAGCGCCTGCATGAGCACTTAGGATTTTCAAAATGAGTAATACAGATTCGAAGTTCATGCAGGATGAAGAACTGCGAGGTTTACTTAACCAGTGGAGCGCTCCCGAAGCTCCCCCTTCGTTGGATCAGCGCGTCGCCTCTTCATTTCAAACTATCAGTAGCGAGCGCCTAAGTTCAGTACTTGATCCCCAGCGGGAGAACGAGGTAGTAAAGATGAAATTTTGTGATACATGCCAGGAGCAATTTGCCGATCGTTTTAGTTTTTGCCCGGTTGACGGAACCCCCCTCAGTGCAGTTCCGTCCGTGACCGTTGCGCCCACAAACAATGTCGTGCCGGCTGACATTGAAACGTCTTATCCAATGTCGGAAACCGCGGAACCGGAAAAACCCGTCGTCGTTCCTCCTCCGCCAATTTCCCAAGTGCCAATTTCAGTCGCTCCGCCGGTTGTAACTGCGGCCGCGTCCCCGGTTTTGAATACCGTGGCCGCGACCTCAACACCTGCAGCAGCTGCGGTTGGCCACGACATGATCGGTGAATATCACCTGACCATCCTGGAAGATCGCGGATTGGTTCCCCGGCTCGCCGAAGAGCTCGGCAACGTAGCGCACAACTATCAACTGACCTGGCCGGAATTCAAACGCGATCCGTTTGGGTTTATAGGTCGATCCATTAAGGGCTACGGGTCGATGTTAGGCGGTTTCTTCGGCCGGCGCGATTCGCTGCTCGCGATAGGCATCGCTTTGCTGGCATTGGGCGGACTGGTCGGAATCCTGATGCTCATTGACCGCACCCAATCCGGTCTTACGTCGCGCATAAGTCTGGTAGCTGTCGGGGCCGTTGCGTTCGCCGCGCTCCTCGCCTTATTTGCTACATGGCTGGGACGCGATAGCGGCGCCGCAGTGATGGGTGCGAAGCCTTCGGATTCTCGCAACGTGTTATCGGGAATCGTGGTGGCATTCGTGCTCGTATTTGGCGTCATTGGAGCATATGTCGTCTGGTCGGCTCTTCATCAGCGCGCCCTGGCTAAGACCCAGAGCGAAGAAGAACAACTCGAATTGACCCAGATGATTTCGGAAATCCCGAACGAACAACCAACGCCTGACGAAGGAACTGCCGGCATGGCCAAAGGTAATGGCGGCGGCAGCAAACCGAAACAAGAAAAAGCCGGCGGCGGTGGCGGCGGCGGCCGTGAAGAGCAGACGCCGGCATCGTTTGGAAAACTTCCGCAGGCTGATCTGCGAATTCCGCAAGTCGTAGCGCCTGATCCGCATCCGCCGGTGATCAAGAATCCGGCTTTGCCGATGCCCGCGACGCTCGACGCTGACCCCGTGCTGTTCCCGCCGGATACTCGTCAGCTTAACTACGGCGATCCTAAATCGAAATCTACAACTCCTTCATCCGGTTCCGGTACTGGCAATGGTATCGGTCAGGGAACGGGCGGTGGCGTTGGCCCTGGCACGGGCGGTGGTTACGGCCCCGGCGAAGGCGGCAACACTGGTGGCGGCAATCGTCGTGAAGGCGGCGGCGGTCCGGGCGGCGGTGGCGGCGGCACTGACTATGACAAAATTTTCAGTGGTCGTGAAGTGACTTCAAAGGCAAAGGTGCTTTCGAAGCCTGAGCCAACCTACACTGAAGCGGCGCGTAAGAATCAAATCACCGGTACGGTGGTGCTGCGCGCGGTCTTCTCTTCGGGTGGATCGGTTACCAACATCCACGCTGTGTCTGGTTTGCCGGATGGTTTGACTGAACGGGCAATTGCTGCTGCGAAGCAAATCAGATTTGTTCCGGCCACCAAAGACGGACGCCCGGTGTCCATGTGGATGGAGTTGCAGTACAACTTCAATCTCTACTAATCGGTACGCAGGCATCTTGCCTGCATTGTTTGGAAAAAAGAGGCGAGCCATGGCTCGCCTCTTTTTTTATGGAGTGCGGCGGCTTTGCCCCAGAAGTCAGGCAGAGAGAGGCTGAGCGTTGAGAGAAAATGAAGCGACCAGGAATCTGTCTTGACCGGAATATTTGTAGATGCGCAGGGTGTTTATTCTTTGAGCCCATTTGTGGGCGACAGAATGTGCTGCTCCTCCGGAGCTGGGATTCACGGCAGCATTGTTCTACAAATATGTCGCCGCTACGCGGCTGGTAGCCTTGGCAAAGTCAGGATTCTGAGGCAAACCCGAGTGGGGCGACTAGTCGCCGCTTTTAAAGCGCCGACAAGTGGGCGCACTCCAAATTAACTGCCTTCAGCAACTCGTCTGATCCTCTTTACACCTTCCTGCAAACGATCCAGCGAAGTCGCATATGAAATACGTATGAAGCCTTCAGCGCCAAAGCCTGCGCCATCTGTCACCACGGTTTGCTCCTGCTCAAGGAGTTCAGTCGCAAAGTCTTCTGAGGTCTTCAATCTTCCCTTCAAACATCCGCGCACATCCGGAAAAGCGTAGAAAGCGCCTTCAGGTTGCGGACACTTGAGGCCGGGGATTTCATTGAGCGCGTTGAGCAGCCATTCCCGACGGCGGGTGTATTCGGCGAGCATTGTCGCAACTGAATCCTGTGGCCCGGTTAACGCCTCAACGGCGGCGGCCTGAGAGATCGACGTCGCATTGCTGGTGGAATGGCCCTGCACTTTCGCCATCGCGCGAGTCCATTCGGCGTTCGCTAGTGAATAACCGATGCGCCAGCCGGTCATCGCATATGTTTTGGAAAACGATCCGGCGATGCACAGACGTTTGCGCACTTCGGGACTGAGCGACGCCGCGCTAAAAACGGTTGACGGTGGATACAGAAACCGCAGGTAGCATTCGTCCGAAACCGCGCAGAGGTTTCGTTCGGCGATTACTTCCATGATCTCTTTGAATTCGTTTGGCGGAATAACGCGGCCCGAGGGGTTGCTCGGCGAATTCAGAATAATCAGTTTCGTTTTCGGAGTGATGGCCCGGCGGACCATGTCCGCGGTAAGCACGAAGCCATTATCTTCAGTCTCAATGAATACCGAGCGGCCGCGCGCGAACGTCACGATCTCAGGAAAAGTGACCCAATACGGTTTCGGAATTAGAACTTCATCGTCGGGATTGATCAGCGAAACAACTGCATTAAAGATTGCCTGCTTTCCGCCCGAGGTGCCGATTACTTCATTTCGTTCGTAGCTGGCGTCGAAATCCCGCCGGTACATTTCAATGATCGCATGCTGCAAATCGCGCGTGCCGGCAGTGGGGGTGTACTTGGTCTTGCCGGCTTGCATGGCGGCGGCGGCGGCGTCTTTGATATTTTGCGGCGTGTCAAAATCGGGTTCGCCCGCGCCGAGATCTACTACGTCAACACCGGCGGCGCGCATTGCTTCTGCCGTTTGCATCGCGGCCAGGGTCGCAGAAGCCTTCATCCGGCCGACATTTTCGGAGACCTGAAAGTCAGAAGATATTTTTGAAGCTGCCATAAACAGGAACCTGAATCCGTCTTGTAAAGCAAGCTGTTAGTTTGCTCTCATTTCTTCTCTCGCATTCGCTGTTCGACAATCGGCGGAACCAGACCATCGATACGCGCCCCGAGACTAAAAACTTCTTTCACCAATCTCGAACTGACGTACGAATAGATTTCCGCGGGCATCATGAATACGGTTTCAATCGCGGGCTCCAGACGTCGATTCATCAGGGCCATCTGCAATTCGTATTCATAATCCGAGATCGCCCGGATGCCGCGGACAATGGCATTGGCCTTTCGATCCGCCGCGTACTGGACCAACAATCCCTCGAAACTATCGACTGATAACTGGCAATCACCGCGATCGATTTCTTTGAGCACCTCTTCCAGAATCTCGCAGCGTTCGCCGACTGAAAAGAACGGTTTCTTTTCGGGATTTATCAGCACCGAGATGATGATTTCGTCGAAGAGTTTACAGCCTCGCTGAATGATGTCGAGGTGCCCGTTGGTAATCGGATCGAATGAACCCGGATAGATTGCGCGGCGCATGAACGAAGATGGTAAATGGTAAATGGCAAATCGTAAATAGCAAAAGCGGGTCACGCCCTAACTGCCTGCCTGGCTCTGCCACTCTGATGCGCGGCAAGTCTCTGACTTGCCGTTACGCTAACCTCTCTTCAGTCCTGGTCTCTGACCAGTGCGCTTGCGGTCATAGACCCACCAGGTCCGACGCAGGTCAAAAGACTTGCCGTGCATCAGAATGGCTTAGCCATTTAGTGACTCACGACGGCTCCGCGGGGCGCTGAGCGCTCAGAGCGACAGAATTTAGGACACGAGGTACAGTCCGAGCAAGTTGACAGGCGCTATCGTCAATGTTTCAATACCCGTTGACAAAAACGTGGTGAGTTAAGGCGACTTGCGGCCACGTAAAACAAACCGCTAAACAGCTCGGCGACTCTTTCAACCGCTATCTCAAAAAGGTTTTGACGAGAGGCCCCGCGTTGTTACAGCGCGGGGCCTTTCATATTGCCGATTTTTGATCGTCGATTTCCGATTGAACTAGAATCGTAAAACGGTGATATGAATTGGCAATCGGCAATTGGCAATCGAAAATGAAAAGCTTTCTCGACACCTTAAAGGAACGTATCGTCGTTTTTGACGGCGCCATGGGCACAAATCTCCAGGTGCAAAACCTGTCCCTGGAGGACTTTGGCGGCCTGCGTTTTGAAGGCTGTAACGAGCATCTCCTGATCACTCGTCCCGACGCCGTCGAAAACGTGCACACAGCTTTTCTCGATGTCGGCTGCGATGTGATCGAGACCAACTCGTTTAATGGCACGCCAGTGGATTTTGCTGAGTACGACATGGCGGAGCAGGCGCATGACATGAATGTCCGCGCCGCGCAACTGGCTAAACGTATAGCTTCCGATTACTCAACCAAAGATAAGCCGCGTTGGGTCGCTGGTTCGATGGGGCCCGGCCGCAAATTGCCCACGCTCGGGCACATCAGCTTTACCGATCTAAAGGCAGCTTATGCTGAGCAAGTGCGCGGCCTTTTGGACGGCGGCGTCGATTTGCTGATCGTCGAAACCTGTCAGGACTTGCTCCAGACAAAGGCTGCACTCTCGGCGATCTTCGCACACTTCGAAAAGTATCGCGTGCGCGTGCCGGTAATCGCCCAGGTAACAATTGAAATTTTCGGCACAATGCTCAACGGCACAGAGATTAGCGCAGCGCTAACTGCGCTCGCGCCGTTTCCAATTGACGTGATCGGCATGAACTGCGGCACCGGTCCTCGTCATATGACTGAGAGCATTCGCTACCTTTGCGAGAACGCCCCGCTACCGGTTTCGGTCCTGCCCAACGCGGGGCTGCCTTCGGTCGTCGAAGGCAAGATGCATTATGACGAGACGCCGGAAACCTTTACTTCTCAAATCGTCCATTTCGTTAATGACTTTGGCGTCAATATCGTGGGCGGCTGTTGCGGCACCACACCCGCGCACTTAAAGCTGGTGGTCGAGGCCATGCAGGGCATCACGCCGAAGCCGCGCGCCGCCAGACTGGTACCGGCCGCTTCTTCCATCTACTTCCAACAGCCTTACGTGCAGGATGCATCGTTCCTAATCGTCGGCGAGCGCGTCAACGCCAGCGGCTCAAAGAAAATGCGCGACCTGCTCAACGCCGAAGACTGGGATGGCCTGGTTTCGCTGGCGAAAGAACAGGAGCGCGAAGGCGCGCACATTCTCGATGTGAACGTCGACTTTGTCGGACGCAACGGCGAAGTTGATATGCACGAGCTGGCGTCGCGCTTAGTCACGAGCATCAAGCTGCCTCTGATGTTCGATTCGACTGAGTGGGAGAAGATGGAAGCCGGTCTGCAACACGCGGGCGGTAAGAGCATCCTCAATTCGACGAATTATGAAGACGGCGAACCGCGCTTTGCGAAAGTGATCGGTCTGGCCAGGCAATACGGCGCCAGTGTGGTGATCGGCACCATCGACGAGGAGGGAATGGCGCGCACTGCCGAAGGCAAGTTCAAGATCGCGAAACGAGCCTTTGAACAAGCGACGGGCGAGCTCGGTCTTCCGGCCTCTGATATTTTCTTTGATCCGCTGGCCTTGCCGATCTCAACCGGCATTGAAGAGGATCGCCGTAACGCGCTCGAGACTATAGAAGGAATTCGACGGATTAAAACTGAACTGCCCGGTGTCTATTCAATCCTGGGTGTTTCAAACATTTCATTCGGTCTGAATCCGGCATCGCGCGTCGTACTCAATTCCGTGTTTCTGCATGAAGCTGTGGCCGCAGGTCTCGACTCGGCGATCGTCAATGCCAGCAAGATCGAGCCGCTCAATCGCATCGAGGAGCGCCAGCTAAAGGTTGCTCTCGATCTCATTTACGACCGGCGCGAATTTGACGGAGACGTGTGCACCTACGATCCGCTTACAGAATTCACAAAACTTTTCGAAGGCGTAACGACCAAGTCAAAGAAGAAAGAAGCTCGCGGTGAGACTGTCGAAGAGCGACTGAAGTATCACATCATCGACGGCGAGAAGATTGGGCTCGAAGATAATTTGAAGCTGGCGCTCGAGACCTATTCCGCGCTCGACATCATCAACAACATTTTGTTGGAAGGGATGAAGGTCGTAGGCGATCTATTCGGCAGCGGCCAGATGCAGCTTCCCTTCGTTTTGCAATCTGCCGAAGCGATGAAAGCCGCCGTCCGCTTTCTCGAACCGTTCATGGAAAAGAAAGGCGGCGCGACCGCTAAAGGCACGATGGTGCTGGCGACGGTCAAGGGCGACGTCCACGATATCGGCAAGAACCTGGTCGACATCATCCTGACCAACAATGGCTATAAGGTGATCAATCTCGGGATCAAGCAGACAATCGACACGATTCTCAATGCTTCCGAAGAGCACCAGGCCGACGCCATCGGCATGAGCGGGCTGCTGGTAAAGTCCACGCTCATCATGAAGGACAACCTGGAGATCATGAACGAACGCGGCATCCAGACCCCGGTGGTCCTGGGCGGCGCGGCGCTTACTCGCAAGTATGTCGAAGACGACCTGAAATCGCTTTATCAAGGAACGCTATTCTATGCGCGTGACGCGTTTGCCGGTCTCCACACAATGGACAAACTGATGTCGGGTGACGGCCAGGTCGTAGAAGAAAAAGCTGTGGCCGCGGCCGCCGGCGCCAACGGAAACGGAGATGGAGTCGACGACGTCGAAGAACTAATCGGTGAAGAAGCGAAGCTCGGCATTCGAAAATCCGCGACCCCGCGCGGCGTCAAAAAAGTTTCCGGTGACACAACCCACACTAATCGTTCCGATGTCGCAACCGGTGTCTCGATTCCCCAGCCACCGTTTTTGGGATCGCGCGCCGTTCACGACATTCCGCTTGAAGACGTCTTTGCTTACGTCAACGAGACGGCCCTGTTCAAAGGTCAATGGCAATTCAAGCAGGGAAGAACATCGGCTGAAGAGTATCAGGCGTTTGTCGCCGAGCGGGTGCGCCCGGTCTTTGACGAGTTGAAAGCGCGCAGCGAGCGCGAGGGGCTGCTCGTGCCGCGCGCAGTCTATGGTTACTTTCACTGCCAATCCGCGGGCAACGATCTGATCATTTATGACGGTTCCACGAAGAATGAACTGACGCGATTTACTTTTCCGCGTCAGCCCGCCGGCAAGCGGCTTTGCCTCGCTGATTATTTTGCGTCAGTCGAATCAGGACAGATGGATGTAGTTGCCTTTCACCTGGTGACGATGGGCCGTCGGGCCAGCGAGTACTCGCAACAACTTTTCAAGGCGGATAATTATTCCGACTATCTCTACTTTCATGGGCTAAGTGTGGAAGGCGCCGAGGCTCTGGCGGAACTTTGGCACAAGAAGATTCGACAGGAACTTGGCATCGCCGGCAAAGATGCGAAGACCCTTAATGAGCTGTTCCGCCAGGGTTACCAGGGTTCGCGATTCAGCTTTGGTTATCCCGCGTGTCCAAACCTCGAGGATCAAGTGAAGTTATTTGAGCTGCTCGATCCTTCACGCATAGACGTGGAGCTGACCGAGGAATTCCAGCTCGATCCCGAACAGTCGACATCGGCGATCATCATTCATCATCCGGAAGCGCGGTACTTTTCGATCGAGTGAGTTGGCTTCTCCAAAGCCGCTGAAAAGTATCATTCAAGACATGAGCAAAGAACTGTTAGATGATATTGGCCGGGAGGACGAGTATCAACATACTGCGGCGAAAAAGTATTCTCTTTCGATGGAGAATACACCTGAAGAAAACTATCAGGAGAATGCGAACTTTGCCTGAACGCGCAGCGAACTGAAGCAACTCATGCGCGAGCGCCAAGAAAATAAGAATGCTGATAAGGAAATCCTGCCTTTGGCTGTAGAGAATTCGCCAGAGGAAACCATTAGGCGAATGAGGCTTTCCCAGAACGGAAAGCTAAGTTTTTGGAGCGAATCCGTGCCCTCAGAGAAGCGGACACGCATTGAAATCTTCCCCCCGATCTCAACAGAACCCCCCCATAATCCTTCATCATTCGGAAGCGCGGTTCTTTTCGATTCGAGCAGGATTGCTTCTCGAAGTCTGGCAAAAGTATGATGTGACAGGAGGCCAAAGATGCAATCTCTTGATGACCTGGCGCAAACAATCATCGCGCTTCCCCAAGCAGATCAGGAAACGCTCATTAACAAAGTAGCGCAATTAAATTTCAAAAAGGGACTGAGCGACCTGGCTGACAATTACAGGCGCAGGCTGGCTAGCGAAAATCGTCTCGAAATTCCGGCTGACGAAGTGTGGGCGGAACTCCAACGAATTCGCGAAGAGGTAGCCAAGCGTGAATCTTCCAACTGAACGCTGGCTGATTGACACGAATGTGTGGATCTTTGGTCCGAGGCGTGACGAGCGGTACCCTGATTCTGTCACAGTGCTCGAAGCAATTGGCTCGTCCGTTGCGCTCGTCCCGCCCCAGGTAATCAAAGAACTGCGACTCAACCTGAACGACGATGAGATGAAGGCTTTTTACCGGCTTCTGAAGAACTTTCCCGAGGGCGTACAACTGAGCTGGCAAGAAGCCGTAGCGGAAAAAGTTCAATCCTACCGCGATCGGGGCTGTCGAAAGGGCGACGCCATTATCGCCTCGAGCGCAGAGGTACTGGCGGCCCATTTGATTGTTAGCAATAACCGCCAGTTCTTACAAACAATCAACAATCTACCAGTTAGAATTCTCACGCCCAGCGAAGCCTTATTGCGCTTGCCCGACAGGTCATGAACCCTTTGCTACCCACACCCGAAGAACTGGCGGCCCTCTCCCCCTTCGAGCGCTTCGCTTTCCGTATCACCCACCGGATGAATCTCGGCCGCTGGAAACGCTTCTGGACGTGGTGTCAAAATTTATTTGGCGCGGGCTGGATTCACATTTCTACTTACAACCTGATGGAGGTTTATGGTTTGGAGCATGTCGAAGCTATCGATCACGAACGGCCCGTGGTCTTAGTAGCGAACCATCGTTCGTTCTTTGACATGTACGTCGTTTCGACGACGCTATTTCGCCAGACCAAGTGGCGCAAGCAACTTTTCTTTCCGGTCCGGGGCCGTTTCTATTACCAGTCAATCGCCGGCATGTTCGTTAATCTGATTATGGGTTGGTGGTCGATGTACCCCCCATTCTTCGTGACTGGAAAAAATCCGGTGCCTGAGAAACGCGTCTTTGACAAGTACTCGTTGCGGCGCCTCGCCCAGTTAAGTAGCGAAGGCGCGGGTAACGTGATCGGTTTTCACCCCGAAGGCACACGCAACAAGAACAACGATCCTTATTCGTACCTGCGGGCCCAGCCGGGTATTGGAAAACTCATCAAAGAAGCAAATCCGCAGGTCGTGCCGGTTTTTATTGCCGGTTTAGGTAATGACCTGCCGAAACAGGTTTTGGGAAATTGGTTCGGTGGCGACAAAATCCGGATACACTTTGGACGACAATTGGATCTGTCGGAATTCATCGCCAAGAAGGATCACGTAAGAACGTACAAAGAGATCGGTGAATTCGTGATGAGCAAGATCGCGGAATTGGGAGAAGCGGATCGCGCAATCTACGGAAGAGAATCAACCACAGAGGACACAGAGAAGAACCAATAGACAGGTTGAATTATTTGTAGCGCCTCGCCTGAGTTTCCAACCCAGCGCCGATCTCGGTAGTGTTTTACTTTGCGGTTTCTTTGCGGCTCTGCGCCTTTGCGTGAAACTACTCTGCCAAGAATCAGTTCACGCCAGGACGCGAAGGCGCAAAGACACGCAAAGCGAAGATTAGAGACTACCTCCAATCGCTTTAATGTTCTTCTCTGTGTCCTCTGTGGTTAAATCACTCTGATGTCTCTACCCCTCGTTATCGTCAACCCCGCTTCGGCCGAGGGCGCGACGCGCGAGAACTGGCCCAAGATTGCCAGCGATTTGCGGACGCATTTTGGCGCTTTCACCGTTGCGTTTACCGAAGCCAAAGGCCACGCGAGTGAGCTCGCCGCGGAAGCTGCTAAGCAGGGAACGAAGATGATCATTGCCTGCGGCGGCGACGGCACCATTTCAGAAGTAGCGAACGGCATCATCGAATCCGGCCAGGAGGCTGAACTCGGAATTCTCCCGGGAGGTACGGGCAGCGATTTTCGCCGCACGCTGCGCATGCCGTCTAATATTGCCGCTGCGGCGCGCGCCTTGCGCGACGGACGCACACGAAAGATTGATGCCGGCCGCGTGACTTTCGTTAATGACAATGGCGAGCGTGAGACGCGCTTCTTTGTTAACGTCGCCAGCTTTGGTATGAGCACAGACGTCTTGCATCGCACCTCGAGCGGCGAAGCCACCAAATGGATTCCGGCATTCACTCCGCGCAAACTGACCAGTAAACTCTCGTACGCGGCGGCTACGGTGCAAACGACATTCACTGCTTCGCCCACAGAGGTTAAGGTTCAACTGGATGAGCAGGACGAACGCCGTCTGCGGATCGCGGAATTCTGTGTGGCTAACGCGCGCTACTACGGTGGCGGGATGAAAATTGCTCCTGACGCCAAAGTTGAAGACGGTTTGTTTGATGTGATCACTATCGGCGATGCCAGTTCATTTAGAATCTTAGCAAATGCGCCACGGCTTTATCTGGGTGCGCATCTGAACATGAACGAAGTGACGCACCATCTCGCTAAACAAGTTGTGGCGCGACCAGTGAAGAAGGACGAGCTGGTGCGAGTCGAACTTGATGGCGACATCGTCGGGCGTCTGCCGGCGACGTTTGAAATCATGCCGCGCGCATTGCGCGTCCGGTTTCCTTGAGGGCGGTTTCGCGCGAGAAGGTAGACGTTCTCATTCACACCCGGGTTCAAGTGCCTTTCGGGAAATCCCGTAGGGACGCAATGTTTATAGAAAGTTCAAGCCCCATGGATCTCGGGAGCCCATTTATGGGCGAAAGCCGATTGGTTACGCTCCTAAGGAGCTACTAAGTCTCAATTGGGGCCTGCCTTTCTATAAACATTTCACCGCTACGCGGTTTTTCCAGACAAACTTCTAGCGCCGAATGAGACCGCATTTACCCGATGGTATTACGTGGCCTGTAGAGTAGCAGCTGAGAATTAAACTAATGCCCAAGCGAAAATCCAAAACCCAGGCCGCAAGCTGGTGGAAATACGAGCGTAGAGGCGATGAGCTCGCGCCTCGCGCGATCTTCATCAGGCGAATGTTAGGTTCCATCGGCATGGCCCTGGCTCTGATTTTGATTTCGCTGAGTGTGGGAGTCCTCTGCTATCACTTTCTGGCGGGCCTGAATTTCATCGACTCGCTGCTGGAAGCATCAATGATCCTCGGCGGCATGGGACCAGTGAACGAGTTGCATAGCGATGGCGCAAAGGTCTTCGCTTCGATTTACGCTCTCTACAGCGGCCTTCTGGTACTCGCTTTGATGGGTATAGTGCTGTCGCCGGTCGTCCATCGCATCATGCATAAGTTTCACGTCGATGAGAAAGATATTGAATAACGAACGTGTCAGAACCCGGAGCGCTAGCGACGGGATCATCACGGAAGTTTCGCCATGATCGGGTCGCTATCGCTCCCGGTACTGACTTCAATTAACCTCGGAGGTACCTCATGTCAGAACGAAATAACCTGGAAGCTAACAAAGCCCTGATGCGTCGCTGGTTCGAAGAAGTCTGGAACCAGGGCCGTCCCGAAGCGGTCACCGAAATGATGTCCGAAGACTGCGTCAATCACGGTCTGACCGAAGACGCCTCGCAGCCGTTGCGCGGAGCGAGCGGCTTCCTGCCCTTTCACACTCAGTTTCGCGAAGCCTTTCCCAACATCGAAGTCGTGGTCGAAGATGCGCTCGCTGAAGGTGACAAAGTCGCCGTGCGTTGCTCAGTCAGAGGCAAACACGTCGGCGACAGTTTGGGATTCAAAGGGACCGGAACCATGGCCGAGTTTGACGGCATCGCCATCGCCCGTATCAAAGACGGCAAGTTCGTTGAGTCCTGGAACAGCTTTGATTTTATGAAGATGTACAAACAGTTGGGCGCGCTTTGAAGGTTGAGGCTTAATCCATTTAGCAGGTCTCTTCATCAATAAGTTGTGGTTTGGTATATTGAACTCATGAGCGCTGAAGAACTGCGCGGAATTATTCACAGCGACCCTGAAATCAGGGGCGGCACACCTGTATTCGTTAGCACGCGTGTTCCACTTCAGAACCTTATTGACTATCTCGAAGGTGGTGAGTCGTTTACATCTCTGCTTGAAGTTAGAATCCCCCATCACTTCCCGCCCAAAAAATTCTCACGCACGTATTGCACGGTGTCATTCAGTGTATCACCCGGATCGCGTGGGTTGAAGTTGAGTTCGCGGCGGGCCTTGTTGTGATTGAAGTACCAGAAGTGCTCGGCCATCTCGACCGTGTCGGCTTCCAGCGGTGAAGCCATCTTCCATTGTCGAAAGAGAGAATCGATGACGTGGGCGCCGGTGATCGCGAACTTCGATGGAAACGCGAGGCGCGGTGAAGCAATCTTGGTGAGCCGCTCGAGCCGGTCGAAGAATTTCACAAACGTCCAGTTAACCGCGCCTAAAAGATAACGTTCGCCGTGTCGACCCTTTTGCATGGCGGAGCGAAAGGCCTCGGCCGTATCGCGCACATCGACAAAATTCAGCCCGCCGTTCGGCACGGCGTTAATCTTGCGCGCCATGAAATCCAGAACGACTTTGGTCGAGCTCAGGCGATCGTCTCCCGGGCCCAGCAGCAGACTCGGATTCATGATCACCAGACGCAGACCTTTGCCGCTGAATCGTTCCAGCGCCGCCATCTCCTGATAGGCTTTGCTGGCGTAGTAAGGCCAGCGCGCGATGATGTCGAGTGGCGCCGAATAGGTTTCATCAGCGACGATGTCGCCCTTCTCGCTAACGGCTATCGTGCCGCTGCTCGAAGCGAGGACTATCGTTTGGACGCCCCCTTTTTTCGCGGCATCGCAAAGCAAACGCGTGCCTTCGACGTGCAACTTAAACATCTCGCGCGATTCATCTTTTTCGCGCGCGACTTTGCCGGCGAGGTGATAAATCTCGTTCACGCCTTCGACCGCGCGTTCCACATCTTCGGCGTTGGTGACTGAACCTTCGAAGGTGTCGACGCCCAGACCGGTCAACCATTCCGGAATCGACGTGGCCATCACGCGAATGTCTTTCGTGCCTGAGGCAACCAGTTGACGAACAAGATGCGAGCCGAGAAAGCCGGTGCCGCCGGTAATCAAAGTCGTGGCCGGAACTTTTTTGACGATGGCCGCATGCTTCTTCGTGCTTTTCTTGGGCACGATTTGCGCGGTTCGTTTTTTGGCGGTGGTCTTTGGCATCAATTATTCATCCACAGATTACGCAGATTTCACAGATTAGAAGAAATGATTAGCCACAAAAAGGCACAAAAGGCGCAAGAGAAATCTGACTCTTAGGTAGTTCGCCCCTGGCAGAATTTAGCTACCTGTGGCGACGAATACCCTCGTTCCAATTTTGTGTCTCTTGTGCCTTTTTGTGGCAGTCCTTTCTGGGTAATCTGGGTAATCTGTGGATTATCCTGCTTCAGCGCTTGCGAACTCTTCGTCGCTCGCTTCGATTCGCAGTTTGCCCGCGCGGCGCTCGGCTTGCCATTGCTCATGGATCACGCCGGGGTCAAACTTCAAATTCGTTCGATCTCGTAAATTGACTACCTCGTGACGCACGCGCGCCGCAACCAGACGGTAAGCCTCAGCCCGCGACAAGCCGCGCGTCAGCGACTCTAGTTCATCGATCTCGATAAAGCGGCCGATGCGCGCACTGACGTCTCGGCCTTTGAGCAAAGTCGAGCCTTTGGGAAAAGCTTCGTAAGCGCCGTGAAGGTACATCGGCAGAATTCCCACGCGGGCGGCCAGCGCCAAATACCCGATCACTGGTTTGAAGTCAGACATCTGTCCGCTCATCGAGCGCGTTCCTTCCGGAAAGATCAGAGCGTTGTATCCGCGATCCAGGAACGAACGCGCGTGACGCAGCGATTGTCTCAGCGAACCCGTCCTTTCCATCGGCACCAGGTTGGTGAAATTCTCCATGTACGCGCGCTTGTACTTGGTGTCGAAGAAATAATCGGCAGCAGCCAGGGCCACGAGATCTTCGCCCGCATCATCCAGGGCCATCTTTACGAGGCCCATGTCGAGGTGCGATGAGTGATTCGCGGCGACGATGAAGTTCGTGTGATAAGGGATATTCGAACGGCCTTCGTATTTGGTGCGCAACAGGCGTTCGTAGAGTGCGCGCTGCGCGAGCTCGACAGTCTTGTTGCCCACAGTCTTCAGCAACTCAGGAATGTGGATCTCGTCGTCTTTCTCGGTATCCAGGCGCAGGCGAGCAGTCTCGCGTTTGGCGCCCTGGGCCGGTTGGCGATCAACCACCGTCAGAAGTTCGCGCACGTCCTGCACTTCATTCAAGCGTTCCGGCGCAGTCAGAATCCCGCCGGCGTTTTCCACCGCCTGGGCCAACTCAACAAACATCAAGCTGTCGAAGCCCAGATCGCCGAGTCGTGTGTTGATCGAAACTTCATCCAGAGTGCGACTCGAAACCGACGCCACAATTTCAACCAGCCAGGCCGCGTCGCCGCTTAACTCTTCGGCCGGCAGTTCGTCTGCGGAAGTTCGCGAACGGTCTTCCATCTGCTGGATTATGTTGAGCACTTCGCGGCGCTTGACTTTCTTTGTCGCCGTGCGCGGCAGCTCTTCATCGGTGAAGTGCAAAAGCTTCACTCGCTTGTAATAAGGCAACCGCGTGGAAACTTCACGGAAGTGCTCTTCGATTTTCTGGCGGACTTCCGCGCGCGAGAGGGCAATGTCGTATTCGTGATCGGGAACGACGATGCAGGCCACCTTTTCGCCGATGCCGTCGGGTAAGCCGATCACGCTGAGTTCTTTGATGTAAGGCGAATCCTGATAGACCTCTTCAACTTCGTCCGGATAAACGTTCTTGCCATTCGTGTCGACGATGATCTCTTTCGAGCGGCCGACCAGATACAAATTGCCTTCGTCATCCAGACGGCCCAGGTCGCCCGTGTACAACCAGCGATCGACCAGCGTCTGGCGCGTGGCTTCTTCGTTGCCGTAGTAACCGACCATCACGTTCGGCCCGCGCGCGATCACTTCGCCGACGCCGCCGGTGTCCGGTTCAGCGATGCGAATCTCAATGCCCGGCAGAGACTTGCCAACCGTGCCGGCCAGCATGCGATTTTCCGGTCGCGTGACGGTCAGCACCGGCGACGCCTCGGTGAGACCGTAACCTTCGAGAATCGTAAAGCCGAGTCCCTGGAAATCGCGCTGCACCTTCTCGTTGAGCGCTGAGCCGCCGCTGATGAAATAACGGATGCGGCCGCCCATGCCTTCATGAATCGGATAGAAAAAGACGTTTCCGAAATTCAACGGCGTCTTGTCACGCAGCCACGCATTGAATTTGATCAGCAGGTCGGCGCTTTCCGAAACGAACTTGCCACTGTCGTGGAGCCGATTCTTAATCCGACGATGCAGCAATTCCCACAACGCGGGCACGCCCACCATGCCGGTGACGTGGCCGTTCTTAATCGCTTTCGCCAGATGATCGCTGGTTAATTCGGGCAGATAAGTTATCTGCGCGCCACGACTCAACGGCGTGAGAAATCCGGTCGAGAATTCAAACGTGTGATGCAGCGGCAGCACCGACAGAACGCCATCGCTGGTGTCCATGTCGAACACGGACGAAAGCATCGAAACCATGCTGGTAAGATTGCGATGCGACAGCATCACGCCTTTCGGACGGCCGGTTGTTCCCGAAGTAAAAATCAACGACGCGACCGATTGCGCCGTGACCCGCGCCGGCAGCATTGCGATGCGATCGCTTTCGATCTGCTCGTCCAAAACTTCAAACACTTCATCAAAGGTCCAGAGCTTTACGTTAGTCAGGCCCGCTGCCTCCAGCTGTTCCGGCAGGGCCGATCGCTCCTGCTTCAGCTTGTCGCTGATGACGATGCCCGAAGCTTCGCCCGCGCGGGCAAAGTTAACGACTTCTTCCGTCGAGCTTTCCGGATCGACGGGAATGCAGGTCGCGCCGGCCTTCAAAACGCCGAAGTAGGTCATGCCCCACTCGGGCGCGTTGTGGCTGAACAGCATCACCCGCGCGCCGTTCCTTATTCCCTGGCTGGCAAAGAACGCCGCCGCGCGCGTCGCCAACTCGCGCAGGTCGGCGTAGGTGTATTGCTCCTTGTGTCCATCGCGTTCGATGCGCATGGCCACGCGCGTCTCGTGACGTTTGGTGGTCGTCTCGAACATCTCGAGCAGGTCGCGATACGTGTAGACGCGCTTTGGTTGCGCGCGCATATCTTCCTCGAGCGTCGGCAGCACCCACTTCTTCAGGCCCGGCATGTGGATATTCATCCAGTAGTCATACCAGTCGAACTTTTCCGGATCCCATGTCAGCAGTTGCTGCTCGTCTTCACTGATGCGATTGAAAAGGGCGCGCACATTGTCCGAGCGAAAGACGTAGGCGTTTTCAACCGTGAACGGAATAAACATTTCAAAGGCTGCGGTCGCTTCGCGCGTTTGTTCCTCGACGCGATCGACCGTCTGTTTCATCCGGTTGATGACGCCTTCGTAACGACCTCCGCCCCATTTTGGTTTCGCCTTGTCGAGCAGCGATGAGACCTTCTTCGCCGCATTATTCATCATCGGAACTGAGGTCGCATCAAAGCGCTCAGCCGAAACTCGAAACGGCTCGAAACGCGCGGATATTTCGCGGAGGATTCGCAGACCATCCTTCTTTTCCAACTCCTGTTGCCGCGTAAACAGACCGACGAGCCCGATGATTCGCTCCATGTCGTTGGGATTCGCCGCGCCGGTCGCCGCCTGATAGACGAGCTTCGGTTGTTCGACACATGCCTGGGCCGCGACCGCCAACATGACCGCCGCCACCTGGTCCACCGGCGTAACATCGAGAATCAACTTTGGATTGCCGGGCAGTTGGCGCTGACCTTTCAAAGTCATGAAAATGATCGGCGCCGTGGTCGTGAATCCTTCATTCCAGCCGGGAAAGGGATAGGCTTTGGCAGATTCAACAATTGATGGTCGAACAATGCTGCGGACAATGTCAGTTTCGGCCGCGACCAATTGTTCGCCGAGCGCTTTTGCGTAGGTATAAATGTTGGGCCAGCCCCAGAACTTCGCCCGTTCAACGCCGAGCTCAGTCAGACGATTGCGCGTCCAGACTTTTCTTTCCCGCGCGACTGCTAAGCCAAGCGCATCGGGATCGTCACCGTCACGCATCTCTTCGTTTAGTCGCTTGCGGGCCAGTTCGCGGAATTGGGCGAGCCGCATTGCGTCCTTGGCCTCTTCGCGCGCGCGTTCCGACATCTTGGCGCAATCCGCAATTTCTTTTTGAACTGAGAATTCGACGCCTTTCAACTCATCCTTGCGCGGGAAATAACCGAGGACTTTTTCGTCTTCCCAAACTGCGCCGGAACGATTGCCGGCCACAAAGCAAGTCGAGATATGGACCAGGCATGGCCGCTTCATTCGCTTGGCAAAAGCGATCACGTTTTGGGTGCCAACCACATTGGTGCGCAGCCCACTCTCCAGGGTCGGATTGAAAGTCACGTTGCCGGCAGAGTTGAGCACGACGTCGATGTCTTTGGCGATCGCTTCGGCTTCATCTTCGCTAAAGCCGAGATTGTCTTCGGCAATGTCGCCGCCGACGATGGCGACTTTGTCTCGAATAAAATCGTCGAACGCGGCGCCGTAACGCTCGCGCACCGGATCAAACGGCGGCGCGCTGATTACGTTCTTCCAAAAGCGCGTTTCCGATTCTTCCTGCGAACGAGCGCGCACCGTCACATAAACGCGGCCAATATTCGGGAAGCGATACAGCAGCATGCTCAGCGTGACCTTGCCGAGAAAGCCTGTGCCGCCGATCAAAAACATTTTCCGGCCGTTGAAGATTTCGGTCGGTGAAAGCCTGTTCGTCATAATTCAAAATTCCGTCCGGTACGCGCGCCTCTGGCGTGGTCTTAGGCGTACCGCTCTAGCGAAGTTCGCCGGCGCTCTTTGCGCCGTAGTGCTTTAACAGATCAATTACCGCGACGTTGTTTTTGCCGACAGCAATGTCGAGCGGCGTTCCGTCAACCGACATCACGTTGACATCGGCCCCTCGCATTAACAGCTCTTTGATCACAGACGTGTGCCCGTAATAAGTGGCTTCGGTCAGTGCGGTATTTCCGTATTCTCCGTGTAAATTGATGTCGGCGCCTTCATCCAGCAAATAGCGCACGGCGTTAAGGCGCCCTTCGCCCGCCGCCAGAAATAGAGGAGTGCCGTTCGCGCCGCGCGAGTTAACATTCGCACCGGCCAGATGCAGCAGTTGCATCCGATAAACACTGCCCGTCGTCGCCGCAGAGGCGAAGTATCTTTGCCGGCGCTCTTTGAATTTCGGCAGACTGCCGACTATCGCCACCGACATCACCAGCGTGCTGGCGAAAGTAATCGCGCGGACTGCGATTAATTTGAGGGCTGCAAAGCTCATTCTCGGTCAATCTAACGAATCAAATCCAAAATGCCCTCGGCGCGTAGCGTCGGCATGAATTTAGCCCGGCCTTTCAAGGCCGGGGAAGAGATACATTGAATGCCGTCGTCGCGTAGCGACGATTGAAAAGGAGCGTCAATTTCAGGCGTCGCTACGCGACGCGGATACTCTTACTAATTTCTCCCGGCCTTGAAAGGCCGGGCTAAATTCATGCGGGCGCTACGCGCCGAAAGACTCCTGAGAAGATCCGCTCCTACTCCATATCGGCGATGCCGATCATCGGTTGATGCAACATCGTAATCTCGGCTGAATTACCCATGTAGGTCCGGGCCATAGCGATGGCCTCTGTCAGATTGTCGGCGCGTTCCCATCCCAGCATCGCCGGGACATGCGCGTTCTCAGCGCCCGCGGCGATCACGTGGCCCACGTGCTGTCGTCCATTCTCGCCCCAGTACCACATGAAAAACGGATGCGCGCCGTGATAGGCGTTGCCGCGCCGGTACATCTCGATGTAGCTCGGATTGTTCGCGAATTCGCGTTCGTATTTTTCGCGCAGATAAAACGCATCGCGCGATTCAGGCAGCAGCCGATTAAAGAATTCAATGTAGCTCGGGTGAAAGTTGTGATCGAACTGGTCGTAACACGGATGATGAATGATCAGCACCCCGCCCTTCTTGAGCAGAGGCTTGTTCCGGTAAAAATTAAAGTGATAGCCCAGGCCCATCACCTGGACCAACAACGGATTAAGAATCGAATAAACGTTGTACGGCGAGATGTCCGGAATGCCCGTGATTAGGATGTCGGCCTGTCCGCGGATCGGAATTGCGTACTGCTGGAATCCTTTCTCAACGATCTTGGCGTGGACCGGTTCAGTTTTGCCGGCATAGCAGGCGGTCATCTCATACTGCGCCGGGCGCGAATGCAGCAGCTTGCGCCGCGCCGGTCGCGGTAGCTTGCTCATCGTGTAACGCATCGCCTCGAACTTCATCCGATCGAAGGCGGTAAAGTCATCTTCGTTCTTCAGCAGGAAATCCATGTCACTACCGTACATGCGATTGTTGATTGCCGTTTCTATGTGAAAGACATTCAGCTCCTTATCGACAATCTTTCCCAGCCGCGTACATTTGTTGGCCAGCTCTGAGCGGGCCGGATCCATATAGCTGTCTGAGTCGCGAATTGTTTGCGGGTCGTGATGGGCGCGCAGCGATTCGTAATCGCAAAGACCCACCGCAACCGACTTGTGCCCGCCGTCCATCGGCACAAAGTTGATGTTGACGTAAATCAAGAGGTCGCTTTCAGCCGCTCGTCGATTCAGAGACAGGGGCTCTTTGTGCCGCGTCTCGCCCAACAGAACCATTCCGTCTTTCCACTCAGCGTCGTGGTTGTAGTAACGGTCGGGGTAATAATTGTCGTAAACCCTCTGCCCGGCCATTCGCTTCATTTCCCACGGCGTCATCTTACGGTGAAGCGAATTGGCGATGATGATGTGCACGTCGTCGACACCGTGGCCGGCCAGCATGTCCAGCACGATTTCCAAAACCGTCTGGCGAATATCGGGTGTGGCCATCGGCGGCAGCGGCAGGCTGATGTCGTCGACCGCGATCGTTACCTTCATGCCCGGCTCGAGTTGCGCAAACAGCGGATCGCAATCCAGCGGATGATTCAGCGCATAGCGAATCGCGGCTTCGCGATTAGGCAGACCCTTGAGTGGTGGATTTGGATATAGAACGCGCGTACCAACCGGCAGATCTTCGAGAATGAAGTCTTCGCCCGAAGGCATCACTCGCGGCGCGCTATCGCTGTCGATGTAGATAATCGATTCGTGTGTTTTGCGTCTGAGTTGGAGAGCCATAGTTCACATTAGCCACTGATTCACAGATGAACACGGATAGTGCCTCAATCATCTGTGTCCATCCGTGGCTTATTTCAAGTTCAAAATCGGCCAGTCGTGATGCAGCGCGGTCTGCCGCAAACGAAAATCAGGGTTCACCGCCGCCGGGTGTCCTACGATCGAAAGCATTGGCAGATCGCTCATGCTGTCGGAATACGCGAACGATTCACTCAGGTTGATTCCTTCACGTTCGGCAAACGTGCGAATCCATGAAGCCTTAGTAGCCGAGGCCAGGACCGGAGGCAGCAGGCGTCCGGTCGCTACACCTTTAACAAACTCCAGACGATTAGCGACGTAATCTTCGATTCCCAAATGTTCCATCAGCGGCTTGACTGAAACCTCGAGTGCACCGGTCACTACGACCTGACGAAGACCGAGGCTGCGCGACTTTTCGATCAGTTCAAACGCGCCGGGGAACACCGCCGGCTTCAGGACCTTCTCAAATAGTTCGTCCGCAAAGAACCGCATCCGGTCCTCCGTCTCGCCTTTGTATCGTTTGAAAAAAAGATCATTGAAGACTTTTCGGCTATACTGATCGCTGACGGCAAAAAGGGGAACGCTCAAGAGAGTAGCGGCGCTCTTCGTAAAGCTTTGAAAAAGGTTTGGCTGATTTCGAGCATAGAAGCCCAGGGTATGGACCAGGTTGGTGCTTACCAGGGTTCCTTCGAGATCGTAAAAAACTGCTGCGGCCACCTGCTTCCTCCGTCGAACTGACCTGTCGTTGAGCGCGAAACATACCTTATTTGGCTTTTTGATGAAACGCAATTTGATGGTGTATGAACATGCTAGACAATATCCCTCGTAAACGGGTATTTCAACCTGAAATGCTCAAGAAAATGGCGCTTCTAGGTCTCTGCTCAGGCCTGGCTTTTATAGGAATTTCCTGTGGAAAAGCGGACTCGGCGACCTATAACCGGGGGCCCGCGCGTCCAGCCGGTGAGGCAATCGCTGAGGCGGACCGTTTCTATGCCGAACGCCCCGATTTGGCAAAGGTACGTCAGGCCATCGTTAGCTTGAGGCAGGCCCAGGCTGATGATCAGTCGAACTATGACATTGCCTGGCGACTGGCCAAATACAATTATTACGTCGGTGCGCACAGCGACAATTCAACCGAGCAGTCCAAGGCTTTTGATAGCGGGATCGAGGCCGCAAAGCTCGCTGTGCAGTTACAAGACGGAAAGCCGGAGGGTCATTTCTGGCTGGGAGCGAATTACGGCGGGCGCGCAAAGAACAGCATGATGTCCGGATTGTCCGGCACTGAAGACATCAAAAGTGAGATGGAGAAGGTTCTAAAGATCGATGAGCGGTTTCAATCGGCGAGCGCCTATATGGTCCTGGGTCAGGTGTACTGTCAGTCACCCAGGATGCTCGGCGGTGATGTGGCAAAGGCCATCGAGTATTTAGAAAAGGGAGCCAAGCTGGCGCCGGACAATGCCCTGATGCGAGTCAGGCTGGCTGAAGCGTACGCCGCGGCCAACCGAAATGGTGATGCGAAGAAAGCGATTGACGATCTGTTAGGGATGAAGCCGGTCCAGGACTACGAGCCCGAGTACAACGAAGCAGTCGCCGAAGCGAAAAAGCTGCAGGAGAAAATCAAGTAGCTATTTGTGCCAGTGGGGAGTCAGTACCATCCGCGTGAGCGGATGGATGACACTGGCCCCACCCGCTTGCGTGGGCGGTACTGACTGGACGGTCTATTTTGGCGGATTGCTCGCCTTGCGCAATTCTTCCAACGTGCGCTTGTGCTCTTCCAACTTCTTTCCGGCCTCGCCGAGCTTGCCTTCGGAAGTCAGCCGCTGATATTCCTCAAATTCCTGAATTGCCCGATTGATCAACTGCTGCACATTCGCGGCGCCCGTCGGCTGCGGAGTTGGTGAAGCTTGCGGCGATGCATTCGGTTTCGGTTGCGCTTCCGCTGGTGGTTTGGTTCCGGGAGTGGCTTTCGCTGCTTCGCCAAATAAGTTGTTCAAAGCCTCGTCAAAATTCGATCCGTACGCCAGACGATCCTGGGTAGCCAACACTACCAGACGAAGTTCGGGCATCGGACTGCGCTCCGCTTTGAGATAAATCGGCTCTACATACAGCAGGGAACTTCCAATTGGAATTACGAGCAGATGGCCGCGCTGCACGTGCGAACCCTGTTGATTCCAGAGCGTGAACTGACCGGACAGCTGGGCGTTTTGATCGATGCGTGCTTCGATCTGCAGGGGCCCGTCAACCAATCTCGATTTGGGAAAGTTATAAGCCAGCAGAGATCCGTAGTTATCTCCATCGCAACGGCCCGCGACCCAGCCGATCATGTTGTTTCGATTCGACGGAGTAAACGGCAAGATCTCAACGAACTCGATCCCCTTGTTCTCTCCCGGCAACTGCATCAAAACAAAATACGGTTCAATCGATTGTTCCTGCTGTTGCTTTGTCTGGTCGTTGAAGGAAACCTGCCGGGCCACGTTCCACAAGTCTTCGCGCTGAAAGAACGAATTAGTGTCCTGAGTGTGATAGAGCGCAAAGACTTCGGCCTGTGTCTTAATCAGAGTCTCGGGATAGCGAACGTGAGCGCGCAAATCTGCGGGCATCTCTTTCGCATCGCGAAAGAGAGAAGGGAAGATGGCGCGATAACTTTGAATGATCGGATCCTTTGGCTCGAAGATGTAAAAGTTCGTCGTGCCGTTGTAAGCGTCGACCACCACCTTCACGCTGTTGCGGATGTAATTAACGTTCTTATCGCCGGCCTGATAGTGTTTCGAAAAGGGATAGTCCGCGCTTTCTGTAAACGCGTCCATGATCCAGAAGAGCCGGCCTTCGGAATTAACGACCATGTAAGGGTCGTTGTCGTAAACCAGGAAAGGGGCCAGGCCGTCGGCAATTTCGCGAATGTTCCGATGAATCAGGGCGCGACTCTGTGGCGTAACATCGTCTGAAAAAGGCAGCTTGGTCAAATCGTCGAGCGCCCAGGCGAGCAGCCAACGCCGGAAGAAACCGCCGAGGACAATCCCGCCGCTTCCTTCATAAGTCGTCAGGTTGTTGGTCTCGCCTTGCGGATAATTGAACTCCATCCGCTTCGTCTTCACATAAACGTCACTGTAGGTTTCCTGGCCGTAATAGATTTCGGGCCGAGTCACTTTGATTTCGGGCGCAGTTGATTCAATCGGCATATTCGAGAGGACGAATTTCGGCATGCCTTCCGAATCGAAGCCGTTAGCCGTGTTCATCGTAATCCCGTAACCGTGGGTGTAAATCAACTTTTCATTTATCCAGTTTCGCGATGAAGGCGGCAGCTTCTCGGTATTCAGCTCTCGCGTGCCGATCATCATCTGACGTTTTTCGCCGCTCACCATATAGCGATCGACATCAACGTCGGTAAAATCGTAGTAGGTGCGAATGGCCTGAATTTGCGAGAGCGTATCCTTCAAAGCGCGCCAATCCCACAGCCGAATGTTATCGAGCGTGGGCCGATTGCCTTGCAGGTCGAAGCTGTCCGTCGTCGTCATCACGTCGAAATCGCGTTGCTCGATTTTGTCGATGCCAAAAGCCTTTCGCGTCGACATAATGTTGTGCGTAATGTAAGGCGTCTCGCGGCCCAGCTCGTTCGGCTTGACGATAAAGTTCGTGACGTACGACGGTACGATGACTGTGCCGACGACATACACGGCAAGCGGAATGGCGATCGCAATTACGACCAGGCGGATTCGCCGCATCGAAAAGGCATTAATCAGACAAATGACCGCCGCAATGAACAGGGCCACCGCCACCCACTTAAACGCGGGCAGCAAATGATTGGCTTCGACGTAATTCACGCCGGAGAAAGTTTGGTGGTCTTCCCACAGATACGGATAGCGCGAGAGCAGGAATCGCCAACCCAACAACGCCAGCCATGCCGCCAGCGCGACCGAGACGGCTGAGATACCAACG
>Ga0207653_10000306_pt1 | contig 27777 bp, 30 predicted proteins | sample KBSK5251metaG_FD_184341 | JGI IMG/M metagenome (GOLD analysis project Ga0207653, IMG submission 184341) | Corn, switchgrass and miscanthus rhizosphere microbial communities from Kellogg Biological Station, Michigan, USA - KBS K5-25-1 metaG... | ecosystem: Host-associated > Plants > Roots >...
GCGCAGAGACGGCAATCCTCACCGTCCTTCGCCGCAGCGTGCGCAATATGCAACGGGATCACGCCCATCCCACACCCCCACGCGAAAGAGTCCATCGACGCGCGCCTCGGCGTGTCGCGCCGCGGTATCAGGAGCACCGCCGATAGCGTCCATCCGGTGTCTGAATGACGCGACCGGCAAGCGCCAATCGCATGAGCCGGTCCGCAAGTTCGTCCTCCGTAATGCGCACGCGCCGTCGAATGGCGTCGGCGTCGAGTGCGCTCGCGGCGAGCGCCTCGAGGATCGGATCGGTCGGCGCGCTGATCGCTGGCGGAGCGCGCAGGCCGAGCGTGTCCAGCAAAGCGTCGGCGCTGACGAGCGCCCGTGCCGCCCCACGTGCGATGAGTGCGTTCGTTCCGACCGATGCGACCGAGCCCAGCGGGCCAGGAACGGCGAACAGGCTGCGGCCGAGGCGGCCCGCATCGTCCGCGGTGATGAGCGCCCCGGACCGCTCTCCCGCCTCGACGACCACCACCGCCTCCGCGAGCGCCGCGATCGTGGCATTGCGCTTTGCGAACGTCCAGGACCGCGCGCTGAAGGTCGGTGCGTACTCCGAGACCAGGGCGCCGTGCGCTCTCACACGAGGCACGAGTAGTCTGCGACGCCCGCGAACAGTCCCGGTGAACAGCGAGATGCCCTCTCCGAGCACAGCGACCGTCTGACCTCCGGCATCGAGCGCTCCGCGATGCGCGGCTGAGTCGATCCCCTGGGCGAAACCGGAGACGACCATCACATTCGCGGCCGCGCACGCTCCCGCGATCTCGCGCGCGACGCGCTCGCCGTATCCCGTCATCCGTCTCGTGCCGACGATCGCCACGGACCGAGTGGCGAGGACCCTGGCGTCGCCGTCGATCCACAACGGGTCGGGTGGATGCGTGAGGTCCCGAAGTCGTGATGGATAGTCCGGGTCGGACGGCGTGACCGAGATCACGCCTGCGCGCGGAGCATCAGCGCGAACGCGAGGTCGGCCGTGCGTATCTCATCGCTGGCCGCAAGATCGGCGATCGTCCGCGCGACGCGGAGCACGCGGTGGAACCCACGCGCGGACAAACGGCGGCCGCGCATGGCTTCTGCCGCAAGAGTCTCGGCCTCACGTGCGAGACGGCAGTGACGCCGCACCTCAGAGACGGAGAGCTCGGCATTGCACGTGCGGCCGGTGCCGGCGAGCCGCGCGGTCATGCGCTCGCGCGCCGCGATGACGCGCTCTCGCACCGTGCGCGACGGCTCGCGGCCGTCCTCTCGCAGCTCCTCATACGCGATGCGTGGGACGTGAACCCGCAGGTCGATCCGATCGAGCAGCGGACCGGAGAGACGCGCGTGATAGCGGTCGACCGCATCCGGCAGGCAGGTGCACTGCTCCGCCGGATCGCCGGCATGGCCGCACGGGCATGGGTTCATCGCCGCCACGAGCGTGAAGCGCGCGGGATAGGTCGCGGTGGCGCCCGCGCGTGAGATCGTCACGGCGCCTTCCTCGAGCGGCTCGCGGAGCGTGTCGAGGACGGATGGCGAGAACTCGGCGAGCTCGTCGAGGAACAGCGCGCCGCCGTGCGCAAGACTCACCTCGCCCGGACGCGGCGGCGAACCACCGCCGACGAGCGCGAGATGCGACGCGGTGTGATGCGGAGCGCGGAACGGACGCGCCCCGAGGAGCGGGCGCTCCGGATCGATCAGGCCCGCGACGCTGTGGACCGCACTCGCAACGATGGCCTCGTCAGGGTCGAAGCCGGGCAGCAGCGACGCGATCGCACGTGCGAGCAGCGTCTTGCCCGTGCCCGGAGGCCCGACGAACAGCAGGCTGTGCCCTCCAGCCGCAGCGACCTCGAGCGCACGCTTCGGCGTCTCGTGCCCCGCGATGTCGGCGAGATCGACAGGGTGGTCTTTGCGCTCAGCCGGTCGCGGCATCGGCGAGGGCGCCTGCCTCGCGCGACCTTCGACGTGCTCGACGACCTCGCGGAGCGAGGTGAAACCGAACGCGTCGGCCCCGAGAGCCGCGGCTTCCGCCGCGTTCTCCGGCGCGACGAACGCGGCTGAAACTCCCGCCAGGATCGCGCGTCGCACCCGCGCCATGACGCCGCGGACCGGTCGAAGCGTCCCATCGAGAGCAAGCTCGGCGAGACAGAGAGCATCGGCATCGCGCGTGAGCTGACCCGTCGCGCGCAGCACGCCCAGCGCGATCGCGAGGTCGAACCCCGTGCCTTCCTTCCGCCGCTCGGCCGGCGCGAGATTGACAACGACGCGACGCAGCGGGAACTCGAACCCCGAATTGCGGATCGCCGCACGAACGCGCTCGCGCGCTTCGGATACGGCAGCATCGGGCATCCCGACGACCGTGAACGACGGGAGTCCGTTGGCGACGTCGGCCTCGACAGTGACCATCGCGCTTTCGAGTCCCCAGAGAGCACACGCCGCGACGCGCGCGACGGAGCGCGCCGTCTCTCGCGGCGCGACGGCGATCGGCATCCGTCGAAGCCTTCACGGCGGCCGTCGCTGGTGGTACCCCACTAGCGAGCGGTACCGCGGTACCGGTGACACCGCTCCCGCGGCAGGCAACCTGTAGTCCGGGTCGCGACAGTCCACTGAAACGTTCGCCATAGAAGCGAGAGAGCCTCGTCTTTCGACGAGGCTCTCATCTTGGGCGGTCGGATCAGGAGCGCTACGGACTGACGCCGGTGCCTCTCAGATTCGCGCTGACATTCGCGCCAGGACTCGCGTGGACCTCAAAGGCGCCGGTCCTAAGTCCGACCGTCGTCGGAGCGAAGTTGATCGTCCAAGTGCACGTCGTACCCGGATTGAGCGCGCCGCAGGTCGTCGCACCGAACGTGAATCCGTTCGGCACGCCGACGCTGAAGTTGAAGAAGATGACATCCGTCGTGACGTTGGCGATCGTGAACGTAAAGGGCGCCGGCGTCCCGCCCACCGCCACGTTGCCATAGGCGTGAGTCGCCGGGCTGATCGTCATCCCATTGATGGCAGTACCCGTCAGTGATGCGGTGACCGACGCAGCCGTCGTGGCACTGATCGTGAGCGTCGCAGTCGCGGAACCCGGGTAGAGCCCGAAGAACGTCGTGTTGACCGTGCAAGAGCCGCCGATGGGGATGGTGGCGCACGGCGTCGCGGGCACGACGAATTCCGACGCGTCGGGCCCCGTGATAGTCGCTGTGATGAGGCCGGACTGGTCGCCGCCGTCATTGAAGACCGTGAACGCGAACCGTTGCTCGGCTCCGGGAATCGTCACCGTCCCATAGTCATGGCTTGTCGGTGAGATGCGCAGCAACGCCGGCGTCGTCGAGACGCCCGTGCCCGTGAGCGTGGCCGTCGCTGTGCCGCCGATCGTCGCCGTGACGACGAACGACGCGTTCGCCGGGCCGCTTCTTGTCGGGGCGAATTGGATGGTCTGATCGCAGGTCGCTCCTGGGAACAGTCGACCGCAGCTCTGCGAGACCAAGCTGAACTGCGAAACGTCAGGTCCGGTGAAGGAGACGCCTATTCCGGACGCGGTGCCACCCCCATCGTTGCTGAACACGAAGTGGAATTCGACCGGCGAGCCGATCGTGACGAGACCGTAATCGTGGCTCAGCGGCGCGATGACGAGATGTGCGGGTGATCCAGTCGCTGTTCCGGTCAGCGTCGCCGAGCCGGAACCGATGAATGAGCCGACATTCAAAGCCGCATTGTGCGTACCCAGATCTGTCGGTGCGTAAATGACCTCCCGCGTGCAGTTGGCTCCCGCCCCTAGCGAAGTCCCACAGCTCCCCGCTCCGAGCCGGAACATCGCGAAGTCGCCGGAGATGTTGAACGACAGGCCATTCGCCGTTTGGCTCGTCGTGTTCGTGATCGTGAACGTGAATGCTGCTGGCGTACCGGTCGTCGACACTGTTCCAAAGTCATGACTTGCGGGCGCGAACGCGAGTGCGGTCGTGCCCGTTCCCGTGAGATCCCCGATCACGGTGCCGCCTGGCGTTGCGCTTACGACGAGGCGCGCGTCCGCGGTGCCCAGTGCCGTCGGCCCGAATCGGACCGAGACCGAGCACGACGCCCCGCCGCTGAGCGTCGAGGTGCACGAGTTCGTGACCACCGTGAATTGTGCTGCGTCCGTACCTTGAAGCGACGCCGCCACGAGGCCCGTCGTCTGGCTCCCGACGTTCGTGACCGTGAATTGGTGGGGCGCACTCTGGCTGCCCACCAGGACGTCCCCGTAGTCAGAAGCATCGGGTGAGATCTCCAACGCCGCGTAATCGCACGTGAGCGCGATCGCTCCCCCCGGGCCATATCGCACGCTGACCGCGCCAATTACCGTGCCATTCGTATTGCAGGGCGTGCCTGCGAGAGCGTCGACGCTTGAGAGCGTCCCGCCAACACCGGGGGCGCCGCTTGGACCTGTCGGGCCTATCGGACCCTGTGCGCCTTGCGCGCCCGTGTCGCCCTTCGGCCCTTGAATGCCTTGCGCTCCCTGTGCTCCGGTCGGACCCGCGGGACCGGTCGCGCCGCTCGTACCCGTCCCGCCAGTGGCGCCAGTGGCGCCAGTCGCGCCGGTGGCGCCAGCGGCGCCGGTCGGCCCCATTGATCCCGTGTCGCCTTTCGCGCCCTGCGGTCCGGTCGGACCCGTCGGTCCCATTGGCCCGGTCGCGCCTTGGGCGCCGGTCGCCCCTTGCGCGCCAGTCGCCCCCGTATCACCTGTGGCTCCACGCGGACCGGTCTGGCTCCACGAGATCGGCGTCTCGCGAAGCACCGGGTTCGTTGTCGTGGTGTTGCACTGTGTGTTGAGCGGCGGCGGTAGGTTCGAAGGCAGCAACCGGATCAGTCCGGTCGTGTCGTTCTTGCAGCCGTTGTACACGGTGTCGCCGGCCGCGATCGCCGTCCCAATGGCGACGAGCGGCGCGACGATCAGTGCCGCAATGACTCCGACCGGCAATGACCGGACTGAGATCGTCCAAGCAAGACGTGACATGTTGCTCCCACCCTTCCCAGCGCCATCCGATCGCCCTCGCAGGCGGGGGGGCGCTCGAACGGACGCTAGGCGTGCTGTCAAGTAGGCGGCGCCGAAGAGGCCACGCGCTCGTGCGCTTCGGCCAGCGGCGCCTCCACGACCGCATCGCACGTCTCTGAGGACGGCGTTATCTCGATCGACGAACTCGGCGAACGCGTTCAAGCGCGCACGCCGCGACGCGCGCGAAGTGGCGCGCCGTCTGATGGGATGCGACGGCGAAGAGGATCCGGCGCAGCGTTAACGGCTGGCGCTGCGCGCGACCTCAACGTCGCGGGGCTCCGTCTCCTCGCCGCTGTCGCTCGCGCGCGGAGCAGACCTGCACCGCGTTACGGGTCGGCGGCGAGCCGCACACTGTGGCCCGATGTCGTGGCGCGTGGCGGGACTCTTGTTTTCTCTCGGCGTCGTCACGCGTATCCCGTTCCAGACCGAATTCCTCTGGGCCCACGACGCCGTCCTGTATACGCGCGCAATCGAGCGCTTCGATCCACTCGATCAGCGGCCTCAGGCGCCGGGCTACCTGTATTACGTCCTGCTCATTCGCGCGATGTACGCGATCGTCGGCGATCCGAACCGCGCGATGACGATCATCAGTCTCATCGCCGGTGCGGCGGCGGTCGCGCTGCTCTATCTATTCGCGGCCCGGCTCTACGACGAGCGGACCGCGCGCGCCAGCGGCGCGTTCATGTTGACCGCGGTCACGTTCTGGGCGTACGGCGGCGTCGCGTATCCGTACACGCTCCTGGCCGCGCTCTCGATCGGCTGCGCAATGTTGTTCTGGCGGGCGTTGCGCGCGGAGACCGGTCGCGGGCGTCATCTGTTGCTCGCGACCACCGCCTACGGGATCGCGATCGGTTTCCGCACCGATCTCGCGGTCTTCCTCGCTCCGCTCTGGCTGATGGCCGCCTGGACGACGCCGCTGCTCTGGGTCATCGCCAGCGCGGCTCTTGGCGTGCTCCTCGTGCTCGTGTGGTTCTTCGCGTCGGCGGCGTTCGACGGCGGCGTGAGCACCCTCCTCGACGCGCTGCGGATGCAGGGGAAATTCGTCGACGAGCGTTACAGCGTCTTCGGCGACCTGGGTCTGCGGGCGCTCTACGGGAACACGTACGAGCTCGCGCGTTTCCTCGGGCGTGGCCTTACGTTCCTCGCGCCGCTGCTCGCTGCCGTTCCGCTCTCGGCCAGCGCGCGACGGATCGAGATGAGCGACAGGTGGCGCATCGCCTTCGTGCTGCTGTGGGCGCTGACACCGCTCGTGATCTACATCCCGATCCATGTCGGCGAGTACGGCTACGTGTTCAGCATGCTCCCGGGCCTCTGCGTCATCGCGGCGCGTGGCGCGGTCGCACTGGCACGCGGAGCGCGGATGCCGCGGTCGCTACCTTGGATCGTCGCGACGGTCGCGCTCGCGAATGCCGCGGTGTTCCTCGTCAGCGATTCGCCACTCTCCGCGCGCGACGTCGTTCGTCGCGACCGCGGAGTCGGCGAGCGCATCGATCGCCTCAATCAGCCCGACCTGGCCGGAGCGACCGTTCTCGCGGCCTACGACGCGCTCATCGTCGAGTACTACTTCTCCGAGGACGAGCGTTTGACCACGGACCACGTGCTCGTTAGCTACGACCCGTCGCTCCCCCGCCGCGAGATGGTCTTCAGCACGCGCGTCTGCAGCACAGGCGGCGACGTGTGCCGCGACCGCGAGCCCGTGCTCGCCGTGTGGGATGACCTCATCCGCGTGAGTGGCACCGGTTGGGAGGTGCTCACCATGCCCCACGGCGTGAAGCTGCGCGTCGCGCGGAATATGAGCAACGTGAAGGTCATCATCGACGGCCTGTCGGTGGAGATCGTGCGCTAGGAGCGATCGAGGTCCACGAGCTCCACGCGCGTGCCATCTGGCCCGACGGTGAGCGCCGCGATCACGATGCGCCAGACCGCGTTGCGTTCGCCGCGGTGCGCCAGCCAGCCTTGCGCGAGCGCACCGAGGCGCGCAGCCTTCCGCGCGTCGACGGCTTCCGCTGCCGCGACGAAGGATCCCGCGCGGCGCGTTTTCACTTCGACGAATGCGTACCCACGCGCATCGCGACAGATGAGGTCGATCTCGCCGAAGCGCGTGCGGACGTTCCGAGCGACGACGCGGAGGCCGCGACTGGCGAGCTCGCGTTCTGCCAGATGCTCGCCGGCGAGTCCGAGAAGGCGGCGCGGCTCCACTCGAAAGGGATCGGCCGCGCCTTGCGTCAGGGCTGGGTCGCGGTGATCCGCAAGACCCGGTCGGAGGTGCCGTTGCTCGTGGTGAGGTAGAGGGCGCCGTCCGCGCCGAATACGACACTCCGAAGCCGCCCGTACACGTTGTCGAAGAGGACGTTGGTCTGGCGCACCGTCCCCGCGAAGAGCTCGAAGCGTCGCAGGTCCATCTCTTTCAGCTGAGCGACGAAGAGCGAGCCGCTCCACGCGCCCCACTGCGCGCCGACCACGAAGTCCGCGCCCGACGTCGCGAGGGTGACGTTGCCCGAGGACCACGCCGGGTCGATGAAGCCCGGGCGACCGACCGGACCGCGGTAGAGCGGATAGCCATAGTTCCCGCCGGCTACGAGGATGTTGATCTCGTCATGCGTGTCGTCGCCATGTTCGACCTCATACGGCGTGCCCGTGCCCGGCTCGAACGCGAGACCCTGAGGGTTGCGGTTGCCCCAGGTGTAGATCGCGCTCCGGCCGACGGATCCGGGGATCACAGGATTGTCGGACGGGATCGTCCCGTCGGTGTTCACGCGCAGCACCTTGCCGTTCAGCGCGTTCGGGTCCTGGCCGTTCCGTAGATTGCCCGCATCGCCCATCGTGATCCAGAGCTTGCCGTCGGGCCCGAAGCGCAGGCGGCAGCCGTTGTGGTTCCCCGCGGCCGCCATGCCGCGGCGAATGACGAACGCGTCGAACGCGATGACGTTGCCGACGAGCTTGTAGCGAAGCACCTGATTGCGGTACTGGCCTTCGTCGTCGCGTGACGCGCAGACGTAGATGAACGAGTTCGTCGCGAAGTTCGGGTCGACCGCGATGCCCATGAGGCCGCCCTCACCGTTCTCACGCGTTCCGACGACGGGATTGTTCGCGAGCTGAGCCGCACCCGGCGCCGTGCTCTGATAGACGAGCAGGTTGCCGACGCGCTCGCTCACGAGCATGCGGCCGTCCGGCAGAGGCGCGACGTCCCACGGAAGGCGAAGGCCCGACTGCAGTGTCGTCACGGTAAGCCGCGGCGTCGCTCCGCCGGTGACCGTGACGGCCACGAAGACTCCTTCGTCGTCCATCCACACCGTGCCGTCGATGACCGGCCGCAGCGCGAGGACATACGTGCTCGGTGTCGTCGGCGCCTTGACCTTGAACGTGAACGTCGCATTCGCCCCCGGCGCGACCGTCGCTTCGGTCTGCGCCGCGGGCCGCGAGCCGCTGAGCCAACCGACGCCGAGCGATGCCCAGGTCAGCTCGTCGTTCTTGATCCCGATGCGCGCCTCTTGACCGAGAACTCCTTTGACCCACGGCTTGCCACCGGTGTTGCGGAACGTGAGCGTGATCGGCTCGCTCGTCACACCCGGCGAGAGCTCGGGCAGAGTCGACTGACCGATCCAGCGACTGTGATATCCAGCGTCGCTCGTGACGAGCACGAACACACCTTGGTGCTCGAGCCACGTGACTCCGTCCGCGACGGGGCGGAGCGGCAGTCGATACACGCCGAGCCGCGAAGGCGACCGGATCGTGAAGGTGAACGTTCCGATCGCGCCAGGAGCGACACTCGCTTCGACCGTCGTGGCGGTACGGTTCGCGCTCAACCAGCCGACCGCCATCTCAGCGAACGCAGTCGAGTCGTCGACCACACCGAGGTTGACCTGCCTTCCCACGACATCGCGCTGCCATGTCGTCGTGCCGGTGTTACGGAAGCGGAGCGAGTAGCTGACCGTCATCCCCGGCGCGAGCGTGGGCCACGAATCCTGACCGACCCACGCGCTGTGGAATCTGGTGTCCTCAACGGCGGCCGCAGGCAGCGCCGCACTAAGCGTCGCGGCCACGATGACGAGCGCCCCCAGCGTCGATCGCACCACCAGGGGGAACGAGAGATGCTGGCTGCCGTTACTGAAGTGCCCCGAGCGGCCGCTGGTACCCCCCTGGGGTACGGCAAGAGGACTTGCTAAGCCGCTTTGCGCAGGGCCGGCCGGAGCGAGCTGACGAACCGCGAGATGTAGTTGTTCGTCCATGCCGGCGCTTCGAGCGGGAGCATGTGACCGACGCCGCGCGCGACATGGATCTCGGCGCTCTGATGGAAGTCACGACAACGCACCGCGTCGCCCGCGCAGATCACGCGATCCTCGTTGCCCCAAAGCACGAGCGTCGGCACGTCACTCAGCTCCTTCAGTCGATTGCCGATCGCGAACGCCACTTGCTCTCCACCAGGAGTGAGAAGCATCACGACCCTGCGCCACACCGAGGGCTGATTCGCCCACACGATGGCCCGCGACGACAGCGCGCGCTCGCGTGCCTTGTTGCCGTGGCGAATCATCATGTCGACGAACCGATGGTCCTCGCGACGCATGCTCCCCACGAGGAATCGGCGCACGAATCCGCGCTGCCCGGTGCTCCGCGGATAGAGCAGCGCGCGGCCGATCAGCGGTAAGCAGTACAGCTTGTAGATCCAGTGCAGGGAGCGGCCGAGCGCCGCGGGCGCGAGCAGCACGAGGCCGTCGACGAGGTCAGGGCGGTTGAGGGCGAGGTGCAGCGCGACCCCGCCGCCCAGTGAGTGACCCACGACTACGGCGCGCTGCACGCCGAGAACATCGGCCACGTGAGCGACCTGCTCGGCGAGCTTTGGGAACGTCGCGTCCGCGGTCATGAGCGAGGGCGGCAGAGCCATCCCCGGCAGGTCGATGACGTGCACCGTCGCGACCTCGCGGCGGAGCATGCGGATCTGCGGCGCGAGCGCGCGAGCATCAGCGGAGAGGCCTGGGAGCACGATCGCGTGCGGCGCCGCGCCGCTGCCCCACGTCGTCACGCGGAGCTTGTAACGATCGCTCGGTATCGCGCGGACTTCCATACCCGCGCTGATGCATTGAGCGTGCCGAACCGTCGAGGCGCCGGTCAACCCCTCGTCAAGGGCGCAGACGCAGCTCCAGACCGATCCAGGCGGGCTGTTTTGCGAACCCCATCGCCTCGTTGATCGCGAGCATCGGCCTGTTGCTCTGATCGTTCCAGGTCTTGATGTGATCGACGCCGATAGCCTGCGCGTACCGGACCGTCTCGAGCTTCAGGGCCATCGCGACGCCCTTTCCGCGAGCCTCTCGCCGGACGCCGGTGAGCCCCTGCCAGATGAACGAGGGGTCCTCAATAGACCTTTGCAAGTTCGACATACCGAGCCAACGTCCGTCGCGGTCGATCGCGATGAAGAACGCGTCCGTCAAGAAACCCGGGGCGTCGATCCAATGCTGCCGCCATTCCTCGAACGTGATGTCCGTGGCCGGGTCGATCGATGGCACATCGCGGCGGCAGAGATCGGTGAGCTCGAACGCCTTCTGCGGCGCGGCGGCATCGCGCGCGAGCTCATCTGTGTACGTCGCGATGCGTATGCCCTGCGCGGCCACGCGCTCGGTGGCACCGGCGAACCGATCGAAATCGAAGCCCGCAACGACCAGGCGCGACTCCCAGTCACGCTTCACCTCGACCCAGCCGCGCTTCGCGGTGAACGCGACACCGTCGGTCATCGACTCCTTCACGCCCGCCGTCGCGGCGAGCGCGGTCCGATCGCGCAAGAGCCTCACCGCCGCGTCATGGAGCGCGCTCCCATGGCCCTGTCGGCGGCGGTCCGGCAATACCCAGAGGTCGAACCAGTAGCGGTCGGGGTGGAAACGGGACGGCTGGTGACTCACCTCGACGGAGCCGACGATGCGGCCGTCCTCCTCCGCGACGATGCGCGCCTTGAAGAAGCGGCTGTGGTCCCACGTGTCGTCTTGATGGCGCACTTCTTCGACCGACCAGGGATAGTCGGGGTAGCAGACGTTGCTACCGACCACCCAGGCCGAGTAGTCATCGCCCGTGAACGCGCGCAGTGCTGCCGTCGTGGTCTTCATCGGTCGCGCGACTCTAGTGGACGCTACGCCGCCGCGAATGTCATTTTGGTCACGTCGAGCTCGCGAGCGCGAGCTCCAGCTGGTTCTCGACCGCCCGCAGGAGCTTCACCGTCCCGAAGTCGTGGCGGTGGAATGGCGTGAGGCCCCGCGCGCGCAGCGCGGTGCGATGGTCGATCGTCGGGTAACCGCAGTTGTGCTCCCACCCATAGCCCGGGTACTTGACCGCGAGGCTCGTCATGAGGCGATCGCGCGTGACCTTCGCGACGATCGAGGCAGCCGCGATGGCGAAGCTCTTCGTATCGCCTTTCACGATCTCGCTGTGCCGGCCCGGAGCGAACGCGGGGTCGAGGATGCGCCGGCCGTCGACGAGCACCCAGTCGTACTCGCCGATCTGCCGCAGCGCTCGCATCATCGCGACGTGGCTCGCGTGATAGATGTTCAGCTTGTGGATCTCCGCCACCGAGGCCGCGCCGATGCCGACCCGCACGACGCGCGAGCGGATGAGCTCGAACAGGTCCTCACGTTCCGCGCGCGTGAGCATCTTCGAATCCTTCACGCGGCGTATGAGCTTCGTGTCTGGTGTGACGAGACACGCTGCGGCGACGACCGGTCCTGCAAGCGCGGCCATGCCGACCTCGTCGACGCCGACGACGCGCAGGAGACCTTTGGACCAGAGCTCTTTCTCGAGGCGGAGCGTCGGCACGCTCCTAGGCTAGCGGCGTTTCTCGCGGATGGTCGCGGCCTTGCCGACCCGGTCGCGGAGGAAGTACAGGGCCGCGCGGCGCGCGTGCCCGTGGCGCAGAAGCTCGATCTTCTCGACGCGAGGCGAATGAACGAGGAAGGTGCGCTCGACGCCGATGCCGCTCGCGATCCTGCGGACGGTGATCTGATGGTCGAGCCCGCCGTTGCGGACGCGAAGCACCGTGCCCTCGAACTTCTGAAGCCGTTCGCGGTTTCCCTCGACGACGCGCACGCTCACGGCCACGGTGTCACCAGGCCGGACCTCGGGGACCTCGGCCTTTTGCTGCTCGGAGGCAAGCGTCTTCAAGACGTCGTTCATTGGCATGGTGATGGCTGTCACGGAGTCGCCCAACTCTAACAGAAAACTAGCGTTTGGCCTTCTTCAGACGGTCGAGGATCGTCACGTGCGACACCCCGAAATGCGCGGCGAGTTGTCTCACCGTGAGCCCGGTCGCCCGCAGACGCGTGACCTCGGCCGCGTTCGGACTGCGCTGGACGCTGCGCGCGGCGCGCAGGCGGACACCCGCGGCGCGAAGTCTGACGCGCACCGTCGCGGGCGAGATGCCGAAGCGCGCCGCGATCCGGTACGACCCGACGCCGGAGCGATACGCCTCGACGAGGTCGGCGTCGTTGACTCTCGCCTTGCGAGCGGGCGCGCGCGGAAGCCTCGCACGCTCTGCGGGCGTCAGCTTGGCGCCGTCGAGGAGATCCGGCCTGCGCTCCGCGGTACGCCGGATCGACTCGGTCCTTCGCCACTTCGCGATGGCACCGTGATCGCCTGACACGAGCACAGGCGGCACCTTGCGACCTTCGAACTCCGGGGGTCGCGTGTATTGCGGACCTTCGAGCAGCCCATCGGTGTGCGACTCATGCGCGAGCGACTCTGCGTCGATCACGTCGGGCACCAGGCGGGTGATCGCGTCGATCACGACCATCGCCGCGAGCTCGCCACCCGTGAGCACGTAGTCGCCGATCGAGAGCTCCTCGTCGACGTCGGACTCCACGACGCGCTCGTCCACGCCTTCGTAGTGACCGCAGACGAGGACGAGGTGCCGCGTCGACGCGAGCCGCCGCGCGGCGGCCTGGTCGAAGAGCCGTCCCTGCGCGGAGAGCAGCACGACGTGCCCATCAGCGCCGCGCGCGCTGCGGATCGCGCGCGTGAGGGGCTCGGGCTTTAGGACCATGCCGGCCCCGCCTCCGTACGGCGTGTCGTCCGCGACGTGGTGTTTGTCGCTCGTGTGCGAGCGGATGTCGTGCACTTCGAGCTCGAGGCGCCCGGCCTGCCGCGCGCGCGCCACGATGCTCTCCGCGAACGGGCTGTCGAACATGCGCGGGAACAGCGTGAGCACATCGATGCGCAGGGGGGCGGTCATCCCGCGTCCTCCTGCGGGACCGCGACGATGCGTCCGGCTTCGAGGTCCACGGCTTTGACCACGGACTCCAGCATGGGGAGAAGGCGCTCGCGCCCGGACGCATCGGCGATCACGAGCACGTCGTTCTCGCCGGCTCGCAGCAGCTCGCGGACGATCCCGAGCCACGCGCCCTCGGGAGTTTCGACCCGCGCCCCGAGAAGATCCGCCCAGAGATACGCGCCGGTCGTGGCGCGACGAGATTCGCTCCGTGCGACGCGCAGGAATCGACGCCGCAGCGACTCCGCGGCGGCGCGCGAGTCATAGCCCTCGAACTGCACGATCGGCTTCGCGACCTCACCGCGGACACCGACGACGGTGAGCTGACCGATGTCGTCGCATTGGAGAACCGCCCCGGCGCGGAAACGATCGGCGACGTCAGTGCGGGGATCGACGCGTACCTCGCCGCGAACGCCGTGCGGGCCGAGGATGAAGCCGACGACGAGGTCGTCGTCGCTAATCGATCTCGAGGTTGACCTTGGTCCCATCGCGCGTCGCCATCACTTTCAGCAGCGCGCGGATGGCCTTGGCGATCCGGCCGCCGCGGCCAATGACTTTCCCCACGTCCGCTTCGCCGACCTGAAGGTGGAGCTTGATGAAGTCGCCGTCGAGCTCCTCGGTGACGACAACCGCGTTTGGGTCCTCGACGAGCTGCTTCGCGACATGCTCGAGGAGCGTGCGCATCTGTGACGCCTCAGGCGCGCTCGGACCGCTCACCGAACGGTCGGCGGGACCTCGCTGTCGGAGAGGCCGCTCTTCACGAGCAGCGAGCGGGCGGTCGCCGTCGGCCGCGCGCCGTTCTTGATCCAGTGGCGAGCGCGCTCTGGGTTGATCACGAGGTTGTCGGAGTCGCGCAGCGGGTCATAGTGGCCGATGGCCTCGATGAACTTCCCGTTACGCGGGGCCCGGGAGTCGGCGATCACGACCCGGTAGGTCGGGGCCTTGGTCTTCCCGACACGGCGCAAGCGAATGTGCACAGCCAATCTGTCGAATGTCCTCCTGGAAGTGGGCGAATGACGCGCGCGCGAAGGTCCAGTGTACGGGGAATACCGCTGTTCGGTCTAGCGACCGCCCTGCTGCTGGCGCAGCGTGCGCAGGTAACGGACAGCGGCAGCGTTGACCATGACCGCCTCGCCGGCACGCTCGAATCGGACATAGCCGCCCTTGGAGAGCTTCTCGGCGACGCTCGCCAGTGGCTCCTCCACGATGATCGTGTCGTCCTTCGCGAAGATGATGCTCGTCTCTTCTGCCATCCGAACAGCCTAAAGCCCGCGCATCCCGGGAATCTTCGGCAGGCGGCCGCCCTTCGCGAGCGAGCCCATCTGCTTCATCACCTTCTGCATCTCAGCGAACTGCTTGAGCAGGCTGTTGACGTCCGACACCTTGGTCCCCGAGCCAGCGGCGATGCGCTTCCGCCGCGATCCGTTGATGAGCGTGGGTTCGGCTCGCTCGGCCTTCGTCATCGACGAGATGATGGCCTCGATCCGCTTGAGCTCGCGCTCGGCCTCCGGACCTTCAGGCAGCTGCTTCGCGAGCCCACCCATGCCCGGGATCATCTTCAGCAGATCACCGAGGGGTCCCATCTTCTTGAGCTGTTGGAGCTGGGCGTAGAAGTCCTCGAACGTGAAGCGCGCCTCCATGATCTTCTTCGCCTGCTCTTCGGCGGTCTTGCGATCGACGGTCTCCTGCGCGCGTTCGACGAGCGTGAGGATGTCGCCCATCCCGAGGATCCGCTGCGCGAGCCGGTCGGGATGGAAGACCTCGAGCGCATCGAGCTTCTCCCCCACGCCGAGGAACTTCACCGGAACACCGGTCGCCGCACGGATGGACAAGCTGGCACCGCCGCGTGCGTCGCTGTCCACCTTCGTCAGTACGAGGCCGCTGACCGGGAGCCGCGCCTTGAAGGCGGTCGCCGCCTCGACCGCGTCCTGGCCCGTCATCGCGTCGACGACGAGCAGGACCTCGTGCGGCTTCGCAGTGGTCACGACGGACTCGACCTCGCGCATCATCTCGTCGTCGATGTGCAGCCGGCCAGCGCTGTCAACGATCACGGTGTCCGCGCCGTCGCGCTGTGCTGTCGCGACCGCAGCTGCCACGTCCTCCGACACACGCCCGGCGGCGACCGCGATGACCGGTATGCCCAGCTGCTTCCCCAGGGTGCGCAGCTGCTCGATCGCGGCGGGCCGATGCACGTCGGCGGCGACGAGCACTGGGCGGCGTCCCTGCTTGCGCAGGACGTTCGCGAGCTTCGCCGCGGTCGTCGTCTTTCCGGACCCCTGAAGACCCACGAGCAGCAGGACCGTCGGCGGACGCTCCGCGCGCACGAGCGGCACGGCCTCGCCGCCGAGCATCTCGACGAGCGCGTCGTGCACGATCTTCACGACCTGCTGCGCGCCGGTGATCGACTCGAGGACCTTCTCACCAAGGGCGCGTTCGCGTACGGTCGCCACGAGCTGGCGCACGACCTTGAAGTTCACGTCGGCCTCGAGCAGCGCGACGCGCACGTCACGCAGCGCCTCTTCGAGATCGGTCTCGCTCACTCGCGCGCGACCGCGCAGGCGCTCGAACGTCGTGTTCAGCTTGTCGGAGAGCTGCTCGAACATGTTCCTAGGCTACGGGCTTCGCGGATGCGCCATCTATCCGTATCGCCCGGAGCACCGCAGGCAGCTCCTCAGCGAGTACCTGCTGCGACCAGAGGAAGCCCTGCCCGATGTCGCAGCCGAGGTCGCGCACGCGGTCCCGGATCTGGGTCGTCTCGACCCCCTCGGCGACGGTCTCGGCGCCGATCGACCGCGCGAACGCGACGCCAGCGGCGATGACCATGTCATCGAAGATCGCGCCTGTCCGTTTCACGAAGTGCACCGGAAGCTTCACCACGTCGAAGGGCGCGTCGCGCAGCGCCATGAAATGGAGATTGCCCTCGCCGAAATCGTCGAGCGCGACACGGATCCCCGCATCACGAAACTGCTGCAGTGCGGCGAAGATCTCCGGCCCATACGTTGCCTCGGGCTGGGACTCGACCTCGATCTCGCCCGGAGCGATGCCTGCCGCTGCTGCGGCGCTCAACGTGTCGTCGATGAGCTCGCGGCCGATCGAGGTCGGCCAGGCGTTGATCGAGGCGCGGCCGATGGGGACCGAGTCGGTCTGCCAACGCGCCATCTGCCGCGTCGCGGTCCGAACGATGAAGCGCATGTAGTCGGGCGCGAGTCCGGCGGGCGGGACCTCGTTGACGAACTTCATCGCGTGAAGGAGCCCCTGCGTGGGATGACGCCAGCGGATCGCGCACTCGACCCCGACCGGCTTACCGGTCCGCATGTCGACTTTCGCCTGGTAGAGAAGGAGGAGCTCGTCAGCGTCGAGCGCGTGCTGTAGCTCCGCGCGGTTGAACATGGGTCAGGACTATCTTGTCGGCGGCTTCCGCAGCGTGTCCAAGATGCGGCGCGCTTGGTCGCTCTGAACCGTCACCGGGGGATCGAAGTTCTGAGCGGCGAGTGCGACACATTCATCGCAGATGAAGACTTCTCTTTGCCCGGCAACGAGCCATGCGACTTGATCGCGTTTCCTCCCGCAGAACGAGCACCTGTCGTCGGTCGTCATGCCTGCGCCTGTATCGATCCGCTCAGCAGGGTCTTCAGCTCATCGGCCGCGACCTCCGGTCCGTAGAGCCGGCCCTGCACGATCTCGCAGCCGAACTGCACGAGCAGGTCTTCCTGGTCCTTCGTCTCGACGCTGTCGGCGACCACTCGCGCGCCCGTAATCCGTGCCGCTTCGACGATCGCCTGGACCGCTTCGAGACTCTCGGTACCGAGGACCGGCAGGTCGCGCGCGATGGGGTAGCCGATCTTCAGCGTGTCGAAGCCGGAGGCGGCGTCGGCGATAGCCGGGTCGCCGAACTCCTCGGACGCGATCCGGACGCCGAGCGCGCGGATCTTCTGGACGGGCTCGGCCAACAGAGGGTCACGAACGCTGCCGCGCGGGCATTCGATCTCGACGTCGCTGGGAGCGATGCCGCTCGAGGCGATCGCGTCGCGCACCATGTCGACGACATCCGGTCGCTGGAGCGTGTGCGTCCACATGTTCGCCGCGACGAGCGGAACGTCGACGCCCTCTTTTCGCCAGGCGACGACCTGCGCGCAGAGCGCGCGCAGCACCCATCGGTCGAATTCGACATGGAGCGACCCCTGATCGAGCAGCGGCACGATGTCGCTCGGTCCGATCATGCCGTGCGCCGGATGCGGCCAGCGCACGAACGCCTCGATCCCAACGAGCTTGCCAGTGGGCACGTGCACCTGCGGCTGGAACTGCAGCGACAGCGCGCCTTCATCGAGCGCGCGCTTGAGCTCCTCGGGGCGGAGACGAACGATGGCCATCGCGCGCTAAGGCTAAGGGGCGCGCGGTAGCAGCGCCTCAACGAAAGCGCGCGGGTCCATCGGAACGAGGTCGCCCGCCTTCTCGCCGACGCCGAGAAACTTCACCGGCAACCCTAGCTCGTGCACGATCGCGAAGACCGCGCCACCTTTCGCTGTCCCATCGAGTTTCGTTACCACGAGTCCAGTGACATTTGCGTCCTTGGTGAACTGACGCGCCTGCTGGATCGCGTTCTGGCCCGCGGTCCCGTCGAGCACGAGGAGCACCTCATCCGGCGCGCCCTCACGCGCGCGCCCCGCGACGCGGACGATCTTTCCGAGCTCGTCCATGAGGTGGCCCTTTGTGTGAAGACGGCCGGCGGTGTCGGCGATGACGATGCTGTTGCCCCGCGCTGTGGCCGCGTTGATCGCGTCGAAGACCACCGCTGCGGGGTCCCCATCGGGCCTACCGGACACGATCGGCACGTCGAGGCGCGACGCCCACGTCTCGAGCTGCTCGATCGCTGCGGCGCGGAACGTGTCCGCCGCAACGAGAAGCGGTGTGTCCCCCGCATCTTTCACGCGCTTCGCCAACTTCGCCGCGGTCGTTGTCTTACCGCTGCCATTCACGCCGACGACGAGCACGACCCGCGGCCGCTGGTCCGAGCCCCGTAGCGCGGCGTCTTTGCCCGCGAGCTCGGCGACGAGAACGTCGCGCACCGCGTCGAGCGCCTTTGGGACGGTCTTCAGCTCTCCGGTGGTCGCCAGGTCGCGGACCTGCGCCATGAGCGGATCGACCAGCGACACCGAGAGATCGGCGCGCAGCAGTCCCTCCTCGAGCTCGTCGAGGAACTCGGGTGTGAGCGGCTCCTCCTGCTTGCGACCGAAGAGGCGGGCGAGGAATCCGCCTCGCGTCTTCGCAAGGCCCTGCTCGAGGCTCACCGTTCCAACTTAAGGCGCGAGCCAGAGGAACGCGACGACGCCCACGAAGAACGCGACGACGGACGACGCGATGTTGCGCGTGCTCGATGTATCGGCGAGCGCGATGGCGACGATCGGTCCGAGTGGTGTGAAGAGGAATTCACTCGTCCCGAAGCCGAACGCGAGCCGTGTGTAGACGCCGGCGGCGACCGTCCCCGCGATCGCGAGCGGCGCGGAGAGCTGCGGCGTCATGATCGCGCGTGCCCAGATGTAGCCGATGATGAAATGGAGCACCGCGTTCCCGACGAAGGCCGCGGAGTTGCCGGCGACCGCGACCAGGTAGTAGATCCCCCAGCCCGCGGTCGCGATCCATCCCGCGACGAGCGCCGTACGACGCCAGGTCAACGGCTAACCCGCGCGCTCGCGCTGCTCGTCCAGCTCCGACAGCTTGAGCGAGATCACCTTGGACACTCCGCCGTCATCCATCGACACGCCGTAGAGCATGTCGGCCGCTTCGATCGTGCCGCGGTTGTGCGTGATCACGACGAATTGCGTGCGGTCGGTGAGCTCGCGGAGCGCCTGCGTGAAGCGTCCGACGTTCCGCTCGTCAAGAGCGGCGTCGACCTCATCAAGAACGCAGAACGGCGCGGGCTTCACGCGAAGGATCGCGAGCAGCAGCGCCGTCGCGGTGAGTGCGCGCTCGCCTCCGGAGAGCTGCGCGAGACTGCCGATGCGTTTCCCCGGAGGCCGCGCATAGATCTCGATCCCAGGATCCTCAGGGTCGTCCGAGGTGCGCAGCGATGCCTGCCCACCGTTGAAGAGACGCTGAAAGAACACGCTGAACTCGCGATCGACAGCCATGAGCGTCGTCGCGAACTGTTCCGCGATCGTGGAGGCGAGGTCGTCCGCGAGCGAGCGCAGATCCGTCATCGCCTTCTCGAGATCGGCACGCTGCGTCGAGAGGAATTCATAGCGCTGCCCGATGTCCGCGAGCTCCGTCGCAGCGAGCGGGTTCACCGGCTCGAGCGCGATGAGACGGCGGCGCAGGCGCTGCAGTGCGGCGAGCGTGCTGCCCTTCTCCTTTTCATCACCGTCGTCCTCGATCGCGATCGACTCCGGGTCTGGCAGCGGCTCGTCGTCCGGCAGACCGAGCTCGGCGCGCACCTGCTCCTCGAGGAGGCGCAGCGCGCCGGAGGCGCGCTCCTCTTCGACCGCGAGCTTGCCTCGTTCGCCGCGCAGCTCGGCCAGGCGCTCGCGCGCTTTGGCGAGGCGCTGCTCCGACTCGCGACGTGAGCCTTCCGCGGCGAGAGCGCGCTGCCGCGCGAGCTCTGCGGAGCGCTCCGCCTCGCGTGCGTCCGCCGCGGCGCGACCGAGATCGCCCTGCGCAGAATCGAGCTTTGTCTTCGCGTCCCGCTCCTGCGCGGCCAACGCGCGCAGGCGCTCTTCGTCCGCGGCGATGCGACGCTCGGCCGCACCGACCTGCTCGTCGAGCGTGTCGCGCAGGCGCACGAGCGAGCCGCGCCGTTCCTCGCTCGTCGCCGCGTCAAGCCGCGCCGCCTCGGCGCGCTGCGTGGCCGACCCGTGCGTGTCGGATGCGGACTGCTCCCCGCGCTCGGCCTCGGCGAACGCCGCGCCGGCCTGGGCGCGGACCTTTGCGGCCTCAGAACGTTCGGCCGCGAGCTTTTCTCGACGCTCGAGGATCTCGCGCCGTTCGCGCTCGATCGACGTCGCGCGCGCATCGGCGACGCGCACGAGGTCGCGTACATCCGCGTCTGTCGAGGCGAGCTCGTCGACGACGCGCTCCGCGTCGCCGCGCGAACGCTGCGCGACATCGAGGCGCTCGTCGACCTCCGCCGTGCGCGTCTCGGCGCTCGCCCGCTCTCGCTGGAGCTGCGCGAGACCACGCTCCGCGCCGGTGAGCTCTTCGCGAAGACGCGATGCCATGCCTCGCAGCTGCGCCCGCGCCTCCTGGTCGGCCTTCCGGCGCGGGTCCGCGAAGCGGACGAGACCGGGCAGCACCAGCAGACCACTAGGGGCCACGACGACGCCCGCGCGAAGGCTTCCTGCTGCCGCGATCGCCGAGGCGTCGTCCTCCGCGATGAAGATCGCGACATCGGCCGCGAGGCGGCGGCAGCCACGCGGCGCGTCTCCGGCGTTCTTTGTGCCCGTCGTCGCCACATCGCCGAGGGCTGCGGCGACAGCATCGGGCACGGTCAACCGTTCATGCAGCCACGCGAACCCTTGCGGGAGCTTCGGGCGCGGCGCGCCCGCGTCACGCGCAGCGAGCTCGCCCTCGGCACGCTCCGCCGCCTCGCGGAGCGCGGTCGTCTGTCCGCGGATCAAGGCAAGGTCGCCGTCGATGCGCTGCAGCTCGTTGCGCGATGCCGCGGCTCGCGCCGCAGCGGACTCGACCGCGCGCGCCGCCGTCGCGACCTTCTCCCGAGCCTTCTCGAGATCGACCGCGATCCGCGCCCGCTCTCGCTCCCGTTGCGCGCGCTCGGTCGCGAGCTGCGCTGTGACGGTCGCGAGCCCCTCGTCACGCGCATGGAGCGAGCGCTCCTCGTCCCCGAGTCGTATCTCGTCGTTCTCGCGCAGAAGGTGCGCGCGCTCGGCTTCGACACGCGCCGCGCGCGCCTCCGCGAGCGCGACGCGCGTGCCCGATGCCTCGACCTCCGCGGTGCGAGCGGCGTCCGCGGAGTCACGGGCGCGCCGTGCGGCAGTCGCGGTCTCCTCGTCCACCTTCTGCCGCTGTTCACGCAGCGACGTGAGCTGCGCCGGCAGAGCCGCGAGCGATGCGCGAGTCCGGTCGCGTTCGGCCGCGATCGCGTCGAGGCTCGCCTGCAATGCGGCGACACGCTCCCGAATGCCGGCTTCGGTGCTTGCAGCATCGCCAGCCGCGATCCGACGCCGCTCCTCTTCCGCGCGCGCGGCACGCAGCTCATCGTCGCTGCCCGCTGTGACGGTCTCGCCCTCGCTGACGAAGTCGACGAGGCGCTCGATCTCACGATCGACGCCGACGATCTTCGCGGCCAGGTCGGCGCGGGTCGTTGCGGTCGAACCGAACGACGCGCGATACCACCGCAGCGCGCGTCGGCGCAGCTCGGAACGGACGTGCTCGTATTCGTTCCACTTCGCGACCTGTTCGCGCAGCAGCTCGACGCGTGGCCCGATCTCGCGGAGGATGTCGACGACTCGCACGAGCTCGGCCTCCGCGTGCTTGAGCCGCGTCAGCGCCTCTTCACGTCGGAGCTGAAGGCGTCGCGTGCCCGCGGCCTCCTCGATGACGGTGCGCCGATCTGCCGGACGGAGGGCGAGGATCTGGTCGACGAGACCCTGGCCGATGACGACGAATGGGTTGTCGGCGAGATTGGCGCCAGCGAGCAGATCCTGAAGATCACGCAGACGAACACGCGAGCGGTTCACGAGGTATTCGGCCTCGCCGTTGCGGAACAGACGACGGCCGACCTCGACCTCGGTGAATTCGATCGGAAGGCGGCGCGACGTGTTGTCCAATTGCAGGATCGCCTCGGCCATGCCGAGACTCTTGCGCGTCTCGGACCCACCGAAGATGAGCTCTTCGTTCTTCTTCGCGCGCAGGATGCGCGCGTTGTTCTCACCGAGCGCCCAGCGGATCGCGTCCGCGACGTTCGACTTCCCGCTGCCGTTTGGCCCGATGATCGCCGTGATGCCAGGTGCGAATTCGAGATGCGTGCGATGCACGAACGACTTGAACCCGGTCATCGTCAGCGTCTTCAGCACCGCATTCGGTGCGGTCTGCCCGCCGTCGATCACCTTCAGCTCGTCGCTCACTTCGTCACCAGCTCGAGCAGCCGCGCGGCCGCGGCTTCCTGCGCTTCGCGCTTCGACGCACCGTTTCCGCGCGCCACGTGACCGCCGACTTCCACCTCGACCTCGAAGCCGCGGTGGTGCTCGGGACCGCTGATCTCGAGCATCCGATATGCGGGCAGCGGCAGCTTCTCGCCCTGCGCCCACTCCTGCAAGAGCTGTTTCGCGGACTTGATCGGCGCGTGCTCGATGTCGTCGAGCACGTGGCCCATCGTCTCGAGGACGATCTCCTTCGCTCTTGCGAAACCCGCCTCGTAATAGACGGCCCCGATGAACGATTCGTAGAGGCTCGCGGCGAGACCCATCCGCGATCGTCCACCGGTTTCCTCTTCACCGCGACCGAGACGCGCGCGCTGCGGCAGATCGAGCTCGCGGCCGATCTCGGCGAGCGCGGTCGATGACACGAGCGTCGCGCGCAGCGATGTCAGCTCGCCCTCTGTCGCTTCCGGGAAACGCCGGTAGAGCTCTTCACCGATCACGAGATCGACGACCGCATCGCCGAGGAACTCGAGCCGCTCGAAATCGCGGACGCCTTTTCCGACGTGCTCGTGCAAGTAGGAGCTGTGCGTGAGCGCGGTCGCGAGCAGCTCCGCGTCGCGGAAGTTGTATCCAGCGATCTCCAGGTCAGCCATCTCCTCCGACATAAACGAAGAGGCAGGGGCGTTAACGCCCCTGCCTCCCCTATTACGTCTGTGCGTGGTCTCCAGTGGTCCTGCTCTCGCTACGCGACGTGCTCCTCGATGTATTCCGCGGCGTCACCGACGGTCTTGATCTTCTCGGCTTCCTCGTCGGAGATCTCCATCCCGAACTCTTCCTCGAGGCTCATGATGAGCTCGACGAGGTCGAGTGAATCGGCGTTTAGATCCTCCACGAAGGACGCTTCTGGCTTGACATCGCCTTCGTCGACCCCGAGCTGCTCGACAACGATCTTCTTGAGCCGCTCGTAGGTTTTGCCCTCCGCCAAACCGCCTACCTCCTCCGCGTATGCGCTGCCAGCCCTGTCCGCCCTCGGCAGCCCGCGCAAGTGTCGGTGGACGGAAAGCGCCCGTCAATCGGGCCTCTGGCCAGACTAAAGGAACAGGCCTCCTCAAGACTCGTTCAGTAGGCAGATGACCGACGGTTGGCGCGAGCTCTACGACCTCGAGTACCCACGCCTGCTGCGGGCGCTGCTGGCCATTGGGGGTGACCCCGACGCGGCCGAAGACGCGGCACAGGAGGCGTTCGTGAAAGCGCATAAGCAGGGTCTCGCGACCCTCGATCGGCCCGGAGCGTGGCTCCTCGTCGTCGGCACGCGCGAGCTGCTGCGGCAGCGTCGCCGCCGGCGCGTCGAGGATGAGCGCTGGGCCGAGCGCGGGACGTCGGAGTCATCGGCGTTCGACGCCGTCGCGGACCGCGCAGACCTGCTCTCAGCGCTCCGGCAGCTGCCGGAGCGACAGCGCGCGATCGTCGTCGCCCGCTACTACTACGGCCTCAGCTACGACGAGATCGCCAGCCACTTCGACATCAAGAGCGGGACCGTTGGCGCGACGCTCCACCAAGCGATCGAGAAGCTGCGCCAGGTCCAGATCGCGGGCCGACTCGCCCGAGGAGCGATGCGATGAAGACCGACGAACCGCGCGACGACGAGATCCTGGGGCGCGCGCTCTCCCGCGCGATCGAGACGTCCGAGGTGAACGAAACGCCCTACGAGCGCTCGCGGATCGGATCGCGGCCGGTGAAGCGCGTGACATCGTTCTGGCGCGTGGCCGCCCTCGCTGCGTCCATCGTCGTCGCCGGCGCGCTTGGCTCGACGCTCCTAGAGCGGCCCGCGATAGACGGACCGGTCGCGCAGCAACCGACACCCTCGGTCGTACCCACGCACACCCAGGCAGCGACGGCGACACCGGCACCGACGCTGCAGCCGAACGCAATCGATCACCAGCGCGTCTTCACCTGGCGTGACGGCCTTCCCCCGACTTCCCAACACCTCGACAGCGTCGGCAGGGAAGCCACCGCGGAGGAGCGGATCAAGGCGCGCGTAAACGCGCTCAACAACGCCGTATCCGGTCTTACCGGAACCGTCTTGCTCGCTGATCCGAGACAGTTCTACGTCGCGTCAGTCAAGATCAGCGGCGACACGGCGACGGTCGACTACGCGACGCAGGTCCCGCTAAGTGGCTCGGCGGGCACGCTGGCCCTCCAACAGCAGATCGTGTACACGGCTACGGAGGAACCCGGGATCCAACGAGTCCTAGTCACTGTGAACGGCAAGCCTGCGACGTTCGATCAGATCGTGTGGGACAAGCCACTGGCTCGCGAGGATGTGTCGGGTTACGGAGGTCTGAAGGCCGAGGTCATCAGCGAAGATCAGTCGCGGCCGTGTGCCCCGACCTGCCCCAGCCCGATCCCGGCGCGCCTAAGCAACAACTACTCGGTCGACACGTTCGCATTCGGTGTTGCGCGGTTCGTCGTGTTGGTGGATTCAGGAGACTGGGAGAGCTTCCGTGTCCAAGGCGCTCCCTCTGCGGACACGAAGGACCCCGCGTTGAGCAAATACGCGATCAACATCCAGATCAAGGGGACGGAAGGAAAGCCGGGCCTCGAGATCGTGGATCGCTCTCCTCTCAGGTCGATCCGGTCCGTGACGGGCGGCGGAAGCACGACGTACGAGCTTGCGCTCGACGATCAGCGACCATGGCGAGTCGCGATCCTGCCGAACCCCGACCGCATCATCGTCGACATCGGTGGCTACGCTCGTTCGATCAGCGACACCGTCGCCGTGTACTCTCCCGCGCCGATGGCGCCCGCCGGCTTCGCGCGCCTTGCCACCGACCCGTCGATCAGTCGCCAATTCACCGTCAGCGGGCTCTCGCGCACGTTCGAGGCGACGACGGCGTGGCGCGTGGTCGACTCGGCGCGAAAGGTGCTGGCGCAGGGAACGACCACCGCCAGCCGAGGAACCAGCGCGGTCTGGGGGACGTACCAGATCTCGGTGCAGCTGCCGGCGAGCGCGAGCGGCAACGTCACGCTCGAGGTGTACTGGGCGAGTCCGCGCGACGGCGCCGACACCGGCTTGGTGCAGGTACCGCTGGTCGTGCGCTAGGCCGAGGGCTCTTTCCGCCCACCGACAGCTGTCGCGAGCACGCCGTTGACGAACTTGGGTGATGCCTCGCTGCCGAACATCTTCGCGAGCTCGACAGCCTCATCGATGATCGCTGCGGCCGGAGCGTCGCCAAGCACGCGCAGCTCGTAGAGCGCGATCCGGAGCACGTTGCGGTCGATGCGCGCCATCTGCTCGATCGGGAACTCCGGCGCGAGCTGGTGGATCTCCTCGTCAAGCTCCTTGCGATGCTCGAGCACGCCCTCGACCAGCTGCCACGCAAAGTTCGCCGCTTCGTCCGTGAGACCGGTCCGGAATGACCCGCGCTGCCAGGTCTCCTTCGCGTCGGCGCGGTTGAAATCGATCTCGAAGAGCGTCTGCAGCGCGACCCGACGCGCCGGGTGACGGCCGGCGCGCGGAGCTCGCTGCTTCAAGCGGCGGTCGCCGCGCTCGAGCCGATCGCCTCGACGAGTCGCGACGAGACGGCGCGCTCACCGACCGCGATGGCCCAGCGGACCATGTTCGCGCGAGCTCGCCCGTGCGTAACGATCGATACGCCCGCGATGCCGAGGAGCGGCGCTGACACGTACTGGTCGTAATCGAAGCGGTGCCGGAACTTGCGAATACCGGGATAGGCGAGGACCGCGGCGATCTTGCCGAGCGGCCCGCCGAAGATGTCCCCGCGTATGCCGACCTGGACGACGTCGAACGCGCTCTCGAGTCCTTTCGCGAGCACATTGCCGGTGAACCCGTCGCACAGCGAGATGTCGGTCACGCCGCGGAGCACGTCGCGTCCTTCGATGTTGCCGTAGAAGTTCATGTCGCTGGCGGTCAGCAAGGCATGAGCCTCGAGCCGGACCTTGTCGCCCTTCTCAGGCTCTTCGCCGACATTGATGAGACCGATCGATGGGGTCGCGACGCCGTGCACCTTCTGCATGAACCAGGTCGCCATGCGCGCGTACTGCACGAGGTTCTTCGCGTCCGCATCCATCGTGGCGCCTGCGTCGAGCAGGCACGTCGCGGGGCGCTCGCCGAGGACCGGCAACATGCCGCAGAGGGCAGGACGATCGATCCCGCGCACGCGACCGAGGACGAGAAGCGCCGCGGCCATCGTCGCACCGGTGCTGCCCGCGGAGACGACCGCGTCGGCCTCGCCCTTCTTCACGAGCGTCGTCGCAACGCCGATCGATGTGTCGGATCGCCGACGCAGCGCGTTCGCGGGATGCTCGTCCATCCCGATGACCTCGGCCGCATGTTGGATCTCTATCCCCGCGTGCGCGCCGCTGAGAAGCGGACGCAGCCGTTCCTCCTGGCCCACCAGCACGACATCCGCAGTGCCGCCCTTCTCCCGATACAGCAGCGCGCCCCGGACGATCTCGTCCGGGGCGTGGTCGCCACCCATGGCGTCGACGGCTATGCGCACGGGCCTACGCCGCGGTGCGCTTCGCCTTGATCTTGAGGACCTGGCGGCCGCGGAACGTGCCGCAGTGCGGACACGCTTGGTGCGAGGGCTTGGGGCTCTTGCACTGCGGACAAGGCACGAGATTCTGCGCCTTCAGCGCCAGGTGGCTCCGGCGCTCGCCCTGCGCGGCGTGCGGGATGCGTTTCTTGGGATGACCTGCCAAAGACTGCTCTCCTTGATGTCGTTCTCGATGATTCTATGGGTCAATGACGTGGCAGATCGCCGTCTTCGTCGCGTTCCGGGTCCTGTGCGCCCTGCCCGCGCTGCGTTGGCCGTTCGCCGGCGGCGTCTTCGCGATCCTTACGGACTTCTCCGACCTGTTCCTCATGGACGCGATCGGCGGCATCGACGACTACCAGCGCCTCGACAAGCTCTGCGACCTCGCCTACATGCTCGTGTTCCTGAAAGTCGCGCTCGGCTGGACAGGCCTCGAGCGCGGTGTCGCCGTCGGTCTCTTCGCCTACCGCATGATCGGCGAGGTCGTCTTCGAGCTCAGCGGTGCTCGCTGGACGCTCCTGGTCTTCCCTAACGTGTTCGAGTTCTGGTTCATCGCCGTCGCCGCGCTGCATCACTACCGGCCCGGCACGACGCTTTCGCGACGTGACGCCGCGATCGCGTTCGTCCTGCTGCTGCTCGGCAAGGAAGCGCAGGAGTACTTCCTGCATTTCGACCGCTTCCTGGACAACTTCACGGCGTTCGACGCCGTGACCGGGATCTGGCGGACGCTCTTCGGGCGCTAGTCGCGCTCGGCGTGGAAGTCGCGCAGCTTCTCGAGCTTGGCGAATCGTTCGTCCACCGCGGTCTCGTGCTCGTGCGGGCGCTGGTTCAGATCATCACCGCACACCTGGCAGAGGC
>Ga0207653_10000308_pt1 | contig 27558 bp, 23 predicted proteins | sample KBSK5251metaG_FD_184341 | JGI IMG/M metagenome (GOLD analysis project Ga0207653, IMG submission 184341) | Corn, switchgrass and miscanthus rhizosphere microbial communities from Kellogg Biological Station, Michigan, USA - KBS K5-25-1 metaG... | ecosystem: Host-associated > Plants > Roots >...
GCCCTCGCCTTGCCCTGCTCGCAGTGCAGCGCAAGTGGTATGTGCTGCTAACATGCCGGCGGGATGTCCAAGCTCAACGATCATGAGAGCGCCGCTTTCTCTCGAGCGACCCAGTGCAACTGATCGATGAAGCGCTCCAGTCGGCGGAACACATCAGCCTCGCTCACCCGCCGGTGCCATTGTCGCTGCTCGATGTAAGTGTCGATGTAGCGAAACTCGATGGTGCCATCAAAACTCGGGGAGATCCGCAAATAGGGACCGTCATAGGGATGGCTGCAGGGTACTTGGACGATGCAAAGATCGTGCATCGAGGTCCAGGCGTGAAGCGCTCGTCCGTACCGTGAGGCCTCGATTTGCTCGACACGGCGCAGCATGGCTCGCACGTTCAGGCCGCGTTCGACCTGCCCACGATAGAAGCGCTCGATCTGGAGCCAAGGCCTGGTCATGAGAGGCACCTCGGCCGTGCTGCCAGCGGGCTCCGGGCTCATTTCTGCGCCTCCGCCTTCGGCCCCGTATGCTGCCACATGCCCTGCTCCTTGAGGGCTTTGGCGACCTCGGGGGGCATGTAGTTCTCGTCGTGCTTGGCGAGCACGGTGTCGGCGATGAAGCGGCCGCTCGTGTCGAGCTTGCCCTCGGCCACCACGCCCTGGCCTTCGCGGAAGAGGTCGGGCAGCACGCCGGTATAGCGGGCGGGGATGGTGGTCGCCGTATCGGCAATCCCGAACTCGACGGTGAGGCCGTCGCGCTTCACGCTGCCGGCGGCGACCAGGCCGCCCAGCCGGATGCGCCGTCCTTCCGGCACCTGCTTCGTCGCGATGTCCTTGGGCAGATGAAAGCCCACCACGGAATCGCGCAGCGCGAACAGCACGAGGAAGGTGGCAAGGCACAGGATGCCGACCCCCAGGCCGATGAAGGTGGCGCGACGCTGGCGACGGGTCATGAGCCAAGGCCCAATTTTGCGGCGAGACCGGAGAGATCGGAGAGCGCGCGTGCATCGCCCTCGAAGTTGCGGCGCGCCTCGGCGAGGGCGGCGCGGGCGTCGTCGCGACGGCCGAGCACCGTGTAGGCCTGGAGCAGCCGCTGCCAGCCGGCGAGATCTCTGCCGTCGCGCTTGAGGCGCTGCGCCAGGCCCTCCACCATGCCCACCACCATCTGCTGCCTCTGGTCGGGGCTCAGCCGGGCCGCAGCCTCCAGGTCGGCCGCCGTGGGCCCCGCCGGCGCCTTGGCGGGCTGCCTTCCCTGCTGCTCCTGGCCTACTCCCGCGGCGATGCGAGCGGAGACCTCCTTGACGCGCGTCTCCAGCGCGTCGCGATAGTCAGCATCGGGCACAGCCTCGTTCAGCAGCGCCCTGTAATCGGCCAGCGCCTCTGGAAGGCGGCCGTCCTGCTCCTTGCCCATGGCGAGCCAGAAGCGCGGCTCGGCGCGGCCGGGCTCCAGCTTGAGAATCTTCTCGTAGGCCGCGCGCGCCTCCTCTGTCACGACGCCATCTTTTGCGAGGATTGAGGCCTCGGCGAGGCCGGCCAGCAGCTTCACACTCTCGCCTTGCAGGCGGGCGGCGTTGGCGTAGGCGGCGGCCGCGTCGGGGTAGCGGCCGAGCTTGAGATAGACTGGGGCGATCACCTCCCAGCCCGCACCGTCGTCGGGAGCCTGGCGCAGGCGCGCTTCCACCTGCGCGATCATGCGGGCAAGCTCGGCCTGGCCGCGGGCGGCGTTCGCCTGGGCGGCGAGGGTGTCGGGCGTGCCAGGCGAGCCGTACGCCAGATAGAGGCCGAGCGTCAGCAGCGCGACGCCAGCCGCTGTCGCCAGTGCGATGCGGCCATGGTGGGTGCCAGCAGGCGGCTCTGCCGCGCCCGGCGCGGCGGCCTCCTCGGCGCGGGCGGCGCTGGCCAGCAGCCGGCGCGAGATCTCGATTTTTGCGGCTTCCGCCTCGGCGGCGCCGATCAGGCCGGCGGCGCGCTCGGCTTCGATCTCGGCGAGCTGGTCGCGGTAGACCGCGCGTGCCCCCGCTTCGGCCGGCGCCAGCGCCTCGTCGGCGGGCGCAGGCCGCGCCAGGGGCGCCAGCATCCAGGCCAGCACGGCGGCCGTCAGGAGGGCGAATGCGATCCACAGCAGCATGCGGTCTGCAATAGGGCGAACGCGCAGCGGTGGCAAGGTTGGCGGTGCCGGGTTGGCGGGGGCACGCCGCCGCGGGTCACCGGCAGCGCGAGAAGGGGCCGCGGTCCAGGTGGAAATGGTCGCGGTGGGCGGCGTTGTAGCCGGGGCCCAGCGCGGCGCGGAAGTAGGGGCAGGCGCGGGCGTGGGCCTCGCGCAGGAAGCGGCCCTCCGCACCCTCGTTTCTCCAATGGCGGCGGACGCTTACGGCGCGGCCGTCGGCCAGGGTGAAGCCGGCGATATCGACGGCGTTGGCGGTGGCGTGCTGGCTCCTGCGGTGGCGCCAGAGCGGGCTGCCCCTGATGTTGCGGCAGGCGTAGCTCCCGAGGCTGCGAACCGCGGCGACGCGCTGGCCGAAGGCCTCCGCGGCCAGCGGCTGCACCTCGTGCTCCAGCCACAGGGCCAGCGCCACGGCCGTCTCGCAGGTGAGCCTGTCGAAGGCGGCGTGTACCCCGCCGGCCGAGGTGAGACGGACCGCGTTGGACCAGCCGCAGCCATGGTGAACCGGGCCGTCGGCGATCTGAAGTGCCTCGATTTGCGGGGCTTTCAGCGTGCGGGCGCAGACGCTGGCGTGGCGCTTGATGGCAGCCAGCCGCCAATCGGCGAGCCAGGGACGCCCCTCGGCCAGATCGATGGGCGGCAGCGGATTGAGGAGCGGCGGAACCAGGCCCTGGCGGAAAGCGAGCGCCAGGCCGGCGGCCCCCAGCCCGGCCAGCACCCCATACAACCAAGCCGCCGACCAGCATCGCCGGCGTCCGATCCCCCTCGGCATGGTCCACACTGTAGCATTACGGGTCGGGATGTACTGCCAATCAGCCGATCCGGCGAAGGGAGCCGCTGCGCCGTCCTGCATCTCAGAAGCTGGAGGCGGCTCGCGGGGCTGGCTGACGTGGTGCGGCGATCCCATATAAGTGACCGGGTCCCTCGGGTCTGATACAGGGGACGGAACGGCTCAGCTACGGTATCAACCCCAGGGAATCGGACCCCGGGGGTCTGGATACCGAGGGAAGGAACAATGCCGACGAATTTCGCCAAGACCGGGCTGCTGCTGGCCGTGCTGACGGGCATTCTCGTCGCCATGGGCGGGCTCGTGGGCGGCGCCACCGGTGCAGCGATCGCACTGGTGGTGGCGGCGGCCATGAACCTGTTCAGCTTGTGGCAGTCGGACAAGCTCGTGCTCCGCATGTACGGCGCCGAGGAGGTGGACGAGCATTCGGGCGGGGAGTTCTATGCCATCGTGCGCGATCTCGCCCAGCGTGCCGGGCTGCCGATGCCGCGCGTCTACATCATGAACAACCCGCAGCCCAACGCCTTCGCCACCGGCCGCAACCCACAGAATGCCGCCGTATGCGCCTCCACCGGCCTGATCGAGATGCTCAGCCCGGAGGAGGTGGCCGGCGTGATGGCACACGAGCTGGCCCACGTGAAGAACTACGACACCCTCACCATGGCCGTTGCCGCCACCATCGGCGGTGCCGTCTCGATGCTGGCGCAGTTCCTGCAGTTCGGCGCGCTGTTCGGCGGCAATCGCGAGAACAACAACCCGCTGGGCTGGATCGGCGTGCTGGTGGCCATCATCGTGGCGCCGCTCGCGGCCATGCTGGTGCAGATGGCGGTGAGCCGCTCGCGCGAGTATCAGGCCGACCGCGTGGGCGGGCTGACCTCCGGCAACCCGCTGTCGCTGGCCTCGGCCCTGCGCAAGATCGAGCACTACGCCCGCGCCATCCCCAACGAGCAGGCCGAGGCGGCGCCGGGCACGGCGCACCTCTTCATCATCAATCCGCTCACCGGCCAGGGCATGGACAACCTGTTCTCGACCCACCCCAACACCGAGAACCGCATCGCCGAGCTGGAGAAGCTGGCGGCCGAGATGGGCGTCTCCGCCTCCGCGCATGCGCCGCCGGCCGGCGATGCATCCGCCCGTCCTTGGGGCGCCGCCACCGGGCAGCCGCGCGGGCCGTGGGGGTGACAGGTGTCGAGCGGTGTCAGACCCTCCGGGTCTGACGCCGTAGCTGCCTCCCCGTTCGTGCAACCGTGTCAGACCCCTCTGGGCCTGATACTGCGGCTCCAATCTCCGTTCGTGCAACGGTGTCGGACCCGCAGGGTCTGACACCGCTCGCAGCCATCATTCCGTACCAGCTGGAGCGGTATGGGGTCTGACTCGCAAGGTCCGACCCCATGGAGCATTCGCGTGAGCACGAGCGATTCCGCCCGCCGCACAGGTCCGAGCCGGCGCGACGTGGGCATCATGGGACTGGCTCTGGCGATCGGCGGCGCAAGCCGGCTCGGCTCCGGTGCCGCCCGCGCCGAGCCACCCGCCTTGCCACCGCTTATTCCGCGTGCTGCGCTGTTCGGCAATCCGGAGCGGGCCTCCGTCCAGCTCAGCCACGACGGGCGCTCGCTTGCCTGGCTCGCGCCCACCGACGGCGTGCTCAACGTGCACGTGGCCCCGGTCGGCGATCTGGGCGCGGCGCGCGCCGTCACCGCCTCGGCGAAGCGGCCGGTGCAGGGCTTCTTCTGGGCCTACGACAGCCGCACCATCGTATTCGCCGACGACATCGACGGCGACGAGAATGTCCGCATTTTCGCGATCGATGTCGCCACGCTCGCCAAGCGCGACCTGACGCCGCTCGCCGGCGTGCAGGCCCAGGTCCTCGGTGTCACGCCAAAGCACCGCAGCCTGATCGCCGTCGGCCTCAACGACCGCGACGCCAAGTGGCACGACCTCTGGCACATCGACCTCGCCACCGGCGAGCGCCGGCTGGTGCGCGAAAACCGCGACGAGATCGGCGGCTACCTGGTCGATCGCGATCTGGTGCCGCGCCTCGTCACCCGCAGCCAGCCCGACGGCAGCGACATGGTCTACACGGTGAAAGGCGAGAAGCTGGAGACGCTGGAGCCGGTCCTCGCCGTCCCCTTCGCCGACAGCATGACCACGGGGCCGCAGCACATCACGGCCGACGGCAAGGCCTACTACCTGACAAGCTCCATCGGCCGCGACTGTGCCGCCCTGTTCCGCGTCGATCTCGCGACCGGGGCGCAGACGCTCATCGCCGAGCATCCCAAGGCCGACATCGGCGGCACGCTCGTGGACCCCAGAAGCCTGGAGGTGGTGGCCGTGTCGGCCACGCACCTGCGCCAGGAGTGGATCGCCATCGACCCGAAGGCGGGCGCCGACCTGGCGTGGCTGACGGAGCAGATCAAGGCCGAGTTCGGCATCGTCAGCCGCACCGAGGACGACACCCGCTGGACCGTCGCCGGCGACAGCCCGGAGCAGCCGGCCGTCTACTACCTGTTCGACCGCAGCGAGCGCCGCCTGACGCGGCTGTTCTCGGCCCGGCCGCAGCTGCAGGCCTACACGCTGGCACCCATGCAGAGCCGCATCGTCCGCTCCCGCGACGGGCTCGACCTCGTCTCCTACCTGACGCTGCCGCCAGCCGAGGGCGGACCGCGGCCGGCGCGGCCGCTGCCGATGGTGCTCTCCGTCCACGGCGGCCCCTGGGCGCGCGACGTCTACGGCTACGATGCCGAGCACCAGTGGCTCGCCAACCGCGGCTATGCGGTGCTGTCGGTGAACTATCGGGGCTCGTCCGGCTTCGGCAAGGCGTTCGTCAACGCCGGCGACAGGGAATGGGGCGGGCGCATGCACGACGACCTGATCGACGGCGTCCGGTGGGCGGTTGCCGAGGGCATCGCCGACCCCGGCCGGGTCGCCATCTACGGCGGCTCCTATGGCGGCTACGCGGCACTGGTAGGCGCCACGTTCACGCCGGAGGTGTTCCGCTGCGCCGTCAGCGTGGTGGGGCCGTCGAACCTGGAGACCTTCATCGCCTCGATCCCGGCCTACTGGCAATCGTTCTATGAGAACCTGGTGCGCCGTATCGGCGACCCGCGCACCGAGGCCGGACGCGCGCTGCTGAAGGCGCGCTCGCCGTTGAACCGGGCGGCGGCCATATCGAAGCCGCTCCTCATCATGCAGGGCGCCAACGACCCGCGCGTCAAGCAGGCCGAGTCGGACCAGATCGTCGCCGCCGCCCGCGCCCGCGGCCTGCCCGTCACCTATGTGCTCTACCCCGACGAGGGCCACGGCTTCAGCCTGCCGGAGAACCGCATCTCCTCCTATGCCGTCATCGAGGCCTTCCTGGTCCGGCACATTGGAGGCCCAGGGGGCGTCTCCGGGGGCGGGCCCCAGGGCGGTTCCGAGGGCAGCGCCGGCACTAGCCCCCGCTTCCAGCCGTTTGGCGAAGACCTCAAGGGCTCGACCTTGCAGGTGCAGGGCGCACAGCACGTGCCGGGCCTGGAGGCGGCGCTGCAGGGGCGCGGGTGAACGGCGCTGGCGGCCATTGCATGCAATGTTATAACATCTTATAACCCATCGTTGGGTCATGCGATCGAGCAACATGCCGGGCTGACCGCTCTGAAGAGCAGGCGGAGAGCGCCACGCCGGGCACGGCACGAAGCCAGGAGGACCTGAGCATGCGGACAGGGGTGTTGTTTGCCGTCGGCTTTGGGTTAGTGGCAGCTGCGGGGGCGGGACACGCGCAGCAGCGCCAGGCGGGCGCACACGAGCACGGGCGGGGCACGCTCAACATCGCGCTGGAGGGCACGCGCCTCACCATGGAGCTGGAGGCGCCGGGCGCGGATATCGTGGGCTTCGAGCACAAGGCCAAGACGCAGAAGCAGACCACGGCCGTCGAGAAGGCCGAGGCGCAGCTTGAGGCGGCCGACGCGCTGTTCCAGCTGCCGGCTACGGCCGGATGCGTGCTTGAGGCGTCCCGGGTCGCCATCGAAGGCGAAGGTCACGATCACGACCACGGCGCCGACAAGGACCATGACCACAAGGAGGCTGCCAAAGGCGACGGCAAAGACACCACCAAGGACGAGCATGCGGACGACGGGCATTCCTCTTTCCGGGCCGAGTACGCCTTCGAGTGTAAGAATCCATCCGGCCTCACCGGCATCACCTTCAGCTATTTCAAGGTGTTCGCCGGCGCCCAGAAGCTCGATGTCACGGTCGTCACGCCCAAGCAGCAGAGCCGGTTCGAGGTGACCCGCGTCAATCCCCGCATCGACCTCGGCGGCATGATGTAGGGCGCTGCGATGGCCCTCGCCCTGGCTGAGCCCGCCGCCGGCGAGGCGCCCGGCATCGTCCGGCTGAGCGACATCCGGTTCGCCTGGCCGGGGAAGGGCGCCTTCTCGCTCGCCGTCAAGGATTTCGCATTGCCGGCGCGCCAGCGCATCCTGCTGGTCGGGCCGTCGGGCAGCGGCAAGTCCACATTCCTCAGCCTCCTGTGCGGCATCCTCGCGCCGCAGTCGGGCCGGATCGAGATCCTGGGCCGGGACCTGACGAAGCTCGGCGCCGCGGCGCGCGACGCCTGCCGCGCCGAGCACTTCGGCATCATCTTCCAGATGTTCAATCTGCTGCCCTACGGCTCGGTGATCGACAATGTGCTGCTGCCGTTGAGCTTCGCTCCTAGCCGGCGCCGGCGCGCCACGGCCGGCGGCCCTGCAGCCGACGAGGCCGGGCGCCTGCTGGCCCGGCTCGGCCTGGAGCCCAGCCTGCTGCACAGCCACTCGGCGGCCAACCTGAGCGTCGGCCAGCAGCAGCGCGTCGCCGCCGCGCGGGCGCTGATCGGGTCGCCCGAGATCGTGGTGGCCGACGAGCCGACCTCGGCGCTCGACCGCGACCGCCAGGGCGCCTTCCTCGACCTGCTGTTCGCCGAGACCGGCGCCGCCGGGGCCGCCCTCATCATGGTGAGCCATGACGAGACGCTGGCGCCCCGCTTCGACCGGGTGTTGCGGCTCGCCGACATCGCCCAATCCTCGCGGCCAGAGAGGGGGGCCGCATGATCGTGCTGCGCCTCGCCGTGCAGTCCCTGCTCAACCGCTGGGTCACGGCGCTCCTCACCATCGCCACCATCGCCGCCAGCGTCGTGCTGCTGCTCGGCGTGGAGGAGGTGCGCACCGGAGCGCGCCAGAGCTTCGCCGACACCATCTCCGGCACCGATCTCATCGTCGGTGCCCGCAGCGGCAGCCTGAACCTGCTGCTCTACTCGGTGTTCCGCATCGGCAACGCCACCAACAACGTCACCTGGGAGACCTACCGGGACATCGCCAGGCGCCCCGAGGTGGCCTGGATCGTGCCGCTCTCGCTGGGCGACAGCCACCACGGCTTCCGCGTGCTCGGCACCGCGCCCGACTACTTCGCCCACTACAAGTACCGCCAGACGCGGGGGCTCGCGTTCCGCGCCGGCGCACCGTTCTCCGACCTGTTCGACGCGGTCGTTGGCGCCGACGTGGCGGCCAGGCTCGGCTACAAGGTGGGCGATGCCATCGTCCTCTCGCACGGGCTGGGCGCGGTATCCTTCCTGGAGCACGATGACAAGCCGTTCCGGGTCTCGGGCATCCTGGAGAAGACCGGCACCCCCGTTGACCGCACCGTGCATGTCAGCCTTGCGGCCATCGAGGCCATCCACGTCGACTGGCAGAGCGGCGCCCGCATTCCCGGCCAGTCGGTCTCCGCCGACGATGTCCGCAAGATGGACCTGACGCCGAAGGCCGTCACCGCCGCCCTGGTCGGTCTCAAGTCCAAGCTCGCCGCCTTCCGGCTGCAGCGCGCCATCAACGAGTACCGGGCGGAGCCGCTCTCCGCCATCCTGCCCGGCGCCGCCCTGCAGGAGCTGTGGGAGCTGGTCGGCACGGCCGAGACGGCGCTGAAAGTCGTGTCGGCCATGGTGGTGGCCACGGCTATCCTCGGCATGCTCACCATGATCCTCTCGACCTTGAACGAGCGGCGGCGGGAGATGGCGATCCTGCGCTCGGTGGGGGCCCGGCCGCGCACGGTGCTGGGCCTGCTCATGGCCGAAGCCGGGGTGCTGACGGCGGCCGGGGTTGTCCTCGGCGTCCTCCTCCTTTATGCCGCCTTATTGCTGGCGCGGCCTTACGTGGATGCCACCTACGGGCTCAATCTTGCTATCGGACCGCTGAAGCCGGAGGCCTGGGCGACGCTGGGCGCCATCGTCCTGGCGGGTTGCGCCGCGGGGCTGCTGCCGGCGCTGCGGGCCTATCGCCTGTCGCTTGCCGACGGCATGACGGTGCGAACCTGACATGGACGCGACCCGGCTGATGCGGGCCAAGCCGATGGGGACCGGGCCGATACCGACAGAAGAGGAGGGATGCTCGCCATGAGAGGTGTCCGCCGCCGCCTGCTGGCCGCCTCGGCAGCCGTAACCCTGTTCATGGGCCTCGACCTCGCCCTGGTCTCTCCGGGGCCGACGATCTCGCACGCGGTCGAGCCGCCCGTGGAGCTGAAATGGCACCAGCTGGTTCCGCCGGCGCCGCCAGCGCCGCCCAAGTCTTTCCTGTCGGGGCGGCCAACCTCCCCCATCAATCCCGCCGGCCCGCACGACGGCGCCGCGCCCCCGCCCGGTCAGCCCGACGGCCGCTGGATGTCCGGCCCGCTGCCGCAGAGCGACGCGCCCGCCCCGGTCGTGGCGGCGCTCGACGGCAAGCGCGTGCGCATCGGCGGCTACGTGGTGTCGCTCGACTTCGACGCCACCAAGGTCAAGGAGTTCCTGCTGGTCCCGTTCGTCGGCGCCTGCATCCACGTGCCGCCGCCGCCCGCCAACCAGATCGTCTACGTCAAGAGCGCCGAGGGCTTCGAGGTGACGGGCCAGTTCGAGCCCGTGTGGATCACGGGCACGCTCAAGGTCACCAGCGCCTTCACCGGCCTCGCCGAGGCCGGCTACAGCCTGGAGGCCGACAGAGTGGAGCATCGGTAAAGTGGTGTCACACCTGTGGGGCTGACGCCGCTTGCCCCTTGCGCAAAGCCGCGCGCCGGCATACTTAGGCGCCTGCCGGATGGAGGCTTCCCCTTCCCCGGCCCCGGGGCCGTAGCTCAGTTGGGAGAGCGCTTGAATGGCATTCAAGAGGTCAGGGGTTCGATTCCCCTCGGCTCCACCACCAAGAAACACCAATAAAATCAGCTACTTCTCCCGTCACAGCTTCTTCTCATCTAGCTCCTAATTTTCGTCACTGTCTACCAACTGTCTACCAAAGTGGCGCCCCTCGGGCCTCTTGCACCCATGCGCCTTCGCACACCATGGCCCCTGTCGGGGCTCGGTGCGGTAGCTCCGAAGTACCCAACACACTCCCAACTGAGCTGAGCACGGGCCGGCCATTGTATTGGATCGCGGGTCCTCGTTGCGCTTCGCGCCTATACAAGCTGGCCGCCCCTGAGACCCCGGTACCGGCCTACGGGGCATGTAGGGGGTGCCGGGTGGCCTCTGGGGGGAGAATTCACTGCCCAAATTTGCTCATAGAAATTCCCTGGAATCGCTCCGCGATTCGGTTGAGCACGCATAGCTGTGCGGGTCCATCTGTGTTCGCATAACTGGGGGCAGTAGATGGTTTCGCGATCTCCGGAACTCAAAAAAGGCGTACTTGGGATCGCCGTTGGTGTGGGTGGCATCCACGCCACTTTGCTGACTGACACGGGAGCCCTTGACGCCGTAGGCGCAGCGATCTCCGGGACAGGACTGCCACCTAGCTTCAAGAGCCTTGGAGGGGCTGCAACCCTATTCGTCACCATCTTAACCGCTGTAACGGCCGTAGCATCTCTCTTCCTTGGACTTGTGTGGACTCTGGAGCGAGTCTTTTGTCTCGCACGTTACCGGCGGCCACGAGTGATTGCTTTCTCCTTAGTCGGAATCTTCTTCTGGGCATCAGCCATGATCACCGTACTGATGTACGATTTCATTGCTGCAGCCGCCTTCCTGGCCGTCAGCCTAGTAATGGCAACAACCGGCGCCATAGCCGGGATGGTCATGGCGGAACGATGACATTCCGCGAAGGCAGGCACGGCCCAGTCTGAAATTGAGGATCGTTAGCGGATGTTCAAATCCGACACGCGGCAAACGTTGACGCCGTAGACTACGTACGGCGAACGGCCGTTATTGAAGACGGCCTTGATGTCGAAGATACACGCGCCAGTGCCGTCGTTCCAGTTGACGTTGATGCACGTTCGTGCCGGGAGCACCTTTTCATGGAGGACATCCTCTTCCCAGGAGTCCGTTGACGCGCGAGAGCCGTATAGCTCGCGCACCGTCGCCCCGCTGTTATTGCACACCTTGACCCAACGATTTTCCGCCGAAGCAGAGTCGACCAAGAAGCTGGGTATCGCCACGGCCACCATGAACGCCGCCGCTAAAACAAATTTCCTCATCTATACGCTCCTAAAAGAAGTCAGGTGATGCAACGCAGCACAAGTACACTTGAAGGAGTGGGAAGTGCAACGCAATACAACTGCATCACCTGACAGGAAAAACAGGTTCCTGACACAGAGGGAACGGAGGCCAGTCCGCCCTCTAGAATGCATTAGACCTGACTTGCACTTTACGGCGGGGTAGCCGAAAGCAGACAAACGATATCAGATCTTCTGGCAGAGGCTGTAGCTGCAAGGCAACAGTCACCCGGAAACTGACAGAATGCCTACGCAGGCCGTCAGTGCAGTGGAGGCGAGGGATTGTTGGCTTCCTACGTTCCAAGACGGAAGAGTCGCAGCAGCGTCGTACTCGTATGCCGGTTGTGATTGCGCGGGCTTGTCCCCGTTCAACGAAGTCCTGAGTCGAAAATAGGATTGCAGGGACTTGCGCTGCTAGAGCCTATGTCATGGTCAGCGACGGACCTCCACGCTCAGCTCAACGCCCTACCAACGCAGAGTGGAGGGGATCACACCAATGCACCGACGGATTCCTAAGTTTGCTCCTCTTGCCGCTCTCCTACTGTGTCTACCTACCATGCCCTGTGCACAATCACCTGAATGGAAGGCGATTGCTTGTACCATCGACTCTCCAGATAGTCTTCGCGGGCTTGTCATGCCAATATACTTCGCCGAAAATGGCAACATCAATTACGATGGTATACAAAGTTCTGGTGCTGTGACATCCACTCAGATACGATTTTGCTACGCTACCACAAATAATCAAGGCTGCTTGACTATCTCAAGGCTCTCCGGTCGGTTCAATCTAACGGTCCCGTTCGGTTATGCACGTGGGAGCTGTGAAGCAGTCAGCAATCCTAAATTACCGCCGGACGTAGCACCCTCAAAATAGCTGGCAGAAATTCCCGTAACCCTGGCTAGGAAACGAACATGGATTTAGGTCAAGACCGGGCTTCTAGCGATTTTTGATCGTCTCATCCTCTTCCTCGGGGGCATTGAGATTGCTCTTGGAGGATTCCTCATCCTCAGCCCTAGCCTGCAGTCACCCTATCTCGGAATCCTTGTGATCGCTTTAGGGTTATTGACGGCAGGGTATGCGGTATGGACAGTACAGAACGAACTTCACGAATGGTTCCACCGCCTTCGACCCAACGAGCTAGTGTCTGTGGTAGAATTGCTGCATTTGGCGCCTAGGTACGGATGGGATTTCGCGGACCCTAGTTTGCAAATCCTTGATTTCAAGCGAGCGCTCAATGAAGCCGGCGTGCGAGGATTGCTCCACTTCTACGCGAGAGAAAACCCCGACAAGACAGCACTAATCCGAGATAGACCCCGCACTCTGATCTCGATGGATGAATGGAGAAATCTTCAACTTTCGCCTGACGTTTTTGTCCCTCTGGAATGCAAAGACAATATGCGTACTGGCTTGTATAAGCGTAGACCTTTCGGAGAGAATACGCACACAGATGTCTACGTAATGCGGCGCTGGCTGCGTAGGTATGCAAGGGAGTTTCGTGGTCAGCACGAGGCAGAGAATCAGAAGAGCCCCCTCAGCTAGGTGCGTCTTCCGACTCCTTCAGCCGCCTCGCAATAATCTCGAAGAATGATCTAACGTGCTCGATCACCTCAATCGCTTGTGGTTCATCAAAATCCCCACGCCCATGCGCCGTTTTCATGCGCCATCCGTTCTTGAAGAAACGGAATTGCGCTGCCCCCTCACTGTAAAAGGCTAGGTTCGCGTCCCGTTCTCGTGATTTTGGAGTGTTCTCGATTGCTTTTATGCGCGCGTCCACCTGACTAAGTATTGCCTGCCATTGTGCGAAGAGATGGGTGGTCGGGGACTAAGGAACCGGCGCGCCTCCTCCAGCACATCGCGGAATGCATCGAGACGGCACGTGCGCGCGATCACGTCATAGTACGCCTTGTCCCCGCCGATGCGGATGTCAGGCCTGCAGCAGCCCCGGGCGCGTGGTGATGTCGGCATCACGCCCAACCAACTCGACGGCCGAGCAGCTCATAGGCAGTCGCGGACCACCTTCTTTGAGAAGAGCGTCATTGGGCCGTCTCATCGTCTCGCCTGAGCCCCGAGGCCAGCCCGAACGTCCGCTCTCGACGTTCGCCTACGCAGCCTGCGCTCTCGTCTGCAGCGCGGCGCGCAGCTTGTCCTCCTGCTGCTTGGAGAGCGATGTCTTGAGCACACGCGGCTTGTAGGGCTCGATCTCGGGCAGAACCTTGTCGGGCGTGGAGCTCTTGACCAGAATGAACAGGGCCGATGAGCCCTTCGGAATCGTATTGCCGAGGCCTTTGATGAAGTCGTCATTGATGCCGTAGTCGGCCATCTTGCCCGACAGCGCACCGAAGCCGGCGCCGCTCAGGCCGCCCACGACCATTCCAGCAAGGGGATTGAGCACCAGCAGGCCGGCCAGCGCGCCGATCAGCATGCCGGTGCTGAGACCGGTCGCTGCCCCGGCCTTGGTCAGATTGACCGCCTGCTTGACCTGGACCTTGCCGGCTTCGGTGTGAACGACGACGCAGGCATCCTCCAGATCGATGAGGTGCTCCTTCTGCATGCTCCGCAGCTTCGTGAGCACCTCGTCCGCGGTGCCTATGCCGTCAAAATCGAGGACAATGAGGTCGCTCATCGCGGAACTCCCAACGGGTTTGATGGATGGTTCGGGTCGGCCCACGACCTGGCCCTGGGTCGCTCCCAGGAGCCAGGCGGGGCAGCAACCATGCTGCCGAAATCCCGGCAGCTTCGGCATCAGGTGGAACCCGCATACCCCGCGCGACAAGTGCCGACTTGAGGCAGAAGCGCGAGCGTGGGAAACGGGGCTCCCGATCCTCGCGCTTCGTCCCTCCTGGCGTATCTGCATGAGGGCTGACCGCATGCCCACCACGACGTTGGCTCTGATCGCGGTGATCGCGATCCTCGCCGCGGCCTATGTGGCGAGCCCGGTCCTCGCGCCGCTCGCACTGGGGCTCTTCATCATTGCCCTGGCATGGCCGCTGCAGGCGCATCTGCAGTCGCGCATGCCGAAGCTCCTCGCGCTGGCAATCGTGATGCTCACCATCGTGGCGACGTTTCTGGCGCTCGCATCGCTCGTCCTGTGGGGCTTCGGCCGCGTCGGTCAGGCGCTCGTGAGCGACGCGGCACGGTTTCAGCTTCTCTATGAGCAGACGCAGGCATGGCTCGATGCGCATGGTATCGCGCTCGTCGGCGCGTGGGCCGAGCACTTCGACGTGCGCTGGCTGGTGCGCGCGGTCCAGGAGATCACCGGACGCGTCAGCACCACGCTGACGTTCTGGCTGGTCGTGCTGCTCTACGTGATGCTCGGTCTGCTGGAGGTGGGCGACTTCGCCCGCAAGGTGCGGGCGATGGCCGACGGCGAGGCCGCCCGCGTCCTGCTCGACGGCAGCGCCGTCGCCGCCGCGAAGCTGCGCAAGTACATGGTGGTCCGGACTCTCATGAGCACCATCACCGGCCTTCTGGTCTGGGCCGTCGCTGCCATCGCCGGCTTGCCGTTCGCGACCGAGTGGGGTGCCATCGCCTTCGGGCTCAACTATATTCCCTATATCGGACCGTTCATCGCCACCGCGTTGCCCACTCTGTACGCGCTGGCGCAGTTCGCGTCCTGGCAGGCCACGCTGGGGGTGTTCCTTGGCTTGAATGCCATCCAGTTCATCGTCGGCAGCTATATCGAGCCGCGCGTCTGCGGCACTGCGCTCGCTCTGTCTCCCACCGTCGTCTTGTTCGCGGTGTTTCTCTGGACGTTTCTCTGGGGCCCGTTCGGCGCTTTCATCGGTGTTCCGATCGCCATCGTGCTTCTCACCTTTTGCGCCCAGCACCCCTCAACCCGGTGGCTCGCCGATCTGTTCGGTGGCGCACGCAGAGCGGCCGGCCGTCGCGGGCGGCCAGCTGGTGCCGACGTGCTCGTCCTCCCCCGCGATATCCACACGCTCGGGTGGCAACAAGCAGAGCCCTCCTGCCGGCCCTGCCGCCAGCGTGTGGATATAGAACGACGTTGGCTCTGCGTCGGTTGCCTCCATGACCGGGGACGGCGCTGAGACGATCCGGAGGCTGCCGCATTCTCCGATCCAGTCGATGTGGCGATGGCCGTGCATCACCACGGCTCTGCGGCCCAGGTGCTGGAGCTGGCGCACGAACCAGCTGCCGTTGATCAGCGCGGTCCCGATGCGCTCCGAGAACGCCTTGGCGGGCCTGGGATATTCCATCAGGTGGTGGTGCAGGGCCACGACCCAGCGCGCGCGGGGAAATTGCCGGGCAGCGGCGGCCAGTCCACGCGCCTGCCCGGTGGTCATGAGGCCGAGCGCATTCGTGAAGGAGAAATGCGTCTCGGCGCACGTGTTGAGCAGGACGACGCCGAGGCCGTCATCGGAGTCGGGCGCCAGCACCATCGGAAAGGCGTCGGCCCATACCCTTGCCAACTCGATCGAGAGCCGCAGCGTGCCGGCATCGGCGAACGCCGCGATGGCCCGGCGGTGCGGCGCCAGCGCCCGCGAGAGCGTATCGCCGAGACGCCTGGTCTTGGGATCAACGACCCGGACCCTGTCGCCCTGGACGGCCATCATGGCAGAGAGGGTGCGCATCTGGCGCAGGCGCCCGCCGGGGCTGGTCGGCAGATCGAGTCGCGCCGGATTGGCGCGGTCGACGACGTTGATGTCGTGATTGCCCGGCTGCATCAGCGTGCGCTCCAAGAGCCGCGGATGGCGCCCGAGCGCGGCCAGGAGCTCGGCCCATTCAGCCGACCGGCCGGCATCGGTCATGTCGCCTGTGATGAGCACCACGTCGAGCGGCCGCTCGGCGTGGATGGCGTCGAGCCGGGCCAGCAGCCGCTCCAGCCTGGTATTGCCGCGCGGCCCGGCGCGTCCGCTCTCGATGCGGAACCCGTAGCGCTCGCCGACGGCGTGCAGGTCCGACAGATGCACGACACGCCACGTCCGGCCGCCGGTCGGCGACCCGTCGAAGGCGCGCAGGTCGCGCGGCTGATCCATGGTCGCATCGGCGAGCCCCCACGCGAGCGCAGCCGCTGCAAGGTAGCTTCCGAGGAGCACGACGGCATTGGCCAGCGCCGGGACGATGAGGCGCTGGGGCCAGACCAGGTCGCCGACGTCGCCGACCCAGCGTGCCGCGGGCCATGCGAGCGTCACGATCCACAAGGCGACCGCACATCCGATGAGCCCGGCGCCGGCCGCCGTTGCCGCACGCAAGCGCGCGTGCGCTTGCGGACCGAGACGCGAGCCGAGCAGGTGCTCCACCAGGTGCTGCAGACCCTCACGGCAAAGCGTGTAGCCGGGCTGGACGGCCAGGGAATTGAGCGACCAGAAGGCCTGCTCGGCGGCGCGCCAGAGAGGACGCCAGCCAATCCATGCCAAAGCGAGGAGGCCGGCGAGGACGAGCAACGCCCAGATTCCGCTGAACGGCGCCGCCACCTTCCTGGCAACGGCTGCGAGCCATGCCGTGGCAACCAGTGGCGCCAGCCCGATCAAAATGGCGGGCAGGACGACAAGAAGCCCCCAGGCCACGGCCAGCTTCGGCAGGCTGATCTCCGCCAGGAGGCTGCCCGCGATGCGCAGAAGCGAGCGCTGCTTGGTGCTGGATGCGTCATCCTCGACATCGCCCAAGCGCGGATCGAGAAGCGGAGGCAAGGGAGACGGTTGGGGCCCGCGCTCCGGGTCTCTGTGGCGACCATCGGTCATGCCGTTGCCCGACTGTAGCTTTGTTGCACACGCCGACGTGGCGGAGCGTACCCAGGCGTGTCGCTCACCAAGGCGTCTTGCTTCGTGCCGGCAAGGATGAGAACGATCCCCCGGAGGGCGTCTGCCGCAGTTCCGTGCGTTAGAGAAGCGCAACGCGTCAGGCAGACACCCTGTGGGAGCACGCGGAGTGGCGGTATCGGGGTGATGCCCGAGAGCAGGAGGGGAAGAGTCCGGTGGGATGCCGCGTAGTCCGGCGCTCATCCGGGTTTGTCCACTTCCGGGGGGGTCCAACCCTCGCGCATGGCCCCGCTCAGGCTTGTCCCTGGCCTCGCTTCAGGGTTTCGCCCCATATGACCACGGCTGGCAGCACCGTAAGTTGACGCCTCCAACCAACGACGAGCTCCGCCATCCGGCGCGATGCCGCAAGCCTCTGCGTGTGCCGCCTGACCGGCACATCCTCCAGTCACCGAAGTGAGCGATTAGCCGCGTCATGAGCAATGTCCGATCGGACTGGCCCGAGCTCCACTTCATGTGGATCACGTCATATCCGGCTTGGTTGAAGCCGGTTTTCTGCTCTTTCATGGAGTGGCCGCCCCGGGACTGTCAGTCTGCCGGGGCGCGGTGAGCGCGGCCCCGTGCCTGCTCGGCTGTAATGAAAGCCCATGCTGATCGATCTCGCCCTGCAGGGAGGCGGCTCCCACGGTGCCTTTACCTGGGGCGTCCTCGATCGCCTCATCGAGGAGCCGTGGCTCAAGATCGACGCCATTTCCGGCACCTCGGCCGGTGCCATGAACGCAGCCGTGCTCGCCGACGGTTGGACCAGGGGCGGAGCATCGGGCGCGCGCGCCGCCCTCGAGGCGTACTGGGAGCGGGTGGCGTCAGCCGCGGCGTTCAGCCCGCTGCAGCGCACGCCGCTCGATCGCCTGCTTGGCCGGTGGACGCTCGACACCTCCCCGGCCTTCATCGCGCTCGACCTCATGTCGCGGGTCTTCTCGCCCTACGATCTCAATCCATGCGGGTACAACCCGCTGGCTGCCATTCTCGAGGCGAGCATCGACTTCAAGCGGCTGGTGCAGTCGCCCATCAAGCTCTTCGTGACGGCGACCAACGTGCGTACCGGCCGCGGTCGCATCTTCCGCAACGCGGAGCTGACGGCCGAAGTCCTGCTGGCGTCGGCCTGCCTGCCGACCATGTTCCAGGCTATCGAGATCGACGGCGAGCCCTACTGGGACGGCGGCTTTGCCGGCAATCCCACCATCACGCCGCTCGTGCGCGAGAGCGCGGCACAGGACACGATACTCGTGCAGATCAATCCACGCGAGCGGCCCGGCACGCCGCGGTCTGCCGCCGAGATTCTCAATCGGCTGAACGAGGTCTCCTTCAACGCCACCCTGATGAAGGAGCTGCGCATGATCGCACTGATGCGCGAAATGGCCGATCCAGGGTGTGGCGAGGGCGCGCGATGGGCGGCCATGCGCACGCACCGGATCATGACCGACATGATGACCGAGCTCGGCTACTCCTCCAAGCTCAACGGCGAGTGGGCATTCCTTTACCTCCTGCGCGCCGAGGGGCGGCGGGCGGCCGGCGCCTTTCTTGACGCCCATGCGGGCGACCTCGGCCAGCGCTCGACCGCCGATATCGACGCCCTGCTGGCCGAGTGCTGACCGATGGGTCTCTTCGGCATCCTCGTCGCCCTCGGGCTGCTGATCTGGCTCGCCTTTCGCGGCTGGAGCGTGCTCCTGCTCGCACCGGCGGCGGCCCTCATTGCGGCCGCTGCCGCACGCGAGCCCCTCCTCGCGCACTGGACCCAGACGTTCATGACTGGTGCCGCGAGCTTCCTGGCCCAGTTCTTTCCATTGTTTCTGCTCGGGGCGCTGTTCGGAAAGCTCATGGACGACAGCGACTCCGTGCAGGCAATCGCCCAATTCATGACCGAGCGGCTGGGTCCGCACCGGGCCATGCTGGCGGTCGTCCTGGCTGGCGCGATGATCACCTACGGCGGGGTCAGCCTGTTCGTCGCGTTCTTCGTGCTGGCGCCGATGGCTCATTCGCTGTTTCAAGCCGCCGATATCCCCCGTCGCCTGATGCCGGCTGCCATCATCCTGGGCACATCTACGTTCACCATGTCGGCCTTGCCGGGAACGCCGGCCATTCAGAACGCCATCCCCATGCCGTTCTTCGGAACCACGCCGTTCGCGGCGCCAGGCCTTGGAATCATCGCTTCTCTCGTCATGCTCGCCTTCGGCATGTGGTGGCTGCAGCGCGCCGAGTCGGCGGCCCGCAGGTCGGGCGAGGGCTATGGCGCCGGGCAGCAGACGGCGGCCGACACGGCGGCGGACGACGAGTTCGTGCGCGAGCGTGCCACCGTCGCGCGCGAGTTCGACCCCGCCGAGATCCATCACGGCCGCCGCAGCGAGGCCCATCCGCCCATCATCTGGGCCGTGCTGCCGCTGATGGTCGTCGTCGGCGTCAATCTTCTCATGTCGATGGCCGTCCTGCCGCGCCTCGACCTGTCGTTCCTTGCGGAAGAGAGATGGGGTGCGACGTCCTTGTCGGCGGTCGGCGGGGTCTGGTCGGTCGCCGTGGCGCTCGCGGCCGCCGCTGCGACTGTCGTCGCTATCAACCGGTCGCGTCTGCCCGCGTTGCGTGAGAGCATGGACGCAGGCGCCAATGCCTCGGTGCTGCCGGCTTTCAGCGTCGCGAGCCTTGTCGGCTTCGGCGCCGTCGTGGCTGCACTGCCAGCCTTCGCGGTGGTGCGCGATTGGGTGCTGTCGATCGGCGGCGGTCCGCTCGCCTCGCTGGCGGTCGCAACCAATGTCCTTGCGGCTCTGACGGGATCGGCCTCCGGCGGCATGACGATCGCCCTCGACGCGCTCGGCGAAACCTACATGCGCCTTGCCGCCGAGGCAGGCATCGATCCGGCCCTGCTTCACCGCGTCGCCGCCCTCGCCGCCGGCTCGCTCGACAGCCTGCCACACAACGGTGCCGTGGTCAGCCTTCTTGCGGTTTGCGGGTTGACGCATCGCGACAGCTACTTCGACATGGTGATCGTCGGCATCGTCGGCGCGCTTCTGGGCCTGCTGGCCGTCATCGTGCTGGGGTCGGCGTTCGGATCTTTCTGAGGTGCCGCCCCCGCGACGGCCCCCGAGCGAAGCGTCGGTGGTGCAACCGAGAGCGGACCGCGGCCAGCGTCGGCGCGTGCTGGCCGCGGCCCCGCACTCCCGCTATCCCTTCGCGACGGGGACCGCCATGTACGACACGGTCGCCCCGCGCTTCACGAGGACCAGCATGCTCTTCCTGCCCTCGGCTTTGGTCTCGGACATAGCGGTCTTGAGATCATCGGGGCGCGACAGCTCCTTGCTGCCTGCCTTCAGAATCACGTCGCCTTCCTGGAAGCCGAGCTCGGCGGCCTTGCCGTTGGCATCGACGTCAAGGACGGCGAGGCCCTTGTTGCCTGCACCCTTGATCTGCGTCGCGGGCGCGATCGTCAGACCGAGGGGCGCCAGGCCGCTCTGGCCGGCTTCGTCCGCGGAGGCCGTGCGCGGCTTCTCTCCGGCGGGCTGGCCCAGCTTCAAGGTGATTGTTTGCTCCTTGCCGTCGCGAATTATCGTAAGATCGATCGCCTTGTTAGGACCGACCTCGGCAACCTTGCGAGCGAGATCCCGTGCGTCCCGAACCTGAGCGCCGCCGACACGAGTGATGACGTCGCCCGACTTGAGGCCCGCCTTCGCCGCCGGGCTTTCCGCCTGGGCCTCGGCAATCAGCGCACCTTTGGCGCTATCGAGCCCGATGCTGTCTGCAATCTCCGGCGTCACTGCCTGGATCTGCACACCAAGCCAGCCGCGCTCCACGCGCCCGTGTGCTTTAAGTTGATCGACAACGGTATTGACGGTCGCGGCAGGAATGGCGAAGGCGATGCCGACCGACCCGCCCGACGGCGAGAAGATAGCGGTATTGACACCGACCACCTCACCCTTGGTGTTGAAGGTCGGACCGCCGGAGTTGCCTTTGTTCACGGGTGCATCGATCTGGAGGAAGTCGTCGTAGGGTCCGGCGCCGATATCGCGGCCCTGCGCGGAGACGATGCCGGCGGTGACCGTTCCATCCAGGCCGAAGGGATTGCCCATGGCGACGACCCACTCGCCGACCCGAGGCATGACGTCGGCCAGCTTCACGAAGGGGAAATCCGTCCGGCCCTCCACCTTGAGGAGGGCGAGGTCGGTCTTCGGGTCGGTTCCAACAACCCTTGCATCCAGGGTCGAGCCGTCCTCGGTGACCACCTGAACCTGCGCGGCGTTGTCAACGACGTGATTGTTCGTGACGATGTAGCCGTCGCGGCTGACAAAGAAGCCCGAGCCTTGCCCTTGTACGATCTCGCGATGCTTGCTGCCGTCCTGCCGCGGCATCCTCTTGCCACCGAACTCCTTGAAAAACCGCTCGAACGGCGTGCCTTGAAACGGCTGCACATCGAGGTCGTCCGACATCAACTGCGGGGCGATGTCGGTTTTGACGCGCACGGAGACCACCGCCGGCTTCACTGCGGCGACGAGATCGGCGAATCCCGGCATCTGCGCCTGGACGTGGGCGGGCACGCTCACAGCGCCCCCGAGACCGGGGGATTCGGCCCTGATCGAGTGAATCGTGGCGGCAAACAGGGCGAGACCGGCGGCGCCGGCGAGCAGCCCTGCTTTCAGCCTGGGCCTCGAGGCAGCACGCGCACGCGCCGCGGGTGCAGGCGGCAGGTTGATTGGGCCCGGAATGTTGTTTGCATCCGACATCGTCATCTCCATCGATAGCTTCGCGAGGGGAGGCGGGAGACCTCCCCGCCGAGCTCATCGGCGCATAGCTAGGGATCGGCCCTGTCGGGCGCCTGGCGCTTTCCATACGTTTTCGTAAGCCGCGGTCCGCTGTCCGGTACGGATGACCGCCCGGCAAGCTCTGCCACGGGGGTGGTCGCTTCCGGGAAGCGCACTTCGACCACGAGACCAGGCGCATGATCGAGAAGGCGGAGACGGGCACCATGGAGCTCGGCGACAGCAGCGACAAGGGCAAGACCAAGCCCGCTTCCGGGCGTGGTGCGGCTCGATTCGAGGCGGTAGAAGCGGCGGAAGACCTTCGCGCGCTCCTCGGCCGGGATTCCGGGGCCGCTGTCGGCAACGCCTGCAACGATCTCGCCGGCGGACCTCCTCACCTTGAGCTCGATCGTCGTGCCCTTGGGGGTATGCCGTATGGCATTCTCGACAAGGTTGGTTGCGAGTTGAAGGAGGAGCTCCCTGTCGCCAGAGACCGCAGCACCTCCCTCGATGTCTGAGACAAGCCTTTGTCCCTGGTCCTCGGCAACCGGCGCAAACGTGATGGCGACGAGCTCGAAGAGCTCCGAAAGACCGACGGTTGCGAACCCCGACTTGCGCGAGCCGGACTCGATCTGCGCGATACGAAGGAGCGCGGAGAATGTCTCCAGCAGCGCCTCCGTCTCTCCGATCGCCGCATCTGTCGAAGCGCGAAACTCTTCCGCCGTCTGCGCCGTCGCTCTTGCAGATTCGAGGTTCTGGCGCAGCCGCGCCAAAGGCGTCCGCAGGTCATGCGCCACGTCGCTCGATATCTGTTTCAGGCTCTCCATCAGGGATTGAATGCGATCGAGCATGGCATTGAGATTGGCGGCCAGCCTGTCGAGCTCGTCGCCGTTCTCTCTGACGGCGGCGCGCGCGTCCAACTGACCCGCCATGATCATCCGGGCCGTCTCGTTGACCGCGTCGACGCGACGAAGAAAGCCCCGGCTCAGCACCAGTCCCCCGAGGATCGCCAGGATCACCGACATGCCACCGCCGGCGGCGAACGCTGTGAGGATCGCCCGACGGGCAGCCTCCAGGCGACGGACGTCTTCTCCGGCGAGGACGAACGTGCCGTCGCCAACGAGAACGCCGTAGCCGATGGCATCTCGGAGATCCGCTGCCGTCTGGCCGCTGCCGTCCTGGCCGCGGGACTGGAGCCGGACCCGCAGGTCAAGAGGTCCCAGCACCGGCGAGACCGGGGCGATGTTGCCGGCAATCCAGAGGCCGTTGGGGCCCTGCAGCAGATAGTACGCGAGACCGCCGCGCTGCAGCCTTCGCTCGATCGACGCGGCGGCCGCTTCGGCGCCCGTCGCCCGATACTCGTCTGCAAGCGAGATCGCCTCGCGCTCAACATTGGCGGCGATCTGGGCCAGCATCGAGCGGCTCGTGACAAGCCACACGAGCGCAAAGAGGATTGCAACGGACGCCGCGAACAGGAGGACGTAGAGGGTTGTCAGCCTGAAGATCAGGCTGCTAGCGATTCGCATGGGGCGGCCGCAGGATGTAGCCGGATCCCCGCGCCGTGTGGATCAGCTCCGGCTCGAAGCCCTTGTCGATCTTGCTGCGCAAGCGGCTGATGTGCGTCTCTACGACGCTCGTCTTGGGATCGAAGTGGAAACCCCACACTCCTTCGAGAAGCATGGTCCGCGTCAGGACGCGAGAGCGGTTCCGCAGCAAGTGCTCGAGCAGCTTGAACTCCAGCGGCGTCAGCTCGATGTCCCTGCCCGCACGCCGCACGGTTCGCTTCAGAAGGTCCATCTCGAGGTCTGCAACCTTGAGGGTGGTCTCGGTATCCGCCATGGGCGGGCGCCGGGCAAGCGCATTGATGCGGGCAAGGAGCTCCGCGAAGGCGAATGGCTTCACCAGGTAGTCGTCGCCTCCTGCCTCCAGGCCCTCGACGCGGTCGTCGATGCCGCCGAGCGTCGTCAGCAGCAGGATCGGCGTCTTCACACCCGCGCCCCGTGCGGTCTTGACCACGCTAAGGCCGTCGAGGCCGGGCAGCATCCTGTCGATGATCATTACGTCATACTTCTCTCCGGCCGCGTGCAGAAGGCCATCGCGACCATTGTCGGCGACTACGACAACGTGGCCTTCCTGTCGCAAGCCCTTGGCCAGATACTCGGCAGTCTGCCGATCGTCCTCGACGACGAGAATCTTCATCAGCCATCCCCAGACCAGGCAAGCAGCATTGGACGTACGCCCGGCAGCCCCCCTCGCCCCTTCCTTTCCCAGGCATCCTTCGGCACGACAAACCGCCGGGCGAGGTTCCTTACCCGCAGCGATCGACTTCCATGTGCAAGCCGTGCAGTTTGGAGCGATGTATCGCACGAATGCAGGCGAGTACATCGGCGAAATTCCCTAAGCGCCGACGCGTGAGTTCTTGACGTCTGCCGCACCAGGCGCATGCCCACTGCCGACGGCTGCTGGAGCAGGGGCCGAGGCCGCGCGTGTGCGGCTGGCGCTGGAGCCGGTTGGAGGGCGTGTCTGCCGCCAGCCTTCGGATCGCGGACGCGACTCCCCGGAGTCTTCCTGCGACCAATCGGTGGTTATACCGATTGGTCGAGGCCATGGCGTCTGTTGGGACTATCGCATCGTTCTCGCTGCGTGTGGCATGTCGAGCAGCAGATCGGGGACGTCGCCAATCGCTTGGGGAATCCACCCGCATCCCACGACGATCTGCATGGAGAGAAGTCATGATGCCAGCCTCCGACATACGCACTTTGACGCTGCACAGCAGCGACGCTCGCGAAGCGGTAACGAGCGCTTTCGAAGCCCTGGAAAAGTGGCGCGACGAGGCTTTCGCTGTCAACGAACGCCATCTGACGAAGGCTCTCGACCTTGTGGCCGGTTCGCAGCGCGCCCTGGGCTGGCCGGATCATGTCGCCACAGCGACGAGAGAGTACCTCTTGAAGGCCTCCAAGATCCAGACGCAGATGATCAGTCAAGTCATGGATGCCTGGGAGAAGCAGCTCAAATCCTCCGCCACCCCCCCGGCGCTCCCCGAGGCGTTCCAGTTCCAGATGCCGGCGCCCTACGGATCGGCACTCAAGGGGTCGGACATGTTCCGGCTCCAGGAGCTGACCCTGGTAACCCCATTCATGCTCTGGATGCAGGCTGCGGAGATGTGGCAGCGGAATTGGGCGGAGGCCATGACGGGCTCGTATCAATCGCGACAGGAAAGGCCTGCGAAGAGAGCCGTAAGCTGACCGTCAGGTCGCGGCGTCGTCTCCCGCCGTACGTCGCGTGGCACTCTCAACGAAGCCAGCCGCCGCCTATCCAACTCGCGGGACGTGATCGGCGGGACGGCTGCCGCGCATCAACGCCCCGCGAGCATCGCTGTCTCGAGGAGGATGGCCAGTACCAGCAGTGAGAGGCCTGCTACCGTCCATTGTCGCGCCATGTAGTCGACCCGCTCCAGCATGCCGCCCAACGCAAATGCGGCGTGCCGGACAGGACCGGCCCAGGCAATGATCACTTTCAGGTGCCGGGCATGCGGCGATCCGGTTCTCCAGCGACCCAGCAGCATTGCCAATACGCCGCCAGCCAGGATCGGCCAAACCGCGCTGGCGAGAGAGCCGAGAGCGGATGTGCCAGCCGAGGTGCCGTGCCGGACCGAAGAGGCTTCCCAGGGGAACAGACCGAGCAACAGCGAGCATAGCGCGAGCACCAGCGCCGCTGCCTCCGCCATGCGGGGGACGTGCGCTTTCGGCTCTCTCGGTGCCTCCGCAGGGGCCAGAGCATGGGCGAGCACGAGCACCAGATAGCTGCTCGTTAGGACGCCGCCCGCCTGGACAACGAAAGCCCACCACCACTGCCCCGTCTCAGCAGCCGCCTGGAGGAACAGGTTCTTCGCAAGGGAGGCACCGCTCGGCGGCACGCCGATCAGCGCCACTCCAGCCAGCGTGAACGTGAGCACGCTCATCGGCAAGGCTCGTCCAAGCCCCGCCAATCCGCCAATGCGATCGTGGCCCAGCGCCGTGTAGATGAGGCCGGCCGCCATGAACATGGACGCTTTTGCGGTGGCGTGCGAAATCGCCTGCAGAATGCCGCCGGTCAACGCGCCTCCACCCTGAAGCGTCGCAGCAGCCGGACTGAAGGCGAGCGGGAACATCAAGAAGAGGTAGCCGATCTGCGCGACCGTCGAATAGGCCACCAGCAGCTTCAAGCGATCCTGCCGCAGTGCGACCACACTGCCGAACAGGATCGCCGCCGCGCCCATCGCACCCAGCACCTGCACGCTCGCATAGCCCGTCAGCCCTGGCATCACGTCGAACCAGAGCCGCACCACCAGGAAGAACGATCCCTTGACCACAAGCCCCGACAGGACTGCGCTCGCGGCAGCGGGCGCACTGGAATGGGCCGGCGGCAGCCATAGATGCAGGGGAAAGAGCGCGGTCTTGGCCAGAAGCCCGACTGTCATCAGCGCAGCCGCGACGAGCGTCGGAAGCTCCGCATGCACCCGGCCCGCCAGGAGAACGATGTCGAGCGTGCCGTAGCTGCCATAGAGCAGCACCGTGCCGGTCAGATAGAGGATCGAGCCGAGCAGGGCGAAGAGCAGATAGCGCAGCGCCGCTTGCAGCGCCTCCGAACGGCCATCGAGCGATACTAGAGGAATCGCGGAGAAGGTGAGCAGCTCGATCGCGACGTACAGCGTAAACAGGTCCCCGCCCATGAAGACCATGTTCAGCGCGCCCCAGATCGCGAGCAGCAGGATCCAGAATGCAAACGGCGCACGGGCCTCGGCGAATCCGGCAGGTGTGCGGAAATCCGCGCGCGCAAAGACGCCGATGGCGCAGATCACAACCGCCGTAATCAAGATCATGACCACCGCCGGCCCGTCCGCACGCAGGGCCACACCGAGCGGTGGAGCCCATCCACCCAGGAGATAGACGATCGGACCGTCCGTCTGCGATTTGGCAACGGCGATGCCGGCGGCGATGGCCAGGCCGGTCGGCATGATCGATAGTGCGATCCCTTCAACTCGGCGACCGCCAACGGCAAAGGCGAGCAGCACGCCAGCCACGGGCGCGACCAGCGACAGCACGAGCAGGAATCCGCCTGGCATCGCCTCTCCCAGTGTCGTGTCCTGGAGGGACATCAATCGTCGATGGGACGAGCGTCGGCATCCGGCGCCGCGTCGGCGCCCAGCGTTGCCATGCCCGTTGCATGGAACAGCCGCAGCAGCAGTGCAACCGCGAGGGCGGTCGCCGCAAACGCGACGACCATGCCCGTGATGACGAGCGCCTGCGGGACTGGGTCGGCGCCCAAGCCAGGTATCGCGCCTCGGCGCGCGACGACGCCGAAGAGCAGGAATGCACCGCTGCCGAGGATATTGAAGGCGAGGAGCTTTCGCAGTGGGTACGGTTCCGCAATGAGGCCGTAGAGGCCGAGACCTGCCGCCACGGCGGCGCACAGCCCAAACACGGCGGTGGTGCTCATGCGCCGCTCCTCCGCTCCGGCGGACCCGCCAGCAGCAGGCCAAGCGTCGCCCCGATCGTCAGCGTCATCGCGACCTCGATCGTCACGATCAGCGGCTTGGCGTACGCAATGGGATAGGAGAGGAAGCCGTCGCCCAGCCAGAGTCCCGCGAGGCCGACGACAAGGAAAACGGCCGGGCCGGCGATCAGCACCAGC
>Ga0207653_10000311_pt1 | contig 27254 bp, 11 predicted proteins | sample KBSK5251metaG_FD_184341 | JGI IMG/M metagenome (GOLD analysis project Ga0207653, IMG submission 184341) | Corn, switchgrass and miscanthus rhizosphere microbial communities from Kellogg Biological Station, Michigan, USA - KBS K5-25-1 metaG... | ecosystem: Host-associated > Plants > Roots >...
AAAGAAGAAGACGTGCCGCTGATCGATCTGAACGCCATGAGTAAATTGCTCTACGAAGCCTGGGGGCCGGATCTTTCAAAGCAGGCATTCGCGCCGAACGACAACACGCACCATAACAACTATGGCAGTTATGAACTGGCGAAGTGCGTCGTCGCGGGAATTAAGACTGCAAAAATTGATTTGGCAAGTTATCTGGTTACCGACGTTGCGTCGTTCGATCCCAGACGGCCCGATCCGATTGACAGTTTCAAGCTGCCGCCGAGCCCGCAGGCCAATAGTCTTAAGCCGCTGGGAAACTAGCGTGGGACCGTCATCACTGGGAGCGCGGGCGCCCTCGCCCGCAATGCGAAAGCGTTGCCGCGCCAGGGCCTTTCGAAAACTGGGTTGCGCCGCGCGAGCGATGCGGGCGAGGGCGCCCGCGCTCCCAGGATTATTGATTACCGTGCTCTCGATTTGCGTGAGCGCTTCGCTGATCGAAGTCGCGGCGCAGGGACGCAAAGGCAAATCGTACCAGCGATCTAAACGGCGCAGCGTCTCCTGCGTTTGACGACTCAGCATGGAAGGCGGTGACGACGCCACACGCGTGGAACGAAGATTCTGAAAGTTGATGGTAAGGCGAATCCGAAAGTCACGTTGAATCTACGAATCGGCCGAAAGGGTGAGAAACGGAGCCGCGAAGCGGCGTTCAGAGTTAAGCCCAAGGTGAGGCTTTGCGAGCCTTGGGAAACATATCGCATCTATCAATAGCCGCGAAGCGGCGACAGAGTCGCTCCGGTTCTGGCGTCCATTGATCGTTTGAATTTAGTGTCGAAACTTTCTCTGTCGCCGCTTCGCGGCTCGGTGAATGAATTGGTACCCAAGGCTCGCAAAGCCTCGCCTTGGGCTTAGCTCTGTCGCCGCTTCGCGGCTCGGTGAATGAATAGACACTGTAACCCAAGGCTCGCAAGGCCTCGCCTTGGGCTTAGCTCTGTCGCCGCTTCGCGGCTCGGTGAATGAATAGACGCTGTACCCCAAGGCTCGCAAGGCCTCGCCTTGGGCTTAGCTCTGTCGCCGCTTCGCGGCTCGGTGAATGAATTGGTACCCAAGGCTCGCAAGGCCTCGCCTTGGGCTTAGCTCTGTCGCCGCTTCGCGGCTCGGTGAATGAATAGACACTGTACCCCAAGGCTCGCAAGGCCTCGCCTTGGGTTTGGCTCTATCGCTGCTTCGCAGCTCTGTCGATGAAACTTAGCTTCACCTTCTTAACGGCTCTCGTCCTAATAATCGTGCCCGTCGCCGGTGCTCAGACGAAAAAATCTGCGAGCGCTCCGGGTTTGCCATCCTGGGTGAACGACGCAGGTGCTCGGGGCGAACCACGTAGCCGGCGCGTCTGTTGGGTGAATTCGTACGGTGGCAATGGCGATGGCGAAACTAAATCGACCGCTGCGATTCAAAAGGCGATCGACGTTTGCGCGCGGGCAGGTGGCGGTATTGTTCGCTTCAAGCCGGGCGCTTATGTGAGCGGGGCAATCTTTCTCAAACGAAACATTCACCTTTTGCTTGACCAGGGTGTGACCGTGCTGGGTAGCCAGGAGGATGCGGACTATCCGACGCTTTGGACGCGCGTGGCCGGAATCGAGATGAAGTGGCCCGCGGCGCTGATCAATATTAACGAACAAAGCAATGTGAAAATCTCCGGCGGCGGCACGATTGACGGGCGCGGTCAGAAGTGGTGGGACAAGTATTGGAAAATGCGCCGCGACGATTACGAGCCACGCGGGCTGCGTTGGGCCGTCGACTATGACGCCGAACGCGTGCGCCTGATGGTTGTCTGGAAATCTTCAGATGTCACGATTGAAAATCTCAGTCTCAAACGTTCCGGATTCTGGACTGTGCAAGTCGTCTATTCGGATCATGCGACCATCAATGGGCTGAAAATTAGCGACAATGCCGGTCCGAGTACGGACGGAGTGGACATCGATTCGTCGAGTCATGTGCTGGTTGAGAATTGCGACATCGATAACAACGACGACGATATTTGTCTGAAGGCGGGACGCGACTATGACGGCCTGCGCGTCAATCGTCCGACTGAGTACATCGTGATCCGCAACAACATTACGCGCCGCGGCGCCGGGGTACTTTCGTTTGGCAGCGAGACCTCCGGTGGAATTCGGCACGTGGTGGCTTACAAGAATCGAGGCGTGGGAACGGCTGAAGGCATCCGTTTCAAGTCGGCCAAAACCAGAGGCGGTTTTGTCGAAGACGTTCTGATTCGGGATCTAACGCTCGAGAATGTGCCGTTGCCTTTTACGTTCAACCTGAATTGGTACTCGGCGTATAGCTACGTCACTTTGCCGAAAGAAATAAAGAACGTCCCGGCGCATTGGACGGTTTTGGCGACTCCCGTCACACCGCCCGAACGAGGGTTCTGTGAGTTTCGCAATATCACGATCGAAGATGTTAAGGCCACTGGCGCGCTCCGGATCTTTTCGGCAGCCGGCCTGCCGGAAAAACCAATCGTGAATGTGCATTGGCGGAATATTCAGGCACAGGGCCGGTCCGCTGGTCTGATTGAAAATGCCCGCGATTGGCTCATGCAGAATGTGAAGCTGACAACAGGCGACGGTTTGCCTCCCGGGACGAAGAATAATACGAATGTCGCGACGCCGGACATGATTAAACAATAACGGTACGCACGCCTCTGGCCTGCAGGTGGCACGGGCGTCCCGCCCGTGAATCACGCGCAAGGCCTTTGCCTCAAAGTCAGGCAGAGAGAGGCTGGGCGGCAAGGGAAAATGAAGCGACCGGGAATCGGTCTTGAGTGCCGTTAGGCACGGAATATTTGTAGATGCGAACGATCTTTATTGTTTGAGCCCATTTATGGGCGACAGAATGTGCCGCTCCTCCGGAGCTGGGATTCACTAGAGCAGCATTGTTCTACAAGTATGTCGCCGCTACGCGGCTGGGAGCGTTGGCATAGTCGGGGTTTTGAGGCAAGGCCACGCGCAAGATGCGCGTGCCACTTTGTTGAGCACGCGGAGGCGTGCGTTCCGTATGAAAAGACTTTCCCTGATTCTCTTGCTGGTGGCGGCCGCGGCGATCACATCTGCGGCAAACGTCATTTTGCCTGACGTGATCGGCGACGCGATGGTCCTGCAACGCGATCGCGCGGCGCCTATTTGGGGCAAGGCCGATCCTGGCGAGTCGGTTACCGTGAAGTTTGCTAATCAAACCAAAACCGCTGTCGCCGGCGCCGACGGAAAATGGATCATTCGTCTCAGTCCCATGCGCGCGAGCGCGACGCCGGCAACCATGGTCGTCGAAGGACGAAACCGGATCGAATTGAAAGACATTCTGGTGGGCGAAGTTTGGCTGGTTTCAGGGCAGTCGAACATGCAGAGGCTTTTGAGTGAAACCGCGAATGGCGAACAGGCAATTGCCGGGGCTAGTCATCCTTTGATTCGACTCTTCAATGTCAGCCGGCAAGTGGCTTTCAAACATGCGCCGCCGCCGCTCGGTGTTTGGCGGGCTTGCACGCCGGAATCGGTGAAGGAGTTCTCTGCGGCCGGGTATTACTTTGGAGTTGAACTCGAAAAGGAATTAAACGTTCCGATTGGTTTGCTCAATTCGTCTTACGGTGGATCGCAGGCCGAAGCCTGGACGCCGGTCGAGTATTTGTTGGCGTCGCCGGATCTGAAGCCGACCGTCGATCGCACAAAAATTTGGGACGAAGAAAGACCACGCGTCAAGGCCGACTACGATGAAGCTATCAAGAAGTGGCGCGTTGAAGCCGACAAAGCCAAAGCCGCGGGCGCGCGCCCGCAACCATCGCCGGCGGTGCCTGACGCTTTGCGTGAATATCGAATTGCGTCATCGATTTACGATGGCATGATTGCGCCGCTGATCCCTTTCGCGATTCGGGGGGCGTTCTGGTATCAGGGCGAATCAAACGAAGCGCGCGCGCAACAGTACGGGCTCTTGTTGCCGACTATGATCAGGGCCTGGCGTGAACGCTGGGGCGAAGGCGATTTTCCTTTCGGCATCATTCAACTGCCTAACTATCGCGATCCGAAAACGGAGCCGTCTGATGAGCCGTGGAGTTTTATTCGCGAGGCGCAGCGGCGGACCGCTTTTACGATGCGGAACGCCGGCTTGATCGTGACCATCGATATCGGCGAGGCACGCGATATTCACCCGAAGAATAAACTCGATGTGGGCAAACGAATGGCGCTCTGGGCGCTGGCTGAAGTCTACGGACGAAAAATTACCAGTACGGGGCCTGTGTTTCAGAGTTCGAAAATTGCCGGCGCAAAGATCGTTTTGACGTTTGACGAAGCAGGTGCGGGATTGAAGATTCGGGACGGTGACAAGCTGGATGAATTTGCGATCGCCGGAGCCGATCACAAGTGGGTCTGGGCTGAAGCGAAGATCGCCGGGAAGAATCGAGTTGAAGTCTGGTCGCCGGCAGTCGCTCAGCCCATCGCGGTGCGCTACGCATTCAATAACAATCCAAAGCATCCGAACCTGACGAACGAAACCGGTTTGCCGGCGTCGCCGTTTCGCACGGACGATTGGCCCGGACCGACGGATGGAAAGCGATAGATCTTTCTCTGTGCCTCTGTGCGATCTCCGTGTCTCTGTGGTTAACCTCTTTCAGGTTGAGCCCACCACAGAGACACGGAGATCGCACAGAGACACAGAGAGAAGTACTCATCACAAGAGACATCATGAAACGACGTGAATTCATAGTTGGCGCGGCCGCGACTGGCGGTGCGATTATCGGCACGCGACGGACGTCTGCCGTCCGCAATTGGTTATCTCTGATGCCGACAACGGCCGCGGCTGCCGACACGCGCATTGAAATCCTGACCGGCGAACCAATCGGTGTGATCGCACCTGAGATCTATGGTCACTTCGTCGAGCACCTTGGCGGTGTCGTCTATGACGGCATCTGGGTGGGGGAGAATTCAAAGATTCCGAACGTCGGCGGGCTTCGTAAATCGCTGATCGACGCCTTGAAGAAAACCAAACCGGGCTTAGTCCGTTGGCCCGGCGGTTGTTTCGCTGATAGTTATGATTGGCGCGATGGCGTCGGCCCGAGAGCGAAGCGGCCGCGACACACGAATTTTTGGCGCGATGCCGCCGAGTGGCCGAAGGACACTCCGGACGGCCCCTGGAAGTACGAGACAAATCAATTCGGCACGAGCGACTTCCTGCGGTTCTGCAAACTGACAGGTGGCGAGCCGTACATCGCGGCAAACCTGCGCAGTCTTTCGGCGAAGGATTTTTACCAATGGGTTGAGTACTGCAACTCGCCCGCAGGCACAACGACTCCGGCTGATGCGCGCGCTGCGGATGGCGAACGCGAACCATTCAAGGTTCGCTACTGGGGCATTGGCAACGAGTCGTGGGGTTGCGGCGGTAACTTCACGCCGGAAGAGTACGCCGGCGAGTATCGTCGCTTCACGGCGTGGGTGCCGAATTTCGGAATGCGTCTCGCTTTTGTTGGTTCAGGTCCGAACGGTGGCGACCTCGATTGGACGCGCCGCTTCTTTACTAAATTGAACGAGCGGCGGGCACTCGGCGCGATGTGGGGCTGGGCTCTGCATCATTATTCGTGGAATGTCAGCGGCGGTCGCACCACGGACTGGCGGCAGGGAAAAGGCGATGCCCTCAATTACCCGGACGATGAATGGTACGAGCTTTTAAGCCAGGCCGATCTGATGGACTCCCTAATCAACAATCATTGGAATGTGATGGGAGAGATCGATCGCACACATCGGGTCAAGCTGGTGGTGGACGAATGGGGTTCGTGGTACAAGCCCGGCACCGAAGTCGACAATACGCATCTCCTGGGACAGCAATCGACGATGCGAGATGCGTTGCTGGCCGGGTTGACGCTCGATACTTTTCATCGTCACGCCGAAAAGGTTGGCGCCGCCAACATCGCCCAGCTCGTAAACTGCCTGCAATCGCTCTTCATCGCACACGAAGACAAATTCGCGCTGACGCCGACTTATCACGTGTTCGACATGTACGCACAGCACCAAAAAGCAAACTCAGTAAGAACTGTGATTTCGTCGCCCGCATCGTCTTATATGCGCAATGCACAGCCGGCCACCATGCGCAGTCTGAATGGATCGGCTTCGCTTCAAGGCAAAGCCATGACCCTGACGGTTACCAACGCAGATTTGAAGAATTCGCGCGAGGCGGAAATCTCTGTGCGCGGCGCCACGATAAAAGCGGTCAGAGGATCGAATCTGGCAGCCAGCGACATTCACGCACACAACACCTTTGCCGATCCGCGTCGCGTCGAACCGAAAGAAATTGCCGTGACGCAGATTCGAAATCCTCTGGTTTACAGTTTTCCTCCCGCGTCGGTGACGCGTTTGGATATTGAACTGGTGTGAAGGTGCGCACGCCTCCGGCGTGCTAAACAAATGTGGCACGCGCGTCTTGCGCGTGATTGACGGGCGGGACGCCCGTGCCACCAGGTGCGTACCAATTTTGGCGCAGCTCGAACTCGTGAGCTGCGTATTCTCGAAACCAAGCCTACCAACAAAGGAGAATGACTTATGCGGCGCTTTCTATCTGTCGTAGTCGTCATGGTCTGCTCAGCAGCCATTTGGGGTCAGACCAATAAAGGCGGAATCAGCGGAACAGTAACCGATCCAAATGGCGCGGTTGTGCCCGGGGCGACCGTTACGATCACCAATGTCGGAACCGGTCAGAAAGTGACCGTAACGACTTCCGAGGCTGGCGCCTTTGCGGCTCAGTCTTTGGAACCGGTCACTTATAGCGTCATGGTCGAAGCCAAGGGTTTCAAAAAAGCGCTGCTCGATCACGTTAAGGTTGATACGGCGGTCATCGCTGCCGCAAACGTAGTGCTTGAAACCGGATCCGTATCGGAACAAGTGGTGGTTACCGCTGATGCCCCATTGATTAATACTGAGTCCGGCACCACCTCGCAAACGATCACGAGCCGCCAGCTTCAGGATGTGCCGCTTAATAATCGCAGCGTGCTCGACCTGGCGCTGACTGTTCCTAATGTAACCGGCGATGCGGGCAGCGAAGATCCGGGTGTCGGCGCTGATCAACCCGTTCCCGGGTTTAATCTAAGCATCAATGGCGGCCGGGCCGGGAGCACCGCCATCCTTGCCGATGGCGTGAATAACACCGGTGTCGGCGTGGCCCGCGCGGTCGTCAGCTTCACTCCGGAGACCGTGCAGGAATTTACCGTGCAGACTTCGGTGTTCTCGGCTGAATTCGGGAACACGTCCGGCGGAGTAATCAACGCGACGACCAAGTCGGGAACAAATAATTTCAATGGAGTGGCGCTCTGGTATCACCGCAATCCGAAATACAACGCGACTCCATTCACGATCGGCACCGCTCCGCGTCCCCACAACAACCTGCGCTATAACCAGGTATCAGTAACGATCGGTGGTCCGATCTTTCTGCCGAAGCCGGGCGAGGGCGGCAAGGGTTACTACAACGGCAGGAACAAATCGTTCTTTTTCTTTGCTTACGAGCCCCGCTGGCGGCAGGACTTTGTTACTTCGACAGCCCTGGTGCCTGAGGCTGCCCAACTGGCCGGTAACTTCAATAATCTGGTGAGGACCGCCACTGCAATTGTCCCGCAAAGCGTGGCCACGCAGTTTGGCCTGACTTCTGTTGGCAACGCGAATATCTACCAACAGTTCGTTCTGTTTCAGGGTAAGTTAGTGCCGATCCAACTTGCCACCGGCAATCAGTATTGTCAGTTCAACGATCCGCGAAGGATTCTGGTGAACCAGGTATTTCAGGGGACGACGATTCAGACGCCTCAGTGCACCGCGGCGGTTAACGCGGCTCCGAACCCGAACCTGAACATACTTCCGGCAGAGTTTATGGATCCGATCGGCCGGAAGATCCTCGAGCAAATGCCGCCGGCCGGAGGTTATTTCCTGGACGCCGGTAACATCAGAAACTATTTCCTGCAGCGATCAGTCGTTCAGAACGAAACGCGTTACACCTTACGACTCGATCACAACTTTACTGATAACTCCAAAGTGACGTTTCGCTACACGGTCACGCCGGCTGTCGGTATCAGGAGCGCCGGCAACGACATCAACGGAAACTCCGGCGTTTACAGCAACGCCCGCCAGTTCCTGCTGGCCTTTAACAACATCATCACGCCAACTCTGGTGAATGACCTGCGCCTGAACTATACGCGCGGGAACTTCAGTGAAGACTATTCGCCTGAGTTCGCGATCAAAAGCGGCCGCAGTTACGCCGGGGAAGTCGGCCTGCCCCACCTGACCCAGGGCGGTATTCCCTTGTTCCTGATCGCCCGAGACAATAACTACATCGGCGCAGACATTGGCTCGGCGGCATCGACGAATAACTTCAACGTCGAGCAACGCTACAACATTGGCGATACTCTCTATTGGACCCACAACAATATGACCTGGAAGTTTGGTGTGGATCTCAATGATGCCCGATTGACGGCGACGCCATTCTTCGCCGCGTCCGGCGGACGTTGGGACTTCCGCGTCGTTAACACGAGTAACAATCGCGGGACGGCCACCACCAATGGCGGCAACACGATCGCCAGCACGCTGCTCGGCGTGCCGAACTCTGTCGATGTGCGACCGTTGATCTTTGATTACGATTATCGTTGGAAGGGCGTGGCCGCGTTTGTGCAGAACGATTGGAGATTCAAGCCAAACCTTACCATCAATCTGGGCATGCGTTATTCGTTGCAGTTACCCCGTGCCGAGGCGCACAACATGCAGGGCGCCTTCCGACCGGATCTGGCGCAGCCGTTTGCACTGACCGATGCCCAGCGCCGTACTCTGGCGACAAATCTCGGTGTACCCGCAACTACCGCGATTCCGAGTTATGTGCCGAGCTCGATCAACATTCCGCCGTTTGCCTTTGCGGGTCGCGGTGGCCGCTCAAAATATTTGGTGCCGATTGATTATCTCGGATTCGAGCCGCGCTTCGGCTTTGCCTGGAGTCCGAAGGGGAAACTCTTGGGGTTGGATTTGGAAAAGAGAGGTTTCGTGGTTCGGGGTGGCTATGGCATTTCCCACGGGACGCTCACCGGCAACAACCGATCGCCCAACCCCGACTTCGGAGGCTTTGTTAACGTCGGCACTTTGGTCAATGGCTCAGCTCTTGGCGGCACACTCGATTCTACGCAACCAATTCGCTTGTCAGGGAATCCGCCGTTGCAGGGAACCACAGGCACTCTCGATTCTATTCTTGGCACCGATGCAAATGGATTGGTTTTTCTGAAGAGCCTGGCTGTTCCCGGGTACGCCGCCGGCGGGCCCGGAGCCAGCGGCAAGGTGCCGTATTCGCAGAATTGGAACCTGACTTTTCAATTCGAAGCGTTTAAGAACATCACCGTTGAGGCCGCCTATGTAGGCAACAAGGGAACACATCTTTTCCTTCCCTTCATCAACATCAATCCACGCGACGTGGGACTCATAACCCAGTTGGAGTCGCAGGGTATCGACGTGACCGGTAATATTGCCGACCCGCTGGGTCGCACAAACCTGCAAGGCGCCGGAATATCCATAACTCGCGCCAGCGTTTTCAGCCCTTACCTGGGCTTCGACCCTCTCAACCGATACTACGATCCTTCGGGAGACAGCATTCGTCACGCGTTCTATGTAGACGTGCGTCGTCGTTTTAGTAACGGCTTTACCTTTACGGCCAATTACACTTTCGGCAAGAGCATCGATACTGCGTCCGATGCCAGTCCGGACACGAGAACACTCTCGACTGGTCAGGCGCGTCAGCAGGTTTCGCTGGGTGGAGATCTGCGCCAGGATCGGGCCATCTCAACTTTTGACATTCGGAACAATTTTGTCGCGACCGGCCTCTGGGACATTCCCTTTGGTCATGGCAGGCAGTTCTTCGCTAGTGCTCCGAAGGCGGTCGACGCCCTCGTCGGAGGATGGACGATTTCCGGCGTTTTCCGGATGCCGGGCGGACTACCGTTCCTGCCTTTCATTACCGATCCAAACAAACTTGGCGGCGTACTCTTCAATCGCTACGTCAGACCCGACATCGTGCCGGGAGTGCCTCTGCGAAACCCTCTGTGGAAGCGTGATTGTCCGATCGGCAGTTCGGCGCCGCCTTCTGGGTGTGAACCATACATCAACCCGGCGGCTTTCATGCGTCCGGTTAAAGGAACGTTAGGCAACGCTCCGCGGTCGCTCAACATTCGTTCGCCCAGGCAGGAGTTCTTCGATTTTTCGATCTCGAAAGATATCCGGCTTGGCAAAGAAGGAGCTCGCCGACTGAATTTCAGAGTGGATTTCATCAATGCGTTCAATCATCCCAGCTTCCGCTACTTGAACACCGGCAACACCCCGAATGGCCTCGGTACTTTTCCCACGGAAATTACTAACGAGGCAGTTGGTGGAGTGAATCAACCGATTACGGCGGCGGAATACAACACCTGGGCCACCTTCAACAATCAACCCTTGTCCACGACGACCGCAGGCGCCGCGATGCTGGCTCAGGTACGCGCGAATGTGAATGCGACTCGCTCACCTGGAACTGGCGGGGCACAGGCCGGCGGCTTGCCGGTGGATTTCTTTCACGTAGCGCTGCCACAAGGCTTTGCAACGAGAGACCCAAATTCGTTCGACATCACGAACCTGACGGGATTCAAGCTGTATCGAATCCGGCAAACGTATGATACGAACTTTGGAACGCTGACAGCAGCGTCGCCGGGCAACTCGCTGATTCCGCGTTACATTCAATTCGGCGTGCGGCTTTTCTTCTAAACACCGGAAACGTGGGGTTGAATAATGGAGGATTATCACGATCGTTCTAACCGTGGAGGGCGCAGAGGATCTGGCAGCGCATCGCAGAAGAGATTTCTTTCTCTTCGAAGTCTGCAGGCTACTCTGTCTCCTCTGCGGTTAGCGTCCCTGGTGAGACTGCTGTTTATCTTTGGTTTCATTATCGGCTCATGCACCCTCCCACTTGCCGCGCCGATCGACGATTTGCAGCGGTCTTTTCTCAATCCGCCGGACGACGCGCGCATTATGATGCGCTGGTGGTGGTTCGGACCGGCCGTGACAAAGTCTGAACTCGAGCGCGAGATGCAGCTGATGAAAGCAGGCGGCATCGGCGGCTTTGAAGTCCAGCCCGTTTATCCGCTGGTGCTGGACGATCCGGAGAAGGCAATCAAGACCCTGCCGTTTCTTTCTGACGGCTTTATCGATGCGCTGCGATTCACTTCTGAGAAAGCGCGCGAACTTGGATTGCGTTTTGATCTGACTCTCGGAAGTGGCTGGCCTTTTGGCGGCCCGATGGTGACGGTTGATAACGCAGCCGGAAAGCTCCGTTATGAGCACGTCAAGATTGATCCGTCCGTGAAATCTGTGAAGCAGCCGGCCATCGGCGCGGGCGAAAAGTTACTTGCCGTTTTTCTGGCCCGCGTCCAAGGCAGCGGCTTCGATCCTCGCAGCATACTTGAACTGACAAACATCAAAGACGGCCTGGTCAACCTGCCCGATCACCCGGCCGGTCAATACGAAGCTCTCTTCTTCATTTCCAGTCGCAGCGGCATGCAGGTCAAAAGGCCTGCGGTTGGCGGCGAAGGGTTCGTGCTCGATCACTTGAATCGCGCGGCGACGGACATGTATCTCAAAAACGTCGGCGACCGGCTCATGCAGGCGTTCCCGACGAATCCACCTCACGCGATTTTTTGCGACAGCCTGGAAGTTTACGGCGCGGACTGGTCCAGCGATTTTCTCGAAGAATTCCAGCGGCGTCGTGGTTACGATCTCAAACCGCGCCTGCCCGCGATGGTCAACGACTTTGGCCCGGAGACGAAAGCCCTGCGTCGAGACTGGGGCTTGACGCTGACAGAATTACTGAACGAGCGGTTCCTCGCGCCGATGCAGCAATGGTCCAAACAGCATCGCACGCTGTTTCGCGTACAGGACTACGGAGTGCCGGGCGCAGCGCTCTCGAGTAACGCTTACGCCGATTTGCCTGAAGGTGAGGGCGCGCAGTGGAAGACCTTGAGCGCGACGCGCTGGGCTTCTTCGGCGAGTCACATCTACGGCCGGGGCGTGACTTCGTCCGAAACCTGGACCTGGTTGCACTCGCCTTCGTTTCGGGCCACGCCGCTCGACATGAAGGCTGAAGCCGATCGCCATTTTCTCATGGGGATCAATCAATTGATCGGTCACGGCTGGCCGTACACGGCGCCGGGTGTTGACTATCCGGGCTGGCGATTTTATGCGGCCGCGGTTTTCGACGAGAAGAATCCGTGGTGGATTGTGATGCCGGACGTGGCGCGTTACCTGCAACGGGTGAGCTTCATGATGCGACAGGGTCAGACGGTAAATGACGTCGCCATCTATCTGCCGAACGATGATGCTTACGCGAGCATTACCCCGGGCCGTGATGTGAACTTGCGCGAATTGCTGGTCCAACGCGTTGGGCGTGATCTGGTTCCGCAGTTGCTTGAGGCAGGGCACAACTTTGATTTTTTTGATGACGATGCTTTCAAGCAGACCGGGCGCCTTGAGGAGGGAGGCTTGTGGCTGGGAGCTAATCGCTATCAAATCGTAATTCTTCCCAACGTCGAAACCATGCGGCCTGAGACTTACCGCCGTCTCGAGGAATTCGTTCGCGGTGGCGGTACGTTGATCGCAACCGGGCAGACACCTTCAAAGGCTCCGGGTTTGAAGGCGTCTGAAAGCGATCACGCTTTGATCAAAGAAACTTCACAGCGATTGTTCGCAGCAGCGAATGCGCCGGCTCGCCTGGTCGAGGACGTTGCGACGTCATTTCCGGACACGATTAGAAAAATGTCGACGCCGGACGTGACCTTCCCAGCCGGTGCGCGCGACATTGGCTTCGTCCATCGAAAAACCAGTGACGCGGAGATTTACTTCCTGGCGAATACGTCAAACGCAAAGCAAACCGTGCGCGCCACTTTCCGGATTGAAGGAATGAAAGCCGAATGGTGGGACCCTTTCAACGGAGCGATCACGGCGGCGAGCATTGAGAAAAGCGGAAAAAGTTCCGTCGTGACGATCGAGCTGGAACCGTACGCGTCGCGTCTGTTGGTCTTCTCAAAGCGATCTCTACCGGCAGGGCCGATGAGTGAAGCGACCGCATCGCCGCTGACATCCGATTTGAGCAGTGACTGGCAAGTCTCGTTTGGTACTGATTCTCCCCCGGCTCGATACAGTGTCCTGCATTCATGGACCGACGAAGATAGCACTCGATATTTTTCCGGTACGGCGACTTATACGAAGTCAGTCAATGTGTCGAGCGACATGCTGGATCCGAAACGAGAGCTGCATCTGGATTTTGGTGAAGGAGAACCAATCGCTGAACAGCCGTTGAGATCCGGAATGCAAGCCTGGTTCAATCCGCCCGTGCGCGAAGCCGCGGTTGTCTACATCAACGATCAGCGCGTGGGAAGTCTTTGGTGTCCTCCCTTTCGTCTGGACGTGACAGGATTTTTGCGCCCCGGCGAAAACCAATTTCGCGTCGTCACCGCCAACACCGCGATGAACTATATGGCCGGCCATAGCTTGCCGGATTATCGTCTTTTGAATCTGCGCTATGGCGAACGATTTCAGGCACAGGACATGGACAAAGTCCAACCACAACCTTCAGGATTACTCGGCCCGATTCACCTAATATCGCGTTGACAGAGCTGTGATCCGGATCACATTTTTCTATCCAAAAACCTAGCCAAAATCCAAATTCATGGAAGACTAAACGGCCTTCGACGGGGACACCTAAGCAAAACCTGCGGGTTTTGGAAAAATTGACTAAAGGAATAGGTTTTGCTGATTCGGAACGGATAATTGGTCATACCGGTCGCGGCCGCTGCGAATAATTGGTTAGAGAAGAAGCTGGTGCTGATTCGAGGCATAAAGAAATATCCACCCTTTGGCCGCTGCTAAACGGCGTTTGGTTTATTATGAAGGTTGCTTTTTCAAGCCCAAACCTACACGCGCTGACAAATCCATTTTTCATAGATCGTATTCAGGCATTATCCAATTGGTCTCACCAAACGCTTCAAAACAGCGTAGCGGGAGTTCTTCAGTTTTCAGTTATTTTGATTCACCGAAATGATTTGGTTGCATTGTGTTAATTTGCGCGGGGCGAGCGAGAACTGTCTGGCGCTTAGTTAGAAGCCGCAAACCGCCGGCAACCCAAAAGAGGAGAAGGAAAGATGAAATCCAAAGTCACCCTAATTAAGAATCTCTTGCTGCCAATCGCGGCGGCATTTTTTGTGTTTACGTTTCTGCTTGCTTCCGCCGGCGCGCAGGAACTGCGAGGCAAGATCAGCGGACGAGTCGTTGATCCAAATGGAGCGGCAGTCCCCGGCGCCAGTGTGAAGGTAATCGACGTGACGAGAAACAACACCGTCAGTCTAACTACCAACGACAATGGTCTTTTTACGGCGCCCTATCTTCTGCCAGGAACTTATCAGGTGCTGGTCGAGATTGCCGGATTCAAGAAATCAATTCAGGACAAGGTTGTAGTAGCGATCAACGAAACCCGCGACCTTGAAATCAAGTTGGACCTGGGAACCCCACAAGAGACGGTCACCGTCACAAGTGATCCGGCACAACTCAACGTGGCAGACCCCAATCTTGGTTTGACCATCGATCGAAAACGTGTCGATGAGCTGCCGTCAGTTCACGGCGATCCTTATCACTTGATCAATCTGACCCCCGGTGTCGCTTACACCGGCAGCACGCGACTGGATCGCCCATTCGAACCAACGCATATTGCCAACTTTGCGATGAGCGGCGCGCGCGGCATTCGCAGCGACCTTTTGATCGATGGCGCGCCCAGCACGGCGACCGCAAATGCCAACGAAGTGATCGCGTCTTACGTTCCCACCACCGATGCGACTCAGGAATTCAAAGTACAAACCGCAACCTATGATGCTCAGTTCGGCAACACCGAAGGCGGCGTGACCAGTATTGTTACCAAGGGCGGCACCAATGCCTATCACGGCAGCGCCTACTACTGGATCGAGCCGGGCGGCATGGCGGCCAACGACTTTTTTGGGAATGCCAATCGCCAGGGACGGCCATTCACTTATTCAAACCGTCCCGGGTTCACCGTCGGCGGTCCATTGAGTATCCCCAAGGTCTATAACGGGAAGGACAAGACGTTCTTCTTTTTCGCGTTTGAACAAATCGCCGACTCGCGTCCGCGCTTTGACGCCAACCTCATCTGGTCGCCAACCGATGCTTTGAAGAATGGTGATTTCTCTGCCTACAACAACCAGGTCAAGATTTACGATCCGTTGACGGGCACCTTCAATGCGGCCACTGGCGTGACGACCAATCGCACGCAGTTCACCAACAACATCATTCCTGCTAACCGGATCAATCCGGTAGCCCGGGCGGTTTTGGCATATATGGGTTCACCAAAGCAGCCGGCGCCGAGTCCATTCCTGCTCACCAACAATATTAGAGACTCGCAGCTCGCCGAGTTGCTTAACCCGCCATACCGCAACTACACAACTCGGATAGACCAGAATATTGGCGACAAGGACAGAGTGTTCGGGCGTTATAGCTGGTACAACCGGAAGAGTACTTACAACAATTACACCGACAGCATCTATGTCGGCGACAGGTTCCTCTTCATCTCCAAGCAAGCTGTGCTGGATGAGGTTCACACGTTCAATGCCAACACTGTGGTTAATCTCAGGTACGGCTTCAATCGCTTCATCCGTGGTTCGGACGCCCCCGAAGGTCAGTACGGACTTGACCTGACGACCCTCGGTTTTCCTGCCGCGTATAACAATGCGATTGGCGAAGGCGTGCGACGCTTTCCGCGCTTCGATTTCAACTGCACGGGATGCACCGGCACGCCGGTCGCGAACGGCCACACGAATGAGTTTCGTCCTGTCAGCAGTCACTTTGTGACCGCGGTCCTGAACCGGACGCAGGGCATTCACACGCTCCGCTTCGGAGGCGAGATGCGAATCTATCGTGAGGACGATAGCTTTAAGAGCAATCAACAGTCAGGCCAGTTCATTTTCGATAACGCCTTCACCCGGATCGGCAGTGCGAGCACCAATGACGTTGAAGGCATCGGCGCATTTGCGGCATTCCTGCTTGGTTATTCAAGCACGATGACGATCGTGCGCGCGTCCGATTATTCGGAATACTCCAAGACGTGGGGATTCTTTGGTCAGGACGATATTCGGATTAACAAAAAACTGACACTGAACGTCGGCTTGCGTTGGGAATTTGAGCAGTCCCTGACTGAGCGACAGGATAAGAGTGTGTCCGGTTTCGACCTTAACTATGTGCAGCCGTTCAACGGCCAGGCGCAAACCAATTTCGCCCTGATCCCCGCTACTGATGTCCTGAGAACCACGTATGGCCTGAGCACCATCAGCAGTAAGGGCGGGCTGTTGTTTGCGGGCAAGGACACAGGCCGCGGGCTTTACAACACGCCGAAGGGCGGCCTTCTTCCCCGAGTCGGATTTGCTTATCAGTGGAATGACAAGACTGTATTCCGCGGTGGGTTTGGCTTGTACCAGGGCTTCCTGGGCGAGCGGCGTGGAGACGTCATTCAGCCCGGCTATACCCAAACTACGACCCAGGCCTTCACCACTGGTCCCAACGGAGCCCCACTTCCGAACTTGATTTCGAATCCGTTCCCAAGTGGAATCACCGAGCCGAGCGGTAATGCTCTGGGAAGACAGACGGCATTGGGCCAGGGCGTCACCTTCTTCAACCAGAATCCGCGGGTAGCGAAGCAACTGCGCTTCTCAATCGGGCTTCAGCGCGAACTATGGGGAGGCTGGGTGTTAGACGCGTCCTTCGTCGGAGATCACGGTTACGACATCGAGATCGCCCGCAACCTTAATGCGCAACCGCTCAATACGCTAAATAGGGACAACTCGCGAACTGTGGCTCAGAATACAAACAATACGAACCTGGGAGCCACCGTCCGGAATCCGTTTTGCACCACCATCACTAACAATGTCTGCACCGGCCCTTTGTTTACCGGCACGGGCACCACAATATCGCGCCGGACTCTGTTGAGTCCTTACCCGAACTTCGGCGCCATCACCACCTCAAACAACGACGGTACGAGTTGGTACAATTCCGCGCAGTTCAGTCTCAACAAACGATTCTCGAAGGGTTATGGCTTGCAGTTCGCCTACACTCGATCAAAGTGGCTCGAAGCTGTTGAGTATCTGAATGCAGCCGACACCACTCCGAATCGAGCGATCGCCGCGCAGGACGTCCCGAACCGGTTCTCGATGAGCGGCTTCTATGAGTTGCCGTTTGGAAAGGGCCAAACCTTCTTCTCGGATGCGAACAAGTGGGTGGACATGATTGTTGGCGGCTGGCAGATTGAAGGGACCTATACCTACCAATCAGGCTTCCCGATCCGGTTCGCGAACGATGCTTTCTATCTGGGTGGGCAGATTGCCATTCCCAAGGACCAGCAGACCGTTGCCCGCTGGTTCAACACGCAAGCGTTTGTTTCAGTTGTGGGCGGTAACCCAACCTGCGGTTCCAACCCGGCTGGCAGTGCAAACTGTGCCACTCCGGTAGACCACCTGCGCACCTTGCCGTTCTTCTTCGCCGATGTTCGTTCGGACCCAATCAATAATGCCGACCTGGGACTGCGCAAAGACATCCACATTCGTGAAGCGATGAAGGTTCAATTGCGTATGGAGTTCATCAACGCTTTCAACCATCCGCTGCTTAACACTGGAACCGCCGGCGTCGTAGTGAACCCGGGATCGGCGACCTTTGGTCAGGTCGTTGCTTCCAACCAACAGAACTACGCGCGCCGCGCGCAGTTAATGGTGAAGTTCATCTTCTAGACCGGAAGTCAGACTTACTTTTTCCAAAACCGGGGAATTGCGAATTGCAAGCTCCCCGGTTTTGCTTTTGATGGCATATATTGTTCGCCGGCTTTTATGATCACCTGGGAGAATTCAACAATGCATCGACTGAGTAAATTGTTCGTCCTGATCTCAACAGTGGCTCTGCTGGCGTTTGCTCCTGCTTATGCTAATGCCCAATCACCTTACTTCAGCAAATGGCCGGCCGGAAGCTCGCCGGCAGAAGTCGGCAAACGCGTGGCGGAAAAGTTTTTAGCTCGCAAGCTCGAGGTGGAAGAGGGCAAGCGAAAGTTTGTGATCTATCCGGAAGTCTGTGCCTGGTACGGCTCTTTGACTGTGGCGCAGTTAACGAAGGACGCCGATCTAAAGGCCAGGTTGGTTGCCAAGTTTGAACCGCTGATGACGCCTGAGGGTTCGAAAATGATCTCGCAGGATGCGCATGTGGACTATCGTGTTTTTGGTACTGTGCCGCTGGAGCTCTATATGCAGACCAAAGAGCAAAGATATCTCGATCTGGGGAAAGGCCTGGCCGACAAACAGTGGGACAAAACGACGCCGGATGGGATCACGGCCGAGGCGCGCTACTGGATCGATGACATGTTCATGATCACGGCGGTGCAGGTGCAGGCTTATCGGGCGACGAAGGATCGTAAATACATCGATCGCGCGGCGCTGACGATGGCCGCGTACCTGGACAAACTGCAACAGCCCAACGGGCTCTTTTTTCACGCCGCCGATTCAGCGTTCTACTGGGGACGCGGCAATGGCTGGGTGGCCGCGGGGATGGCTGAGCTGCTGCGTTCTCTCCCGAAGAATCATCCGCGGCGGGCCCGGATTCTCAAAGGTTATCGGACCATGATGGCTTCCTTGCTCAAATACCAGAACCCGGATGGGTTGTGGCGTCAGCTAGTCGATCATCCTGAAGTCTGGGCCGAAACTTCGAGCACCGGCATGTTCACCTTTGCGATGGTCACGGGCGTCAAAAATGGCTGGTTGCCGGCCAAGACTTATGGGCCGGCCGCTCGTAATGCCTGGCTGGGATTAGTCAAACACATCAACGCTGACTCGAACATAACTGATGTCTGCATCGGAACAAACAAAGCGAATGCGGAAGTCGGCGCGGATCGCGAAGCTCAAATGAAGTTTTACCTCGATCGGCCGCGCCGCACGGGTGACCTGCACGGTCAATCACCTCTGCTTTGGACAGCGACAGCGCTGATGCGATGATTTTTTGGAGTGCGCCGGCAGAGCGAAGCGGCGACGGCAGACTTGAGCGCAAGCGTCCTCGCTTGCATTCGGCGGGTTCCGAATTTTACAAGCAAGCGAGGACGCTTGCGCTCCAGTCCGGACTGGCGCATTCCAGAATGACGCTTCTGCAATGACCTTTTCTCGAAGAGACTTCCTGGGTACGGCAATCGGGATGGTGGGTTTGGCGAGTCACTGGAAGAGTGACGCGTCCGGCTTTGGGTTAGCCGATCCCAAACTGTTCATTGACCGCAAGGCCCTGGTTGATCGACACAGCCCGACACTTCAACAGTTCTCTCGACTTTCGCCGTTATCCCTGGGTAACGGCGAATTCGCTTTCACTGCTGATGTCACCGGACTGCAGACGTTTCCGCGGGAATACCAACAATCAATGCCGCTCTGCACCATGTCGCAGTGGGGCTGGCATACGAAGCCTCTGCGGGCGGGAGTAAATCCAAAACAGTTTCGCTTAACTCAATATGACACTCATGGTCGCCCGGTGGGCTATGCGACCGGCAGTGAAGGACAGCGCGAACTTTACGATTGGCTTCGCGAGAATCCTCATCGTTTGCATCTCGGTCAGATTGGGCTACGCCTGCTGCGCGGCGACGACGCAGCCGCATGGTCTGACATTTCAGAAATCAGGCAGCGGCTTGACCTGTGGACCGGCACTCTGCATAGCCGTTTCAAGGTTGCCGGGACAGAGGTATATGTCCGCACAGCAGTGCATCCGGACTTTGATCTGCTGGCCGTAGCGATCGAATCAAGGATGATTCGCGATCGGCGTTTGGCGGTGCGTTTAGCTTTTCCGTACGGTTCGCCTGAAATGCATGCGGCTGATTGGAACCAGCCGGCCCAACACCAAACCAGCCTGGCTCTTCAAACGACACACGCGGTCAGGCTGCATCGCGTGCTGGACAAAGACGAATATGACGCAGCGCTCGAATGGACGGGCGATGCCGGTTTTGAAGTCAATGACGAACACACCTTTCTCCTGACGCCGGATCGCTCGAGAGAGAAAATTGAATTCATTGTCGCTTTCTCTCCCGGTCCATTCAAAACGGCGCTTCCCACAGCGGCAGCGACTTTCGCGCGCGCGGCCGATCACTGGGAGAAGTTCTGGAATGCCGGTGGCGCGGTCGATTTTTCCGGCAGCAAAGATCCTCGGGCTGAGGAACTCGAGCGTCGAGTAGTTCTGTCACAATACTTAACCGCTATTCAGTGTTCCGGTTCGAAGCCGCCACAGGAAACCGGCCTCACCGTCAATAGTTGGTATGGGAAGTTTCATTTGGAAATGCACTGGTGGCACGCGGCGCACTTCGCACTCTGGAACCGTCTGCCGCTGCTCGAGAAAAGTCTGCGATGGTATGAAGAGATACTTCCGAGCGCGCGGCAAAGGGCGCAATCACAAGGTTATCGTGGCGCGCGCTGGCCAAAGATGATCGGGCCTGAAGGGCGAGACAGCCCTTCGCCAATTGGGCCTTTGCTGATTTGGCAGCAACCGCATCCGATCTTTTACGCTGAGCTCTGTTATCGATCGCATCCCAATCGCCGGACGCTCGAACGCTATCGCGAGATCGTTTTCGAGTCGGCGGAGTTCATGGCGTCATTCGCTTACTTTCAGAACGAGCAACAGAGATACGTGCTGGGTCCGCCCGTCATTCCCGCGCAGGAGAATCATCCGCCGCGCGAGACCTGGAATCCGACCTTCGAGTTGGCTTACTGGAATTATGGTTTGAGCGCCGCACAGCGTTGGCGAGAACGTCTGGGACTTGGAAGAAAGCCGGAATGGGATCGAGTGATTTCGGCCCTGGCTCCGTTGCCGGTACGCGAGGGTGTTTATCTGGCTCATGAGAATTGCCCGCAAACGTTCACCGAAAGAAATTCGGATCATCCCTCGATGTTAGGCGCTCTGGGCGTGCTGCCGGGTGACATGGTCGATCGCGAAACGATGCGCCGCACACTTTCGAAGGCCATCAAGGATTGGCAATGGGACAAGACGTGGGGTTGGGATTATCCAATGACGGCGATGACTGCCACGCGTCTTGGTGAAACGAAGACCGCTGTTGATGCGCTCTTGATGAAGACAGAAAAGAACCGGTATCTGGCCAACGGACACAACTGGCAGCGTGAGAACCTGCCGTGTTATTTGCCGGGGAATGGCGGGCTGCTTTATGCAATTGCGATGATGGCCGGAGGCTGGCGCGGCGCGCCGCAAAGAACCGCGCCCGGTTTTCCCGACGATGGATCATGGCAGGTCCGAGCTGAAGGTTTTAATGCGCAAGTTCTGAGGACGCTGTAAAGCGAAGAGTCATGTCCCCAAAATTTCACAGCGTGTTTGGGGCAAAGTTAGAAACGTGAATCTCTGTCGGGACCTGGCTCTGCCACTCCGATGCGCGGCAAGTCTACGACTTGCCGGTGAGGCTCTTTCTTTTCCTGGTCTCCGACCTGGAGGTCAAAGACCCCGACAGTTTTTGATTTTTTCGGCAAGTCGAAGACTTGCCGCGCATCGGAGGTGGCAGAGCCAGGACTCGAATCGCTCGGATAATCCTGGGAGGGCCAAACGCACCGAATGCTCATCGACGAAAAGGATCGCTTGAAAGTCAGGAAGCTCACTTTGCGCGAGCGCTGTCAGCTTTCACCGCAGCGATTCTTCACGCGTCAAATCCAGGCCGGAATAGTGAGTGTATGCCTGATGATGGCTCTGCTTCCGTCAACCGTAGCAAACCACACCGTCGCTCCAAAAGAGATCCCCGCGTTCCCCGGCGCCGAAGGGTTCGGAGCTTCAACGCCGGGCGGCCGCGGCGGCAGAGTGATCGCGGTAACCAATCTGAATGATGACGGAGCAGGCAGTCTGCGCGCAGCCTGTGAAGCCGAAGACCCTCGGATTGTCGTCTTTCGCGTTTCCGGAACCATTACCCTGACGAAAAAACTGATCGTCAAAAACCCTTTCATCACGATCGCCGGACAGACTGCACCGGGTGACGGGATTTGTCTGCGCAACTTTACTTTTGTGATCGCGACTCATGATGTCGTTGTCCGATACCTGCGCAGCCGCCTCGGAGACTTAACGGCTCAGGAGGACGACAGCATCACTCTGGCCGCGGGCGCGCACAATGTGATCGTCGATCACTGTTCCGCAACCTGGTCGATCGACGAGGCGCTTTCCCTGGCGGGTGATGTTTCGAACGTCACGGTGCAATGGTGTCTGATCGCCGAAGGCCTGAATCAAAGCAAGCACGCGAAGGGACCGCACGGCTATGGATCGCTCTCGCGCGCGAATGGTCCGGTCACCTGGCATCATAATCTTTGGGCGCATAACAACTCGCGCAATCCGCGTCTGGGAGACAATTACGGGCGGCCACCTTACCCGACGTTCGATGTGCGCAACAACGTGATTTATGACTATGGCGAAATCGCTTCCGGTCTGACGCAGGGGATTTTGAAAGTTAACTACGTCGGCAACTACGTTCGGCCGGGGCCGAGTAGCAACAAGGCCGCCACGCCAATTCATGTGGGTGGGCCGTCCGAACTGAACTTCTATATAAAGGACAATGTCTTTGAAGGGAACGAAACGTTGACGCGCGACAACACGCAGTTTTTTGATCCGGTAATGATCAATGGCAAGCGCCAGATAGAGATCGCGACTGACGCCTTTGCCGCACCAGTAGTGAAGACCAGCAGTGCGAGCGAAGCTTACGAAGCAGTGCTCCGCGGGGTGGGAGCGTCATTACCTCGGCGTGATTCTGTCGATGGTCGAATCATAAATGAAGTGCGGCAACGGAGCGGTTCAATCATCGATTCGCAGACCCAGGTCGGAGGCTGGCCTGAGCTAAAGTCCAACACTCCGCCGCCGGATGCTGACGGTGACGGCATGCCGGACAATTGGGAGAAGCGGCATGGATTGAACCCGCGCGACCCTGCGGATGGCGCCGCAGACAAAGATGGGGATGGTTATACGAATGTTGAAGAGTACTTGAATGGTACTAATCCGAATGTGAAGTAGCGCAGACTGTCCAGTCTGCGCATCACCTCAGATCGGCGCAGGTTAGACCACCTGCGCTACATTCGCGACTTTGACGCTGGCTCTGCCGCGCATCGGAGTGGCAGAGCCAGTGGCTTAGACCGTAGTTTGAGATTTCGCATCACAGAATTCCACAACAAGGATCGATAGAATGTTCAGACAATCCACCACCTGTTTAAGGCTTTGCCTGGTTTTGATTTCGTTGACGAGTGCCGCCTACAGCCAGACTGATCGTTCGGCGACCTTGATTCTGCGCTCGCCCGTGCTGGCAGGCACGGGACCTGCCGAACGCACGCTCAAGATCGATAACTTATTCTTTGAGAGTGCTAAGGGTCGCGTCGCTTTGCCATCACACTTCACCGGGGACGTTTCAGGCAACCCCTGGTCGTCACAGTGGAAAATGGACGATGGTCGCGTTATTGAAATCAAGGTGACGCCGCGGGGCCGCAATTTCATGGTCGAGCTGTCAGCTAAACCCGATGCGGATATCGTCAGGTGGGGTTTGTCGATTGACGCGCGCGCCGACGAATACTACACCGGACTTATGGAACGAGTGGTCGACGGACCACAGGCGGCGTCATGGGCGCAGGGAATTACCGCGGCGATGAATCTGCGTGGCCAGAAAGTCGACATGCTGGTTAAGCCTACGACCTCGATTTATGCGCCGTTCTATCTTTCATCTCGCGGCTACGCGGTCTTCGTGCACGGCACCTGGCCGGGCCGCTTTGATTTCGCCGCTGCTGATCCAAAAGCGGTCGAGATCGATTTCGAAGGTCCATCACTAAACATGCAGATTTACACCGCGGCTGATCCGGCCACTCTGGTTCGTCAGCACGCTTTGGATGCGGGCCCGCCTTTTATGCCGCCGAAATGGATGTTCACGCCGTGGCGCTGGCGCGACGAACATACTCAGCGAGCAAAGTATTACGACGGCACGCCGGTAACCGGGCCATTTAATTCCGAGATCATGGAAGACGTTCTGATGATGAAGGCTTTTGGAATTCCCAACGGCGTCTATTGGATCGATCGTCCGTGGGGACCGGGATCACCATGGGGTTATGACGATTTCGACATTGATGAAAAGCGTCTGCCGCACTTTGCCGAAATGGTGAAATGGCTCAACGGTCAGGACACGCAGATGCTGCTCTGGATTGCGCCGTTCGTTCAGGGTCAGATGGAAAAAGAAGCGCTCGCCAAAGGTTATGGAGTGGCCGGACAGAAGCGGCCCGCAAACGGGAACAACTATCCGACGATTGATTTAACGAATCCGGCGGCGAAAACATTTTGGCAGAACGGCGTCGCGAAGCTCTTGAAGCTGGGGGTGGCAGCCTTCAAGCTGGATCGTGGCGAGGAAGATATGCCTGACGACGGTCCTTTCAAGGTTTTTGACGGCCGGACGATTCGCGAAAATCGCAACGCCTACGTCGCGATGTATGTGAAAGCAACGTACGAGATTGCTTCAAAGCTTCGCGGAAAAGACTTCGTGCTGATGCCGCGTGGCGCCTACACGGGCAGTTCTCAGTACGGAGTTTTTTGGGGCGGCGACGTGGGCGGCACGCAGGAGGGTTTGCGGGCTTCGATTATCGCTGTGCAACGTTCGGCGGTGATGGGTTATCCGAATTGGGGCTCGGACACGTGCGGTTACAACCAGCAACTGATGGAGCAGGAAGTGTGCGGGCGTTGGCTCGGCTTTAGCGCGTTCACTCCGATCATGGAAGTGGGCCCGACGCGTAATGTGTCTCTATGGAACCTTCCGCGCGAGCCGGCTTACGACACCGAATTGATTGCGATGTGGCGTCTGTATGCGCGTTTGCATCAGCGGCTGATCGATTACAACTACAAACACGCGCAGGAAGCAAACCGGACCGGCATGCCGATAGTGCGTCCGCTGTTTCTGGTTGATCCAAAATCGCCGGCGGCCTGGACCAACTGGTGGACCTATCTTTATGGCTCAGACATTTTGGTTTCGCCGATTTGGGAGAAGGGAAAACGGACGCAGCAGGTTTACCTGCCAACCGGCAGCAAGTGGCAGGACGCCTGGTCCGGCAAAACACACGACGGCGGCCAAACCATAACGGTCAATGCCGAGTTGCATCAGATACCGCTGTTCGTTCGCGTCGGCGCCAAAGTGAATCTGGGCGACCTGAATCAGGAGTGGAAGGAATCGCATGCGATTGCTGAGAAGAGGCCGGATCTAAAGAAGCTCGATGCTGAACTGAAAGCGTGGTTTGAAAAGCGATGACTAGAAGCTTCATTCTCTGTGCCTCTGTGGTTTTCTGTGTCTCTGTGGTGGAATTGACTGGAAGTGCATTCACCACAGAGTCACGGAGATCTCACAGAGACACAGAGAAAAACCCCATCAACATCACCGTCGCCCTCGATGGCAGCGGCAACTTCAAAACCGTTCAGGAAGCGATCATGTCGGTGCCGGTCGGGAGTCCGGCAAAGCCGGTCGTCATTCATATCAAGCCCGGCATTTACAAAGAGCTAATCTACATCCAGCACGAGAAGCGATTCTTTCGATTGGTGGGTGAAGACGCGCAAAAGACGATTCTGACTTACGACCTCCACGCCAACATGATCGGTTCTGATAAAAAGCCGATCGGAACATTCCGTACGCCTGCGGCGGTGATCGATGCCGACGACGTAAGCTTTGAAAACCTCACTTTCGAAAATTCAGCCGGGCCGGTGGGACAGGCTTTGGCGATACGCGTGGACGGCGATCGCGTCAGCTTCCGTCGCTGTCGTTTTCTGGGCTGGCAAGACACGATCTTCCTGAATCGCGGCCGGCAATATTTTGAAGATTGCTATATCGCCGGCCATGTCGATTTCATCTTCGGCGCGGCCACCGCGTGGTTCGAGCGCTGTCACATTCATTGCCTTAAGAATGGTTATGTCACGGCGGCATCGACTTACGACTACCAACCATTCGGGTTCGTATTCTCGCACTGCAAGATCGATGGTGAGCCGGACGTGAAAACTTATCTGGGCCGGCCGTGGCGAGACTTTTCCAACGTCATCTATCTGAACACAGAGATGTCCGAAGTGGTTCGCCCGGAAGGCTGGCAGAACTGGAATCTTCCGGAACGTGAAAAGACTGCGCGCTATTCGGAATACAACAGCAGCGGCCCGGGGGCGAATGCGAAAGCGCGCGTGCCATGGTCACATCAATTGACCAAAGACCAAGCGAAAGCCATCACGATCAAGAAGGTTCTTGCGGGCGCTGATGGGTGGAATCCGTTGAGGTGAGGAGAATTGGCTTTGCCAGCGGTCAAAGACCGCCAGGTTGAGAGAACTTCTTCCGGCAAGTCGGAGACTTGCCGCGCATCAGCGTGGCAGAGCCAGGAAGAAAGAAGCCCACTTGGGCTGAAGTATTAGCTCTCTAGTCAGAGACGGCCCAGTAGAGCCATGAGCGAAGTGCGGTACGCGCGCCTCCGGTGTGCTGAAGCGGTAACTAAGTTCCGGCAGCACGCCGGAGGCGTACGTACCGCTGCGTTGCTCTATTTTTGTGCTTCCGCAATTGTCTTCTCAGGCGCATCGCTCGCGTTCGCCCACTCAACCGAACAGCCGTGGATTCACGACCGCTACATAAACGGCGATTTCATTCTGGTGCGCGGCGGCGCCGTCGCTGACCAGCTCGTCTCGACGAATGATTTCAAGGTAGTCCGCATTGGACCTGGGTGGTTTGAAGCCGAGTTATCTGGGGCCGAGTGAAACTGTGGTGCGAAAGTCGCGGACCTCGGTTCAACTGGCAAATTTAAGATAATTTTTATCGTGTACGAGGCGGCGAAAAGATCTGTGGTTCATGGGCGCAAAGCCACGGGGATTTAGGGAGCTGCGAAGCAGCGTCCAGAGTCAAGCCCAAGGCGAGGCTTTGCGAGCCTTGGGTCACGTGCGCCTTCGTCAAGGAGCCGCGGAGCGGCGACAGAGATCAATTGTCGAAAGATTGTATCGCCGCTTCGCGGCTGGTTGAGCGTGGGGGAGATTTCCCAAGGCTCGCAAAGCCTCGCCTTGGGCTTAGCTCTGTCGCCGCTTCGCGGCTGGCTGATTGTGGGGGGCAGATTTCCCAAGGCTCGCAAAGCCTCGCCTTGGGCTTAGCTCTGTCGCCGCTTCGCGGCTGGTTGATTGTGGGGG
>Ga0207653_10000312_pt1 | contig 27214 bp, 31 predicted proteins | sample KBSK5251metaG_FD_184341 | JGI IMG/M metagenome (GOLD analysis project Ga0207653, IMG submission 184341) | Corn, switchgrass and miscanthus rhizosphere microbial communities from Kellogg Biological Station, Michigan, USA - KBS K5-25-1 metaG... | ecosystem: Host-associated > Plants > Roots >...
GCCGCAGCGATGGCAGCTGACGGTCACGCACCGCCAGTGGCGCCGGATAGGCGACGACGTGAACAGTCACGGGATCGGTCCGCTCGGACACGGTGAAGCCAAGCCAGTCCCCACCGCGGAGCCGGATCGGTCCGACGGCGTACGCGCCGCGCTGCATCACGGTGAGCGGGAAACGCAACACGAGCCGCTCGTGACCCCGCGGCGCGAAGCCGGCGTTGACCCAACCGCGCGCGAGGCCCGGGGTCGGCTCGGGGGTCTCGATGCCCTCCGGCAGGAACAGGCGAAGGTCGAGCCATGGCAGCGGCAGCGGCTTGCGGTTGATGATCGTCACCGTCGCGACGAGCGGCTCGCCCGCGATCAGACGATCCGGTGTGATCGCGAGCTGCGTTTCGAGACCGACGAGAGCGAGGCGTCCGGTCACCCACACCATGAGCCAGACGACGAGGCCGCCCGCGCCGAGCACGATGAGCGCGGGCGAACGCGAGATGGCAGCGACGGCGACGATCGCGATGACGATCGGCCACTCGAAGCGGCCGGACCGGGTCATCGCGATGCGGCTCCATGCAGGGGGGTTGCAGGGGGTTCTCCCCCTGCGATGGACCGGCTGTCCTCCGCCGGCACCGGAGTGCGCGCGAGCACATCGGCCACGACGGCCGCGCCGGTGCGTCCGCGCATCTGCGCGTCGGCGATGAGGAAGAGGCGGTGCCTCAGCACCGCGGACGCCTGCGCCTTCACATCGTCGGGCAGCACGTAGGCGCGACCGCGGATCGCCGCATGCGCCTGCGCCGCGCGATAGAGCGCGAGAGCGGCACGCGGACTCGCGCCGAGCTCGACGCCTTCCGCGGTCCGCGTCGCTCTGACGACATCCGCGACATAACGGCGCACCGCATCGCTCACGCGGACCGCCCGGACCTCGTCGCGCAGGAACGCCAGAGCGCTCGCGTCGAAGATCGGTCGCAGGTCGTCGGTGGACACCGTCCCCGCTCCGTGGACGCGAAGGATGTCGTCCTCCTCCTCCGCGTTCGGGTAACCGAGCTGGAGCATGAGAAGGAATCGGTCGAGCTGTGCCTCGGGGAGTGGGAACGTTCCCTCGAGCTCGATCGGGTTCTGCGTCGCGATCACGCAGAACGGCTGCGGGAGCGCGTGGGTCGTCTCGTCCACCGTGACCTGCCGCTCCTGCATCGCCTCCAGCAAGCTCGACTGCGCGCGCGGTGTCGCGCGGTTGATCTCGTCAACAAGGACGATGTTCGCCATCAGCGGTCCCGGCCGGTACTCGAAGGTCTGCGTGCGCTGATCGAAGATCGAGACACCGGTGATGTCCGACGGCACGAGGTCGGGCGTGCACTGGATCCTGCGGAACGACAAGTCGAACGACCGCGCGACCGCGCGCGCGAGGGTCGTCTTCCCCACTCCGGGAACGTCGTCGAGAAGCACATGCCCGTCTACGAGGAGCGCCGCCAGAAGCTGTTCGGTCGCCGCGCGCTTTCCCACGACAACGTGTCCGACCTGCTCGACGAGGCGGTTCGCTGCCTCCTTGACCGTCGTCACGCGGGATCAGGCCGCTTCGAGAGAGGCGACGCTGCCCTCCGAGTTCGCGCGCCGGCCGCGGATCGCGCTCGCGCATGCGAGCGCCAGCGCGAGAGCGACGAAGGCCGCGAGCTCGTGGAGGACGAGCGCGATGGGGTCCACGACGCGCAGCGCGAACGGGCTGAAGGCGCGCTCGATGACGAACAGCAGCGCGGTCGCGAGGAGGAGGCGAAGCGCGAGCGTTCCTCCGTGGACAGCTCGCGCGGCGACGGTAAGCACGACGACCGCGAAGAGATAGACGAGCCATCCGGAAGCGTCACCGGACAGGCCCCAGTCGCGTCCACCGGGTACGAAGCCCGAAACGATGCCGTCCGCCACGAGGACCACGGCAAGCACGAGCGTGATGATCCCGAGCATCCAGGCCGTCTTCTGGGGCAGTCCGGGCGACGACTGGCGTGGGCTCGGCTCGTCCTCGTCGTCGGCCGGCACGGGCATGGGCGAAGAGCTTTGGAGGCCGAAAAGGCTGCTCATCTCGGCTTCGCCGATCGAGTGGCCGAGGCGCCAGACGCGCACCGCGGTAACGAGGATCACGAGCTCCACCACGGCCGTGGCCAGGTGCACGATGACCGCTGGAAGCTCTTTGGGACCGAGGATGAATGCCGTGAGCGGCCGCTCGACAACGAAGAATGCCGAGAGTCCGATGCGGGCGATAAGGCTGCGTTCGCTGCCGCGCGCGACGAGATACGCGACGAGCGTATTGAGGATCGCGAAGATGTACGCGATCTCCGCGAGGTTCTGGTATCTCCCGGTGAACCACGCTGGTCCGCCGGGATAGACCCCGTCGAGGATGCCGTCGACCACGAAAAGGACTGAGGCGACGAGCATGAGGAGGACGACGGGTCGCAGCGCGCCTGCCATCAACACTCCCCTTCCACAGACCGATGGAATGGTACCGCTCAGTTCCCCGCTCGGCGGGTCTCCAGCGCCCCGATGCACTCCTCCGGCACGAAGACGCCACCGAGATCCGTGCCGTGCTCGCCGCGACCGTGGAAATCACTGCCTCCGGTCGGCACGAGACCGTAACGTCCGCATAGACGGAGGCAGAGCGCGGTGAACGCGGGTGTGTGTGAGCCGTAGTAACACTCCATCCCGACGAGGCCGTTCTCGACCAGTTGAGGCAACAAACGTTCGAGGTCGACGACCGTGCCGGGATGCGCGAGCGCTGGGACGCCGCCGTGTTTGCGCGCGAGCGACACCGCTTCGAGCGGCGCGAGGCCGACACGCGAGACGTACGCAGGCGATTCCTTGCTGATGAGCGTGTCGAAAGCGCTGTCGTACGTCGGCACGTGGCCGGCTTCGAACAGCGCTTGCGCAAGGTGAGGGCGGCCCAGGGAGAGGGGCCCCTGTTCAGCGAGCGAAGCGAGCGCGGATCCGCCTTGAGCGATCTCGCGCACGCGTTCGAGCGAGACCGCGTACCCGAGCGCGTTGAGCTTCTCCACCATGAGCTCGATCCGTCGTCCGCGGTTCTCGCGTAGCCAGCGCAGCCTCTCCTCGAGCCCTGCGTCTTGAGGATCGACGAAATACGCGAGCACGTGGACGTCTCCCCACTCCGATTCCGTGTTCAGCTCCGTGGCCGGGATCACGCGCACGCCGCGGCGCTCGCCTTCTGCGACGGCTTCGGCCACGCCGCGCAGCGTGTCGTGGTCCGCCAGCGCTTGGATCCTCACGCCACGCTCGGCTGCGCGCGCGATGAGCTCCGCCGGTGAGAAAGCGCCGTCTGACGCGGTCGAATGGGTATGAAGGTCGATCGGGTAGCCCGCGCTCAGGCTTCGTACTCCAGGTCGAGGCGGTCGATGGAGCGAGCGCGACCCGTCGACTCGTCGACGTCGATGACCACGCTGTTGAACTGCACCGGACCGCCCGCGACCTCGAACCGTCGCGGCATGCCGTCGCGGAAGCGCGCGACGATGATGTCCTTGTCCACGCCGAGCACCGAGTCCCGCGGCCCGACCATGCCGGTGTCCGACACGTGAGCGGTGCCCTGCGGGAGCACCCGCGGGTCGGCCGTCGGGACATGGGTGTGTGAGCCGACGACCGCTGAGAACCGGCCATCGAGGTGCCAGCCCATCGCGACCTTCTCGCTGGTCGCCTCGGCGTGCCAGTCGAGAACGCGGACACGCGGGGCGTCGCGGCCCAGCTGGTCGAGAAGGTCATCGATCGCGCGGAACGGATCGTCTGCCGGCGCCATGAACGTACGACCGATGGCATTGACGACGAGCACGTCCTTGATCACGACGAAGCCGCGTCCCGGATTGCCGGGCGCGAGGTTGATGGGCCGGATCGCGAACGGCAGGAGCTCGATGTCGTTGAGGAACTGCCGCTGGTCCCAGACGTGATTGCCGTTGGTGACGACATCCGCGCCGTTCGCGTTGAGCTCACGCGCGATATCCAACGTGAGTCCGGCCCCGCCGGCGGAGTTCTCACCGTTGACGACGGCGAGGTCGATCCCGCGCTCGGCGCGGATCTTCGGGAGAAGCGCCGCGACGGCGTTCCGGCCGGGTCGTCCTACGACGTCACCGACAAAGAGGATTCGCATGTCTTAGCGAGACGCGCAGCGCGCGAGGGGTCCCCGTCCCGAAGGGACGGGGTTTCGCGCGAAGAGAGGGTTTCGGTCTGGCCCGCCGACCGCGAGCGTCAACCGACTCTTACTTGGCGTACTCGACCGCGCGCGTCTCGCGAATAACTGTGACTTTGATTTGTCCGGGGTATTGGAGGCTCTCCTGGATCTTCTGCGCGATGTCCCGCGAGAGGCGCGCAGTGGACAGGTCGTCGATCTGCTCAGGTTTGACGATCACGCGGATCTCACGACCCGCCTGGATCGCGAATGACTTCTCGACGCCCTGGAAGCTGTTCGCGACGCTCTCGAGCTCCTGCAGGCGCTGCAGGTAGTTCGACACGATCTCGCTGCGCGCGCCAGGTCGCGCCGCGCTGATCGCGTCGGCAGCGGAGATCAGCGTGCCGACCATGGTCACCGGCTCGACGTCGCCGTGATGACCGACGACTCCGTCGATCACGTTCTGCGGGAATCCGTACCGTTTCAGGAGCTCGCCACCGATGATCGTGTGCGGCCCTTCGACCTCGTGGTCGATCGCTTTGCCGATGTCGTGCAGCAGCCCCGCGCGCTTCATCGTTTGCGGGTCGTAGCCCGTCTCGGACGCCAGCATGCCGGCGACGTGCGCGACCTCGATCGAGTGACGCAACACGTTCTGTCCATATGACGTACGGAAATGGAGACGACCGAGCAGGCGGACGAGGTCGGGATGCAGGCCCGCTAGGCCAACTTCATAGATCGCTGACTCGGCGGCCTCCTTCATGACCTGATCGATCTCGCTCTTCGCCTTCGCGACCATCTCCTCGATGCGCGCGGGGTGGATACGCCCGTCAACGAGGAGCCGCTCGAGGGCACGCTTTGCGACCTCGCGGCGGATCGGGTCGAAGCCGGAGACGACGACGGCCTCAGGCGTGTCGTCGATGATCAGATCGACGCCGGTGAGCGTCTCGAGGGTGCGGATGTTCCGACCCTCGCGACCGATGATCCGCCCCTTCATGTCGTCACTCGGAAGCGCCACGACCGTCACGGTGTGCTCGGCCGTGTGCTCCGCGGCGTATCGCTGTAGCGCCATCGTGATGATCTCGCGGGCACGGTCGTCGGCGGTCTCGCGCGCCTCCTGCTCGAGGTCGTGGACTTTGCGATTGGTGATGTCGCGCATCTCGTCCTCGACACGCTTCAAGAGCAGGCCGCGCGCTTCGTCCATCGAGAGTCCCGCCACCCGGGCAAGCTCGGTCTGTTGCTCGCTCTGCAGCTGGGCGATCTTCTCCCGCTCGGCCTCGAGCTCCAGCTCCTTCTCCACCAAGCGGCGCTCCCGCTGGTCCACAGCGGCGAGCCTCTGGTCGAGCTGCTCGTCCTTCTTATCCAGCCGGGTCTCGTAGCGCTGCAGCTCGGCGCGGCGCTCCCGGTTCTCGGTCTCCGCGGTCTTGGCCAGCGTGATGGCCTCGTCCTTGGCCTCGAGAAGGATCTCTTTCTGCTTCGCGCGGGCCTCCGCGATGAGGCGGTCCCCGTTCGCGCGCGCGGCTGTCTCGCTGCCGAGCGCGAGCGAACGGCGGACCAGGAGGGCAACGGCGAAGCCGACGAGGCCTCCGACGAGGGCCGCAAGGCCCACGACGAGGGGGTCGGACATCTCAAGTTCCTTTCCGTGTGGCGCGAACGCGAGGATGCTCGCCGTGCTGGGGCGAACGCCCCCTTGATCGCGTAAGCGGCCGACGGAACGGCGTGCCCCGCCGGCCGGGGTTCACAAGTTCTAAGTGTGTCGAGGATAACGCGGGTCACCCCGCGTACGCAATGCGGACGGCGCTAGCCTGCAACGGATGCGGGAATACGTTCCACCGGGCACGCGGCTGCTGCTCGCGAGCGCCTTCGTGTCGACGGTCCCGATGGGTTATCTGCTCGTCGTGCTGCCGCTCTATCTCGTCCGCGCGGGCATCGAGCCGGCCTTCATCGGCCTCCTCTACACGGTGTCCGGACTGGTCACGTCGCTCATCGTCGCGTTCTCCGGCGTCTTCGCTGACCGGTGGGGCCGGCGTCGCTTCATCGTCGCGGGGACGCTGCTGCCCGTGCCGAGCTACCTCGTCTTCGCCGCGACGACCGAGCCCGCGTGGCTCATCGCGGCGAGCATCCTGGGCGGCGTCGGTCTCGCCAACGGCGCGGCGGGCGCGCTGACGATCTCGAGCTTCGACGCACTGCTCGCGGAGAAAGCGAGCGAAGCGCAACGAACGCGCGTCTTCGCAGCGAGTCAGGCGCTCTGGAGCCTCGCACTGGCGGGCGGGTCGATCGCTGCGGCCGTGCCGACGCTGCTCCGAACGAGCTTCGGCGTCGGCGATCTCGAGAGCTACCGGCTCCCCTATTTCGCGATGGCCGCGCTCACGGTCGCCGCCGCAGCGCTGCTCATCCCGCTGCGCGAAGACACGAGTGTGCGCGCCGCGCGGGTCGCATCGGGCTGGCTGCCGCGCAGATCACGACCCGCGATCGCGACCTACGCGCTCGGCATCGGCTTCCTCGGATTCGGTCTCGGTATCGCGGTCCAGCTCCTTCCGCTCTGGTTCGGTCTGCGGTTCGGCGTCACCGAGGCCGACCTCGGTCCCTGGTACGCGGCGACCCAGCTCGTCTCCCTTGGCACCGTGGTGGTCGTCCCATTCCTCGAGCGAAGGCTCGGCGGACCGCGCACGGTGCTCTTCGCGTTGTCGGCCAGCGGCACCTGTCTCGCTCTTATCGTGCTCGCGCCCATCTTTGTCGTCGCCGCGTGGCTGTTCGTGGTGCGCGGTTTCTTCACGAATCTCTCGTGGCCGTTCCATCAGTCGCTGCTCATGGCCGCGACCGTCCCCGAAGAGCGCGCAACGGCCGTCGGCGCGGGCTTCGCGGTGTGGGGCTTCACGAACGCGCTCGGTCCGCTCGCGTCCGGTGCGCTCCTCGGCGCGGGGATCTTCGTGCTCCCGCTCATGATCGGTTCGCTCATGTACTTCTGCGGCGGGATCGTGTTCGGCATCGGCTTCAGTCGTTTGCTCGCGCAGCGCGCGCGCCAGCAGGCGACTGCGCTGGGGAGTATTGGCGGCGATGGCGCTTCCTGACAACGAAACGCGTCTCGACGAGGCCGCGCTCGCGCAGCTACTCGATGCGGGAGCGTGGCGCCGCGAAGGCAACGCCATCACGCGCACGTTCAGCCTCAAGGGATTCAAGAGCGCGATGTCGTTCGCGAATCGCATCGCGGAAGTCGCGAACGAGGTCAACCATCACCCTGACATCCACATTGAGAACTACCGCACCGTCAGGGTCGTGCTGACGACCCACGCGACACACGGGATCTCCGATGCGGACGTCGACCTGGCGCGACGGATCGACAAGCTCGCGTGAGGACCCCATGGGAGGCCGGCGTCTTCGTGTATCGAGACGACCGAGTTCTCCTGATGCATCGGACCGAGGATCGCTACTGGCATGTCGTCGCGGGCGTCGTCGAGCACGGCGAGGCCATCGTCGACGGCGCGCGCCGCGAGCTGCGCGAGGAGTCGGGCCTGATCGGAGCGGACCTGCTCGACCTCGGTCCGCCGGTGACCTATCCGATCACGCCGGAGCTGCGTCAGCACTACGACTATCCCGCGGATCTGCACGAGGTGACCGCTTACAGCTTCGCTGCAGAAGCACCGGCGGGATGGGAACCGACGCTGAACGAGGAGCACGACGAGTATCGATGGACCACCGTCGAGGAGGCCGTTGCGCTCCTGCACTGGCCGGAGGCTCGGGAGGCGGTGCGCCGCCTGGCGGCGCGCCTCAGGGGTTCGGGTTAGCTATTCGTCCGTGACTTCGCGGCGCGTGACTTCGTCGATCGTGTCGTAGTCGAATCCGCGCGCCGCGAGGTACGCGTGGATCTTCCGTTTGCGCTCAGCGTCCGGCATGCCCGCCCAACGGGTCAGCGGACGCGAGAGCGCGCGGCGCGCCTGCTCGACGTCGGCGTCCGGAGCGCGCTCGCCGAGCACGATGTCGACGACGTCGCGGCCCACACCCTTCTGCGCGAGCTCCGTGCGCAGCGCGCGATCGCCACGCGGCTTGAAGCGCTCGCGCTGCTCGACCCACCAACGCGCGAATGCCTCGTCATCCACGTAGCGCTGCGCGCGAAGGCGATCGACGGCGTGATCGATCGTTTCTGCATCGAACTTCTTCGACCGCAGATGCCGGTGGATCTCCGCGACGGTGTGCGGACGCCCGCCGAGGTAACGGACAGCGGCCTCGTAGGCGTCGCCGACCGGTGTGGCGGCCGGCCTAACCCTCTTCGCCATCCGGGCTTGCGGCAACCGCCGCCGCGCCGGACCGTTCGCGCACCTTCGTCTCGATCTCGTTCGCTACGGCTGCGTTCTCGCGCAGGTATTGCTTCGCCGCCTCGCGGCCCTGCCCGATGCGCTGCTTGCCGTAATTGATCCAGGCGCCGGACTTGTCGAGCACACCCGTGGTCACGCCCATGTCGAGCAGCCCGCCCTCGCGCGAGATGCCCTCGGCAGCGAGGATCTCGAGCTCGGCGATGCGGAACGGCGGCGACACCTTGTTCTTCACGACCTTGACGCGAACGCGGCGACCGATGATGTCGGTGCCGTTCTTGATCGGCTCGATCGGCCGGATGTCGAGGCGGATCGACGCGTAGAACTTGAGCGCCTTGCCGCCCGAGGTCGTCTCGGGGTTCCCGAAGACGACGCCGACCTTCTCACGGAGCTGGTTGATGAACATGACCGTCGTCTTCGTCTTCGAGATCGAGCCGGTGAGCTTGCGCAGCGCCTGGCTCATGAGCCGAGCCTGCAGGCCCATGTGCGCGTCCCCCATCTCGCCCTCGATCTCCGCGCGCGGCACCAGAGCCGCGACCGAGTCGATCACGACGAGGTCGACCGCACCGGAGCGCACGAGCGTGTCGGTGATCTCAAGGGCCTGCTCGCCGTTGTCAGGTTGCGAGATGAGCAGCTCGTCGATGTTCACCCCACACGTGCGCGCCCACTGCGAGTCGAGTGCATGCTCGGCGTCGATGAACGCGGCGGTACCGCCGGCGCGCTGCACCGCGGCCACCGCGTGGAGCGTCAGGGTCGTCTTGCCCGAGGCTTCGGGGCCGTAGATCTCGACCACGCGGCCACGCGGGTAGCCGCCGATGCCGAGCGCGAGGTCGAGCGCCAGCGATCCGCTCGGGATGGCATCGACCTTGTCCTCGGGGTTCGCGCCGAGCTTCATGATCGAGCCCTTACCGAACTGCTTCTCGATCTGCAGGATCGCCTGGTCTATCGCCCTCGTCTTCTCTGTCACTGCCATCTATTCCGTCCTCACAACCTTAGCTTCCGAAACGAAAAACGGCGCCGGCTTGCTGCACACCGGCGCCGTCTGGATGCGCGCGAAAGACCGCTACCAGTCTTTTTCCTTGCGTTTGCGGGGCACGAGCTCGATCGTCATCGGCTGGACCGGCGCGGCCACCGTCTTCCTCTTCAGCTCTTGTTCGAGCTGCTTTTTGGATTTCTTCTTCGCGTTCTTGTCTTTGGCCTCGCCTCGACCGGTCGGCATTCTCGTCCCTCCCGTCCGGGTGGAAGCATTCCGGACTCGAACGAGCATAGCGCGTGTCGCTCGTATGCTCTCGCGCGTGCCAGCCCGGAAGCGCTCGTCACCGCAGGTCACCACCCGTTCGGCGCGGGTCACGACACGCACCGGCGACAGCGGCGAAACGTCGCTGTTCGGCAAGGGCCGCGTCCGCAAGACGGATCCACGCATCGTCGCACTCGGCGACCTCGACGAAGCGCAGAGCGCGATCGGCGTCGCGCGCGCGATGGCACCGAAGTCGACGATGGGCCGGCAGCTGCTCGAGCTGCAGCACGGCCTGTACGTCGCGATGTCCGAGGTCGCCACGCCGCAGGAGGATCTCGCGCGCCTCCAGACGCGACTCGACGGCGCCGCCCTCGCGAAAGTGGACAGCGCTCTGGAATGGCTGAAGGCGCGCACGCCGATCGAGGGCCGCTTCGTCATTCCCGGCGATCGGCCCATCCCGGCGGCACTCGACTACGCGCGCACGGTCGCGCGGCGCGCCGAGCGAAGCGTCGTGGCCTGCGTCGACGCGGGCATGGTCTCCGGCGAGGTGCTGCTCCCCTGGCTCAACCGCGTGTCCGACCTGCTGTTCGTGCTCGCCCGCGCTGCCGAAGGGCCGTCCCGTCCGCGCCGGACGGCGAAGTCCTAGCTGCCCTCGGGCGGCCGAGACCCAGCGACGACCTCGCTGTGGAACGGCCCGCGCGCGGTCCGCTGCGCGAGGGTGAGGTCGGCGAGCTGGCGCTGCGTCGCGCGCTGCGCGTCGTCGAGATCGGCGAGCAGCACGAGACCGTCCGCGAAGCCCCACAGCACCAGCGCGTAGATGACGGCGAAGACGAAACCGAAGATGCCGACGGCTAACGCGGCACCGGGAAAGAGCTCGATCGCGCCCGCGGGCACCTGATACTGGCTCGCGCCGTACACCCCACCGGCGCCAGCGACCACGAAGAGGAGCGACGCGATGCGCATCGCGCCCGCGGCGAACTTGACCGCGAAGTGGCTTCGTGAACGCGGCTTCGGCGCTATCGCAGCCAGGGCGGTGGCTCCCAGTGGTCGGGCAGCACAGTGACCTTCACCGGCATCTCGGCGGCCTGCTCGGACACGGACTGGATCTGGTTGATGAGCATCGGGCCATACGGGCAGAACGGCGTGGTGAGCACCATCTTCACCTCGGCCTCGTCCGGCGTGAAGACGACCTCCCGGATCAGGTCCAGGTCGATGACCGACAGTCCGATCTCAGGGTCGAGGACGGCCTGAAGCGCGTTCAGGATCTTCTCCTGCTTCTCGGCCTCGGCGACGATCGGCGACGGGGCCTTCTCCGGCTTCGCCGCGGTCTCTTCTGTGGCCATGTCGGTCCTTTCCGGCCCGCTCAGCGCCGAGCGAGCCACGCGAATAACGAGAGCGCGCCGGTCAGCACGAGGCTGACGACGATAGACGTTGCGATCGGCGCGTACACGGTCCATCCATCACCGCGGAGCGTGAAGTCACCGGGCAGACGCCCGACGAACGGCACCCTTTCCGCGAACATCAGCGCCAGCCCGATGACCAGAATGACCACGCCGGCGACGACCAGTGCGCGCCCGATTCCGTCCATCTACGCATCGATTGTCTCATGGACGCGTATGTCTCTGACGCTTAGCGAAGCGTCACGAGCAGAATGCGATCGTCGTCAGCTGCGGGCCGACCACGACCGTCGCGGTTGCTCGTCAGCACCAGGAATTCGCCGGTCGCGATCTCATAGACGTCGCGCAGCCGACCGTAGTGGTTCACGAGCAGCTTCTCATCGAAGGCCACGCCGCGGCCGTCAGGTGTGAGGACGATCCGATGTAGATGCTGGCCGCGCAGCGTCGCGAATAGCAGCGAGCCGCGGAGCGGACCAGGTCGTGTCGCGAAGGCCGCGCCGGACGGCGCCCACGTGTCGATGTTCCCGCTCCAAGCGACCGGATCGCGGAAGCGCGCGTCGCCCGGCTTGCCGGTCACGATCGGCCAGCCGTAATTCGCGCCGGCTTCGATCCGATTGACCTCATCCTGGCAGCACGCCGGAAAGAATCCGCTCGGTCCGTGCTCCGTCTCATACAGCACGCCCGTGTCGGGCTGGAACGTGAGTCCCTGCACGTTGCGATGTCCGAGCGAGAACACCGCCGAGCCCGGTAGCGGATTGTCCGATGGCACGCTGCCGTCCTTCTCGAGACGCAGGATCTTGCCGCCGAGCGAAGTTCGATCCTGCGCGCGCGCCTGCTGCTCACCGTCGCCCGTCGCCACGTACAGCTTGCCATCCGGCCCAAAGGCGATGCGGCCACCGTCGTGATTCGACGATCCGGGGATGTTGTCGACGAGGATCGTCTCGTCGGTGCCCGCGCCGTTCGTGTCATGCATGCGCACCAGTCGATTGAGCGTCGCGCCGCCCGCTCCGGCGTACGAGTAATAGAGGTAGACGAAACCATTCCGCGCGAAATCGGGATCGAGCGCGATCCCGAGCAGCCCCCGTTCCGCATCCGGATTCGCGCGCGCTGGAACGGTGGCCCACGGCCGCGCCTCAAGGCCTCCCCCCGCCCCGAGACGAACGATGCGAACGCGGCCCGGACGCTCGGTGACGAAGAGCCGCCCATCCTGCGCGAGCGCGACCGCCCACGGCACTTCCAGGCCGCCGGCGATGAGCTGCACGTTCTCGACGACAGCCGGGCCGAGCCGCGGTGACGGCGTGGGTGTCGGCGTGGGTGTTGGTGTGGCAGCCGGCGAAGTTGATCGCGCGGGCTGCGGCCCTGCGGACGAAGGCGTCGCGGTCGGCACGGTCGCCGGCTGTGCACACGCGACGATCGTCGCGAGTGCCAGCGCCAGCCCGCGCCTCAGGCGCCGGCCTGTGCCCAGCGTCGGAGTGCGGGGCTCGGCATCGGCCGGGCGAGAAGGTAGCCCTGCGCGCCGACACAGCCGAGCGCGCGAGCGAGACCGAGCATCTCCTTGCTCTCGATACCGACCGCGACGAGCCCGATGCCGCGCTGCCCGGCGAACTTGGCGATGGAGTGGGCCATCTCACCCGCGTGCGCATCCTCGAGCGCGTGGCCGATGATCTCGCGCCCGATCTTTACCGTATCGAGCGGCCACTCAGCCGCGCTGTCGAGCTGCGTGACGCTGGTCACGTCATCAAGCGCGATCGAGATCTTGCGCGAGCTGAGCTCGCGCAGGCCAGCGCTCGATGCCTCCGCGGTCTCGTCGGCGCGGATCTCCGCGCTGAAGGCCGACGTGCCGGCGGTGATCTTCAGCGTCCGGTCGAGCAGTCGTACGAACCGCTGATCACTGAGGTCGCTCGCCGCGATGTTGACCGAGATGTTCAGCGTGAGCCCGTCCTTGCGCCAGACGCTCGCCTGCAGCAACGCTTCGCGCAGCACCCACGCGGTGAGCGCGTGCATGAGGCCCTCGCGAGCGGCGGTCGGCAGGAAGGCATGTGGGGACACCAGGCCTTTCTGCGGATGTTTCCAGCGGACGAGCGCCTCGACACCTCGTAGGCCATCACCGCTGATATCGAAGATCGGCTGGTAGTGCAGCTCGAGCTCGTTCTGCGTGATCGCGCGCTCGAGCTCGAAGCGACTCTCGCCGATCACTCGTCCGACCTCGATTGCTCGTCGGGCTGCGCGCCGTCCCAGAGCGTCGCACCGGTGGGCGGCGTCCGACCCAGATGCCGGTAGGCATGCTCGGTCGCGACGCGGCCGCGCGGAGTGCGCATCAGGTAGCCCTTCTGCATGAGGTACGGCTCGTACATGTCTTCGATCGTCTCAGTGTCCTCGCTCAACGCCGCCGCCAGAGTCTCGAGTCCCACCGGGCCGCCAGAGAACTTATCGATGATCGCCGTCAGCAGCATGCGATCGACCCCGTCGAGGCCCTTGTCATCGACTTCGAGCGCGGCCAGCGCCTCGCGTGCAACGGCCAGCGTGACGCGCCCGTCGTGCTTCACCTGAGCGAAATCCCTCACACGCTTCAACCAGCGGTTCGCGATGCGCGGCGTGCCGCGTGAACGGCGTGCGATCTCGTGTGCGGCAGCGGCCTCGATCTCGATGCCGAGGATCCGCGCCGACCGGCGCACGACCTGCTCGAGCGCTTCCGTCTCGAACAGGTCGAGCTTGTAGATCGCGCCGAATCGGTCGCGCAGCGGCGATGAGAGCCCGCCGATACGCGTCGTCGCGCCAACGAGCGTGAATCGTGGCAGCGGCAGGCGGAGCGTGCGTGCTCCAGGACCCTTGCCGATGACGATGTCGAGCTGATAGACGTCCATCGCCGGGTAGAGGACCTCCTCAACGAGGCGCGGCAAACGGTGGACCTCGTCGATGAAGAGCACCTCACCGGCCTGCAGGTTCGTGAGGATCGCGGCGAGGTCTCCGGCGCGCTCGATCGCCGGCCCGCTGGTGATCCTGATCGCTACGCCGAGCTCGTGCGCGATGACGTTGGCGAGCGATGTCTTCCCCACTCCCGGGGGGCCGTACAGCGCGACGTGTTCCAGCGGCTCGCCGCGCGCCTTCGCCGCCTCGATAAGGATCCGTAGGTTCCCCTTGACCTTGTCCTGGTTGATGTACTCGTCGTCCGAAAGACGCTGGGGCCGCAGTGTCGCTTCGAGCGAACGCTCGCGGTCCTCTTTCAGCGCGGGCGTGACGTCGCGAGGCGTCTTGCCGTCGCTCGGCTTCTTGCCCTCGCCGATCACGCCAGAGCCCGTCGCACGGTGCCGGCGATCCGCTCGGTTGCGGTCGCGCGCGGGATCATCTCGGCCTCGCTCGCACTTCGCGGCTTGAGCTCGACCTGGTCCTCCTTGAGCGTCCGTTTTGAGACCGTCGCGCGGAACGGAATGCCGATCAGATCGGCGTCGGCGAACTTCACACCCGCGGTCTCCTCGCGGTCGTCGTACAACACCTCGACACCGGCGCGCTCCAGATCCGCGACCAATGCGTCGGCCGCGGTGCGCACGGCTTCGTCGTTCGACGGCAGAGCGATGACGTGGACGTGATAGGGCGCGACGGAGATGGGCCAGAGGATGCCCCTCTCGTCGTGATTCGTTTCGATGATGGTCTGTACGGCCCGGCCCACGCCGATGCCGTAGCTCCCACCGACGAACGGCTTCCTCGTGCCGTCCTCCGCCAGGAACGTCGCGTTCATCTTGTCGGAGTAATACGTTCCGTACGCGAAGATATTCCCGACCTCGACGCCGCGCTTGATCGTGAGCTGGCCCTTCCTGCATTTCGGGCAGACGTCGCCTTCGCGTACGTCGTGCGCATCCACGCGCTCGCCCTGAAAGTCCCTGCCGGCGACCACGTTGCGCAGGTGGGCGTCCCTTTTGTTCGCACCGGCGATGTACGCGCGCTCGTCAACTGACGAGTCCACCAGTGTTCGCGTGCGCAGACCGACTGGTCCGATATAGCCAGCGACCGCGCCTGCGGCGCTGAAATCGGCGTCACCGGCAAACTTCACCTCACTCGTACCCAGGATCTTCCGAAGCTTGGCCTCGTTCACATCGCGGTCGCCCGGTAGCACCACAGCAACGACGTTGGCCCTTGCGTCACGCAGCAGCAGCGTTTTGAGCAGGCGGTCCGGAGGCACCTTGAGCGAAGCCTGCAGCCCCTCGATGCTGGTGGTGCTCGGCGTCGGGATCTCGCTGCGTTGCGGTACGCCCTCCTCGCGGATCGGCACGTCGTCGGATCGCGTCGCTTTCTCCATGTTCGCCCGGTAGTCACAGTTCAGACACACGGCGATGCGATCTTCGCCAACGTCGGTCAGCACCTGGAACTCGTGCGCGGTGTCGCCGCCCATGGCGCCGGTGTCGGATTCGACGCTCACGGCTTCGAGCCCCATCCGCTTGAAGATCCGCTCGTACGCGCCGTGCTGCGCTTGGTAGCTCTTTTCGAGGCCGGCCTGATCGATGTCGAACGAGTACGCATCCTTCATGACGAACTCGCGGACTCGCAGGAGTCCCGCACGCGGCCTCGCCTCATCCCGTCCTTTCGACTGGAAGTGATAGACCATCAGCGGCATCTGCTTGTAGGACTGGATCTCGCTCATCGCATGCGAGTGGACCGCTTCCTCGTGCGTGTAGCTGACCATGAACTCGCGGTCGTTGTGGTCCTTCGTGCGGAACGTGATGGGCTCGAGCGCTTCCCACCGCCCGGTCATCTTCCACAGGTCGGCGGGCGTGAGGACAGGCATCTCCATCTCTTGACAGCCGATCCGGTCCATCTCCTCGCGAATGATCTGCTCGACCTTCTTCGCGACGCGGAATCCGAGCGGCAGCCAGGTGTAGAAGCCCGATGCAAGTGGGCGCGCGATCGCCGCACGCAGCATGAGTCGGTGGCCTGGCGACTGCGCCTCGGCAGGCGCCTCGCGAAGCGTGCGTCCAAAGAGCGTTGACTGTCTCATAGGGTCAACTCCGAGGGTCGTATTTGGCCGCGCGGTTGCGGTGCCGACGCCAGTGCGGCGCCGGCTAGCGCGGGATTCGGTACGTGGACCCTCGCGAACGCATCGGGCCGAATTCTATACGCGCCCTGTGTCGTCAGATGTGCTCGAGTAGCTCCCAGACGCGAGCCTGCACGCGGTCCGGCGCGTTGATGCGTGGGGTCCAACGCCGCGCGACGACGACGTCCTGATCGCGCCAGCGGGCTTCGAGCGTGGCGAGCATCGCCAGCGCCGGCATCCGGTCGCGCTCATACCAGCTCTTGATATCGTTTCGCGCTTTCGCGACGCGGCGCTGGAAACCATCGACTCGGACATGCAGCTCGTCGTCGGGGAATCGCTGCAGGGTCATGTCGATGCCAGCGACAAAGGCGACATCCACGAACTCTGCGTCACGGAAGTCATTGCCGCGGAACTCGTTGCGACGGCGCGGTGGATCGAGCCGCTTGGCCTCAGGACCAGCGGGGCTGCCATAGAACGTCACACCATCGAGCGGGCCCGCGAAACGACAGTCGACGAATTCGGTGGTCTCGCCGTGGCTGCCGTCGATATTCGTGTCGTCGAAGCTGCAGCGCTCGAAACGCGACTGACCGAGTAGCGCCCGTCGAAGGTCCGCGCCGTCGAACCTGCAGTCGCGGAACACGCTGCGCGGCAGCGCGACGAGCAGTGGCGCGAGCCGGCGGTCGAGCTTCAGGCCACGGAAGTCGCAGCGATCGAAGAGGCAGCCGCCGAGCGTGAACTTGTCGAAACGCGCTCGGCGGAAGTCGACCGCTGTGATCGTGGCGCGATGCAGCGCGACGACGCGTTCGTCGTCGGGCTGATTAGGTTCGCTGTCCTGCGGGGACACTGCGTCCCGGTGTCAACTGTCCTTCATGCGTCAGCTTCGGCGCCTTCTGCGAGTAGGGCTCCTTGCCGTTCTCGACGAGGATCTTGTCGATCTCGGCGAGCAGCGCATCCATGAGCTGGTCCTCGGGGTAGACGCCAACGACCTTGCCCTTGCGGAAGATCGCGCCCTTCCCCACGCCGCCCGCGATCCCGACGTCGGCGTCCTTCGCTTCACCGGGTCCGTTGACCTCGCAACCCATGACCGCGACCTTCATCGGCGTCGGCAGCGCGCGGAGACGCTCCTCGGCGACCTTCGCCAGCGGGATGAGGTCGATGTCCGCGCGGCCGCACGACGGGCAGGCGACGAGCGTGAGGCCCTGATCGCGAAGGCCGAGGGATTTCAGGATGTCGAATCCCGCCGTCACTTCCATCACCGGGTCCTCCGAAAGCGACACGCGGATCGTGTCGCCGATGCCCTCGTAAAGAAGGACGCTCATGCCGGCAGTCGAACGGATCGAGCCGGCGACGAGCGTGCCCGCTTCCGTGACGCCAAGGTGCAGCGGGTACGGCACGGCCTTCGCGAGACGACGGTATGCCGCGACCATCGTCGGGACGTCGAACGCCTTCACGCTCACCACGATGTTGTCGAAGTCGAGGTCCTCGAGGATCTTGATCTCGCTGAGCGCCAGGTCGACCATGCGCTGCGATTCGTCGCGCACGTCCCCCGGCTGACGGTCACCGATCGAACCGTGGTTCACGCCGATGCGGATCGGGGTCCCCTGGATCTTCGCCCGCTTCACGACCTCGCGCACGCCGTCCTTGTTGTGGATGTTCCCTGGGTTGAGGCGGAGCTTGTGCACCTTCGCATCGAGTGCCATGAGGGCGAGCTTGTAGTCGAAGTGGATGTCCGCGACGATCGGGAGGATGCTGCGGCGGACGACCTCTTTGAGGGCCTCCCCGGCGCGCTTGTCCGGGACCGCGACGCGGGCGATCTCGCAGCCGACCTCCTGCAAGCGATCGATCTGGCGGATCGTCGCGTCGACGTCGTGCGTGAGGGTGGTGCACATCGACTGCACCGAGACCGGCGCGCCGTCGCCGATCGCTGTCCCGCCGACCCAGACGCGCTTCGACTTGCGCCGCGGACGCGGACCGACGCGGTCCTCCGGCAGGTTCAGGTCGACGCTCATCGTGCTCACAGAACAAGTGTACGTTCGTACATCTCGCTGCTCGCGCAGCTCGCTGTAAGAGTGCACATGTGAGATACACAGGACCCGGCACGACGATCGCGTGGCGGTCCGTTGACCGCGAGAAGGCCATCGTCCAGACCGCAATACCGTGGAGGGTCGTACAGAGCGACGCTCGCAGCATCGTTCTATACATGCCGCCAGAGACGTCGTTCAAGGCACGCACGGGTCGTCGTGGCGGTCCGAGGGACCGCATGTTGCTTGAATGGGACGGCGGCTATGAGGACCACGTCTGGAAGAACACGAACGTCCTGATGTTCCACCGGTTCGGTGACGCCTATTCGTTCTGGCTCGCGCGGGACGCGACAACGCTTGCGTGGTGGTACGTGAACCTCGAGGAGCCGTGGCGCGAGACGGCGATCGGTTTCGACTCGCGCGACAACATCCTCGACCGTTATGCGGGTCCGGATGGCGAATGGCATTGGAAGGACGAGGACGAGCTCGCATGGCAGATCGAGCAAGGCCTGGTCACGCCCTCGAGAGAGGCCGAGCTGCGCGCGGAGGGCGAGCGCGCAGTGGAGCGCTTCCGCCGGCACGATCACCCACTCGATCAGCCCTGGCTGGACTTCAGACCGGATCCCGGTTGGACCATCCCCGTTCTGCCGAAGGGTTGGCGCGACTTCGAGCCGCGCTAGGCGCTGGCGCCGGTGTAGCTCTTAAGTCCCTTCCGCCAGAGCGCGCTCGCAATGCCCACGGCAAGCACGGTCCCCGCCCCGAGCAGCGCGACGCCGATCCAATCCATCCGACCCGCGATCGCGTTCGCTGGCGCAGTCACCGCGATACCGATGGGGACGATCGTGCTGAGTGACACACGCAGCCACAGCGGGTAGACGTCCACAGGGAAGCGGCCCGCCTCGGTGAAGGCCCAGAAGATCGCGAGCAGGTTCTCGACGCGCACGAACCAGAACGACAGCGTCACAAGGCCAAGGAGCAGCGAGTACACCAGCATCACGCCGAAGACCAGCGCCAGCGCGAAGAGGAGCGCCTGCGCGAACCCGACCTGTTCCCCGACCTGCACGAGGCCGACGATGACAACGACCAGTCCGAGGACAAGGTCCGCCGCTCGCACGACGCGAAGGTGGCGCGTGCTCACGAGGAACTGCGTGTTCACGGGCTTGAGCAGGTGAAAGTCCAGCGTGCCCGCCCGAACGTGCTCCATCACGCGCTCGAAAGACGGCGAGAAGACCAGGTTCACGCCGCCCTGGATGAGGTAGTACACGCCGAGGAGCAGGATCATCTGCGGCAGGGTCCAGCCGTTCATCGTGGTGGTGTGCTGGAACATGACCAGCACAGCGGCGATGCTCGTACCGATCACCAGGAACATCTCGAGGATGCTCAGGTAGAAGTTGCCGCGGTATTCCATCTCGAACTGGAACTCGGTCGAGGCGAACGCGCGGAACATCCGGAGGTACCGCATCAAGCGCCCACCGCGCTGAACTCGCGTAGGCCGGCACGCCAGGCGAACCGGAACGCGATGATCATGAGCCCCAGCCAAAACGCTTGGCCGACGAGGTACAGCAGGCCAACCTCGAGCGTGACGCCGCCGCGCAGGATCTCCGCCGGAACGGCGAGGAAGTACGCGAACGGCAACGAGTAAGAGACGACCTGCATCCACGTGGGCACGAGTGCAAGCGGCGCGATCTGCCCCGCGAACATGAAACCGACGCGCTGGAACAGAGTGTTCACGGTGTTGATCCGCTGCAGCCAGAACGTGGCCGTGGCGATGACCCACGCGATCATGAATGCGAGCGCCGCGGCGAGCAGGATGCTCGGAACGAACAGGGCGAGATGCCACCACTGGCCGTGCCACTCGACGTGGAACGTCGCGGCAACGAGTGCGCACACCACGAGGAGCGGAAGGAAGGTCGTCGCCTTCCAGATGAGGTTCTCGACGACCGCGTAGTGGAGCGGGTGCAGTGGACGCAGGAGCTTCGGCGAGAGCCTCCCCTGCCGGATCTCGAATTCGAACTCGAATGAATTCCAGGCTGTGGTGAGATGCCCGACGATCGTCAGGGCGATGTAGTACGCGGCGAAGTCGCTCGTGGTGTAGCTGCCGATGCTTCCGCCCTGCGCGTTGGACACGGCTGTCCAAGCGGCAAGGAAGATCACCGGCCGGATGATCGAGAAGAGCATCCAGAGCACCGCCTGGATCCGGTACTGCGCGGCGGCCTGGATCTGCGCGACAAGCAGTTGACGGTAGATCCGGATCACGCCGTGGCCTCCGCGAGCGGACGCTCGGACGCGAAGACCTTGTCGATGACCTCTTCGATCGGCGGGTCCTCCACGCTGATGTCGGCGAGCTGGTCGCCGAGCTCGCGCACAAGCCGCGCGGTGCGATCGCCCGCCTGCGTGCGCGGGACGTGGAGCGTCGCGGTGTTCTCGGTGCTCGAAACGACGTCGCCGAACGCAGCGAGATCACCCACGTCGCCTCGCAGCGTCACGGTGATGCGTTTGTACGGTGCCATGCGCTCCGCGAGGTCCGCGAGCCCGCCGTCGTAGAGGAGCACGCCGCGATGGATCACGATGACGCGACGGCAGAGCGCCACGACGTCGTCCATGTAGTGGCTCGTGAGAAGGATCGTCGCGCCGCTGCGCTGGTTGTACTCCGCGACGAACCGGCGGATGCGTCCCTGCATCGAGATGTCGAGGCCAAGCGTCGGCTCGTCGAGGAACGCGACCCCAGGGGAGTGCAGCAGGCCTGCCGCGAACTCCACCTTCATGCGCTCGCCCAGCGACAGCCCGCGCACCGGTTTGTGCAGCAGCGGCTGGAGCTCGAGGAGCTCGGTGAGCTCGTCGAGGGTGCGCTTGTACTGCGCGGTCGGAACGGCGTAGATCTCCTTCAGGACCAGGAACGAATCTGCTGCGGGGATGTCCCACACCAGCTGCGAGCGGTTGCCCATGAGGAGCGTCATCCCCCGCAGGAAGTCGCCCTCCCGGCGCCACGGCACGTGACCAAGCACCGTCGCTTCTCCGCCGGTCGGATAGAGCAGACCCGACAGCATCTTGAGCGTCGTGGTCTTCCCCGCCCCGTTCGGCCCGAGGAAGCCGACCACCTCACCGGGATCGATGCGGAACGTGATGCCGTCCACCGCGAGCACGTCGCGGTAGCGGCGCTTGACGATCGATCGGAGCGTGGCTGCCAAGCCGGTCTCGCGTTCGGTGACGCGGTAGACCTTGCGGAGGGCGCGCACGTCGACGACAGGCGCATCCATGGGGGTCACAGACTACACGCCGAGACTGCCGCCGAATGAGGACTTCGCGACAGTTCGCTAGTCGAGGAGTCTCGCGCGAATGCGGTCGATGTCGCTGTCGGAGAGTCCTGCCCGCATGAGGTACGCCTTCGCACCGCCATGCCGAGTCTGGAGATGCGCGAGCGTCGCGAGCATGGTCTCCGGGCGCGCGTCGTACGAGCGCACGAGGCGAGCTCGCGCATCGTCGTCCGTCGCGGCCGCAAGTGCCGCCTCGAACTCAGCGGCGAGGGAGATCTCCGACAGTGCGTAGTCCGCTGCGATGTCCGCGTCCGACACACCGACCAGACTTAACAACAGGGCCACGGCGATGCCGGTGCGGTCTTTCCCGGCGAGGCAGTGGATGAGTACGCCACCCGGCGCCGCGTTCGCGACAGCGCGCGCCATCGCGGCGATGTGCTCGGCCCGCTGATCGAGCACCTGCGCGTCGCGCTCGGCGCGTGTGCGCGCGACCCACTCCGGCTGACGCCAGAGCTGATCGTCCTGCTGCGGGATGAGACGGTAGTCGACGCCCTTCTCGTGTAACGCCGGATCGGGATCCTGCTGGGCCTCCGCAGGATTGCGGAGGTCGATCACGGTGCGCACACCGTGCGCGACAAGCGCGCCGCGGCCGTCGTCATTCAACCGGCAGAGCTGATCGGAGCGGACGAGCGCACCGCGCCGCACGCGTCGTCCGTCCGTGGTCATGAGTCCGCCGAGGTCTCGGACGTTGAGACACGCACCCCACGCGAGCGCGCGGGTGGTCGCGCTCGCGTTAGCCCCCAACGACCCGGCGGATGTCGTTGATGCTCACGACGACGAGGAGTAGGAGGAGCAGTAAGAAGCCGACCGCGTGGACCGCTGCCTCGACCTGCGGTGAGAAGCGCACGCGAAAGATGCCGCCGAGAAGCACGAAGAACAGGCGCCCACCATCGAGGCCGGGGAATGGAACGATGTTCAGCACCGCGAGGTTCACCGACAGCACGCCGACGAGCTTGAGGAATGCGGGCACGCCGTACTGCGCGACCTGTCCGGTCACGCGGAAGATCTCGATCGGACCGCCGACCGTGGGAGCGCTGGTCGAGGTGCGCGGCGCGAGGAGCTGACCCGGCAGTTGGGCGATCTGGACGACGACTTGCCCGGAAAGAGACACAGCTTCTCGGAACGCTTCAGGTAGGGCATAGGTCTTCGCGCCCTGAACTTCTTCCAGGCCGATGCCGATCGGCCCCTCGCCTTCGGGAGGCTCGGCTCGCGGGACAGCCTTGATCGGCGGGAGGGATTGACCGTTGCGCTCGATCGCGAGCGTGACCTCCTGACCGGGATGCTGCTTCGATTGGGAGGTCACGTAGGTGACGAGGTCGTCCGCGCGCGTGATCTCACGCCCATCGGCGGCGCGAACGATATCGCCCACCTGTATACCGACCTTCTCTGCCGGAGAGTTAGGCGCCACGGCGCGCACTCGGACATCACCGGTCGAGCCCGTCGTCCCGGTCGCGAAGGCGATGGTGAGGACGAACAACGCGAGCACCACATTCATCGTCACGCCCGCGGCGAGCACGATCGCCTGGGCCCACCACGGTTTCGAGGTGAACGAACCGGGATCCCCCTCACCCGCCTGGCGGATCGAAAAGTCGTCCTGGCCGAGGATGCGCACGAATCCGCCAAAGGGGATCGCGTTGATGCTGTAGTCGATCCCAGCGTGACGGATCGCCGCGACCCTGGGCGGGAAGCCGAAGGCGAACTCGAGCACTTTCATCCCGAGCAGCCGCGCTGTGAGGTAGTGACCGAACTCGTGCACCGCGATGATCACGGTGAACATGAGCAGGAACAGGATCACCGTCCAGAGGTCCATCTCCCTTACGCCAGCGCCGGAGCCGCCGCGAGCGCGGAGCGCACCGCGCGATCGACCCCGAGGATCTCGCCGAGGTCCGGCGACGCGGGCGCGCGTTGCGCAGCGCCGAGCGACGCGCCGCGTCGGAGATACGACGCGATCTCGTCGAATCGGATCTCGCCCCGCAGGAAGCGCGCGACGGCGACCTCATCGGCGGCGGACAAGCCGATCATCGCCGCGAGGTCGCCAGAGCGTGCGGTTTCCAGCACGGCCGCGAGGCATGGGTAGCGGCGATCGTCCGGCGCTCCCTCGAATCGCAGCGTGCGGGTCCGCGACCAATCGAGGCGCGCCGCGCGCGATGGCGCGCGGTCCCACAGGAGCGCGTACTGGATCGGCAGTCGCATGTCGGGCTCCGCGAGCTGCGCCTTCACGCTGCCGTCGGAGAACTCCACCAGCGCGTGTAGGACGCTGTCCGGGTGCAGGACGATGTCGATGCGCTCGTACGGGATGCCGTAGAGCCAGTGTGTCTCGACGACCTCGTAGCCCTTGTTCGCAAGCGTCGCGGAATCGATCGTCACTTTCGGACCCATCTTCCACGTGGGGTGGCGGAGCGCCTCATCGGCCGTGACCGACGCGAGCTCGTCGAGTGGCCGCTCGCGGAACGGCCCGCCCGAGGCGGTCACCGCGACGCGCGCGACGCTCTCCATCCGCTCGCCGACCAGGCACTGCCAGAGCGCGCAGTGCTCGCTGTCCACGGGCCGTAAGCGGTCCCCCGCTCCACCGGCGAGCGGCGCGACGAGATGACCGCCGGTGACGAGGACCTCTTTGTTCGCGAGAGCGACGCGCTTGCCCGCGCGCAGCGCGGCGAGCGTCGGAGCGAGCCCGGCGATACCCGGCGTCGCGACGAGCACGAGATCGACGTCGGCGCGCGTCACGAGGTCGCAGAGCGCCTCGTCGCCATCGCGCTCCTGCAGCACCGCCGCGCTCGCGCCGGTCTGGGTCGCGATCGTTTCGAGCTCGGACGCATTGCGGGCCGATGCGATCGCCGTGACGCGAAGCCGGTCAGGATGCGAGCCGACGACATCAAGCGCTTGACGGCCGATGGAGCCGGTCACGCCGAGGATCGCGAGTCGTGTCACCACCCGTCCATCATCCCATCCCCAGGGCCACCGCCAGGGCCAACGCGACGAGCGGTGCGACGAAGATGAGACTGTCGATCCGGTCGAGCACGCCGCCATGCCCCGGCAGCATCGTGCCGGAGTCCTTCGCTCCCGCGGCCCGCTTGATCGCCGATTCGAACAGATCGCTCGCGAATCCCACCGGGCCGATGAGCGCCGCGACGAACAGCGTCGGTCCGGTCCTGATGCCCGCGGACACCGCGATGAGCAACGCGACGACCGCGGCGGCGGCGAAGCCCGCGAGCGTGCCTTCCCACGTCTTCTTCGGGCTGATCTGCGGCGCGATGCGCCGTCGGCCGATCGAAGAACCCACGAAGTACGCGGTGATGTCGGCGGCCCATGTCGGAACGAACGCGAGGGCGAGCCAGACCGGAAATGTCCCGAGGTACCCCTTCGTCGCGGCGCCGTCGGCCATCCACAGGTCGACGAGAAAGCCGAACAGCAGCCCGAGGTAGAGCGCACCGCCGAGCGTGAAGACCCCGCCGGCCACCGCCGGCGAAGGCCGATGGCGCGCGCCCTCGGCGAGGAAGACGAGGATCGCGACCACGCCGAACGCCGCGCACAGCCCGATCGTCATCGGCAGCAGCCCGCCAGTCCACACGGTCTGGGCCATGTGCGCGATCACGAACAGCACCGTGAACACCACGCCGATCAGCCACGGCTGGTATGGCCGGTACCTGAAGAGCGCGCGCAGCTCGAGGTACCCGAGCGCGGCCAGGATCGCGACGAGCGCGACGAACGTCGGTGGCGGCGCGAAGATCGCGCTGAGAACGATCACGCCGTACACGAGCGCCGTCCCGACGCGCCGCTCGAGCCCGGTCACCTCCCGAAGCGGCGCTCGCGCTCCGCATAGGACGCGAGCGCATCGTCGAGATCTTTGACCGAGAAGTCGGGCCACAGCACAGGCGTCGCCCACATCTCGGCGTACGCGACCTCCCAGAGCAGGAAGTTCGACACGCGGAGCTCGCCGCCGGTGCGGATCAGTAGGTCCGGGTCGGGATGGGTTGGTGCGTACAGGCGCGACGCGATCGCAGCCTCGTCGACGGCGTCCGCAGTCACACCGTCGCCGACGATGCGCCGCACCGCGTCGACGATCTCGGCGCGGCCGCCATAGTTGAACGCCAGCGTCATCACGCCGTGCGCGCACTTCGAGGTCGCCTCCACCGCGCCGGCGATGGAGCGCTGAAGACCGGGCGAGAGCTCGTGGAGCCGGCCGATGACCTCGAGGCGTACGTCGTCGCGCACGAGCGAGTCGGTCTCGCGACGGATCGTTTCCTCGAGCAGGGCCATGAGGCCCGTGACCTCTTCTGGGTCACGCGACCAGTTCTCGGTCGAGAACGAATACAGCGTGAGGTACTCGACGCCGCGTTCACGTGCGGCTCGCAGCGTCTTGCGGATCGTCTCGACGCCAGCGCGGTGTCCCGCGATCGCGGGCAGGTGGCGCTTGCGCGCCCAACGACGGTTGCCGTCCATGACGATGGCGATGTGCCGGGGGACGGCGCTCATGGAATCGCTAAACGGCGAGTATCTCTTTCTCTTTGGCGGTGCCGACCTCGTCGGCCATGAGGATGTAGCGGTCGGTGAGCTTCTGCAGCTGCGCCTCGAGGCGCTTCACCTCGTCCGCCGTCACGCCGGAGCTCTTCTCTTTGGCGCGCATCTCCTCGTGCGTGTGTCGGCGCAGCGTGCGTATCTCGACGCGGCCCTCCTCCACCTTCTTGTGGAGCACCTTCACCAGGTCCTTGCGCCGCTCCTCGGTGAGCGCGGGGATGTTGAGCCGGATCACAGCGCCGTCGCTGTTCGGCGCGACGCCGAGATCAGAGGACTGGATCGCCTTCTCGATCGCCTTGATGAGACTCCGGTCGTAGGGCTGGATCAGGATCTGCCGTGGCTCGGGCGCGTTGATCTGCGCCAGCTGGATGAGCGGCGTCGGGACACCGTAAGCCTCGACCTCGAGCTGCTCGACGAGCGACGGCGCGGCGCGGCCAGTGCGGACGGTCGCGACGTCGTGCTTGAGCGCGTCGATCGCCTTCTTGAAACGCACTTCGGTCTGCGCGAGGAGGTCTTCGAGCGCCATTAGCTGTGGACGAGGGTGCCGACGTGCTCGCCCTTTGCGGCACGCACCATCGCGTCCTTCTGGGAGATGTCGAAGACAATGATCGGGATGTCGCGGTCCTCCGCGAGTGCCGCTGCGGTCGCGTCCATGACACCGAGCCGCTTGTCCAACAGATCGCGGTGCGTGAGCTCGTCGATCTTCTTCGCGTCCTTGGTCGTCCGAGGATCGGCGTCATAGACACCGTCTACCTGGTTCTTGCCCATCAGGATCACGTCGGCGCCGATCTCCGCGGCGCGAAGCGTCGCTGCCGTGTCACTGGTGAAGTACGGATTGCCCGTCCCTGCGGCGAAGATCACGACCCGCCCCTTCTCGAGGTGCCGGATCGCCTTGCGGCGGATGTACGGCTCGGCGACATCCTGGATCGTGATCGCCGACTGCACACGCGTCGCGACGTCCATCTGCTCCAGTGCGGACTGAAGCGCGAGGGCGTTGATCACCATAGCGAGCATGCCCATGTAGTCGGCCGTCGCGCGGTCGATGCCATGCTCGGCGACCGCCGCGCCGCGCATGATGTTGCCGCCGCCGATCACGATCGCCACCTCGGCCGGAAGCGCCTGGACCTTGCGGATCTCCTCCGCGAGGTACTTCACGTACTGCGGCGAGATGCCGAACTTGCGCTCGCCGAGAAGTGCCTCGCCGGAAAGCTTGAGCAGCACCCGGCTGTATTTGGCCGCGCTGCGCTGCGTCATCC
>Ga0207653_10000315_pt1 | contig 27054 bp, 23 predicted proteins | sample KBSK5251metaG_FD_184341 | JGI IMG/M metagenome (GOLD analysis project Ga0207653, IMG submission 184341) | Corn, switchgrass and miscanthus rhizosphere microbial communities from Kellogg Biological Station, Michigan, USA - KBS K5-25-1 metaG... | ecosystem: Host-associated > Plants > Roots >...
GGCTTAAGAGCGGTAGAAACCGTTAAAACGGCAACGATATACCTGACTCACTTAAGCTTGCTTTGCCCCGAAGGGGCTACGGCTCAAAGCCCAGGGTTGCCCGCTTCGGCTACCCTGGGAAAGCAATTTGCAATCTTACAACCGCAAGGCGGTTGCGACCTCTGTAGTCTTGCCGCACTGGCGCAACCGCGTTGCGGTTGAAACTCTTTTTCTTCAGTTCCCAGGGTAGCCGAAGCGGCAACCCTGGGCTTTGAGCCGTAGCCCCTTCGGGGGCAATGAAAAGCGGCGTCAAGCCGCGGCACGCCAAAATCCTACCGATGCGCTGACGTTTGATTTGACTGCGTCGATCGTTGAGCCACGGTAGAACTTCGATCCACCACCAACTCAGGATGCTCGCGGCGAAAGCTTTGCGCGACGTGACAGTTCCAACAGACCGGCAAATAGGTCGCCATCGCTTCGGTCACCGCTGACATCGGAATCTGTCGCCATTCCACCGTCACGCCTTCCGGATTGAGCAATGCCGGTTTGTGATCGACCAGCGAGATCTCTGCAAACGGTTTCTCGCAAAAAGCACAGCTCTTGTCGCGATACCATTTCTCGAGCACGCTGCGCACCAGGCAGTCGGCCGGCGCGTCATTAAATTGGAGCATACACTCCTGTCCGCAATCCTGTTTGATTGGCCAGCGAGCACAATTCTCAAGACGGAGGTCGGTCTGGCCCAACAGCGATGAGATCGCTGCGTGGCGAGTGTCGATTTCAACCATCGCCTGCTTTCCCGTTTCCGGACAGATGATCACCCGTTCGCCTGAGAAGAGTTGCGAGGCCCGCGCGAAATATCTAATCCCAAAAAAGATTGCAGCCACGATCAGCGCAGCAATGACCAGGTACACAACAGTCATGATGGTTGACCTCCTTTTCCAGAGTATCTGTTTAAGATTGTAGACTTGCCCGACTGAAACGTGAGCGTCTCGGTCGCCAACGCCACTGCAAGCGGGACGCTTGCGCTCCAGTCTAGACGGAACGCTCTTTAATTCGCTCAGCTTCGATCTCTGCGATCTTGCTGCGCATCCATTCTTTCAGCGCCTCCTCTAATTTCGCCTGGTCACCTTCAAGGCTTTCCGCAGTATCGCCCGCGGCGTTCAGTGGAATTGCGTGACACGGCACCTCCTCGTTTTGCTTTTCGCGCGGGACGAAATCGATGAGATGACATTCCGCGCAAGGGTGGGTCTTCTCAGGCAACGCGTAATTCACGCACGTCAATGAATCACGAAAGGGCGAGGTGGCCCTCCAAGGCGTCCGCACCGAACGACCGTAGCCGCCCTTTTCAATGAAGTCGAGTTCGGTCTTTAGTAACTCGAGGATGTCGCGCTCGTCTTTGGGCATATTCAATTCTCCAGTTGGTCGATTTCGCCGAGAGCGGGTTTCTTCTCAAATGGTTGGGCTGCAATGCTTATGCCGCTACTCTGACGGGAGACTTCTGGATTCCGACCCGGAATCTTGCGTGAATTCACTCAACGTCGCGGGGTTTTCCACAAGAGCAAACGCAGGATTAGATCCAGGGATCAGTAACTTACGCGAGTTGCGCACACCAGCGTGCGGGTACGAAAGTTGCTCACTCTATGAGAATCCAACCGACAGGTGTGTTCAGGGAGTCACCGGTCTGTCGAATTGCAATTATGGGACAGCATCAAGTCGAACAGGAGTTCGACGAACGAAAAGTTCAGGCATTCATGAGCGCGGTGCTCGACGATCTGCGGGCCCTCGATTACATGATCGATAACGATTGCATCGAGAGCGGTGTGCGCCGGATGGGCGCAGAGCAGGAGATGTTTCTGGTGGATCGCAACCTGCGGCCCGCGTCTTTGGCAGTCGAAGTGCTGGAAGGTCTTAACGAACCAAGGCTCACGACCGAAATTGCCCGCTTCAATCTGGAAGCCAATATCACGCCTCAACTGATCAGCGGCAACTGCTTCACCCGGATGGAGCAGGAATTGAACGAGCTGCTCACAAAAACTCGTGAGAGCGCTGCTCAACTTGGCGCCGATATTCTGCTGGCGGGCATTCTGCCGACACTCCGTCAGTCAGACCTGACCCTCGACAATCTCAGCCCTAATCCGCGCTACCGCGAACTGAACAGGGCGGTAACCAAATTAAGAGGCGGACCTTTTTCGATTCACATCAAGGGACTGGACGAACTGCAAATCGAGCACGACAACATGATGATGGAGTCGTGCAACACCAGTTTTCAGATTCACTTTCAGGTTGGTGCGCGCGAGTTCGCCAACTCTTACAACATTGCGCAAGCGATTACGGCGCCGGTGCTGGCGGCTGCCGTTAATTCACCAATCCTGTTTGGTAAACGCCTTTGGCAGGAAACCCGGCTGGCGCTGTTTCAGCATTCGGCAGATGAAAGATCGCGGCAGCAACAGGCGCGCAGTCAACCAACACGGGTCGGATTCGGCGAGCGCTGGCTGAAAAACTCAGTGCTCGAGTTGCTACAGGATCAGCTGACGCGCTTTCGCCCGATAATGATCTCGATCCCCGAAGAGAATTCGCTCGAAGTGCTCGCGCAAGGCAAAACCCCAGCGTTGACGGCGCTGTTCATGCATAACGGAACTGTCTGGCCCTGGAATCGCGCCTGTTACGGCGTCTCAAACGGAGTCGGGCAATTGCGGATCGAGAATCGGGTGCTGCCGTCGGGCCCAACCGTGCCCGACGAAATAGCTAACACAGCCTTCTTTATCGGTCTGATGTTAGCGCTGCCGCAGGAATACGGTGATATCTCAAAGCGTTTGGACTTTGATGACGCGAAAGCCAACTTTTTCGCCGCCGCGCGGTACGACCTGCACGCGCAACTAAAATGGATCGACAAAAAGAACTCTTCGGCAGGCTCTTTGATTCGCGATCAACTGTTGCCGCTGGCGCGGCAGGGGTTGAAGGATGCTAACGTTGATTCGTCCGACATCGACAGGTATCTCGGCATAATCGGCGAGCGCGTGGCGACGCGGCAAACGGGCGCGCGCTGGATCTTAAAGTCACTGGCATCAATGGAAGATCTGGAACCGAAAGACCTGCGCTATCGCGAACTGGCCGCGAGAATGCTGCATGAACAAAAGGAGGGTAAGCCCGTGCATGAATGGGAAATTATGGCTCGCAGCGAAAACACGGATTGGACGCAAAGCTATCAAACGGTGGAACAATTCATGTCCACGGATCTATTTACTGTGCGCCCGGACGACCTGGTGGATCTCGCGGCCAGCGTGATGGACTGGCGTCACGTTCGCCATGTGCCTGTCGAAGACGATCAGGGACGCCTGGTTGGTCTGGTAACGCACCGCGCCTTGCTGCATCTGTTCAGTCACGGATTGCCCTCGTCGGCTGAAAAACCGCTGACCGTGCGCGAAATAATGAAAACAGCTCCGTTGACGGTTTCGTCTGCGACGCCAACGCTCGAAGCGATGGAGATGATGCAAAGCAACAAAATTGGCTGCTTGCCGGTGGTGGATGACGGCCGGCTGGTGGGAATTCTCACTTCCTATGATTTTCTCGCCGGGGCGGCGCGGCTTTTTCGTGAACATCTGGGCGAATCATGCCCTGCGAAAACAGCTCCGAAGGCAAACGCCCAACACGCGTGAGTTTTTGAAACGATGAAAACAATCATCGAACCCTTCCGCGTCAACGTGGTTGAGCCGATTAAGATGACCACGCGCGCGGAGCGCGAAGCTTATTTGCAGGACGCTGATACTGACTGAAGGCTTTCCGACTTATGGCGGACTGGCGGGAAGAGATCTGGAAGCGATCGCAGTGGGCCTGAAAGAAGTACTGCATGAAGATGTCATTCACACCTGGCTTTAGCCAGGTGAACTCCAAAATTAAAACTCGGAAACCGTTTAAACGGTTTCTCCTTCTCGCGACCGTCCTGATCACCCGGCTGAAGCCGGGTGTGAATGAGATCCTCGACCTTCTTTGAGATCGCAAATTGCGATTTCAAAAGCTCGCCTCTTTAGTCAGCCGCAGAGCGGCGATAGATCTGCAGACCATGGCGTAAGCCATGGGTAACAAGTCGTAACAACGACAGCCGCGGAGCGGCGAAACATTAAAAGAAGCGACGATGTTTCGCCCCTCCGGGGCTGCCTCATTCTTGTGACTCGATCCCACGGCTCACGCCGTGGGCTACAGATCTTCCGCCGCTACGCGGCTCCTCACTGCGCGGCCAGCTTCGTCTCTTTCTTCTGATGGCACTCGACGCATTGAAATTGTGAGATGTCGCCGAGGTTGATTGGATGCTTGAAAGGTTTGTTGGCTTTATGACAGAACTCGCATTTGCGGTCGGCCAATGAACCCAAATCCACGGGATGTTGAAATGGCCCGGTCCGCACGTTTTTTTCCGGTGGCCCCGCAGAGTCATAGAGCATCGTGTGACAGACATTGCAGTTGTTGCTGATGACTTTGCCGCTGTTGCTGACATGCTCGCCGTCGTGACAGCGGAAGCAGCCGGTGAAATAGAGATGGCCGATGTTGTTCGGATGCGTCTGCCAGTCCGTCTTCATCTCGGGGAAGAAATAGGTTTGGAAGATGCGCTGCACTTCCGCGACCGCGCTGTCGATCGATGAACGTTTGCTCGCATACACGTCCGGATAATTGGTCCGATAGAAGTCGTTCAGACCTGTCGCGATAGAGCTGACTGCTTCCGGCGTGGTGGTGTAGGGCTTGCTGAGAATTTCGACGGACTGTTTCTTTAGATATGGCAGTGAAGGATCCAAGCGCCCGGCGACGAAGCCCTGGTCCACTGCCGCATCCGGAGGCAGATAGACGTGGGCCGGACGATTATGACAGTCGACACAGTCCATCCGGCGCTTGTCGCCGTTGGCAATTTGGTCAGGCGTCATGGGCATGGTGCGATCAAAATATTCGGTGACGTTTCCCTGCCGGTCCTTGATGCGCACCCAGGGTATCACCTGGCGATGATCATCGATGGAGACGTAAGTGATTTCGTTGGCGATATTCATGTGCCAATGAATCCCGGTGACTAATCCTGTAGCCGGACTTCCGCCGCCAACATTGATCAGCATTTTTCGTTGCCGCAAAGTGTTCTGCTCGTCGTAACCGTACCGGTTGAAAACCTTCATCTGACCGCCAAAAAATTTCTCGGGCCAATGGCACTGTTCACAGGTTTCCTGCGCCGGGCGCAGGTTGTGGACCGGTGTCGTAATCGGTTTCGAATATTTATTGAACGTAACTGAATAAAGCTGGTAAGCGCCCGAGATTTTCGAACGCACGTACCAGCTGGCTCCTGGACCGACATGGCATCCGACGCAACCGACGCGGGCGTGCGCGCCTGCCAGATAGGCGGTGTATTCGGGCTTCATCACGGTGTGACAGGTCTGGCCACAGAAATTGACCGACTCGGTGTATTCGTATCCGCGATAACTTCCGAACGCGCTGGCTGAGACGAAGACAAAAGTGATTACCAGGAAAATAAAAAAAGCTCGTCGCGATCCGGGATCGTTCAGATCCAACTTCGGATACGCGGTGATCGCCGAAGGCGCGGCGCGATGTCGCCGCCGCCGTTCGAGTATCCTGCCAACGACGACAACCACCAGTCCAAATATCAGGATGGAAGGCAGAATGATGTAAGTGAGAATTCCAAGGTAAGGATTTTCCGCCTTCGAGGTGATCTCGATCAGAAACAGCAGCGCCACGCTGACGAAGCTGGCGATGACAATCGCCCCACCCACAAAACTGATGTAGTTGCGAAAGAGACTTGGAGGCTTCGGATCTAATGATTCAATTTCGCCGACCCGGTCCGGGGGCCTGCTCATGTGGATAGAATGTTTGTCCATCTGGTTTGGGGTACTGAGAAGGGGAATTGTGTCAGAAGTCCGGGCGAAAGCAAGGGCTAATCTCCACCAATCGGATCGTCGTTCTCACCCGGCCCTCCGTCACGGTCGGGCTTCTGACCCTGTTCCTTCATCGCCTCAAAAGCCAATTCGTGCTCTTCCTTATAAAGCTCTTCTGATACGCGGCCGTCAAGAAAGGCAAAGTTTACCGGGTAAACGTCAGGATCGAAAATGACCTGGTAGAAGTGCCAGACAAGAATGGCCAGAGTAGCCAGCACGGCTTCGTAAAAATGTATGGCGAGGGCGATGTCGATCCACCAGCGCGGGAGGAAACTAAACAGCGAAATCTTGAACCAGATCATCAGGCCGGTGAGGCCCATGACGAACGTACCCCAAATCACGGCCCAGTATTCGGCTTTCTCGGCATAACCAAAACGCGCAATCTTTGGCTTCACCCGTTTTAACCCCGCGTAATAGGCGAAGTTTCCGATCACGTCCCGGACATCCTTCAGCTTCGGCAGCATGTCTTTCACCCACTGCCGGCCGTCCTTCGTCAGCCCCAGGTACAGCAGGTGATAAGCACCGACGACGAGCATGACGACCGCCGCGACCCGATGAATGATGCGTCGGAGAAACTCATTCGAGCCGAGAATCCAGGCCAGCCAGGAATCCGGATACTGCAGCGCAAACCCGCTCAAAACCAGAATGATGAAGCTCGTCAGCAGGAGCCAGTGTTGCAGTCTTTGGTTCGCCGTCAGGCGCACGATGGTCCGCACCTGCCGTCGTTTAGCAATCGCTTTTTTGCGCCACACCAGGACGTTGTGGGCAGCCATGCCTCCGATCGTGAGCAGGATCAAAGGCAGATAGATCCAGCGGACGATCGCCGTACCGCGCGCGCCCATGTCGTGCGTTCCTACGTTAGAGACTAATTCGGAAGCAAAATGGATTTTGCCTTTCGTGAAATTAGCACTGGCGCCGACGTGACACTGACCGCAAGTCTGCTGCAAGTTGTTCGCGCTGATCATCGAACGCGAATCTGACGAAGGCAGAATGTTGTGAACACCATGGCAACTCGCACAGTTGGCCACGACTTTCGATCCGAGTTGTGAAGCCAGGCCGTGATAGCTGTCTTTGTAACTGCTGACCCTTCCGCCGGCGACTCCAAACTCCTGCGTCAACGTCACGCCTTCATGACACTTCGCACAACTATCGGTCGCAACCGCGGTCGATGCCGTTGCTGTCGCCTTGTCGAACGCCATGTTGATGTTGTGAATGCCGTGACAGTCGGTGCACACCGGCGAGCGTGACACGCCGCGGACAATCGCCTGACCGTGAATGCTCTGCATGAACTCGTTCGATTCGGTGCTATGGCACTTGCCGCACGTTTTGGGAATGTTCACCCTGGCGATTGTCGATTGGTCGTTCGCAGCCGGCTCGATGTCGTGAGCATTGTGACAATCGGTGCAGACTGCCGCGCTCAGGTTGCCGCGGGCAATGGCTTTCGCGTGCACGCTTTCTCGATAAGCAAGCAACGGTCGATCGCTGATGCCGCTTCCCTGCATCACGTTCTTGTCCCCGTGACAACGGCCGCAAGTCTCAGCAATGTTCGCGCGATTGATCGTGGCTTTCGGATCGCTGGCCGGCAGCATCGTCGTTATGTCGCGATTACGCGTGTGACAGTCCAGACAGCTGGCCGCCTTGGTTCCTGCCTGCAGGGCCCTGGCGTGAAATCCACGCTCATACTCTGTGTGCGGCGCGTTGTGAAACAACGAGCCGGCCATGTAAGGAAGCTGTTTGCCCGGACCGTGACAGCCCTGGCATTGCAGGTTCGGCGGCTGTCCCGGCTGGTTCGCATTAGGACCACCGATAACACTACCGGCGTTGGGTTTGACCGGTGGCGACGAATTCTGGTTTTGATTCTGATTGCCCTGGGCTGAGGCTGAATTCAGGATGACAAGCGAGATCGACGCGCCGAACAAAACTGCGATCAGGGTTAAGAAGGAAACACGGCGTCCCACAAGTTTCACTCGCTTCCAGGGAGTCATCCACGTTGAGGATAGCGCTCGCGCAATCTTCGCGCGGTGATGAGCATCACACCGGCGCACGCACCTCTGGTGTGCATTAAACCAGGCGTTCTTGATTTGCGAGGGCGTGCGTACCGCAAAAAAACCAGCTCTCCCGATTGCTCGAGAGAGCTTTGCAACGGAACAGTATGACGAGCAAAACTTCTCGCTTTTTTACTTCAGCGATTTCATGTATTCAACCAGTGCCTTGGCTTGATCCGCCGAAATGCCTTTTTCCTTAAAAGCGGGCATGTTCGGTGGCTTCTCTGCGGCTTTGCCGTCCATCACGGTCTGGATCAGCGCATCATCAGCCTTGGTCTTGTCCATTTTCTTTTCGGCCGTGGCGCCGTGGCACATCTTGCATTTCGAGTTGTACAACGCCGCGGCATCGTCATCACTTGCACGGCTCACCGGGACTGAAATCAGAAATGCTGCCGCCACCAGCGGTATCCCGAATAAAACTGCTGCGATCTTTTTCATAACTGCTGTCACCTTCCTGAATGAAGCTCTTCTCCAAGCACCTTCCCTCAAGGGAATGAACGTAGTTGAGCAACGGCTGTGCCGAACTGGAACCGCGAAAAACTGCGATTCCTGCAGAGAGCATAGCGTGGTTTTTCTCAGCAGTTGGGAAAAATTACCGGTTGTAGTGTTGACTGGAGCGCAACCGTCCCGGTTGCAGCACCTCAGCGAGGATAACTGCAAGCGAGGACGCTTGCGCTCCAGTCATCAAGACCGGACGCCGTCACGCTGCCGTCTTCTTATGACAGGCCGTACACTTCTTCGAAGTTGGGCCGGTTGAATCCGGCTTCGCCTTCGCCACCGCATCGTGACAATCGCCGCACGCATGATGAAATGCCTGCTGGTTGTTCATGACGGTTGGTTCAGTGCCGCCCTCGAGCTTCACCGAGGGAATTTCCGGCAGCAGTTTCGACTTTTCGCCTGTACGCGCGTGGCAATCGGTGCATTTCGCGCCGAGCGCATTTGGATCCTTGTCGAGCAGATCCATCGTCAGCGTCGTAGTGCGGTCCGCCGGCCAGGCAGTCTTGTGCGGTGGACGCTTCGCAGCTTCCGCCGCTGGTTGAGCTGTGTGATGACAGTCAACGCAGGCAATCGGTTTTGACAAATCCGCGCTGCGATTCTCGGTCGCGTGCTTCATGTGGTTGAAAGCAACCTGGCCGAGCTTCGCATCTTTTGCCAAAACGATCGTCTCCGGCGCTTTTGTTTGGGAGCTGGTCGTGCGAATTACCAGGCCGGATGCCACGACGAGCAGGATTAGAACGAGAGCGAATCGAAAGACATTTTTATTTCCTGGAGTATTGACGTGCATTGAGTATTACCTCCGTTAGGACGTGTTCATCTTAGCTGATTAAGCAGCCAAAGTAGAGCCTGATCCTATACCCAATTCTGCCTCGCACAGCTGGCAAAAGTGACAGGGCTTCAGGTCCACTTCCTCGACTGAATTCGAAAACCGCATCACACAATCAAAGCTGCGACAATGCGGCAAGCCAAAAGCGTGACCGAGTTCGTGCGTCGCCTCTTTCTCGGCCCGCGAAAACAATAATTCCCGGTCTTCGGGTAGTCCATAAAACTTCTGACGCAGACGATGTGTCGACATTAGCGCCAGCGAGCCGCCGACCTGGGCTTCACCAAAGACAAAGGTGAAGATCGGAATGAAGAGATCGACTTCCGTAACGCCAAGAATCTTTCCGTCGCCCTGCTCGAACATCTTCAGTTGAGCCAGCAGCTGCGTCGAATGATACTGCCGTCGCGTGGGGTGGTAACTTGAACGCGGATGCAGACTCTCAGCGTGAACCACGCACGGCATCGCAAAACTTCCCGGCAACGTCAACGCGAGATATTCGAGCAATTCAACATCGACATCGTCAATCGGGATGATCCTGATCTCAGATTGTTTTGACCACATCGGCATTCGAAGAGTTTTCACTGCCGTGTCAGAACCCGGAGCGCAGCGACGGGATCAGGAGGCTCCCAAGAGCGATCACGAATCATGATCCGGTCGCTACCGCTCCCGGTTCTGACACGGCTCGTCGATCAGCGACAGCCTCGCGCTTGAATCCATATTTCTTGATTCGGTTATAGAGCGTCACCCGATCGATCTCGAGCAGGCGCGCCGCGCGATAGATGTTCCAACCAGTCTCTTCCAGAGTTCGCTTGATATGTTGCCGTTCAATTTCACCGAGGGAGCGTCCCGCGGTCACCTCGTTCACGTTATTAACATTGAGCGGCAAGTCTTCCGGCTGAATCGTCGGGGTCTTACACACCAGGACGGCGCGTTCAATCGCGTTTTGTAACTCGCGCACGTTGCCCGGCCATTCGTAGTTCGCCAGAACTTTTTCGGCGTCAGCAGAGATCTTCGCGATTGGCCGGTTCATGCTGCGTGCAAACTTCTTCAGGAAATGGTCGGCCAGCAGCGGAATGTCTTCGCGCCGCTCGCGCAAAGGTGGAATGGTGATCGAAAAGACATTGATCCGGTAATAGAGATCTTCGCGAAACCTGCCATCCGCATTCATCGTTTCGAGGTTCTTGTTGGTTGCGGCAATCAGGCGGAAATTTACGGGAAGCTCGACGTTGCCGCCCACGCGATAGATCTTCTTTTCTTCGAGCACGCGCAGCAAATCAACCTGCGTCTTCAGACCAATGTCTCCGATTTCATCAAGAAAGAGCGTGCCGCCGTCGGCCATCTCGAACTTACCTTTACGCCGGTACTGCGCCCCGGTGAACGCGCCTTTTTCGTGGCCAAACAATTCTGATTCGAGCACGCCTTGGGAAAGCGCGCCACAGTTGACGACAACGATCGGCATGTAACGGCGCTCGCTGTTGGCGTGGATTGCGCGCGCGATCAATTCCTTGCCTGTTCCTGACTCGCCGCGGATCAGCACCGTCGTGTCCGAAGCCGAAACCATGGCCACTTGTTCGAGCAAACGGCGAGTCGCCGCGCTGGTGCCGACAATCTCGTGCAACAAGTTCAGCTCGTCGATCTTTGTGCGCAGTTGTTTGTTTTCGGAAACCAATTGCTTGCGCTCGATCGCTTTTCGAATTGTGTGTTCCAGATCGTCCGGATTGAACGGTTTGATGATGTAGTCATAGGCGCCCTGTTTCATTGCTTCGACGGCGCTTTCGACTGAGGCGTAAGCAGTCATGATGATCACGGTCGCGTCGGGGTGCGCCTCTTTAAGTTTTCGCTGTAACTCCAAACCGTCAACGCCTGGCATTCGGATGTCGAGCAGAAAGATGTCCCAGTTGGCGCGCGCGAGCTTTTCCAGCGCCGCCTTCGCCGACTCAGCCGTGTCAACCTCGTAACCTTCGTCACGAAACCAATCGCCGAGCGAATTGCGAACGACGGCTTCGTCGTCGACAATTAGTATGCGAGCGGTGTTCGCTTCCATGATCAACCTCCTGTTTCCTCTCCCTCTGGGAGAGGGTTCTGAGTTTCAGAAGCCCGACCGTAAGGGAGGGCAACCTGCATACAAACCTGCCCTTGCTTACGCGCGGGCTTCTGACACTTCACCCCGACCCTCTCCCATGGGAAGAGGGAGTTCTGAAATCCGTTCCGGCAACCTGATCACAAACGTAGTGCCGCAACCGGGCGCCGACTCGACGTCAATTTCTCCCGCGTGGCCGGTCACGATTCCGTAAACAACTGCCAACCCGAGGCCCACGCCTTTGCCTTGCTCCTTCGTTGTAAAGAACGGCTCGAAAATATGTTGCCTGGTCTCTGTATCCATGCCGATGCCGTTATCACTGATACGAATCTGGGCAGTGTGAGTGTCGGCGAGATAGCGAGAGGTTATGGTAATCACGCCTTCGCCCGGATGAACGGCCTCGCACGCATTGATGAGCAGAGCGACTAACGCCTGTTTGATTTGTTGTTCGTCGCAAACGATCTGTTTGAGATCGGGCGCGCATTTGGTTATCGCCGCGACACCGCTTAATTCAATCTTGTGTCGGACCAGACGCACCGACTCGTTGATGATCGCGTTCAGATCGTTTGGCTTCATGTTGGGCTTGGTTTGTCGCGAAAACTGAAGCAAACCTTTCACTATCTCGCCGCAGCGCGCAGATTCAGCAGCGATCGTTTCCAGATGTTTCCGGGTGTCTTCATTCGCTGCCTGCGCGTCGCCGTTCCGGCCCAGGCGTTTCAGCACCAGGCGCGCGTAGACGAGGATGCCGGCCAGCGGATTGTTGATTTCGTGGGCGACGATCGCGGCGAGCTTGCCAATCGAAGCCAGCTTTTCCACGCGCAGCACATGCTGATGCGCGTGTTCCAGCTCTACAGTCTTATTTTCGATTCGCTCCTCCAGGGTTCGGGCCCAATCGCTGATCTCTGCATTCGCTCGCTGCAACTCTCCGGTCATGCGATTGAACGAGTGGGCCAGTTCGCCAAATTCATCACGTGACTTAATTCTGATTTTGTAATCCAGCTCTCCGGCCGCAACGTGATTCGTGCCCGCAATGAGCTGTCGAATCGGTCGATGGACCATCAGCCAAATAAACGTCGCGAACAAAACTGACAACAGGACCACCGCAGCAATCAAGCTGGTCAACATTTGTTGGCGGCTCGCGTTGATTGCCGAATCGACGGTGTCGAGCGACATCCGCACGTTAATCATTCCCAGGACCTTCGTGTCGGCGCGGTGCGCGTGGCAACCGCCGTTGGAGCAACCGGGTTCGTTCTCGATCGGATTGATGACACTCAACGTTCTTTTCCCGGCGGCATCGGTGAAGATACGCGTGCGTTCCTGCCGGCTTAATTGATGAGGGATGGAGTCGCCGGACAGATCGGCGCCGGTGTGGCAGGCACTACAGGCTTCGGCCGTTTTATCGACACGCGTGAACAGCTCGCGCTCATCGGTGGAAGATTTGATCTCACCCGCCTTGTTGAAGATGCTGATCTTCTCAATGCCTGGCTGCGAACCGATCGAGGTTACTATTTGGTTGATTTCATCGCTGCGATTGTTGAGCATTCCGTAACGCGTGCTGCGCTTGACGGTTTCCGTGATCCGGTCGCCGGCGGCGTAGGTCGCTTCTTCCAGGTTCTCGCGATGCAGGCGAATGATTTTGTATCCCAGGATGGAAAACGTGATCACTATTCCGCCGATGAGGCAGAGTGTGAGTTTCACGCTGAGCTGAATCGAGGGGCGATAATTTCTGGCAGAGAAAGGTCCCTCTCGTTTCGGAAGAGACTTAGAGTTCGAATGAAAACCGGAAAATTTATTTATGAGCCACACCTCGGACCTTCTCTCGGTCGCTTTCTCGTGGACAAGGAACTGCTTCAGGAAGCTTTCCTCGCATGACAGGAATCGCACCTGTCCTTTTGTAAGATACCGACCGCCTTCACACCGTCATGGCACTGGCCACAATTCCGCATCTTCCTGTCCGCCGTGATGTCAGGGGTGGTCGGCAGCATCCTGAACAAGCCCGAGTGACACGTGTTGCAGTTCGGGTTTTTCTTGTCGACGTGACGTGCATGACTGAACATACACAGGCCCGGGCTCGTCTTTCCCATCTTGATGGCCAGGTCGCCGGGCATCTTCAGATTCGCGAGCCCTTTGCTGACGTCGACCGTTCCCGATCCTTCCGGTAACGGCGTGTGAACGGGCCGTCTTCTGATTCCGTCATAGCTGAGCGCTACCGAAGCCAACATAAAAATCATGGTCATCACAAGTGCCAAAGTTGTCGCGCTCCAAAGCGGTTGCTTGAACGCCACCAACGCCGGCAGTTCGGCGCGCTTACCTTGCGCAATGTCTTTCATGTCCTCTGGTGGAAACACATTCAGATACTTCACTGCCAAGCCAAACATGACGAAGCCGGCGGCAACAATCGATCCGGTTACGGCCAACTCAGTCCAGCTCGGGAAGTAATGAACACCGGACGATCGATCCAAGCCAGTAATCGCAACGTTGATGCGGTTCATCACGAAGCCCAGCACGACCATCAGCGCCGCCATAAACAACCCAAACTGATTATTCCGAATGCGCGGGATGAAAAGCATGATGACCGGAGCGATCACCCCGAGAAGCATCTCTGCCAAAAACATTCGTCCTTCATACGTTGGTCCAAAAGCCATCGACAGCACGCCGCGCGATTGCATGTCGGTGATTCGAATCGCGAAATAGACCGACAACGTGACGGCCGCAACTCCGCCTAATTTAGTCAGCAAATGAAAGTCGAGATGTTTGCGAAAGGCGCGCAAACTCAGATACGACTCGAAGATGGTCATTGCGCAGCCCAGCGCAATCGCCGAAGTAAAAAAGAAAACCGGCAACAAGGGCGAGTACCAAAGCGGATGAAGCTTGTGAGGCACAATCAAATACAGCGTGCCCAGCGATGACTGGTGCATGGTCGACAGCAGCACGCCGAGAATGACCAGCGGGATGGTGATCGACTTGACGATTTTGTAGGGCCGCTGCCACGGCAGCTTCTCCAGCACCAGCGGGCTGAACTCCAGCATCAAAACGGTCGTGTAAAGCGTCACGCACCAACCCACCTCGAACATCACCGAGTGCGGATTCCACATGATCAGCGGATGCCAGATGTTGTAAGGCCGGCCCAAATCGAACATCAACCCGACAACCACCAGCGAATAGCCGAGGAACGCCGTCAGAATTGCGGGGCGAACAATGGGGCGGTATTTTTCGATGTGAAAAATGTAGACGACTGCACTGATGGTGAAGCCACCCGCCGCGAGCGCGACGCCGCAAAGCACATCGAAGCCAATCCAAATGCCCCAGGGAAATTGTGCGCTCAGATTAGTGGTGGCGCCCAGACCTTTAGTGAAGCGAAGGAAGGTTGTGTAGAGGCCCGCGGCGAGAATCGCTACCAGAATGACTCGCCAGAAAGTGATTCTCGGGAGACGTAAACCGAGTTTTGACATGGTTCACTCCGTTCCTTTTTTGGGCGAGTTAGCTTCGCGCTCCGGCGAGTTGGCTTCGAGTTCCGCTTTCTTCACATCCTCGCGTCGCTTTGTGATCCACCAAATGCCGCTCATCAAAACGCCGCCAATGCTCACGACGGTGGGCAGCTTGTGCAGAACGTTCCACGTCAGGTGCGGCAGCGGTTGCTCTAACAGATCGGTTTTGTATCCGAGCGTCTCGAACGGTACGTCCGAAAGCAACAGAACCGACGTACCGCCAACTTCAGCGACGCCGTAGACGTGATTGACATAGCGGCCCGGGTTATTGCGAATGCGAGATTCGGCTTCGGCGATCAGTTCATCGCGATTGCCGAATTTCGTCGCGCCTGTGGGACACACCGTCGCGCAGGCGGTCGCCAGACCGGCGGCGATACGATCGCGGCACAGGTCACACTTGCGAACTCGCGGGGTGATTGGATCGTCCCATTCGTACTGCGGCACGCTGAATGGACAGGCCTGCACGCAATAGCGGCAGCCCATGCACTTGCTCGCTTCGTACGAGACTGGTCCTTCTGGTGATTTAACCAAAGCACCCACCGGGCAAACCGAGACGCAAGTCGGTTCGTTGCAGTGCATGCACATGCGCCGCACGTAGCGATTGTTGCGTCGATTGACGACCGTGAATGTGTCAGCAGAAAGATTGTCGCGAAGGAAATTGGCCGAAGACTTGGGAAGTTTATTCCGTTCCTTGCAGCCGTCGTAGCAAGCGCCGCAACCTATGCACAGAGTGCTGTCAAAGAGGAGCGCCTTTTTAGTAACCGTTTGAGTGTCCATTTTTCACCATGGATTCTCTTCGGGCTGTTGAAAAAATGAGCAACTGGTATTCCCTGGATACTCAGTTGCTCGGTTCAATCAGTCTGCGAGTTTTCGGCCCAAATCAGAGAAGAGATCCGGCTGCGGAATCCGGAACCCCGAACTCACTTGGTGAAAGTCCACAACTGGCTGACTTTTCCCCACGTGTTCGGGGCTCCGGTTCCAACCGAGTCAGACCTCCTTTTCCTGCGGACGAAGAAACATTTCATTGAACTGTTTCCAGGTTCCCTCATCCGCAAATTCGAGCACCCCACCCATCAATTGCCCGCCGTCCTGTAACACCTGGCCCAACTGCATGCTGTCGAGCGTTTGGGCCGCGAAGAATTCCTGAAATCGTCTGGCCTCGCTTTTCAACCAGCCCCTGGCTTCCTCGGCAGTGAGAAGCTGTTTCAGGTTTTTGGACAGGTTCCTCGGCATCACTGAGCATATCCAGCCATCCTTGTAGGGATCGCTCTGAATCATTTCCGGATGCCACGACAGCTCTTTATCAATCGAAGTCACAACGCCGTCCACTGGCGATGCGAATGCGGCCCGGTGATTGTTCTGCTTCACCGCGAACAACACGTCCCCGCGATTGATCTCTTTGCCAACCTCCGGCAGCATCACGTCGTCGATTCTGCCGATAAGCTTCTGAGCAAATCCATCCAGTCCGATAGTTGCGGCGCCCGAGGGTTTGACCTCAACCCAGGTGTGTCCACCGTCGAGAAAGAGATTTGCGGGCGCGGACAATTTCGCAAACGCCTCAGCCGGGACCAGTTGGTCCGCCAGATTGAGCGAGGCGCGCTCTTTCTTCGCTTTCCTCAGTTGCACGATCCCGTCGATGCCGACGCAAACGACAATCGTCAAGATTACAAATAGGGCTACCATATAGATCACCTCCCGATCGGAAACTTAATTGCATTATTGCTTTTCGCTTCTTCGTTGAAAGAAAGCGGAAAGAAAGAATCAATTACTCGGGTCCTTTGGGAATTCGTCAGTTCACTCATGAATTCCGGCGTCAACCAGCCGCCGTCATTCATCGTGGATTGCTCATCGTTTATTAGTGAATGCAGCTTCTCGATTTCCTTTTGCAGCCAATCTCGAACTCGTTCGCCATACATCAAGCGTTTGAGATCAACTTTCAGATCGCCCGGCTCAATCAGCATGAGCCAACCTTCACCAAAAGGGTCGCGGTTCATCAGGGCCGGGCTTTGAAGTAATTTTGAATTGACTTCCTTCACCTTGCCGTCGATCGGAGCGACCAGCGCACTGACTCCGGATTGATGCGTGAGGCGTAAGCATTGAGCTCCAGCTTGTATCACCGTGCCTGGCGCCGGTAATGAAATCAGATAAGCGCGACCCAGGATTTTTTGGCCGAAGTCATCCAATCCGGCGCGAACCATTCCACCTTCTTCTATTCGGGCCCAGAGGTGGTCCGCGTGATAGAAAAGATCGGGCTCGACTTTGCAGCCTTGCACCACGGTTGGTTCGAAATGGTTTCGCGTATGGCGGAGCGCCTGTTGACTGGATCGAGTGTGAAGGGCTTCGTCAAACGGACACTGGTCGCAATCGTAATCTCGATCACACAACTTGTAATCGACCACGCCGGCTTGCATCCACACGCACGGAATCAGTCCGGGATTCACCGTCTGATTCGAAGCGATTTGGTGATTTAGTCCGTTCATGTTGCCCTCGCGGCATGTCTGCCGCAAAGGCTAATCGCAACGGCTGTTCCATCGAAGCCCGCCATCAGTTTATGCCTGTAAGGATTTGGTTTATTTAGCGTTACAGTCTTACTGCTACACCGGGTTACTTCGGATGGCATCGACTAAACGTTGAGAAACTCAACGACATTCTTAGTCGGGTTACGTTCTATTCAGCAGAATGGGAGCAGAGATGCAGTTGAGAAATCGAACAGCAGTTGTTGAAGAATTCAACGGCCCGCGTCGCTAGGAGATTGGAAATGACCTTTGCGTAGCCCAGGCGTTTACGCCTGGGAATAAAAGAGCGGATAGTTTCAAAGCCCCATTAATGGGGCTTTAATAGCGTCTCTGTTTCTTACCCAGGTGTAAACGCCTGGGCTACAGAAAACCCCACAATGAAATTGGGTCACCAGCGCGCCACGCTCAAAAGCGCCACGTCGCGCCGGTATGGCAGCGTTTGCAAACGCTAAAGTCCTCGCCGCCAAACGTGCGCTTCCCGTCGTGACAAGTCATGCAACTTTGTCCGCGTCCGGTGGCGTGATGATTGAGCGGCTCAGGCTGCGTGACTTGCCGGCGCTGCGGCATGCCGGCGCGAATCTGATGACACTCGTTGCAGGAAGTCTTCTCATGCTTCGCATGGCTGAAGCCAACCCGAAATGCCTGCGCGAATTGCGGTGTGCGCGAATATCCGCCGAGCTGGTGACAGGTGCCGCAGGAAGAAATGTCGCGCCCACCCGATTGCGCGCGTGGGGTGTGACATCGATAACAAGTCGTGTGCGCATTAAAGCCGGAAGGAATTGAAAGCGCGACGCCTCTCTGCGCAGGGCGATGACAACTCGCGCAGCTCACGCTGCCCATGTTCACGTGGCGCGCGTGGTCGAACTTCATGCGAAAGCTCTTCAAACGCGGGAACGCTTTCAGTGCTCCTGACTTCACGTCTGTGTGACAGATGGTGCAAATCGGACTCTCAGCATTCGTAAACTGCTGCGCGTGACAACCAGCGCACGGCAAGTGATTGGAGGCGCCCGGACGTTTGGGAATGGGCGCGTTCGAATCGCGGCGATGACAAAGCAAACACGGCAGGCGCGCGTGATTTCTGGTGTCGTGCTGAAACTTCGAATAGTCGAGGCCTTCGGGAAATTGCATCTGTTCCTGGGGAGATTGAGGTTCATTCAACGCAATTAGGGCCGAACCGTGGACACGCGAATTGACGATAGCGATTGTGGCAATGATTAGGGCGATGACCAGCGGAACAAGTCCCGTAGGGACGAAATATTTATAGAGACGTGAGCCGACAGAGAGATGCAAGCTCCGTAGGAGCGGCACATTGATGCGTCGCTTAACCTGCGGAAACGTTGCGCTCCTCGGGAGCTCACTCATTTTTTCATTCTTCTCTTCTATAAACATTCTGCTCCTACGGAGCTTCCACGATAAACACCTGACTGGAGCGCAAGCGTCCTCGCTTGCATGATCACGACAGCAACCGGGACGGTTGCGCTCCAGTCATCCCAAAATCAATTCGTCTTCGCTTTCGGCTTTGGCGTCGGAATCGCCTGGGCATGATTCTCCGGAATCGGCTCTTTACCGAAAGCGATATGACACTTAGTGCAGACGAAGTTTGGATCTTTCTTGCGACTGTCGATCTCGAAATTTAGCGCGCCGCCATCACCACTCGTCGGCGTGATGTGACACCCGTCGGCGCCGCCGCACGATCGCACCGGTACTTTCAAACTCTTCGGATCTACGGTATTGAAAGTCGCGCTGGCAGCGTTGTGACAATTCAGACAGCTCAAATCAGGATGCTCGCCGGCTTCGTGACGAAACGCGCCCGCAGAAATTCTCCGGCTCCAACGATCCAGCATCATTTTGTCTGCGCCCATTTGCGAAGCCAGCTTCGGATCGAAATCGACTTTCAACTGCATCGGGCCGACCAGCTTATGGCACATCTCACAGTTTTTTGGTTCGGGCGGAATTCCTGAGTCTGCGTTGTGACAGGTAAAGCAGATCGTGTGACTGTTGGGAATCGTCTTGAACGTGCCCTTCTTCAGCCAGAACGCATCGCCCAGCGTCTTGGGAGGCTTGATGACGTACTCTTCGCTGGATTTTCCCTGTGGCTGATAAGTCTGGTGACAGACCGGACAACTCTTCGGCGGCGACTGGAGCGCAAGCGTCTCGCTTGCAACTTCTATCGGCCGCAAGCCGGCAACCGGGACGGTTGCGCTCCAGTCAGGCGCATGCTTTTCCTCTTGGAATCGCGCGTTCACAAACGACGGGCGACTGTTTGAATTCAATCCCACGACATCAATGTGTTTGTCGTGCGGAAAGCCGACGCCGAATTCGGACCCGAACTCTCTGCGCTTAAGTTTTGGATCGGTGACGTCGCCGAGGCTTGGGAAAAGCCAGCGCGCCGTATCTCTTGGCGTCACGGCGATATGACAATTCGAGCAGATCGAGGGCGCGGGTCGTTCGCGCGCAAAGAATTGCTCGCGGTGACAACTCAAGCAGCTCGCGTGTTCGGGAAAGTCTGCTACGTCCGCAAAGGCCGCATCACCCTTTCGCACGTCTTTCCAATTCTTCGACGGAACCTTGTGACAGGAGTTGCACGCGAGTTTCTGCGTCACTGCGTGAGTGGTATGCGAGAACTTTGTGTAATCGATTTTCGGTTTCGGCGGGACCTTCGGTTTTTTCGAGCGAGATCGCTGCGGGCGTTTTTGCGGCGCCAGCCTGGCAGCCACACTTTTATCCGCGACGACAAATGAGAGCGATATCGCCGCCACAAAAATTACCGCCCACGTGAGAAATCTATGTTTGCAGCCCGCTGCTCGTTTCACTTTGGAATAAGCCGCGTAGCGGCGAAATGGTATAGACAGGTCGAATTAAGACTTTTACAGCTCTTTTTAGAGCGCCATGTTTGTCGCCCATGAATGGGCTTTAAGATTTATTTGTCGTTCGAAGCGATAAATATTTCGCGCCAAACGGCGCCTGGAAAATGTCATGTCTCAGGTCTTACTGATCGTTTTGACAATTTGCCGACCTTCAATTTGTCTGATCTTAAGATAAACCAGCACCGCTAAAAACAAAATGAATATGAGCGAAACCGCCAGGCCTTGCCGCCGAAAACGCCATTCGCCCAGCGCGGCGAGTCCGGCCTGATAACCCTTGCCGGCGACCTCCAGTCCCGGACCAACTACTTTCTCGACTTCCGCGGTTGACGAACTGTGAATCAAAACTCGAGCATGCGTCAACGCGTCGGTGGCGCCCTTCAATTCAAACTTCGGTTTGCTTACCTCCATGCCTTTGCGTTCAGCCTGGGTCAGGATCGCATTGGATTTGTCGATGCCGGCGATCAGTTCGTCAATCCTTGAACGCATCATTCCGGCGGCCGCAAAACCTTTGTCGCCGCTTGAATGACAGTTAACGCAAAGCGCGCCGGCTCCGGTCCCGATCATTTGATCGCCCGGCTTGAGTATCGCGTGATTGCTGTGACAGGTGATGCATTCGCCCAGTTGCTTCTGGTCGAAAGCAGCCTTGTGCGGACTGGTTTGAAACAACTCCGCCTGGCGCGCGTGACACTGGCCGCACACGTTGGCGACCGAAGCAATCCCCGGTGGCGTGGCCCCATGATTTCCGTGGCAGTCGTTGCAGGTCGGCGCCGACAAATCCTGTTTTTCATAGAGCGCCTTGGCGTGCACACTGGTCTTGTACTTGGGGTATTGATCGCTGGGAATGCCGAACGGCTTCATGTAATCCGCGCTCGCGTGGCACTTTGAGCAGGTCTCTGCGACATTCGACGGATAGACAGACGAGAGGGGATCGCTGGGCGAGCGAATGCCATGAACGCTGTGACAACTGATGCACGTCGCCACGCGCGCTTCGTTTTTCTCCTTCAAGAGCTTTCCGTGAACGCTGGTGTAATACTCGCGTTCCTGGTCGACGCGCAGTGACGGATTGAATCGCTTCATCAGGTTCGCGTCGCTATGGCATTTGCCGCAATAAGCAGGAATATCGAGCGCCTTGGGCTTTCCCAGAAACCCTTTACTCGGGTCCTTAGCAGCTTCTTTAGTATCGGCGTTCGGATCGCCGCCGTGACAATCATTGCACGACAGACCGCGCGACTTGTGAATGTCATTGTCGAATAGCTTTGCCGGAGCGCTCAAACGCGTGTCTTCAAGTTTAATATGGCATTCGATGCAGGAACTTTTTTTCTGGGCGGCGGCGGCGGTGCAAAACACCAGCGTGAGTCCCACATAGGACACATAGGTCCAAAACGGCTTGTACGACCTATATCTCATAAGATCCCTCACGTCACGTAACCCACAATCGTCATCACGACAATGAAGAGCAACGCGATCACGCCGATTACGTTGAATATCAAACGCCGTCTTCTATTTTCCGGATCGCGATCAATAAACGGCACCAGAAACAGCAGGAAGGCAATGCCGTTGAAGGCCATGATCCCAAGCACTTCGCCGTCCATACCCAGGATCTTTGCCGGCAGCCACTTCAGCGTTTGAAACATGAACAGGAAGTACCACTCGGGCTTGATGCCGGCGGGCGCCGGCGCAAACGGATCGGCTTTCTCACCCAACTCCCAGGGGAACAAAGCCGCCAACGCCGCCAGAACTCCGATCGCCAGGATCCAACCAATCAAATCCCGCAGAATGAAGTTCGGGAAAAACTTCATGCGCCGATAGTTGTGTTCATACTTCTTGGGCACGTGCATGCCATGAAGCTGGACCAGCAACACGTGCACCGCCAGAAAAACCGTGGCGGTTGCCGGCAACACCGCGACGTGAAATCCGAAGAAGCGAGTAAGCGTTGCTCCGGTCACGTCATCGCCGCCGCGCAGAAAGCGAAGCATCGGCCGGCCCACTATCGGAACCACGCCGGCGATTTCGGTGCCGACCTTGGTCGCAAAGAAAGCCAGCTTGTTCCAGGGCAATAGGTAGCCGCTAAAGCCAAAACAGACCACGATGAATAGCAGGAAAACGCCGCTCAACCAGGTGATTTCACGTGGCGGGTAATACGCGCGCAAAAAGAAAACGCTGAACATGTGTATGAACAGCGTCGCGATCATTAGATTGGCGGACCAACTGTGAATCGATCTGATCAGCCAGCCAAATTTAACTTCAGTGATAATAAATTGAACGCTCTCAAAAGCGTTCTCTGCGCTGGGCCGGTAGTAAAGGAGCAGCAAAATTCCGGTCACCACCTGAACGCAGAAGAGAAAGAGCGTCATGCCGCCGAAGTAGTACCAGATAGAATGGCGGTGAAGCGGGACTTCCTTCTTCTGGGCCATGGCCGCGACTGAGCTAATCGACAGACGCTCGTCCAGCCAGTTTGTCAGGGTTTGAATGTTCACGATCTAATTAACCACAAGGGACACAGAGAAGATATTTTTTAGACTAAGAAATCTTTTGCCGGTTTTGGATTTCTCCGTGTCCTCTGTGGTTCAGATTCTTAAGTCCTCGTCACCACAATATCGCTACCGCGTGTGTTGACCTTGTACTCTTCCAGCGGTCTGGGCGGCGGCCCGCCGATATTCTGTCCGCTCATGTTGTATTGGCCGTTATGACAAGCGCACCAAATCTGTTTCGTATCGTCGCGGTATTGGACGATGCACTCGAGATGCGTGCACACGGCCGAGAATGCTTTGAATTCTCCAGTGGCTGTGTGGACCAAAATTCCCGGTTTGTTCCCAAACTTGAAAATCTTTCCGGAATTGACCGGAACTTCGCTGAGCTTTGCGGCGATCACGGAATTCTCAGCCGACTCGACAATCCGCGGCGGCGACATGAATTTGAAGACGGGATAAAAGATCGCGCCGAGAGTTGCCAGGGCGCTGGTGCCAAGCAGGTAATCAAGAAAGCGGCGTCGCGGCTGAGACGCCGGCTGCGGCATGCTCGCGTTGCTTCGAATGTCAGGGTTCACTCGCGCATCCTCCGCCGGAATGATCAAACCACATCGAACGACTGCCGCGTGTCAGGCCGGTTTTCGCAGTTTGTCTGCCCACAAAAACACGACCCCAATTGCCAGCCAAAAAGCAGCCTTAATCCAATTGCGTGACTGAAAACTCTCGAGCACAGCCACGCCAAAGAACAACAAAAAAATTGCGAGGCCCTGGAATCTGAATCTATTCATAGCCCGCCTCTGTGATCCAACTCACACCATAAAGACAAACTCCAGCCGAATGTTGAACCAAGCTGGAGTTTGCCGTCTGCATCTACATTGATCGCGCTTGTTTATTCCTTTCGCCCGAAGTACAAACGCAATGACATGTATGGCAGATGCGCATGATAGTTTTGCGGCCGCACACTAGCCGGAAATGTATTCACCAGATTCGACTCGTTGTACGAGTAATACTGATAACCCAGGTTCCAGTCGAAGTGGCGGTTGAGCTTGATTGCCAAACGCGCTTCGGGTGATTGGTAGTTCATCGGATAAGACGTGATCAGCGTGCCGGGCGTGCCCGCAGGATCGGCGCGGCGACTGCCCTGCCCGGCGTCCTGATTGATCCGGTAAGACGTGTACAACGTCATCCGGCGATTCAACCGGGCGGTCACATCAAGGAAGAAGTAATTGAGCCGTTGGTAGTAAAGCGCCAGCCCATTTGGATGGCGAGCGGCGGGCGCCGGGACTGCCTGGTAGAAGTAGTCAACGACGGCGCTGCTGTCGACCCAGTTGTAGTTGTAGCCACCGTTGACGGTGATGTTGGAATTCGGCATCCAGTCGACTGAGGATGTGAAGACGCGCGTCTTCAGGTTTACACCGAAGTCGCTCAGCGACACGCCGGCAATCTCAGACGGGTTCGAGTTGTCTCTCAGGATAAAGGCGAAATTGAAAACCAGGGTTCGATTCGGCGACCAGCGGCTCTTTGCGCGCAGGTTGGTGTAATTGTAATTTCCGATGCGCGTAAAGACGTTGTCTGCCGAGCCGTGTTCGGCGTCAAAGTAAAGCGTAAAGTTCTTGGCCGGACGAGCTTTGAATCCGCCAAAGAATGCATTGGTGTTGTTCTCTTCAATCTCTGCTTCGGATGACGCCAGCGCCGGAGCATTTGCGTTGATGGAGTATCCAATCAACTGCACGATGTCGTTACGATGTCCATAGCGATAGCCAAAGTGCATTGAGTATCGCGGATTGAACTGGTAGTCGCCTTCAAACGTGTTCGTGATCCGGCTGTAATGCGTGGTCTTGTTTGCCGGCAGATTGGTGACGCCAAAGGTGTCGGTGCGGGTGCCGCCGGTGATTGGCCGGGTGATCGAGAAGAAGTCGCTAAACGAGGCCACGCCATCGATAGTAAAAGCTTCCTCGCGAAACGTGTTGGACAAACGGAATTTGTCGCTCGCCAAATACGTCAGACCAAAATCAATCACGTGGCTCGGTCGCTTGGTTTCGTTGGCGATGGTGTACGAACTCGGGTTCGTCGTATTCGGTTGCGCGGCCGGCGGCGTCGGCGGCCAAACCGGCGACGTGATTCTGAAGTTGAAGTTGCGGCCCGTGAAATTTTCGAGATACGTCGAGTTGGTGGTAGACGTGCTGTAGATAACCCGCCCGGTAATGTCGAGCTTTTTATCTATGAACGTGTGCAGGCTGAAGCGCGTGTAATCGATGCTGCCGCGGGTTGGCTCCTGACGAAGGAAGCTGGTCAGTTGCGCGACCGAAGTCGCCGTGTTGACGTTCAAACCAATTCCGGCCGGGATGGAGCTGTCGTCGCGGAACCGGCGAAAGCCCTGGACAAAGGTCCAGTCGACCTTGCCAAAAGTGCCGTCAGCGCCGAAACGGAAGTCATCAGCCTTCGACTTGGTATTATTCAGCAGCCAGAAGTCGTTACCACCATTGTGATAATTCGTGTAGGTAGGCCCGCTGTATCTCTCCGGCGAATAGCCAATGCTGAAACGAATCAGTTCATTCTTTGGCAGAATCGTCAGGTCGAAATCACCCATCTGCGTGTTGGTGTTGAAACCGTGCTCGCCGGTAACGGGATTTGGCGGCGTCGCAATCGGCGTGAACAACCAATTGGGATTCGCGATGTTGTTGAGAAAGCGATAGTACTTGAAGCGACGATAGGTTCCTTCGAATCGATACCATTCCGGTTTCTCAATGCTAATCCTCATGTTGCCGTACGGATCAGCTCCCCAGCCCGTCGAGGTGACCATCATCGTGTCGAACAAATCGCCCTTGCCGTTTTTCGACTTCATGTAGAAGCTGCTGTCGAACAAACGTGGACCGGCCTTATAGTTCAAGTCGCTCTTGTACTTGTTTACATCGCCATCGACTCTCTGGCCGCGGTAACCAAACTCGACCGAGGAAGTAATGGTGTAGTTACCTGCGTCCTCTCCGGTGGTTGCCGATGTCGGGGTGACGGTGTCGGTCTTCTTTTTTGGCGGCGCCTTTTTGGTCTCAGTCACCTCATCAGTCTTCTTAGGATCGGTGGACTTGGCGGCGTTATTCGCGGCCGTGTTCTGCGCGTTCGCTATTCCCGCAAACAGGACGAGTCCGAGTGACAGTCCCCAAAAAATGCGCAGTAGGTTCGTAATGTTGGTTTTCATACCGTCCATCCTCTGGCTTATGTACCGCAGACTGTCCAGTCTGCGTCTCTTCATCCGTACGCAGACTAGACTGTCTGCGTTACATCTTTAGCGCGCATCGCTACCGGAAGAACACAGGGCTGGTTCGCGAGCCGTGAATCTTCACGTGGCAAGCGGTGCAATCCCGGTATTGCGCGTTTTGATTGTGCTGCGGCCCTGCCGGCTCAACAGCACCGACGTCGTGCGCCACACTGTGACAAGTCAGGCACAGTTGGTTGACTGCGCTGTACTTCAACAAGCGTGGGTTCGAAGAGCCGTGCGGCGTATGACACGAAGAGCAGCCTTCAGTCTTCACCGGCGCGTGCTCGTAAGTGAACGGGCCTTGTTTGTCCGCGTGGCACTTGACGCAAGTGGCATCGGCTCCGGTCGCCAGCCTGGTCTGCTTCGTCTCAAATCCGCCGTGCGGATTGTGACAATCGCTGCAACGCATGGCGCCTTCCAAAACTTTGTGATGGAAGGGCGCGTTGAATTGCGGTTTGACCTCGGCGTGACAGGCAGTGCAAAGCTGCGGGTCATTCGCCTTGAGCATTCTCACGGTGGCAAAGCCCGGCTTCTCAGCATTGGCCGTGGTCACCAGCGCATTCGAGCTGGCCACGTTCGCGCCCACGATGTTTGAGTGTGGCGAGTGACAATCCGTGCAGCCAATATCGTTGCGCCAGTGCTCTCCACGTCGGAAGTTATTCCGCTCTTCTTTGCCCGCGTGGCAGCTGAGACAGGTCTCGGAGATCTCTTTCGAAGACTTGTTCGCGAAGGTCATTATCTTGGACTTGTCACCGCCGCCGTCGACGTGCGCCTTACCCGGACCATGACATGATTCGCAGCCGGTAACTTTGTTCTTCCAGCTGTTCAGCTTTGTCAGTTGGGCGTGTGCGGTGTGCGAATAAGACTTGAACTGATCTTCGTGACAGGCTTGACAGGTGTCGCTGCCGACGTAGTCACTGGCGGCCGGCTTATCGTCGCGAACCGGCGAACGACCAACCGCCTGCGAAGTCCGCGGGGCCGTTAACCAGACAATTACAGCCAGCACTGATCCAATCACGAGCAGCGTTTTGATTATTTTGGCGAGTCTCACTTGGAGCCTCCTTCTCAGGGTAAAGGGCCTTCCGAATTTGCCCGACAACTAATTAATAAAGA
>Ga0207653_10000317_pt1 | contig 26858 bp, 31 predicted proteins | sample KBSK5251metaG_FD_184341 | JGI IMG/M metagenome (GOLD analysis project Ga0207653, IMG submission 184341) | Corn, switchgrass and miscanthus rhizosphere microbial communities from Kellogg Biological Station, Michigan, USA - KBS K5-25-1 metaG... | ecosystem: Host-associated > Plants > Roots >...
CGAAGGCGGGAATCAATCCGCGTTGGGAGTCAGATGGCCTTCAGCAGAATCAGGTGGGTGTTGTGAGCACGGAGCTCCGATCATCTGATTACCGATCAGGTTGTTTCGGACTGTCGGCAAAGGTACGAAACGGCGAAATTGTTCGGATCTGTTGGGGAGAGAGGATTCGAACCTCTGATTGGCTGATCCAGAATCAGCTGCCTTACCGCTTGGCCACTCCCCAGAGGGCTCTTGCTGCCATCGAGTTTACCGGACGCGGCTTGAACTAGCCGCTTTCTTCTTCCATCAGATCGGACAGTGACTATGGTCGCCGCGGTATTTGTGGCCGCGGCTGCACGTCTTCCAGCCACCAGGATTCTTTCGCGGTTCCACGGGTAGGCGGTCGGGCATGAGTTCACCGTACCCTATGCGCATGACCCCACGCCTTCCGAAGCCGCGAGCCGATCTGGCCGCGTTCCCGGCTTATCGCACCGGTCAGCAGAAGGCCGACGTGCGCCTCAACGCGAACGAGTGGGCCGAGCCGAATCCCGCCGGCGACTGGCTGACTCCCGAGGAGCTCGACGCCGTCCTCCTCAACCGCTACCCGACATCGGCCGTCGATCTGCGCGGGCTGCTCGCCGAGCGCTACCACGTCGAGCCCGATCAGCTGGTGCTTGGCAATGGCAGCAACGAGGTCCTGCTGAATACGTTCCTCGTCTTCGGCGGACACGGTCGCAAGACGCTGCTGTTCCAGCCGACGTATTCGATGCACGGGCGCCTCACCATCATCGCGGGCGGGACGGTCATGGACGAGATCATCGGTCTGCCGTACGAGATCACTCGGGACCGCGCGGTCGCGACCGCAGCAAAGGCTCGTGCGGACATCATCGTGTTCACAACGCCGAACAACCCGACCGGTAACGAGGTCCCGTTCGACGCGATCCTCGCGGTGACAGAAGCGCACCCGGAAACGCTGGTCCTCGTCGACGAGGCGTACAGCGACTTCGCCGGGACCACGCTGCTCCCAGAGCTCGCGACGCATCCGAACATGGTCATCAGCAAGACGTTCTCGAAGGTCCGGGCCGCGGCCGGCCTGCGCGTCGGCATCCTCGTGACACATCCCGCGGTGGCCGAATTGTTCCGCGCGGTGCAGCTCCCGTACAACGTGAGCTCGCTGACACACGCCGTCGCCGCAAAGATCGCCAAGGATGACGCGTCGGTCTCGCGGCGTGTCGAGCAGTGTCACGTCGAGCGTGCGCGCGTGTTCGCGGCGCTCAAGAAGATCCGCGCGATCGAGGCCTACCCCTCGGTGACCAACTTCATCCTCTTCCGGATGAAAGACGAAACGCCGGCCGCGGTGCACACGCGCTTCCTCGAGCAGAGCGTCCTCATCCGCGACATCTCGATGTGGCCCGGCTGCGCCGGCTGTCTGCGGGTGTCGATCGGAACTCCCGCGGAGAACGACCGTTTCATCGCCGCGCTCGATCACGTTTTCGCGGCGGCGCGGGCATAGCGACCCTTCTCATCGACGCGTCGAGCCTCGCATACCGCGCCTACCACGCGATGCCGGAGGTGCGAGCGCCGGACGGCACGCTGGTCAACGCGGTCGTCGGGTTCCTGAACTTCGTCGAACGCCTGCTGCGCGATCGCAAGCCGGAGCGGATGTACGTCGCGTTCGAGTACGGCGAGGACTGGCGACCGCAGTTCCGCGTCGCTCTGCTCCCGGAGTACAAGAGCGCCCGCGTCGCGACCGGCGACGAGCCGGCGGACGAAGTCGGGCCCCAGATCCTCGTTATCGCGGAGCTGCTGCGGGAGCTCGGTATCTCGATCGCGAATGCCAGCGAGTGCGAGGCGGAGGACGTGATCGCGACGCTGACAACGAAGATCGAGGGACCGATCGAGATCGTGAGCGGTGACCGTGACCTGTACACGCTCGTGCGCGATCCACGCATCCGCGTGCTGTTCACCGTGAAGGGCGTGACCGAGCTGGCGGCGGTGGATCAGGCGTGGATCCATGCGAAGTACGGGATCCCCGGAGACCGGTATCTCGACTACGCGATCCTCCGCGGCGACCCGTCGGACGGACTCCCAGGCGTGCGCGGCATTGGCGAGAAGACGGCATCGCAGCTCCTTGCGAAGTACGGCTCGCTCGACGCGATCCTGGCCGCGAAAGATCTTTCGGCGACGATCCGCGCGAAGCTGAACGCGTCCAAGGACTATGTCATCGCGGCCCGCACCGTCGTCGGGCCGGTGCTCGACTGCGCGATCGAGGCCACCGGCGACGGCTCGATCCCGAAGGCCCCGCCGGAGCCGATGCACGTCGCCGCCCTCGCTCAGCGCTACGGCGTTCAGGCGTCGATGCGACGCGTGGTCGAAGCCCTGAAGGCGTGACCGTCCTCGACGACTTCATGGCCCGCGGCGCGCGCCTGCGGGGGATCACGGTGCGGCAGTCGAAGTTCCGTAAGCACGGCGAGGCCCTCTGGCTCGGGAAGACAGAGGTGGCGCATTGCCATAACGGCGAGGTCGATGTACGGCTCACACGCGCCGTCGTCCGCACGTTGCGCGACGAGCTTCGGAGCGACGCTCGCATTGATCTGCGAGGTCCCGGATACGACTGGATCCTCGTCCGCGTGCGCAGGGCGGCGGATGTCGAGCGCGCGCTGGAGCTGCTGCGCCACGCGGTCCGCGCCGCCCGTACCATCGCGCCGTGATCGTCTATCCCGCGATCGACATCTACGGCGGAAAAGTCGTGCGCATGACGCGCGGCGACTTCTCGACGGTCGAAGAGGTCGCGCCCTCGCCGCTCGAGGCAGCGAAACGGCTGGTGAACGAGGGCGCCGAGTGGCTGCACATTGTCGACATCGACGGCGCCCGGACCGGCGAACCCGCCAATCTCGACGCGATCCGGCAGATCGCGAACCGCTTCACGGTGAAGATCCAGGCCGGTGGTGGCATCCGTGACTTCGACACGGCCGAGCAGTTCGCGGAGGCGGGCGCGTCGCGGATCATCGTCGGGACGGCCGCGATCGAGGACCCCGAGCTCATCGGTCGCCTGGTCGACCGCCACGCGGACGGGATGGCCGTGGCCGTCGATGCGCGCAACGGGATGGTGATGACGGCTGGCTGGACGGAGACGAGCGACGTCCGCGCGGTCGACCTCATGCAAAAGCTCGCAGTCACCGGCGTGCCGTCGGTCGTCTACACGAACGTGTCCGTCGACGGGACGCTGCAAGGCCCAGATGTCGCCGGCCTCGAGGCGGTCGCACGTGCGTTCGGCGGGGACGTCATCTATTCGGGCGGCGTCGGTTCGCTGGACGACATCCGCGCCGTGGCAAGGCTCCGACACCGTGGACTCCGCGGCGTGATCGTGGGTCGCGCTCTCTATCTCGGCCGCTTCTCACTGGGCGACGCGATCGCCGCCGCGAACGCTCGCTAACGCGCTCGCCCACCTCGCCCGTTCCACGGACGTTTGGGCCCTTGGCCAAATTCTTGCGTAGCGCAACCGCATGTATTTGTCCGCCGACATGGCATTCAGCATCGGCCTCCTCGCCGGCTGGCTCGCGTTGGTGGTCTGGCTCGTATGGCCGGACCCGCACTGCGCCTGCTGCGCCAAGCGTCTGGCCGAGCAGATCCGGGACCGCTCCTCCTAGACCGCCTGCGAATCCTTTTCGGGCTCGGTGGGCGCGAGGAGGAAGATCCAGATGTCCCAGGCGACGTGGCTGGTGATGAGTGCCGGCATGCTCATCCCGATGGCGCGCAGGAGTCCCCAGTAGACCCCGGCGACCGTCGCCGCGCCGATGAGCGTCGCGTTCCCCGTGACGAGATGCGCGCCTCCGTAGGAAATGGCGGCGCCAGCCGCGCCCACGCGCCGCTGCACGAAGCCGCGCCAGAACAGCTCCTCCGCCGGACCGATGACCATCGCCAAGCGCGCCGCGATCTCGGGCTTCGGCCGCAGCGAGCGCAGCGCGTAGATGTCGCCGATCTCCTGCGATCCGCTGGGCATGACTGCGCGCGCCGTGCGATCGCCGACCTGGAAGATCGCGTAGAGGCCCGCCGCCGATATGAGTCCCAGCGCGACGTCGCGCTCGCCAAAACGCACACGGCGCAGGTCGGCCTCGTTCGCGAGCGCCATGGTGCCGAGCACGAAGCCGGTGAGCGTCATGCGTTCCCAGAACCGCGCCCGCGCCCCGCGGAACGTTAGCCCGAACAGGCCGAACGCCATCGCGAGGCCGATCGCCACGACCGGTCCGCGCTCGCTCACTTTCGAGCTCCTGTTGTTGGAGTCACTCGGGGAAGTATCGCGAAATCACTCTTGTGTTCCGCGCCTGTCTCTGCTACATCTGCACCTTCGCGCGATGTGGCGCGCGAGAAAGGAGTGTTGATGACCGTTCCATTCATCGCATCAATGCGGGAGGCGAGCTCGGGCTAGCGCTGTAGAAACACGCTCACGGCGCTGCATGGCCACGGGCTCCTCCCGTGGCGTTTTTGTTTTCTGGACCAAAACACCGCGAAGGGAGGAGACCGATGGCCAGTCAGAAGTGCTGCGACAGCGAATGCGACAACCACGCCGTCCAACGATCGCTTTATCGCCACGCGCTCAACGCCTTACAGCTCGCGTCACGCTCGGGATGCGCCTCGAAAGAAGCGCTCGAGCTCGCCGAGCGATGCGTCGAGCTGCTGCGGGCGGCCGACGGCGAGGCTCAGTCGGTCGCGCAGCGTCGATGACCTCGTTCATCGCAGGCGCGGCGGCTGGCGGACCACCCGGTCTCCAGCCGCCGTTCCGCGTCGGTCAGCGGGTCGCGATGGCCGCCGCGATGATCAGCCCGGCGACCATGAGGTAGCCGAACGCGGCGTGGAGCTGGGCGGTCTGCAGGTCGATCATCGCGATGGCGCGCTGCTGACCGCTCGCACCGAACTCCGCGCTGCGGATCTGGCGGACCAAAAGGGGCAGCGACAGCATCGCGAGCAGCGTCCAGGTCGGCAGCAGAGCCGCGAGGACCGCGACCGTCAGCGCGATGTACGCGCCGACGACGAGCGCGAGATACAACCAGTGCGCCGCCTGCCGGCCCATCCGAACTGAGAACGTTCGCGCACCGGCTCGCGCGTCCTCGCTGATGTCGCGCCACTCGTTGCCATGCAGGATCGCCGCGACGAGGAAGCCGACCGGAATGCTGATGGCGAGCGCGCTCCAATCGATCGTGCCGGTGATCACGAAGTACGAGCCCACGACCATCAGCGGACCCATGAGCATGAACACGAGCGGGATCCCGTACGGGCTGAACTTGTACTGGAATGGCGGAGCGGTGTAGGTGTAGCCGCCGATGAGGCCCGCGAGCCCGAGCGCGACGACTGGCCAACCGCGGACCGAGACGAGATACAGGCCGAGCACGAAGGCGAGCGCGAACGCGGCGATGGCCATGACGTAGGCCTCGCGGTCGGTGATACGTCCCTTCACGATCGCGTGGCTCGCGCGCGGCGAGACGATCGTGTCCACGCCCTTGCGCACGTCGTAGATCTCGTTGGTGACGTTGGTCCCGATGTGCAAGAGGACGCCGGCGACGAGCGAGACGAGGAACAGCGTCCAGTCGAATCTGCCCTCCACCGCCGCGAGCGCGCCGCCCACCGCGATCGGCACGGTCGAGGCGGTGAACGAGAACGGCCGCGCGATCTCCCAGTACGCGCCGATGCGGTCGCGCAGGCTCGCCGCGGCGCTCTTCCGCTGCTCGCCGAGCGCAGCGCGCGCAGCGACCGTCCCGGCCTCGCCGCTGCCATACGCGACGGCAGCATCGAGGACGGCCGACACTTGATCTTCGTCCTGCACGACAGGCTGCAGGATCGGAAGGTCCATGCCCGCCTCGTGGTACTCCCAGGCGCGATCCGCGATCTCGCGCCGTGTTCCGCACACGATGAACGCATCAAGGAGCTCATCGGGGATGAGCCCGCCGGCGGTCGTGTAGTCCTCCTTGCGCCAGTGCACCGCGATGCGGTCGCGCAGCTCGGGCTCGAAGCCGGCGCGGTTCAGGGTCACGTCCGAGAGGATGCTCATCATGAAGATCACGAACGGCTCACGCTTCGCGCGGTTGAGCGCGTCGCGTCGCGTGTCGCCGACGAGCGCGAGCAGGTAACCCGCGACGTCGATGTCGTTGGGGTCACGGCCCGCGGCACGCGCCGCCTTGTTCATCACGCTGAGGAGCTTCTTGAGGCCGGGGATCGACTCCGCCGGCCGCGCGAGGTATCCGTCGCCCTTCTGACCCGCGAGCTCCATGATCCCGGACCGATAGCCGGCGAGATAGATCGGCACACGGTGGACGGGCGGGAACATCGGTTGGAGCGGCGGCAGGCCCGGCGTGCCGGATGGGATGCGTTCGCCCTTCCAGAGCGTGTGCAGCGTGTCGATCGCCGCGCTCGACTTCGTGACGGCGTCGGGAGGGGTGTAGGGGATGCCCATCTGGCCGAGGCGCAGCGGGAGCGCCGAGCCCATTCCGAGGAGGATCCGCTCCGGCGCCATCTCGTCGAGCGCACTGATCGTCATCGCGATGAGGACGGGATGGCGTGTGAACGGATTGAGCGCGCCGAGGCCGATCTTGATGTCCCCGACCTGCGACGCGACCGCGCTCGCGTATGTGACGGCGTCGCGCTCGAAGTACGAGTCGTGGATCCATATCGACTCGAGCCCGAGCGATCGCGCACGATCCGCCCATCTGACGAATTCCGCGACGTCACCGCGCGCATTGAGACCTAGACCGACACGGCGTGCCAGCGTGGCCATCTAGTCCACACCTCTCTCGAGAAGATCCTGCGCGCGCTCGATTCGCGCCAGCGCGCGCTCCCTGCCGAGGAGCTCGAGCGATTCGAATAGTGGCAGACCGATCGTGCGCCCGGTGATCGCCACCCGGATCGGCTGGCTCACGTCGGCTAGCGACCATCCGACCGAGGCGGCGATGCCCTCGATCGCGGCGCGGATCGCCGCATGGTCGAACGGCTGAACGTGGCCAAGCACAACGGTGGACTGCACGAGGACGTCCAGAGTCTCGGGCGGCTCCTTCTTCTTCGGCACGAGTAGCTTCGGGTCGTAGGGCGCAGGCTCCGCGAACAGGAACTCGACCTGGTTGCGCGCCTCCACGAGCGTTCTCATTCTTTCGCGTAGCACAGGCAGGGCACTCCGGATGACCTCGCGATCCCACTCGGCGGGTACGAAGTCTCCCAATCGTCCGAGCAGGTCGTCCTCGCTGAGTTTCCGGATCCACATGCCGTTGAACCAGTCGAGGCGAGCCTTGTCCCATTTGCCGCCGGCGCGGTGGACCTGATCGATGCGCCAGCGCGCGACGAGCTCGTCCATCGAGAAGATCTCTTCCTCGGTACCCGGTGACCAGCCGACGAGCGCCAGGTAATTCACCATCGCTTCGGGCAGGTAGCCCTGGGTCTTGAACTCCTCCACCTTCGTGGCGCCGTGGCGCTTCGCGAGCTTCTTGCCATCCGCGCCCAACACGTTCGGGAAGTGCGCGATCGGCGGTAGCTCCCACCCGAACGCGCGGAAGATGAGGACGTGCTTGGGGGTCGAAGGAAGCCAGTCCTCGCCACGAAAGATGTGGGTGATGCCCATGACGTGGTCGTCGACCACGACTGCGAGGTGATACGTCGGGAAGCCGTCCGACTTCAAGATGACCTGATCCTCGATCGCGTTGAGTGGCCATTCGACACGCCCGTAGACGAGGTCGTCCACGGAGATCGTGCCGTCGTCCGGCACCTTGAGCCTGACCACATGCGGCTCGCTCTTCGCGCGCTCGGCCGCTTCCTTTGGATCGATGCGCCGGCAGAGGCCGTCGTAGCGGGTGATCTCCTTCCGCGCGATCTGCTGTGCGCGGACCGAGGCAAGGCGCTCCTTTGAACAGAAGCAGAAGTACGCTGCCCCGCTGTTGACGAGCTCCTGCGCATGCTTTTGATAAAGCGATAGCCGCTCGGATTGGATATAGGGGGCGTGAGGTCCGCCCTCGCGGGGTCCTTCGTCCCAGGGCACGCCGACCCAATCGAATCCCGCGTAGATCGACTCGATCGCGCCCGGTACCAGACGGTCCTGGTCGGTGTCTTCGATGCGCAGGATCAGCGATCCGTTGTTCTGACGCGCGAAAAAGTAGTTGTAGAGCGCGGTTCGGACGCTCCCGATGTGGAGCGAGCCGGTGGGGGAGGGCGCGAAACGGACACGGACGGTCACGCCCTCAAGTCTAGGTATCCTGAAGGAGATGACAGTCACGACACGCCGCGACCGGCGCGAGCGGGAGCGCACCAGGCAGCAGCGCCGCCGGAGCAGCGGTGGCAGCCCGGCGCCACGGCGGCGCATCGGCCAGGGCTGGATCGTCTTGGGCGTGGTCATCGCGTTCATCGCGCTGATCCTCGTGGCGCGTTCGCTCGGCGTGTTCGACGCGCCGGCGCCGCCGATCGACGTGAACGCGCAGCAGTTCGACACGACGGGACAGACGGTTGGTACGAAGGTCGAGGCGCTCAGCCCCGAGCACATCCCGACGGGGCAGACCGGGAACTACAACTCGGTGCCGCCGACATCGGGTCAGCATTGGCAAGCGCCCGCGGCTCCGGCGCCGTGGGGCATAAAGGATGTGAATCTTCCGAACGAGGTGACGACGCACAACCTTGAGCACGGTGGGGTCGTCATCGCCTACAACGGTCTTTCGTCCAGCGAGCTGGATCAGCTCAAGAAGGTCGTTCGCGACCTGATATCCGCTGGATTCCCGAAGATCATCCTCGAGCCCTACCCCAAGCTCACCGACGCGAAGGTTGCCCTCACATCGTGGACGTGGCTCTACAAGCTACCGACGGTCGATCAGACGCAGATCGTCCGCTTCTTCCGCGCGCACTACGACCCGGTGGAAGCGCCGGAGCGGGGAACGCCCTAGCTCACTCGTCGCCCCAGTAGCGCTGCTCTTTCCACGGATCGCCGGTGTTGTGATATCCGTTCCGCTCCCAGAAACCGGGCTTGTCGACGTCCGAGAACTCGATCCCGCGCAGCCACTTCGCGCTCTTCCATGCGTAAAGGCGCGGGACTACGAGGCGCGCGGGTGAGCCGTGCTCCGCAGTCAGTGGCTCGCCGTTCGCACGCAGCGCGATGAGGCAGTCGTCGCGAAGGCAGTACTCAAGTGGCGTGTTCGCCGTGAAGCCGTACTCCGAGTGCGCGATCACGAACTTCGAGTCGGCCTTCGGTTTCGCGAGCTCGATGATCTTCGCGAACGGGATGCCTTCCCATTTCTGATCGAGGCGCGACCACGTGGTGACGCAGTGCATGTCCGCCTGGACCAACGTCTGATCCAGCTTCTGGAACTCTTCCCAGCTGAGCTTGATCTCGTTTTCGACGTTCCCGAACACACGGAAGTCCCACGTCTTCGGGTTGAAGGGCGGCACCGGACCGTAGTGGAGCACCGGCCACTTCACGGTGAGGTATTGGCCCGGCGGCACGCGCGCGGCGGTCTCGGGTGGAAGCTCGGCTTTCTTCGTGAAGAACTTCATGACGTTCGCTCCATGGTGATCATTCGAGGCCCGATGCGCGTCGCAGCATCTTGAACGTGTAGATGCCCGTGTCGTGGCCGTCGCCCCATGACGGCGTCAGACCGTAGCGACCGACGGGGAACACTTCCTTCAGTGTGGTCTGCTCCTCGGAGAACGTGGTGTTCTCGTCCACCTCACCCTTGTACGCGCCTTCCCCATGACAGTACGCGCACATGCACGCGCGGCGCAGCGGCTCCCATGCGTACTCGCTGACGTTGCCGTCGTCCCACGTGACGCGAAGAACGCGCGTCGGCGTGACGATCTCCCAATCGGTCGCTCGGTGGAACACATCGCTCACAGGTCCGATGATAGAGACGTGGCGACGATCGAAGACTTCCAGAAGATCGAGATGCGCGTCGGACGCGTCCTCACCGTCGAGGACTTCCCCGAGGCGCGCAACCCGAGCTACAAGCTGACGATCGATTTCGGCGCGCACGGCACCCGTCGTTCGTCCGCTGCGGTCCGTCGGTGGTATCAGAGGTCCGATCTTGAAGGCCGTCTCGTCGTGTGCGTGACGAACTTCCCGCCACGACGGATCGCGACGTTCGACTCCGAAGTGCTCACGCTCGGAGCCATCGAGGAAGACGGCCGTGTCGTTCTGCTGCGTCCTGACGACGACGCCGAGATCGGGAGCCGGATCGGCTAGCTGCGCATCACCAGTCGAAGAAGTTGAGGCGGTCGACCGGCCAGAACCGCAGGATGACCTTGCCGATGATGCGGTTGTACGGCTGCGCGCCGAACGTCCGCGAGTCCTGTGACGAGAGGCGGTTGTCGCCGAGCGCGAAGAACGATCCGTCTGGGACCTTGAACGGGTACTTGACGTCCGGCATCTGCGGCAGCGTGGCGCCATGTGCCTGCGGGAAGAAGCGCAGCCTGCCGTTCACGAAAAGGTTCCCGTCCCGCAGTTCGACCGTCTCGCCGGCCACGGCCACGATCCGTTTCACGTAAGGGATCTGCGTGTCGATCGTCGGGTTGAAGACCACGATGTCGCCGGGCTGTGGCGAGGTGAAGCGGTAGTCGACCTTGCTCACCAGCACGCGGTCGTTCTGAAGGAGCGTCGTCTCCATGCTGCGCTGACGGACCTCGGTCACCTGCACCACGAAGAGGTTCAGGACGACAGAGATGATCACCGCGAGCGCGAGCGCCTGGACGATCTCGAGGATTGCGCGCCACGAGAAGGGCGCGTCGTTCATGGGCTCAGCCCGGTAGACCTCAGGGGTACTCAAGAGGGTCCAGTGTCGCATGTGAACGGGTACATCGGCTCTAACGGTCGGCCACAGTCCGTTCCAGCATGGTGTCCATGGACATTCTCGTGTTTTGGACCTTCGCGCTCGTGGTATTCGCTGGCTTGAGCCTGCTGGTCGCTCCGGACGGCAGGGACTTCCGGCGTCCCGCGGACCGCGTAGGCAGCTGGGCGTCTCTCCGCGTCTAGACCGCGCCGTCTAGCGTTGATGGGTGACCCGTGCGCAGCTTCGATTTCCGCGTGGCGACCCAGTCGAGCTAGACCTCGACCAGATCGCCTCGTTCGGTCCTGAGATCGGCGGATTCCGCGCCTGGCTCGGCGCGGTATCGGCGTCTGATCATGGTCGCTGGGTGATCCGTTTCGCCGATGAGACCGTACTCGGCTTTCAGCGCGGCGAGCTGAAGCGCATCCGTCTCACGCCAAGCGGCGCCGACATCACACTGGGCGACGAGCCGCGAACGCTCACGGTCGCGGAGAAGGACGTCGCGTCATTCGGTCCGGAGCCCCAGGGCGCGCGTGCGTGGCTCGGGCGCCTCGCGCACGGAACGGGCGAAGCCTGGATCCTGATGAAAGACGGGCGCGAGGTGCGTTTCGCGATCGGCGACGGACCGCACGTGAGCTTCCGCGACGCCGCGGCGCCGCCGACGGGCTAGATGAGATCCAACGATGACGTGAATGAGGTTCCGCTTGTCGGAGGGAACATCAGCGCGAGTGTCAGGATCGGGGACACAGTCCATCGGCGCGCGGGCTCATGGACGCCAGCGATCCACGCCCTGCTTGCGCATCTCCAGCGCGTCGGCTTCGGCGCTGCACCGCAGCCCCTTGGGATGGACGAGCGGGGACGGGCGGTCCAGTCGTTCATTCCCGGCGAAGTGCATGCGGGATGGCCGGACCCGCTGCCGCAGTGGATGTTCGAAGATAAGGTCACGCTCATCGCCGCAGCCAAGCTCCTGCGGCGCTATCACGACTCACTCGCCGGTTTCGTTCCGCCCGCGGATGCTCGATGGCGATTCGTGCCACCACGCGAGCACGAGGTCATCTGCCACAACGACTGGTCGCCATCTAATGCCCTCTTCCGAGGTCATGTACCTGTCGCCATGCTCGATTGGGACGCAGCTGGGCCAGGGAGCCGAGCATGGGATGTCGCTCTCTCGGCGTACAACTGGGTGCCGCTGAATCCGCGGGTCACGCCGCCGAGCCTGGCCGCAAAGGCGCCGCGCTTCGCGCTGTTCTGCGACGCGTATGGCGAGGGCATCGCGAAGCAGGATGTGTTCGACACGCTCACCGATCAGCTCCCGCTCCACGCGGACTACATCCAAGCCGAGGCGGACGCCGGCGACCCGGGCTTCGCGAAGCTTGCTGGTTGGAGTGTGCCGGCGCGCCTCCGCGACGACACCGCTCTCCTCATCCGTCAGCGAGGGGCACTCGTTCGCTAGACCTGCGCGAGGACCTCCTCACCGAGGCGGCGGATCATCTCGCCCGCCCGGTCGCGCGGGAAAGCAAGAAGCAGTCGATCGAGACCGGCGCGCTCGTAGCCCCGGATCCGGTCGAGCAGCTCGCGCCTCGTTCCATCGTCGGCGCCGAGCTCCGCACCGACCCAGTGCGATAACGCGATCGGCCGCTCGCGCCTCGTGTCTTCGCAGACCTTCCGCACTTCCGCGAGAGCAGCGGCCATCTCGTCGGCGCTGAGCGGCGCTCCGGCCGGGCCGCGTCGACCGAGATCGAAGCCGTCCGCGTAGCGCGCGGCGAGTCGCATCACGCGCGGGCCGCTGCCACCGACCCAGATCGGCGGATGGGGACGCTGCACGGGCTTCGGCGCGCATACCGCGTCGTCGATCCGGTAGTGCTTGCCGTGATACGTGGCGCGGTCGGTCGTCCAGAGACGCTGGCAGATCTCGAGCGTGTCCTTCAGCTGCTCGACCCGAGCGCCAGCCGCCGGGAACTCGTATCCGTACGCGCGGTACTCCTCCTCTTTCCACCCGGCGCCGATGCCGAACTCGAAGCGTCCATCCGACATCTGGTCGATGCCGGCGACGATCTTCGCGAGGAGCGCCGGATTGCGGTACTGGGCCGCGGCGACGAGCACGCCCAGACGGATACGCGTCGTCTCGCGCGCGAGCGCTGCGAGAAGTGTGAATGCCTCGAGGCAGTCGCGATCGGGAACACCGACGGGTCCACCGAAGAAGTGGTCGCTGACCCAGAACGACTCGATGCCAACGCGCTCGGCCTCACGTGCGAAATCGCGCAGCTCCGCGTACGGATGGCCCGCTGCGGGAGAGAAGATGACCGCGAGCTTCACCAGCCGATGCTATCCGTCTTTCGCGATGTGCTCGGCGATCTCGCGACCGATCCGCGCGGCGTAGTTGGTGCCGCGATCCTCCGGATAGATCTGCGTCGTGTTCGCGAGATAGAGTCCGCGCCGTGGCGACGAGAAGGGGAGGATGCGATGCCGGTTGCCGATGCGCGGGACCGGCTGCGCTGCTTCCTCACGGAACGACCAGTACCGCAGCACGTCCTTTTGATCGAAACGCGGATTCATCTGACCGAGCGCGGCGACGTAGTGGCGGAGCAGCTCCTCTGTGTTCATGCGCGTGAGCGGATGGCCGCTCGCGACGTAGTTCGACACGTACAGATAGCGGGCGGGATAACGCTCAGGCGGCACGAGGTTGGTGTGCTCGACAAGACCGAGGAACGGCACTTTGCTGTCGGCGATATTCGTCCAGTACGTCGGGCTGTACTGACGGCGTAGCTCGATGAGCAGGACGACCGCGGTCTCGTAGGTCCAGTCTTCGAGGCGGCGCGCGTAGTCGGCCGGCCACTCGGTGAGTCGACGCGTGATGAACGTCGGCGTGGTGAAGAGAACCGCGTCGGCGCGAGCCGTGAGTGCCGCTTCCACGGGACTCTCGCCGGCGCGACGGCGATACGCGCCCGTTCCCGCGCAGTGCAGCACGAAGCCGTCGTCCTCACTGACCCGAATGACCTCGCGGTCGACGATGATCTCGCCGCCGAGCTTGCGGATCTCCGTCGCGAGTGCCTGACAGATCGCGCGGAACGATCCACGCGGGTAACCGAGCTGCTCCTTCGTCGCGCCGCTTCCGCGCAGCTTGCGGCGCAGGCGGAACTTCGACCAGAGCCACGCGAGCGGCACGCGCTCGCTGTCGGCGCCGAACTTACCGAGCATGAGCGGCGTCCATACCGATTCGAGTGCTCGCTCGCCCGAAGCCTTGCGCAGCCAGTCGAGCGCGCCGATGTCGTCCATGCGCTCCCAATCGGTCCGTGCTGTGAGGCGGAGCACCGAGTAGCCAAGACGCAGGCGGTCGACCAGGGGGAGCGGCCGGTAGTTGAGAAGATCCATGGGGCTGACGAACGGCCACACGCGACCGCGCGCCCAGATGCCGACGGACGACGTGTGCCACTCGAGCTCACCTGGCAGTAGCTCCTCGTGGAGCGCGATCATGTCGCTGTCGCTCTGGAACAGGTGGTGGTAGTAGCGGTCGATCCACACACCGTTGCCCAGATCGAACGCGCTGGCCTGTCCCGAGACATCGGGCCATCTCTCGTACAGCGTCACCGGGTATCCACGGCGCGCGAGCTCGCGGCCGGCCACGAGTCCGGCCACGCCTGCGCCAACGATCGCTACCCGCCGCGGCACCAGCGCACAGGATGCGCGAATCTGTTTCGCGATGCGCGTCGGAGCGGTCGCGGTCCCGCTGCTAGTCCTCGTGTCGATCGCGGCGCTCCTCCCGAATCACCCCGCCGGCCGCGACGTGGCGGAGGACTCGGGCGTGTTCTTCTATGCCGCGCAGCGCCTGCTCGATGGCGGCGCGCCGTACCGCGACATCTGGGACCACAAGCCGCCGGGCGTGTACTTCGTCGACGCCATCGGCATCGCGATCGCCGGACAGACCGGCGTGTGGCTCGTGCAGCTCGCGTTCCTGATCGCCGCCGCGCTGATCGGCTACCGTGCGCTCGGTCGCGAATTCGGCGCGGCGGCCGCGCTCGTTGGATCACTCGCGTGGCTCGTCGCGCTCCCCAGGCTCTTCCTCTCCGATGCCGCACAGACCAGCTTCGTCGAGTTCTTCGCCCTCCCGCTCCAGTTCGGTGTCCTCCTGTTATTCGGCGTGCCCCTCAGTCGGTCGCGTGCCGTCGGGATCGGAGTTCTCGGCGGAGCGGCGCTGCTTTTCAAACCGACGCTGGTCGGAATCGTTCTCGCGGTCGGCCTGGTGACGCTCGTGCGATCGAGGCGCGCCGCCGTCACGCCCATCGTTCTCATCGCCGTCGGCGCTCTCGTGCCGCTCGCGATCGTCGCGCTATGGGCAGCCGCGCGCGGCGTCTTGGGAGAGATGCTGGATCAGGCCGTCGCGTACAACCGCGCGTACGCCGGCTTCGCGCCTCTGTCGGACCGGATCGACGCCGTCCTCCTGGGCGTGCGACTCACGCTGCCATCGGGTCTCGCGGTCGTTGCGGTCGGCGCGTGGCTGTACGCGATCGCGTCGCGCCGCTTCGCGCCGACGCTGGTCGCCGTCGCCGTTGTCGCATTGCCCCTGGAGATCGTGCTTTCGACATGGGGCCGCGGCTATCACTACTACTTCATCCCGTGGCTGCCGGCGATGGCGGTCCTCACCGCGTTCGCCGCGAGCGAACTGCTGCCCGTCGTTCCATCGCGCGTCGCCCGACCGGCACTCGCGTTCGCGGTGCTGCTGATGTCCGTTCAGCCCGCGCTCCTCGTCTCGCGTCTCGCGCAGACGACCGCAGACGGAAGGATCCGCTCCGCCGCCGCGTACGTGACGGCGAACACCAGGCCACAGGACACCGTGCTCATCTGGGGCTCGCACGCCGAGGTGCTGTTCCTCGCTGATCGGCGGTCGCCGACGCGGTACGTCTATCAGTACGCGGCGCTCTCGACGCGTGGCTACGCCACGGCTGCTCGGGTGGAGGAGTTCCTGGCCGATCTGCGGCGCGATCGGCCCGCGCTCATCGTCGATGCATCGCGAGACAGCTTCGTCACACCACCACTGGATCCCGCCGGCTTGCGGACGTGGGTCTCGCCCGAGCCGCAGTACGCGCCGCAGCCGGAGCTCGCGGGTGTCGTCGAGTTCGTCGTAGCGAATTACGACCGCGCCGGAACGGAGCCCGCGACAGGCTGGCCGCTGTGGCGGCTACGCGCGCCTTAGCACCAGGCGACGCTGGCTCGCGAAAACGCCAGGAGCGATCGCGACCAGCGCGGTGTCCACGAGGTCGATCACGCGGAGCGCCGTCCAGGGCAGCGGGAGGTACGGGACGCTCGCGGTCACGCCGCCGGAATTGAACTGGATGAAGAACTCGGACATTCCCGACTCCACGACCGCGAACTCGGGGTAACGCTCGCGAAACCGCGCCAAGTCATCGAACAGCAGATTCGGGATCGCACAGTTGGCGCTCCACGGGTCGCTCGGGTCGTTGCACGGCCGGGTCGGATCGAACGGGTCGGCCCGGAAGTCGTATCCCTCGTGGCCCGTCGCGTTGAGCGCTATGCGCGTGGTCCACGAGCAGTTGCACTCCTGGATGAGCAGGTGCCCGCCCGGGCGGAGAACCCGCGCAGCGCCACGGAAGAAACGATCGGGATACGCGAGGTGATGGATCACGTTGTTCGCGATCAGCACATCGACGCTCGCGTCGACGTAGGGGAGGTCGTGCGCGTCGACGACGCGCTTCGCCCACGGCCGCGCCTCCGCGTCGGTGAGCTCGAGCGTCCCCGCGTGCAGGAACATCTCGCTGAAGCCAGCGCCGCAGCCGATCTCGACCGCATACGTCTCTGGTCCGAGGTAGTGCTGCATCCACGAGAAGCGCTTGTGGAGCAGGAACTTCAGGTTCGACCCTGGGCGCTTCGCGTATTGCTCGCGCGCGCGTATCGCGTCACCGGCGTAGCGGACGATCACGGATTTGTGCTGGTCGTGATGATCAGCTACGGCAATCCACTAGCACGACGCTGTAACCAGCCACGCCCGCGGCCGTCCACCTGACTGCCGCGAACCTGACCTTGCCGGTCTTCAGCTCGGGGGGAAGGCATTCGGCGCGTCCATTCCCATGCATGCTTCCCTTCGAGTCGAGCCAGGTGACGTTGTCAACGGGGATCCCATACGTGATCCCATCCGTCGCGGTTGCGGAGATCTGGCCGATTCCCGCGTACGCGTCGCCGGTGAGAAGGTACGCCGGCGAGGCGCTCACGCCACCGCCAGCGACATAGCCGGCAGCGCCTGCGATGAGTGCGGTCGCAACCAGGATCGCGATCCAGCGGGTGTTCCACTCCTGCCGCGCCGGAGCCGCGCCGATGGGACCGTGCGCTGCGGACATCGTTCGACCCTCCGTCATGATGGGAGATGGATGCTCGACGGACATTCTGCCGCCCGGCAGAAGCGGCGTTGCGCCGACTATGCAGGCAGGCGACCCCAGACGATGCGCGTCACGCCGATGATCGCGAGCGCGGCGGCCGTCGACCAGGCGATCGCGGAGACGAGCGGAGCGTCGAAGTCCGTGCCGGACTGTGCCGCGTGGAAGAAGATCGCGACGAACGCGATGTAGCTCGTGCGGTGGATCCACATCCAGAGCGTGTTGTTCATCCGTCGCTTCAGCCAACTCGTGACGGTCACGACCATCACGATGTCAAACGCGATCGTTCCAAGCCCGATCGGAAGGAAGTACGGCTCGTACGGATTCACGAACGGCACGACGACATCGATCGGCCGGATCTGCGCGGTCTTGTCGAAAAGCAGCGCGATGATGTGCGCGAAGACGAGAGGCAGCCATAGGGGCGTCGTGAAATCGTGCAGCTTGCGGATCGCGCGGTTCGACGCGAGGAAGTCGAGCACTGAGGTCCGCAGCGCCTCGCCCGAGAGGACCGAGAGCGACAACACCGCGAACGCCGTGAGGCCAGTGATCCGCGCGAGGAACCAGAACGTGAGGTCGTTCACAGGGAAAGGCTAGGCGAGCGATGAAGTGCCGTTGTTAGGGAAGGGTCACGAAACGTGCGTGATGGTCACCCTGGGAAGGGCCGTCGCGCGCACGCCGGCCTGCAGCGTGATCTGCGGCACGGGCGTCGGTCGAAGCGTCGCCGCGCGTGTCGGTGACGGCGTGGGTCCTGCCGCGGTCGCGCGAGCAGTCGGCGGCGGCGTGGTCGGCGGCGGCGGCGTGGTCGGCGTGACGGTGCGGAACGGGAGCGTCGGGACCGGCGTTGGCGACGGCTCGGGCGGCGGAGACGGCTTCTCCGCGACCGGTGGCTGCAGCGGCGCGTTGGGATTCTTGGGGTGCGCCAACGCGTAGCTCGTCGAACCGAGCAGCGACAGCGTCGTGATGCCCGCGGCGAGCACGCGAAGCGCCCAGGGCGGCACTAGGCGGTCCGGACTGCGGCGATGCGCTCGAACTGCTTGCCCAGGACCTCCTGCGCGTCGACTTGGAGGTGCGACTCGAGGATCTCCTGGTACACCTGCCGGAAGTCCACCGTGTACTTGAGGCTACCGCCGCGGTCGAGCGCGCTGAGGCTCGGCGCCTCGCCATAGAAGCCGCCCTTCACGGTGTCGCCGATGAGGAACATCGGTGCTGCGGCGCCATGGTCCGTCCCGCCGTTCGCGGTCTCTGCCGCGCGTCGTCCGAACTCGGACCACGTCGCGATCAGGACGCGGTCCGCCATGCCATACGCGGTGAGATCGGCGTGGAACGCAGAGATCGCGCTGTCGACGTAGCCCATCAGGCTGTCGACGCGCGCCATCTGCTGGTCGTGCGTGTCGAAGCCGCCGAGCGTGACATGCAAGATCTTCGCGCCGACACCGCTGATGATCAGCTGCGCCGCGAGCTGCAGCGCCGATGCGAGCTGGTTGCGCGATGAGTACACGAGGTTGACGTTGTCGTTGTACGCCGCGCGCGGCGTGTACTTCTCGCGTGCGAGCCGCAGCCGCGCCATCGTGTCGCGCGCGCTGAAGACCGACGTGTCGAAGAGCGCGCCGTAGATGCCGGGCGTGCCGTTGTAGATGACGCCCATCGCGCGCTCCGCGTCCGTGCCGTTGAACTTGAACGTGTTCTGTCCGTTCACGACGGATAGCGTGGCGTCGAGGTCGCGCAGGGCGCCCGGGATCTCCGACGAGCCGCACGCGCAGCCGACCAGCGGGTGGCCGGCGGAGTCGTAGTTCGCCGCGATCGTCTTGCCGAGCCAGCCGTCCTGCTGACGGCGCATCGGGTCGCCGGTCTCCCAGATCCGGATCGAGTCGAAGTGCGAGTAGTTCGGCTGCGGGTAGCCCACGCCGTGGACGATCGCGACCTTGCCCTGGTCGAAGAGCGTCTTCACGCCGCGCATCGACCGGTTCAGTCCGAAGTTCCCGTCGAGCGGGAGAGCGGTGTTGGCTGCCTGCGAAAGCTGAGGCCGCAGCGTGCGCAGCCTCGGGTCCTGCAGCGGGATCACGGTCTGGAGGCCATCCGCGCCGCCGGCCAGCTGGATCATCACGAGGACGCGGTCGTTCATCACCCCGTCGCGCTTGCCGCCGTAGACCGCGCGGGCGAAGACGTCGGGCACCGCCGCGTAACCGGCCGCGAGCCCGGCCGCGCCGGCCCCGAAGACGAAGCCGTTCTTCAGGAAGTCACGACGCGAGAGCCGCGAGAGATCGGTGGCGCCCATTACGCGTACCTCATTTCAGCTGGAACTCCGGCGATGCGAAGATCGCGAACCAGCGCGACTTGTCATCGCGCGCGAGGTTGAACTCGTTGACCGTGCCCTGCGCGAGCACGCTGTCGAGATGCCGCTCGTGCGCGCGCGCCGCGGATGGCGTGGTGCGCATCGATCCGATCGCGGCCGTCACGAAGTTCGCGCGCTGCAGCATCGTGTTCGACGAGATCCACGTCGCCCCATCGGCCCATCCGGCCACGCTCGGCGGGTCGAACATGTTCTGACCGAGCGTCGAGCCGTACTGGCGGATCGTGCCGCTGAGGTTCGTCGCGCCGAGCGCCTTGGCCGTGGACACCATGAAGTCGGTGGGCGACTTGATGAGCGAGCGGAACGTCTCTGGTGCGACGAACTCGGGGCTCGTGAGGATGTCGCGCATGAGGAGCTTCGTGTCGTACCGCGATCGGCGGAAGCGATCCGCGAGTCGCGCGATGTACGCGTCCGACGGGCTCGGCGTGACAAACGACGTGACGAGCTGGCGCACGATGTACGGCGCCGTCGCGTCGTGGGCGAGGATCGTGTCGACGACGCTCTCGGTGTTGAACGTCCCTGTCTTCCCGAGGAAGGTCACCGCACCGGAGTACGCGCGGCGCGTGTCGAAGATGCCGGTCTGGACCGTGGCCTCGGCCCGTGTCGGAAGGCGCCAGCCCGTGAGCGCTTTCGCCGCGGCCTTCACGTCGTCCTCGGTGTAGTTGCCGACGCCCATCGTGAAGAGCTCGAGCAGCTCGCGCGCGTAGTTCTCGTTCGGCGCGCGCCCCGTGCTCGCCGCCAGGTCGAGGTAGCGGAGCATCGCGAGGTCAGGCGTCACCTTGAGCAACATGCTCTTGAAATCACCCAGCGCCATCCGGCGCCACGTGAGGTTCTGCCAGTAGATCGCGGGTGAGTTCGTGCCGACTTTCCGGTAGTCGCTCGTGAAATGCCCGTGCCAGAAGAGCGTCATGCGCTCGGCGAACGGCGTCGGGCTCTTGGTCATCCAGTCGAGCCACCAGCCCTGGAGGTTGCCGATGTTGATCGACGTCGTGTTCGTCATCACCGCGGGCGCGCTGGCGCTCGCTGTCGGCACGGCGGCGGCCATGGTCGGTGCAGGAGTCGCGCTGGGCCGCATCGTGAACGTCGTGATCGGCGCCGAGGTCGGGGACGGCATCGCGGAGGCGCTCGCGCTCGGTCGCGCCGATGGGCTCGCGCTCGCGCGGGGCGCCATCGATGGCGAGGCCGACGGTCGCGGCGCCGCCGGGGCGGGGAACACCGGCGGCTCGACGAATGGCGAGTCGATGAGCCGCTCGATCGTGCGCGCGAAACCTTCCGACTGCGCGCGATCGAGCTCCGCGTCGGTCGCGCCGAACGTGGCGCGCCGGAGGAGATGCGTGACCTTCGCGCTCTCCTTCGAGAGCGGCGAGATCCAGTCAACGTCGCCGGCGAGCTTCGGCGCGCCGATGCCGCTGATCGGCGGCTGGACAGCGACTCCGGGCCGGACGTTGACCGCCGGGAGCGTCGCGGGCCGCGGCTGCGGCACGTTCGCGGGGTCGAGGTCCTGCGCTCCGAAGAACGAGTCGTCGGGCACGCCGAACATCGCGTCGTAGTCGTCCATGGGATCGCCCATCGCGGTCGCCATCGACATGTCCATCTCGTCCATAGCGGTGGTGAGCGACCCGGAGGCATCGAGGTTGCGCAAGCCGAGGATCCTGGCGCCCGCGACACCCGCACCGGCGGCGAGAGCGGTCACCAGTACCTTGCGGCGCGTCGGCCCAGCGGGGGCCGTCTTCTTTCCCTGCCTGCCCATTCCCTAGGCCGCAAGAACGAACGCTCTTCGGCGACGGTACGCTCGCCCCGAAGTGTCAACCCCGTCGCTATGGCGCCACTCGGATTTCCTGAAGCTTTGGACCGGTCAGACGATCTCCAGGCTCGGGTCCGTCGTCACGCGCACCGCGCTCCCGCTCGTCGCGCTCCTCGTACTCGGCGCCGGGCCGCGCGAGATGGCCTACCTGGTCATTTCGTCCAGCCTCGGGGTACTTCTGGTCGGGCTCGTCGCGGGCGCCTGGGTGGATCGACTCAGGCGCCGTCCGATCCTCATCTGGACCGACATCATCCGCGCAGCGCTGCTGTTCTGGGTGCCGGTCGCGTACGCGATCGGTGCGCTCCGCATCGAGCAGCTGTATGCGGTCGCCTTCGTCGAAGCGTGCCTCGCGTCGCTGTTCAACTCGGCGTATCCCGCGTATGTGCCGTCGCTCATCGGAACTGACCGCGTGGTCGACGCCAACAGCAAGCTTGCGACGAGCTCGTCGATCGCCGAGATCGGCGGGCCCGGGCTCGCGGGAACTCTCGTGCAGATCGCCGGGGCGCCGTTCGCGATCCTCGTCGATGCGTTCTCGTTCGTGGCCTCCGCGGTGTCGCTCGCCTTGATCCGCACGTCCGAGCCGCTACGACCCACGCGCGAGACGACGACGCGGATCGCGCAGGAGATCATCGAGGGCCTCTGGGCCGTGCGGCGTCACGTCGTCGTCTTCCCGCTCGCGCTGCGCTCGATCCTCGGCCACGTCTTCGGATCGTTCTACGGCGTCCTCTATTCGTTGTATCTCCTGCAGGAGCTGCATCTCGACCCGTTCCTTCTCGGGATCGTGATCTCCGCCGGTGGCGTCGGCTCGCTCGTCGGGTCGATCTTCGCGTCGCGCGTGATCCGCGCTCTCGGCATTGGGCCGGCGATCATCTGGATGGCGCTCGGATCGTCCGCTCTCGGCGTGCTCACGCCGCTCGCGCAAGGCCCGGTCCTGCTCGCGACGCTCATGGTGTTCCTTCCGCAATTGATCGGCGATGGAATGCAGACGATCGAGGGTGTGGGTGAGATCTCGCTCGTGCAGGGACTCATCCCGGATCGGATCCTCGGTCGCGCGAACGCGACACTCGAGGTCGTTTCGCACGGCATCGGCTACCCGATCGGCGCGCTCGCCGCGGCCGCGATCGCCGAAGGGATCGGTGTGCGTGGAGCCATCGCCGTCGGATGGGCTGGGATGGCGGCTTCGCTCCTATTCCTGATCTTCTCGCCGCTGCCGCGCGTCAGGACTGCGGCGGAGTGGCGGAGCCAGGAAGTCGCGACGGCCTAGGCCGGCTTGGCCTGCACCCTCAACAGCTCCGGGAAGTAGGCCGACGCCTGCATCGTGAAGAGCTCCGCGTAGCGTCCGTCGAGTTGCATGAGCTCGTCGTGCGTACCGTGCTCGACGATCTGTCCTTCGTGCAGCACGTAGATGCGGTCCGCCGAACGGACGCTCGAGAAGCGGTGCGAGATGAGCAGCACCGACCTCCCCGCGAACAGATCGCGGATCCGGGTGAACAGGTCGTGCTCGGCGCGCGCGTCGAGCGCGGCGGTCGGCTCGTCGAGCACCACCAGCGGCGCGTCGCGGAAGAACGCGCGCGCGAGCGCGACGCGCTGCCACTGCCCGATCGAGATCTCCTTGCCGCCCATGAAGACCGGGCCGAGGATCGTGTCGTACCGCTCCGGCCACTCGTTGATGAACGATGTCGCGCCGGCGCGCTCCGCAGCACGGATGATCGCGTCGGTGTCGCCGATCCGTTCGACGCGACCGAGCCCGATGTTCTCCCGTGCGGTGAGCATGAAGCGCGCGAAGTCCTGGAACAGGACGGCGACGCGGTCGAATATCCAGCCTGGCTCGCGCGTCGACGCGTCGATGCCGTCCCAGAGGATGCGGCCGGCGTCGGGCGGGTACAGGCCGCAGAGGACCTTCGCGAGCGTCGTCTTTCCGGAGCCATTCTCGCCGACGAGGGCGATGACCTCGCCCTTGCGTATGTCTAAAGACACATCCGACAGCGCCGCTCGCGGTGGCGCCGGGTCCTTCGGGCTCGTACGCGGATAGGTGAACGTCACGTGTTCGAGCTCGATGCGATCGAAGGGCGTCCCCATGCCGGGCACCGCGAGCTGAAGCGCCGGCGCGAGGGCGTTGAACTCCTCCCAGTCCTCGAGGAACAGGCTCGCCTCGTACAGCTGCGACATGTTCTGCACGATTCCGTTGAGCTGGCCGTTCAGCTGCTGGCTCGCGACGACCGCCGCGCCGGCCTCCGCCACACCGATCCGATGGTCGATCACGAGGTACGCGAGAGCGCCGTATGTCAGTGCGGTCACCGCTGCGGAGGCTCCGCTGCTGAGCGCCTGATATCGCGCGCGCTTGCGAAGGTTCTTGCGCAGCTCCTCGAGTCGCTCGTTGGAGAGACGCTCGTACAGCGCGCGGAGATAGCCGGCGAGGCCGAACGCCCGGATCTCCTTGGCGTACTCGCGCTGCGTGAACAGGTTGAACACATAGCTGCGCTGACGCTCATTGGGCGTCATCGAGCGGAAGAACTTGTACATAGTGCGGCTCGTTGCCATGCTCGCGAGCCACATCGGCACGAAGCCGATGACCGCGATAAGAAGGAGTACCGGCTGCAGCACGTACAGCGCGGCCGCGACGCCGACGATCAGGGCGACGCCGCGCACAAGCCCGATCGCCGCTCCGGTCACGCCCATCATCCGGCCCATCGCGTTCATCGCGCGCCGGAGCAGGTCCTGGAACTCCGGCGTCTCGAAGCGCTTCAGGTCGATCGCGATGATGCGGTCGAGCAAGACCGAGTTCGTGTGTCGCTCGACGATCGCAGACAGCAGCGACTGCTGCTGGTTCTGCACAAGGTTGGCGGCACTGCCGAGAAGCGACAGTCCGATCGTCGCGACCAGGAGCTGCCCAACGCGCCCCACGTCGCCGCCGCTTCCGGTCGCGAGCACCGCGGCGATCAGGTCGCGCGTGATGACCAGTTGCGCGCCGACGATAACTGCGCTGACCGCCTGCGGCGCGAGGCTGACGACGAACCGACGTGGCGCGGCCTCCCAGACCAGCCGGAACGACGAGGCCAGGACGCGGGGCACGCGCCGGAGCTGCCGTCGCTCCGGCGGGACCTCCGGCCGTTCGCCACGATGGTCGCGATAGAAGATCACCTTGCGAGATTAGCGCTGCTGCTCGCTTGAGCGCTCGAAATCACGGGCTGTTTCGCGATACGCTGGCCTTCACAGGCCGGAGCGACCCTCCGGCTTCATATGGGAAGGGGAGACATGATCAAGAGAATCACACTGCTCGGCGCGCTCGTCGTCGCCCTCGTGTTCAGCGCGGTCCCTGCCGCGGCGATCACCGATGGCGATCTCGACGGCAACGGTCATCCATACGTCGGCCTGATGGTCGCTCAGACGGCAGCCGGTGCACCGCTCTGGCGTTGCAGCGGCACGCTGATCTCGGCGAGGATCTTCGTGACTGCCGGCCACTGCACCGAAGCGCCGGCCGGGCACGTCGAGATCTGGTTCGCAGCCGACGTGCAATCAGGGATCCCGGGCAACGGTTACCCGAACAAGGGTGATGTCGGAGGCACTCCGTACACCCACCCGGACTACGACCCGAACGCGTTCTTCGTCCGCGACCTCGGTGTCGTCGTCCTCGACAAGGCGATGAAGATGAGGAAGTACGGCGCGCTGCCCAGGGTCGATCAGCTCGACGCGCTGAAGGCCTCGAGCAGCACGATGTTCACGGCCGTCGGCTACGGGCTCCAGCAGTCCTTCCCGGACGCCGCGGCGTGGAAGAATGCCGCTCTTCGCATCCGCATGGTCGCGTACCCGCACCTGCTCCAGATCAACACCGGATTCACCGGTGATTTCTCGATCTTGCTGTCGAACAATGCCAACACCGGCGGCACGTGCTTCGGTGACTCGGGCGGACCCAACTTCGTTGGGAGCTCCAACGTCATCGGCGGCGTCACCTCGTTTGGCCTCCAGCGCACCTGCGCCGGCACTGGCGGTGTGTACCGCCTGGACCGAAGCTGGAACCTGGACTGGATCACGACCACGTTCGGCGCCTACCTCTAACCAGCTCACGCAGCGATGAAGAAAAGGGCCGCCAGAAATGGCGGCCCTTTCACTTACTCGGCGCTCCGCGTCACTGTGAGCCGATCTTCATGTCCATCGGGACGACGTGGATCCACGGCTGACCGGGTGAAAGGAGGATCTGCTCGCCGGCCGCGTTCCGGAACACGAACGGTGAGAGATCGTCCTTGCGCGACCACGTGCCGTCCTGGCGAAGACCATCGCGGAAGACCGTGGCAGGGCCGGTGCCGGTCATGCGCATGTCGTTCGAGAACGCGCCAGCCGCATCGACGATGTCCTGCACCTCCCAGATCTCGGTCTGGATGATGACCACATCCGTTGCGGCCACAGGCTTGTTCGTGACGGCATCAACATCGCGCGCAGCCCGTCCAGCGGCGTTCTGGAACCGCGCGTAAGTCTTGGTCGCCGCGTCGTACTGATAGCTGACGGCGGATGTATCCGCGCGGTAGGGGATGGAGATCTCGGTCGCGGGCGCGCCACCGGCCATACCCGCGAGCGTCGCTGGATGATCCTGCGACACGAGGAACGCCCACTTCGGGATGTCCTTCGACGTCTCGGCGCCCAGCTGCTTGAGGTTCTGGCGCTGGCTCGCGGCGCTCGTGAAGAGGTTGTACGGCGCCGCACGGAAGTTCACGCGGTAGTAGCCCTGGGCGTGGTCGGCCGAGAGCTCGACGTATTTGCCGTCCTTGACGTCTTTGTTGATCAGATCCAACGCGAACGCCGACGTGCCTGAATACACGAGGGCGCCGCGGACCATCGGCGTCAGCGTACGGTCCACGAGCCGAGCCGAGCGCACGCTCCCGATCGTTGCCGGGTCCTGCGCTTGGAAGACGGCGGCGAGCCGCGTGACGCCGCCCTCGACGATGATCTCGAAGACCATGTCCGCCTGCGTGATGCCGTAGTGCGGCCGTGCCGCAGGGGCGTTGTCGATCTTGATGACGAGCGGTTTGCGGTCCGTCGCGGCGCCGTTCGCCGCCGGCAGGCCGCTCAGCGGCCAGCACTCCTCGCAAGCTGCCGCTGGGTTGAGCGTCGCCCTCGGCGTGGCGCTGGGGCGGGCCGCCGATGAGGTTGGCGAGGGCGAGAACTCGATCGTCTTGGGGCCGCTGCAGGCGGTGACGATGAGTGTGCTCGCGAGGAGGAAGGTCAGTGAGCTTGCATACATGCGAACGACGTGCATCTGTCACGACTGTAAATGAGTGGCGAGCACGCGTCATGCAGCGGCGACATACGACGGAGGTGTTGTCATGCCGCAGAAGGCTTGGACCGCGAAGCGCGAACGTCAGTACGAGCACATCAAGGAGAACGAGAAAGAGCGTGGTCGCTCGACCGGGACCGCCAAGCGGATCGCCGCAGCGACGGTGAATAAGACGCGGTCGGAGAAGGGCGAGACGAAGGCGTCGAAGGGGCGCTAGCTCGAACGCTGTGTTACGCTGAACTCAGAAAATCACTCGGGTCCTTCAAGAAATAGCCGGCGGTCGCGTCGG
>Ga0207653_10000319_pt1 | contig 26455 bp, 23 predicted proteins | sample KBSK5251metaG_FD_184341 | JGI IMG/M metagenome (GOLD analysis project Ga0207653, IMG submission 184341) | Corn, switchgrass and miscanthus rhizosphere microbial communities from Kellogg Biological Station, Michigan, USA - KBS K5-25-1 metaG... | ecosystem: Host-associated > Plants > Roots >...
AACTCGCCGACTGAAAGAATGTCGGTCAGATGCTCAGTCTTGCCCAGGTCGCCGTTGGCTCCGAGAATTCCCAAAGCAATCGGCAGGTCAAAACTTGCGCCTTCTTTGCGCACGTCGGCGGGCGCCAGGTTGATGGTCGTCTTGTGAAAGGGAAAGAAAAAGGCGCTGTTGTTAATAGCAGCGCGTATTCGTTCGCGTGATTCCCGCACAGCGAGATCGGGCAACCCGACGATGGTAACGGTGGCCGGCGTATCCGTCTCGTTCCGGACCGGCGTCAGATCGACTTCAACGTCGACAAGATTTGCATCGATGCCATAGACGGCGGCGGATTGAGTGCGAAAGAGCATGGGAGCGCAAAAAAGAATCAAGTTCTCGTAACTCTAGACCTGCCAGGGCGTTGTTAGAGTGAGCCCATAAAGCAGGCAAGCGCGCCTCGAAAATCGAAGCGCGCTCGCTGGATGTTAGCGGCTGTTGCCAGCCGGATGTTTTTAGAAGGTCAGTTAATAACTATCGTCTCTTGGAACTGGCTGAAGAAGATCCTGGTAATTTGATTTCCTGACCAGCTTTCAATTCCGCGTTTGGAGCGATGCCGTTCAAGCGAGCCACCTCGTCGGCGGACAGCTTACGTGCGGCAGCAATCCTGGCAATCGTGTCACCCTTGCGCGCGCGAACCTTGTCCAGGGTTGGCGCTTTCGCGGTCTCGGTCGCATTCACCGGGTCACGACGCCAGTTCGTCAGCCGAACGTTGTTGTTGGGAATGACGAGCTTGGTAGCTGATTTGAAATCGATCCCGGCATTCATTGTTTGCAGGGTTGCTACGCTGACGCCGGTGCGGTTGGCTACGGACTGCAGGTCTTCTCCGGGAGCAATCGAAATAACCCTGGCGACCTCTCGACGATCCGGAGAAACTCGCTTCAAAAGAGCATTCAGGTCTTTCCCTTTGCCAGCGGGAACGCGCACGTTGTAAGCCTCGCCGCGTGGCGTGGTATCGCGCCGTAGTTCCGGATTCAATGACTGCAGATAATCGACGCTGGTGTCGGTCGCGTCCGCGATCAAGCGGAGGCTGGTGGCGGATTGCACCGGAACGACCTCGAAGGACATCGGCGCTTCGGGACGAATGCCGTGGAATCCGTACTTCTCAGGATTCTTGGCAATCATGATCACGGCCAGAATGTTGGGAACGTAGTTGCGAGTCTCTTGCGCGATGTACGGATAAATCTTCCAGTAGTTGGCTTCGCCGGCGCGAGAAATTGCGCGGTCGACATTCAGGGCTCCGGTGTTGTAAGCGGCCATCGCCAGAAGCCAATCGCCATTATAGCGACGGGCAAGATCTTTCAAGTATCGAGCCGAAGCGGCCGTGGGCTTTTCGAATCCATTACGCTCATCGACCCACGCGGTCTGTCGCAGTCCATATTGGGTGCCAGTTCCGCGGACGAATTGCCAAAGACCTGACGCTCCAGCCCACGAAACGTTCTTTGGAATCCACGCGCTCTCTACTTGGCCTAGCCAGGTAATATCCTCCGGTACGCCTTCACGGCGGAAGGTCTCGCGGGCAATCTTCATGTAACGACCAGAACGTCGCAGGCCTGCTTCCATGGTTGAGCGGCCACGTCCCTGGTAATAATTGATGTACTGCTGAACCAGCGGATTAAGCGTGAAGTTAAAATCGAGTGAGTTTTTTGCCTGTTCAAGCGCAGCGATGTCCGACTCGGTGACTTTTTTCTCTTGTTCGTTGAGGATCAGCTTACTTAAGGCATCCAGTGGCGAGGGTTCGAAACCCTGTTGTACGAAGCCAATCTGAACTGGTTTCGGCTGCTGCGCCTTGGCTACATCAACTGCTTCAACCTTGGCATCGGGAGCAGCTTGCGCTACGACCGCAGTATTCTGTTGAGGCTGCGGCGCGCTCTGCAGAACCGGAACTTCTTCGCGGTAAATCCGCTCGACCAGTTCAAGGTAAAAAGTCTGGAGGCGCTGGCTGGCGCGCACATCCAGGCCGGACATCAGGATTTCATCGACGGCCTTGTCGAATTCGTCGCGGGCCTGCTGGCGCTTGTTGTCTTCAAGATTTAGTTTGCCCTTGCGGAAATGATCGTTGGCACGATCGATTACCTGCTCGACGCGGGGTTCAGCCTTTTGGACTTCCGTTTGAATCTCACGCGCGGAAGAACCGCCTGGTCCCTGGGCTTGAATTGTTATTGGGAAAACGGTCCCGGCTGCAATAAAGGCGCTTATAGCTAAACTAAGACGGGTACGGGTCATCAATCGTTGTTCTCCTCTAGTATTGCGTCGGGCGAATCCACGACTGCGACTTCCACCAAGTCGCGCTTGCGGCATTCACTAGTAAAACAATACGGAACGCACAAAAGTTCCGGAATTTGTGGCCTGAAATCAGCCACTTCGGTCGCGAGCGTACCACACAGGCCGGGAGGTGTCAAACAATGCAACCAAGCCAAAAATGGGCTCAATAACTCATTTCCAGCCTTAAATAGATGCCTCGGACAGGGATTGGTTGCTCGCGAAAATATTGCTCCAAATTAAGGCAGCGAATTAATCCGCCGCCCCCTGGCCCTGAAACTAGATATTTCGGCCGCTGGCGGCCTGGGGCAGACGGGCCGGACGCGCGCTGGAGGTCACGGGCGTTGGCACTTTTTCCTTCAATGCCTCACGAAAGACCTGTCGCATGTTGTCAACAAACACGAAGCTAATGTCCTTGAAGAGTTCTTTTGGCACCTCATCAAGGTCACGCCGGTTTTGAGTGGGCAGGATGATTTTCGTGACGCGGGCCCGCCGAGCTGCCAGGACTTTTTCCTTGACGCCTCCAACCGGGAGAACATTGCCGCGCAGGGTGATCTCGCCGGTCATGGCTACGTCCTTGCGCACGGGCCTTTGCGACAACGCCGAGACGAGGGCGGTCGCCAGAGTAATTCCGGCCGAAGGCCCGTCCTTGGGAATCGCACCTTCGGGAATATGAATGTGCATATCGTAGTTGCTGAAATCTTCCGGATCGATTTGCAGGTCTTTGGCGCGCGATTTGGCGTATGAGTATGCAGCCTGGGCCGACTCGCGCATCACTTCGCCCAGCTGTCCGGTCAAAACCAGAGCGCCTTTTCCTTTCATGCGCAAGGCTTCGACGAACAGCACGTCTCCGCCGACGGCTGTCCAGGCCAGGCCAGTGGCCACGCCGATTTGGTCCTTTTTCAAAACCTCTTCGGGAATGATTTTCGGCGCGCCGAGAAATTCGTGCAGGTTGTTTGCCGAGACGCGCACAGCGCCCTGCTGCCCCTCGCCCATGCGGCGAGCAACTTTTCGACAGATAGATCCGATTTCGCGTTCGAGTTGTCTCAATCCGGCTTCCTGCGTGTAGCGCTGAATCATCGCCAGAAGCGCGGACCGTGAAATATTCAGGTTCTTCGCCGTGATGCCGTTCTCTTCCATCTGCTTTGGCAGCAGATGCCGGCGACCGATTTCCGATTTCTCTTCTTCGGTGTACCCGGCGAGCCTGATCACTTCCATGCGATCTCGCAGCGCCGACTGCACCGTGTCCAGAATGTTCGCGGTCGTCATGAAGATGACGTTTGATAAATCGAATGCGACGCCGAGGTAGTTATCGCGAAAGCTGTAATTCTGCTCGGGGTCGAGCACTTCCAGCAGTGCGGAAGAAGGATCGCCACGAAAATCAGCGCCAACTTTGTCGATTTCATCGAGCATGATCAAGGGATTGTTTGTGCCGGCTTGCTGAATTGACTGAATGATTCGGCCGGGCATCGCGCCCACGTAAGTTCGTCGATGACCGCGGATTTCGGCCTCGTCGTGCACGCCACCCAAACTCAAGCGCATGAACTTGCGGCCCAGCGCCCGAGCGATCGAACGCCCCAGGCTGGTCTTGCCCACGCCCGGCGGCCCAACCAAACAGAGAATTGGGCCCTTCGGTTTTTCCTTTAACTTACGCACAGCCAGCGCCTCGATGATGCGCTCCTTCACCTTTTCCAGGCCGTAGTGATCTTCATCGAGAATCTTTTGGGCCTTGTGCAAATCCAAATTATCCTTCGAAGATTTTGACCACGGCAGATCGGTCATGATCTCCATCCAGTTGCGCAGCGTGGCCGTTTCCGCCGCATCAGGATGCATGCGTTCGAGCTTTTTCAGTTGCCGAAGCGTTTCGTCTTCAGCCGGCTTCGGCATTTTTGCTGTTTCAATCTTCTCGCGGAACTGCTGCACTTCTTCAGCGAGTTCATTTCCTTCGCCCAATTCCGTTTGAATCGCCTTCATCTGCTGGCGCAGATAGAACTCGCGCTGCGATCGATCGATGTCGGCGCGCGCCTGGGTGTTGATTTCCTGCTGGACAGTCAGGACTTCGATCTCTTTGTTCAGCAGTTCGTTAACGCGACGCAGACGCGAGGTCGTATCGGCAATCTCCAAAACGGACTGCGCATCTTCGACCTTCAGCTCGAGATTCGAAGCGGAAAGGTCCGCGAGACGTCCGGCGTCGTCGAGGTTCGCAATTATCGCCATCACCTCGGGCGAAATGTTTTTGCCGAGGTTTGCTGCTTTTTCCATCGAACCGCGGACGTTCCGCATCAACGCTTCAACTTCCAGCGAACGCTCCGGCGCAGCTTCTTCGGTCAACACCTGTAGCTTGGCGTGCAGGCATTCGCCTTCGGTGTTCACAGATTCAACGCGAGCTCGCGATACTCCCTGGACGAGAATGCGAATGCGTCCATCCGGCAACTTCAGCATTCTCATGATCACGGCGACGGTGCCGACCTTGTAGAGATCGTCCTGTTGAGGCTCTTCCTTGTCGAGATCCTTCTGACAGGCAAGCAGGATCATCCGATGTTCGCCCAGGGCTTCATCGACTGCGCGAATGGATTTTTCACGCGACACAAACAGCGGCACAATCATGAAAGGATAAATCACGATGTCGCGCAGCGGCAGCAGCGGCAACTCTTCCGGGATTTGTAGTTGCAGCTCGGCCTCGGTCGGTTCGAGTGCCAGGGAAACTTCTTGGTTTACGTTGTCTGCCATGTTTTGTGTAACAGCCTCAGGTTTCGATTTCGTTAATCGGAATTCTGTATTCCGAGCCGCGACGATCATTTATTTTCGGTAGATGAATTAGCAGCATGCCGTTTTTCAGCTCAGCTCTTGAATCTTTGATGCTAATCGTCCAGCGCAACGGTACCACGCGGTTGAAGCGTCCGTAATTACGTTCTGAGCACAAGTGCGAGATAATTCGCTGCCGCGCGCTGCGTTTCTTCTTCTCGCCATAAATGCGAATCTTGTCGCCATTTAGTCCGATCCGAATCTGACTTGCGCTGATTCCGGGGACTTCGATGCGAATGCAAATCGCATCGACTGTCTCGCAAACGTCGACTGCCGGGGTCCAGGCGCCCGCGAGCGGCGTTACTTCGGCTTCCGCTGCCTCATGCAAAACCGAGTACAGCTTCCCAATCCGCTCAGTCAGGCGCTTTAACTCGATCCGCTCGAGGCCCGCCGCGCCGACGCTCTTTACCATTCTCTTTTTAATGCTCTCAGCCTCGCTTAGCTACGACCCTGGCGCGCGCGCACCAGCGTCTTCAACTCTGTCATGAATTCTGAAACGTCTTCAAATTCGAGATAGACCGACGCAAATCGAACATAGGCAACCTTGTCGAGCTCTTTGAGCCGGCGCATGATCTGTTCGCCTATCTTGCTCGTAGGCCGCTCGCGTTCGGGCGACTCCTGCACATACTTTTCGACGCTGTTCACAATGCTATCGAGCTTCGAAGACGGCACCGGCCGCTTCTCACATGCTCGCAAAAGCCCGGCCATAACCTTGTTGCGATCGAACGTTTCGCGGCGGCCGTCTTTCTTAATCACCATGTAAGGTATTTCGTCGATTCGTTCATACGAAGTGAACCGGCGTTCGCATTTTAGACATTCGCGACGGCGGCGGATGGCGTCGCCTTCACGAGATTCGCGCGAATCGACAACTTTGTCTTCCAGGAAACCACAAAAGGGGCATTTCATCGTCTTTTACCTCGCTTCGACCTTGGGACAATGCGCTTTCAAAGGTTAACTGCTCTCAGCCATCGCCACCTTTTCATCTTCGACTGCGTGTTCGACAGCCTTAACTGAAATTAGAACTCTTAATCTCGCCATGTTGACTTCGCCGCGCAGGAAATAGAACAACCCCACCAGCGCAGCCGGGGCAAAGTCCACAAGATGCATGACGATTGCCATTGCGGCGGCGTGATCCCGCTCCACGCCCAGCAGCACCAGCGCCGCTCCCGTGACGGCGTGAAAGGCGCCGGCGGCTCCACCCGGAGTCGGCACGGCGGATCCGACCATCGACCAGCCCAGTACAAAAAAGACTTGCGAGAAACCAAACGGAACTCCGAAAGCGCGGCAGACCAGCAGATTTGCAGTCGAAACCGAACCCCAGAGCACCACCGACCAGAAGACGGTTACCGCCAACAGACGGACGTCGGACAGAACACTCAACGCCGTTGCGAGCTGTTCGAGGGTGCTCAGGAGCGCGAGCTTGATTCTCGCACCCAGGGATGAACCAGGATTTATTCGTCGATCAAGCCACCCGACTACGGTTTGCGAACGCTTTCTGAACCAAATCAGAGTGGCGACGGCGAAAATCAGGATAACTACCAGGACGGCTCCAGCTATCCGCGCACGCGCAAACGCGGCCCCACCGTCGCCTGTTGGTTTCAGCCAGAACAAACTCAAAGCGAAGAGGAAGACGACCGTAACTGAGTCATACAATCGCTCAATCATGATGGTCACGAACGAAGCCGCCGGTCGTACGCGGTGGTCGCGCATAGGCAAAACGACCGGACGAACGACTTCACCGGCCCGGCCAATCAACAGGATTGCGGCGAAACCTACACAAGTGGCGACCCAAACCTCGCGCAGACTCACCTCGGTTAAAGGCTTGAGCAAAGCCTGCCAGCGGACAGCTCGCCAGACATAGGCAATCAGGATGATTACCGCAGCCGCGAGAATCAGGCGCCAGTCAGATTTTCGTATTGCAAGTTTGACCTGATCCCAGTCCAGACGCCGGCCAAACCACCAGATAATCAGGCCGGCCAGTAAGAACAGAGCCGCGAATTCGAGGTACTTGCGATACTTTGACACTGCCGTTTTTGAGTAAACAGACCGCAGGGACTTGCTTGACTAATTTAAGAACCCAACCACAAGATATGGGGTGGCCCAGCAAGGCTACAACACTTTAATGGTGGGCGCAACGATCCGTTCTGACGCATCCTTGCTAAGCTGTCGTTCCATTATCGGAACTTTGCGTGGTCGCCGAGCGTACGAGGGTCGTGTCAGGCGATGAAGTTCCAGCCTGCCCAATCGTCGAACGGATCGGAGACGCACAGGTGGGAGCCGCCAAACTCTTGGCTACCAGTGAAGGCGCTGAGTTAGTTAGAAGATGTCGCGCAGGCGATGGTGCGGCGTGGGAGGAGATTGTCCAAACCTACAGCCGCCGAATTTACAACCTCGCGTACCGGTTCACCTCTCGAGCTGACGCTGCCGAGGATTTGACTCAGGAAGTCTTCATTCGCGTCTATCGATCTCTCGATCAATACAATCCAAAACAGGGAGACCTGCAAAATTGGTTGATGCGCCTCGCGCGCAATCTGATCATCGACGACTACCGGAAGCGACAGCGCGCTCCCCAGGATGAAGCGGCAGAGGACCTTGAGGATCATCAGTACCATCTGCGCGCAGCCGGCGGGACAGTCCAGCGGGAAATGGAACGGCGAGAGCTTGGCTTACAGGTCCAGGCAGGCATAGACAAACTTTCCCCGGACCTCAGAACCTGCGTAATCCTTCGCGATATTGAAGAACTCAGCTACCAGGAAATCGTCGATTTGTTGCAAATCCCTGAAGGTACCGTGAAATCGAGAATTAATCGGGGTCGCATCGAACTTGCGAAGATTCTACGTCGTATGCGAGTAGTGGAGGCGTAGTGTTAGATCGCCGGAATTGGATTCGGAATTGGAATTGAATTTTGTAATTTGGAATCTGGAATTTGAACTGTGAGATTTGAAACCTGATGCTTTGTCACGAATTTGAAGATCGTCTGACGGACTATCTCGACGGCGTGCTCGACGTCGAGACCCACAAGAATTTTGCGGCGCACGCGATGCGCTGCCCGGTCTGTCATGATCTTCTGAGTGAAGTTAAGAACACGCTGGTGGCTTGTTCAGCGTCAGAGGCTCCGCCGGCCAGCGTCGGTTTAGAGGCTCGCATTTTGCTGAAGACCATTCCAGAGGCCTCGCTGACCTGCGCTGAGTTTGAAGAACATCTGACAGATTACCTTGATGGGTTTTTGCTCGCGCCGCTTTATCACCGTTGGGAACGGCATGCAGCTTTGTGTGACAGCTGCAGTGAGCTGCCTGGCGCCGTGGTGCGGGCAATTGGCGCTTGCTATACCTACAAGCAGGATGAGCTGACGGTGCCCGCCGGTCTTGAAGCTCGAATCCTACAAAGCACGATTGGCAATGTCCTGCCTCGGCAGGTCCGAGCCCCGCTTGCTTCTCGCCTGGTCGAGTGGCTACGCGGCGCGCTGGATCCCATCGTCTCGCCGCAACTCGCTTCGGTCGCAACGATGTTGCTGGTTTCGATCTTCGTGCTCACGAACACGGTTTCGACGGATGGTTCAGTCGGCGGCATTTACCACGCGAGTTTGCAGCTGGCCCAGCGCACCGCGGATAACGCCAGCAAGAGCTCAGCTCTGCCGAATGGGATGAAGAAACTCGAAGGCAGTGTTGATGATCTGATTGGCACTGAAAAGCCCGCGGAAAAGACCAGTGACTCGAACAAGAATCAGAATCAGGCGAATCAAAACACCGGATCGCAGAATACGCAGAGCAAACAGAAAGATAACGGCTCAAAGCAAAAGAATCGCTAGGCTCAGTCTGAAAAAATGATTTGATGACCCGACGTTTATAGAAGAATGAACTGCTCCTATCACACGAAGAATCCAGCCACCGTGCAATGCAGCCAGTGCGCCCGGTCCCTCTGTCCCGCGTGCGACCATCGCATTCGCGGATTTCCTTTCTGCCAGGATTGCATTGTGGCCGGTGTCGAGATGCTTCGCTATCAGCAGACACGAACATCGGAAGCGCATGTTATTCGCCGCCAGTCGTCGCCGTTCATCGCGACCTTTCTTTCCTTTTTTGTGCCTGGTTTGGGCGCGGCCTATAACGGCCAAACATCGAAAGCAATTGTTCATTTCGCAATTTTTGCCAGCTTTTTTCAGATGGCGGTGGTAACCGATGGCGTTACTTTCTTCGTTCTCGGCGTCGTCGGAACCTGGTTGTTTGCCGCTGTGGATGCGTGCCGCACCGCCCAACTAATGCGGGCGGGGTTGGCGCCTGACGCAGAAGAAGATGCGATTACGCGGCAGCTTTACGGTAATCCAGTGGCGTGGGGAATAACTCTGCTGGCTCTGGGGGCGGTCTTTCTTGCGCACACGCTGATGGGTATTCAGTTTCCCGTGAAGCGAACGCTGCCAGTCGCGCTCCTGATCCTCGGCGCTTATATGCTCTGGGATTATCTGAAACGCCGGAAACGTCGAGAAGAATTGCGTGGATTCGAAACTGGTGCTCCGCCGCCTTCGGTTGTGACGAATTGGCCGGTTGAATCGGCCAGGTTTGGCCGTAGTGATTATCCGACTCAGGCGAGTGCTCGCCAGTTGCGTTCGGTAAGATTGAAATAACTCTGGGAGCGATTGTCGGTTTACGTCAGTCGCAAGTTAACAGTTTGGTTTCATAGGAATAGCGATTATGGGAATCCTGGGAATTGGTAGAGGCGTGATATTGGCGGCGGCGATTATGTTGGCGCTGGGGTTGCTGAAACGAATGATCATCGTCTTCGGCCTTTTCTTCGCGTTCATCAAGTTCGCAATAGTCATCGCCTTCATAGTCCTGATTGTGTCGATCGCCGTCGCGATGTTCCGCGATCGTTCCGGAGCGAATAAACAATCCCAGGCGCTATGATCTCAAGACCAGTTTGAGTTGCTCGACAGTCTAACCTTCAATCCGTCCTGTCAGGACGAAATCAAAACAATTCGAAAGCCACTGGCGTTTGGGTGTGGAGTTACGCGGCGACGATAAGTCGACCGACAACCGATGGCCGAGCTTTCAAACGAACCGCCGCGCAGCACTCGCACGTCTGTGTCCTGTACATTCTCTCGGCCATCAGTCGCGCTGTACGGATAAGGCTTGTACTTTGATTGACACCATTCCCAGAGGTTTCCGTTCAGGTCGTACAAACCGAACGCATTTGCCTGTTTTTGCCCGACCGCATGAGGGTGACCGGCTGAATTAGCGTCGTACCAGGCAGTGGCCTCAACATTTCCTGCCGACGATTCAGAGGAGCCGGCGCGCGCCGCATATTCCCACTCGGCTTCGGTCGGTAAACGGTAGTGCCGGCCACTCATTTCAGATAGTTTGCGGCAAAACTCGACAGCATCACTCCACGATACGTTGTCGACCGGAAGGGTGTCTCCCTTAAAACTGGACGGGTTTGCGTTCATCACTGCTTTGTATTGAGCCTGAGTAACCTCGTACTTGCTCATGTGAAAGCTCTCTACGGTTACCTCGGTCTGCGGTCCTTCGTCTTTGTCGCGGCCAGGATCGGAAACCGGTGAACCCATGACAAAGGTCCCTCCCTTGACGAACACCATGTCTATTTCAGCACCGTTGACGCTTTCTGCGAAAGATGCGGCCGGCTGCGGCGCCTTCTTTTCCCCGGTGTTCGCTGGTTGAGCGATCGTATTGGCCGTGGCTCTGTTCGCTGCTTTGTTGTGTTTAATTAACCAAAAGAACCCGCCGGCTAAAACGACCACCACCACCAGAGCGCCAATCGCGAAGAACCTTAACGGCTTCCTTTCTTCAGAGAGGGGTCGGCTGGTTGGTTGCGAACGAGCCGAAGGCACAGTTTGAAGCGGCTCGCGTTGAGTATCTGACGTAGCCGGACGTTGAAACTCCGGAGCGGGCGCGACAATCGTTTTCATGGGCAATTGATTCGGTTCGCTCGGGGGGGCTGGCACAGGCTGAGTCGGCGCAGCCGGCCTCTCTGCCTCGCGATATCCAATGTCGTGGCTGTCACTTTCAACCGGGATGGATGAACGTAACGTCGCGGCTGGAACTGTTTCCGGTGGTGCAGTCGGTGCCGATTCAATTGAGCCGGCGCTCGGTGCTTCGAGCGCATTCGCCGGCGGATACACTATCGTTGGGGGCGCGGATTCGGAGCGTGGGATTACTTTGCGGTGGCGAGCGTCTGGATCAAAAGGCGCTGACAAAATCGAGCCATCCACCAGGCAAAAAGTCATCGTGTCTTCAAAAGTGCGATTACAAGTTGGGCAGCTCTTCATCCGAGTCTCCAGGAGTCTGGCATCTTTTCGGCGAAGAATAACATAGACCCGTTGTTGAAGTTATCGTTTCAGATCCGCGACACTTGTAAGAATCAATCGTTTCGCACCGCATGCTGTGATCCGAGTCACGCCGACGGCGTTTTGGCGTTTGACCTTCTCGCTTTTCGTGTGATAGGGTTTCGCCCTTCTAGCAGCAATATAGCAATACCCGACCCCGACTGAATCCAGATTTTCCCGACGATTCACCAGGTCAATCCGCTGCTACTTCAAGCAGGTCAAATCAAGGTTTAGCTGGTAAACCTCCCGATTTTATGTTGAGTGTTTTCAGTCGCCCTCGATCGGCGTCTGTTACTTTTGCGGTCGTTCATGCGGCCCCCGAAATATAAGCTCGCATGGCGACCGACTGGAGCAGGTTGATGACTAGAGACGACCGGTTTTATGCTTTTATTGTAGCCCGTACCTCCCGATCCAAAGCCCACATTCGCCGGATTTGTGTCCATAAACGTTGGTTGAAAGCGTCAGCCGCGGGGCTGTTCGTGGTGACGTGCGGTTTGTTGTATGGATTCTATGGCCTGACCCAGCAGGCGGAACATCTGCGGATCGAACGTGAGAATCAACGTCTGCGGAAAGAAAACGATAAGCAGCGGCAGCAGTTGCAGAATTTGAACAATCGCGTCGACGCGGTCGAAGATCAATCACGTAAACTGGCCGAAGTGTCAGGTGTCGACAGCACGACGCAGCCCGCCCGCGGACAGGGTGGTCCGGCTCGTCCCGTCGACAGCGCCGCCGTTCTGGCAGCTTTGGAAGCCAAAACCGCGAAGCTCGAGCGCGAGATGCGCATGTATGAGTCCTTTATTCGCTTTCATGGCTCCAGACCGGCGATCTGGCCGGTCTTTGGAAAACTTGAAAGCGGTGTCGGCGGACGGCGCAATCCTTTTGGTGGCCGCGGTTTTGAATATCACGAAGGCCAGGATATCGACGCAACCTACGGCACGCCGGTCCAGGTTGCGGCCGGCGGCCGCGTGACGATTGCCGGATGGCAGCGCGGCTATGGCAAAGTCGTCTATGTTGACCACGGCAACGGTCTCTCAACCCGCTACGGTCATCTTTCCGAGATTGACGTGACCGTTGGACAGACTGTGACGCAAGGACAGACCATCGGTCTAGTTGGCTCAACAGGTCGATCGACTGGTCCGCACCTGCACTATGAAGTGCGGATAAATAATCAGCCGGTGGATCCAAAGCCTTACCTGCCCGGTGCGGAGAAGTAGCAGTTCAGGCTCTAAACCAAACTGAAGCCCGCGCCGTGGTGATCTAATTTCATCGTAAAGTTTTTCTCTAGCCCAGACGCTTACGCCTGGATGAGAAACAGCCGGCGCTATTAAAGCCATCAATGGGCTTTTGAAACTACCTCCTTTCTTCCCCAGGCGTAAACGCCTGGGCTACTTAAAAGGCATTCAAATTGGGCACTACCGACCTGCACTTTCTCTTTCCGATTCCTTACGCGTCTGCTAACATCCCGTGAACACTTCGGATTTTGACTAACGGTAAAGGAACAAATTGATGACCTCGAAGTATTCGCGCGTTGGCGCGCTTTTTCTTTCTATTCTGCTTCTCGTCGGCGTGGCTCCCCTCTCTGTCCTGGGTGACGAGGGGATGTTTTTGCCGGACACGCTTGGCGAATTACCAATCAAGAAGCTCCAGCAACGGGGTCTGAAAATTCCCATCACCGATATTTACAATCCGAACGGACCCAGCATTAAAGACGCCGTAGTCATTGTTGACGGCGGTACGGGCGAGTTTCTTTCTAACGAAGGATTGATGTTGACGAACCACCACGTGGCCTTCGAAGCCCTGGTGGGAGCTTCCGACCCATCGAAGGATTACGCCACGAATGGTTATCTGGCCAAAACACGCGCCGAAGAATTGCCGGCCAGAGGATACAACGCACAAATCACACAGGATCTGAAAGATGTGACGGCAGAAGTTTTGAGCGGAGTGACCGACACGATGTCTCCGCAGGAACGAGCAGCGGCAATCTCCGGCAAAGCACGTTCAATTCAGGCCGCTAATGCAAAGCCCGCCGAAGGCATCACTGCACAGGTGTTGCCCATGAACGAAGGTCTTTCGTATTACCTGTTCACGTATCTAACGCTTCCCGACGTTCGCATTGTTTACGCTCCGCCGAAGAGCATTGGGTTCTATGGCGGCGATCCGGACAACTTTGAATGGCCGCGTCATTGTGGCGACTTCACTTTCATGCGCGTGTATGCGGCGCCGGACGGAAAGCCTGCTGAATACGCGGCGTCGAATGTGCCGTACAAGCCAAAGAAGTTTTTGTCACTCTCGATGGAAGGTGTGAAGGAAAACGACTTTGTAATGGTTATGGGCTATCCGGGCTCGACGCGCCGTTATCGCGAAAGCTATTCGGTGGCCTACAACCAGGATGTGTTTCTGCCTTTTCTGGTTGAAATGTTTCATCAACAAATCGACGCCCTGGAAGACGCCGGCAAAACTGATCGCGACCTTCAAATGAGGCTGCAAAGCCGTATCTTTGATATCGCAAATACCTTGAAGGATTTCGAAGGATCAGTTACGGCGATGCGTCGTGAAGGAATCGTCGATCAAAAACGAAAGCAGGAAGCCGACTTCACGCGCTGGGCAAGCGAAAATCCCGAACGCCAAAAGAAATACGGCGAAGTGTTGCCCTCGCTGCAAAAAGCCTACGATGAATTGTTAAAGGATCAGCCGCGCGACACGCTTATTTCACAGCTCGCCGGGGCGAGCGATCTTCTGTCCATTGTCAGCGTTGCAGTAGCGTTGGCTGCAGACAAAGAGAAGCCGCAAGCGCAGCGGAATCCCAACATGGCGGCGTTAGGAATGCGGGCAAGAGCACTTGTGGCAGAAGCGTTCGCCGAGCGATTGCCTGGATATGATCGACAAATGTTGGCTTTTCTCCTGCGAAAGGCAGGCGAACTGCCGGCCGGCCAGAAGATTGAAGTAATCGAAAAGCGTTTTGGAAATCTCAAAGGCGCTGAGCGCGTTCGCGCTGAAGAAGAATTTGCCGCAACAGTTACGGAAAGCAAAAAGCTCTCGACGGCGGAGTCTATTGAAGGTCTATTTACCATGACCTTAGCGCAATTGCGTGATCAGCACGAGCCTTTGATCGATTTCGCGGGCGAGATGGGGGCCTTAACCAGCGATGTGCAGGAGCGCACGCGGAGCTTCAACGGCACGGTCGGTCGCTGGCGGCCGCTGCTGGTGCGAGGCATGAGCGAGATGCGCGGCAGCAAACCCTATCCTGACGCAAATCGAACTTTGCGATTCACCTACGGGGAAGTGAAGGGCTATGTGCCAAAAGACGCGGCAGTCTATCAGGCGTTTACGAATCTCTCTGGGGTGATTGAGAAAGATACCGGCCGCGAGCCGTTCGACGCGCCTGAGAAGCTAAAGCAGCTTTATCGCTCGCGCGATTTTGGACCGTATGCGACACCGGACGGAAAAAATGTCCCGGTCGATTTTCTTTCGACGACCGATATCATCGGCGGTAATTCAGGCTCGCCGATTTTGAACGGTCGAGGAGAGCAGATTGGTATCGTTTTTGACGGAAACTACGAAGGACTGGGCAACGACTTCTTTTACAACGACGCCAAGGGCCGAACGATTTCAGTCGATATTCGTTACGTTCTGTTCATCGCCGACAAATTTGGCGGCGCTGGTTACTTGCTAAAGGAATTGGATATCAAGAATGCGCCGGCGTCTTTGCGGCGTGCGGCATAGTGAATCGATCATCTTCAGTCAAAGGAGAACCTCTTGAAAAGATTAATTATCAGTTTGTGTATCGCGCTAATCGGCTCGGCTTTAGTCACAACAAATTCGTTGACTACCAGGGCATTCGTCGCGGCCGCTGCCGCTCAGGCCGGCAAAACATTCACTCACCCGGAAGCGGGAGTTCAGTTCCAGTTGCCCGCCGGCTGGAAAGCGAAGCCTGATGGCGAGGTAATCACCGTATCGTCTGCCGACGATGGGCTCCAGGTCGTGTTTTGGGTTCCTGACGAGAACACCTTTGACGCAGCCGTCAAGGAATTGGACAAGGAGCTCGGCAAAACGATTAAGAACATGAAGACCGAAGGCAAGCCTAGCCAGGATACGCTTAACGGCATGCCGCATTACGGAGAGACCGGCACTGGCGAAGTAAATGGGGCGACCATAGTGTGGAGCGTTGACGTTCTGGGCGCGAAAAAACCCCTGATACTGCTGACGTTTGCTGCGCCGAATCTTTTCGAGAAAAACGCTGATGCCTACGAGAAATTGCTCTCGAGCCTCAAGAAGATTTAACTGCAAAGCGTGGCAGGGGCAGCCCGCAATGCTTGAACATGTAGGGCTGTCCGGAATTTCTTCTTGACAGGCTAAAACGGCATCGGCTAGCATTCGCCGTCGTTTCAATCAGTGCCAGGGTTTGGATTTACACCTGCCTTCGCATTTCGATTTGCAAGCGCAAAATCAATGAGCTTTGTTTTTTTGCTAGAAGTACGTGTCTGACGAGGTCGGATTTTTATGATCCCGCCAGCACATTGTTCGTTGTGTGTTTCCGTATTGCGCCCCGATTTGAAAGCGCGTCCGGCTCACAGCATTAACCAAAGGAACCGTGGTGAAGGCCTTCAGTCCACTCTCGGTTTCTGTTTTTCGTCGAATCGTTAGGAGGATTCGTTTGTATGTCTAGAATAACCGGTAAGGTCAAGTGGTTTAACAACTCGAAGGGCTATGGTTTCATTGAGCAGCCAGGCTCCTCGGACATCTTCGTTCACTACAGCGCCATTCAGGGGGACGGCTTCAAGACTCTCGAAGAGGGTCAGGAAGTCGAGTTCGAGGTGACGCAGGGCCCCAAAGGACCACAGGCCGAAAAAGTGACAAAGGCGTAGGTCTCCCCGGCTTGCTGTTCAAGCACAGCCACTGACCACCTTCCGGTCGTGAGCCCGGAAGACGCGAAACAAAAAGGGCGATCTCGTTCATTCGAGATCGCCCTTTTAATTTGTGGCACAGACTTCAGTCTGTGAATTGAGAGCGGCAACACAGACTAAAGGCTGTGCCACTACTTATCCATTTTCGCCTTGAAACTTACGTGGCCATTTTCAACGTCGACTGAGAAAATCATCCGATTCGAGCCTTCCTTCAATGCTTCGGTGCGTTCCATGACGAGTCGATGAAATTTCGCAAACGAAAGGTCGCGCGTGGCTTCGCCGCAACTGCGTTTTGCTTCAATCAGCGCATCGTAAACGCCCTTGACCGTGCGCACGTCGTGCCGCACATCCGCACACGAAAACTCTGAGCGCTCAAAGGCCGGCGCCGCTTCGCGGGTTGCGGCGGCGCGCGCGCCAATGCTGCCCCGTCCTTCTTCGCGATCCTGCAACGAGCGACGCCAGAGCTCGCGAAACGAGGAGTACCGGGTAGCTAACGAATTGTAGTGATAGCGCTGCGCGAAACTCAGACTTCGATCGTCCCCCAGCCGTTTAAGGTGCGATTCAACGCGCATCTTCGTGTCATAAGGTGGACGCTTGGCTCCGCCGTTGAAATAAATGTCGAACTCGACCTTCAGACGGCGAATGTCTTCTTCAATGCGCCCCAACTGATCTTCGACCGTCGGTTCGGCGTCGAGGCCCTGAGATTTCATTCTGCCGCGGCGCTCGCGGGCGAGTCTATTCAGTTTAGTTTCTTTGGGTGCCAACTGTGGGTCTCCTAAAAAAAGCGGCGCGAGTGGGTTCGCCGCAGCTAATTTCGAGTGTAGGGGCTGGCTTCGTCGCCTGTCAATAAACTTTTTCCTGATTGCCTCAGGCGGGCTAATCGTCCTATTCTTCCCTGCGTTTCCGAGCTTTCCATGACGAAAACTAACAACCCAAATGATTTGTTGCGCTCTGTGCCTTCGGTTGACTCAGTTTTGAAGACCGAGATTGCGCGAAGCATGGCCAAAGAGGTGGGCGCAGCCAGGCTGAGCGCGTTCGCGCGGCAAGTAACCGATGAACTGCGGAACGAATTGCTGGCAAATCCTCATGAAGGCGGGGCAGGCAACAACGGCGCAGATAGTCTGCGAACAGATTTGCTGATCGAAGCACAGCGGCGCTTAAGCGAACTAAATCGCAGGCAAAAGGCCAGCGGCCTCAGCAAAGTAATCAATGCAACGGGCGTCATTCTGCATACAAATCTCGGGCGCGCGCCGCTTTCAACCGCCGCGCGACGAGCAATTGAAACGGCTTCGGGCTATTGCTCGCTGGAATACGACATTGAGGCTGGCGTGCGCGGGCGCCGTGGCGGCAAGGTCGAAGATCTTTTGATTGAGTTGACCGGCGCGGAAGGCGCGCTGGTGGTGAACAATTGTGCGGCTGCGGCGCTGTTGGTGCTCAGCACCCTGGCCCGCGACGGTGAGACGATCGTGTCGCGAGGCGAATTGGTCGAGATTGGCGGCGACTTTCGCGTCCCCGAAGTGATGGCTCAATCGGGCACGCGTATGATCGAAGTTGGTACAACAAATCGGACCCAAATCGCAGATTACCGCAAAGCGATTTCTGAGAATACTCGCCTGCTGATGCGTGTGCATACTTCGAACTTTCGAATTGTCGGTTTCACCAGGACGCCCACCATTACGGAACTCGCAGAATTAGCGCACGACGGCGGATTGCCGCTGTATGAGGATGCCGGCTCCGGTGCTTTGGTGGATCTCACTCAGTACGGCATCGAAGGCGAACCTGTTATCAGAGAATCGCTCCGCGCCGGAGTTGACGTTGTGACTTTCAGCGGGGACAAACTTTTGGGTGGCCCGCAGGCGGGAATCATTGCCGGTCGCGAAGAGTTGATCGAACGAATGCGCGCAAATCCTCTTTATCGTGCTTTGCGCGCTGACAAACTTCGCCTGGCGGCGCTGGAAGCGACTCTGGAAGAGTATTCTCTGGCCGGCAAAGTGCCGGCGCAACAAATGCTGGCAATGACGGCCGCCGAAATCGGTGCGCGCGCAGATCGTCTCATCGCAAGCCTCAGCGACCGAATGCCTCCCAATATCAGCATCGAAAAGGTTGAAGGCGAGTCGGCCGTTGGAGGTGGCTCGGCGCCGACGTCGCCGTTGCCTACGGTTTTGATTTCGGTCACCAGTTCTTCGCAAACTCCAAATGAGATCGAAACGATCTTCAGACGACGGGAAGCTCCCGTGGTTGTCCGAATTGTCGAGGATCGGGTGATGATCGACCTGCGCACCGTCGCCGAAAGTGAAGAAGTAGAAATCGAAAATGCCCTCGCGTCGCTCTGACGATTTTCTTCTCGGCTGAGACCCGGAAAGACGCCTTGACTGGAGCGCAAGCGTCTTCGCTTGCAGTCCTGCGTAAACTCTTAGCGAACCCCGACCGCGCTCCAGTCGAAAATCCTCCACAAAACTGCACATTTTAGCTGCATACAAAACGACGCCTGTCAGTGTATAATCCGGTTGGCAGTTGGTTCTCACGTCGAAACCCGACCTCGCGATCCACCATCCTTCGAAGTTGAAGACATTTTCCTGGAAATCTCTACTAGTCTCTGTTCTGCTCGCTTTCATCGCGGGTGTGGCCACGTGTGCCGTCTGGCGAGCGGGCCTGATTGATTCGCTGCAGACGGCGTTTGTGGTGAACGTGGCTCGGGGCGAGACACCGCTCCAAACTCCGCAAACCTGGATTGCCTTGCTGTTGATCGTCGGCGTCAGCGTTAGCGCCGGTTTCCTGGTGAGCCGCGCCGGCGCACGGCGATCATTTTGGATTCTGGGGCTCGGCTTTTTGGCTGCTGCTGCCGCCAGTCTTCTCGCATCGAGTTACCTCAAAGTAGACATCCTGTTCGCGCCGATGGCGGTTGGCGCAGTGACCTCGGTCCTCGTCGTTCAACTGTATCGGCTCTGGCTGATTGATTCTTTGTTGACGGATCGCGTCAACGAGACGTCGCATCGCACGAACATAATCGAACCCACGGTGTCGCAATCGAGGTTAACCAACGGACTAAAACTTCTACAGACGATTCTGCCATTGGAAGAGGCAGTTGTATTTCAACCGGATGAATTCGGAGCGCTCGTTCCTCGCGCCCGCTTGCGCAGCAATTCGAGTGGCGCGCCAGAGTCAGGACGCAACACCGTCTGGCGGCGTCTGATTGAGTTGTGCGATCGCGCGGTCAAGTCGCACGAAATAGTAGTTGCTACTTCAGGCGAAATCGATTCGTTTGAATCGGTAGCGATGCCGGTCACCCACGAGGGGAGAGCAGTCGGCGCGTTGCTCTTGCGCTTGCGCGAGAGCTTTGATCAGGCCGATCGGCGTTTGCTTACGGCGGTGGGCGGTCAGCTCGCGCGCAACCTGCAGCGCGAAGAAGCGCGGCAGAAAAAACTGGATGGAAACCTGCCGGCTTTCGTTTCGGCGCGCACGTCCAGTTACCGTCTGCATGCCTTTGATTATCTGAGTGGCGTGATAACTGAGCAGAAATTTGGCGCGCATGTTCTGGCGGAAGCGTCCGATGCGTATGCACTCGCTTACCTGGACGGCACTGTCGGTTACATGAACGCAGCGATGCTTTTCGCTGCCGGCATGAGCAAGGAAGTAGCGCAGAATGTCGATTTACTTCATTTGCTTGATCGCTTTAGGTCGGGTGTGTTTGATGAGCCGTCTATTGCCGTGCGGCGCGTTTTGCAATCGGGCCAGCCTTACCAGACAGAGCTGACATTCCCCGATCGGAATCAGACTTTCGAGTTGAGAATCTCGCTCGCGAGTGAAGCAGGTTCCGTCGACGGAAACGGAAATGGGCATCGGAACGGCAGCAACAAGCCTTTATGTTTCGCGATTCGGATACGTGACGTAACGCGCGCAAAAGAGTTCGAGCAAATGAAGAGCGACATGATCTCTTTGATGTCGCACGAGCTGCGGACGCCTCTGACCAGCATCAACGGATTTTCCGAGATGCTGGCTATTGACGAGAAGATTCCCGAGGAGTCGCGCGAGTTTCTGCAAATCATCTCGAACGAATCGCAACGCATGTCGCGCATGATCGACACGTTCCTGTCAGTAACTCAGCTCGAACGCGCCGACAAGAAAGAAGTCACCAAGATCGCCTTGCGCCTTGACGAAGTCGCCCGCGAAGCCATCGCCACGATGCAGCCGGTGGCCAAGAAGAAACGCATCCGCCTGGTGGAACAACCAAACGGTACGATTCCTCCGGTCGCCGCGGACAAGAGTTTGATTACTCAGGCGCTGATAAGGTTTTTGGACAACGCGATCCGCTACAGTCCGGAACGAACAACTGTCACCGTATCCGCTGCCCTCGAGGCCGAGACCGTGCGAGTGATTGTCGAAGATCGCGGCTACGGCGTTCCGGCCGAATTCATCGACCGCATCTGGGAAAAGTTCTATCGCGTCGCGCGTGACGGTCAGGAAAAAGACGAAGAGTCGACGGGCCTGGGATTGGCTTTCGTGAAAGAAGTGGTCGAGCAGCACGGCGGCTCGGTTGCTGTCGAATCGGAAGTTGGGCGTGGGTCGAAATTCAGTTTTGCGCTGCCGCGGTTGTAGCAGTGGCATAGACTTCAGTCTGTGATCGTAACTGCGACGAGCCAGTCAAGTGCTTGCCAATGAAACACAGACTGAAGTCTGTGCCACCTGGGACATCACGCTCATCACACTTAAATTTGTTTGCTCACGTTCTTCCTTGCGATAGTATGAGCCGCGTATTCTTCACAGGAGGACACCATGGAGCTGTTGAAGAAATTCAAGGCTGTTCCGGGAACTCAATACGGCTCGCCCAAGGAGGTTTGGGGATTCCGCACCAAATCGCACCGCGGCCGGCCCGAAATCATCGCCCACGATTTCCTTAAGGCAAACGCGGACAAGCTGTTGCTCAAGGCTCTTCGCTTGCGGCGTACTCGAATCATTGAAAGTCTGGGGGCTCACCACATCATCCACCAGCAGCGGCTGAAGGGAAAGCCGATTCACCGGGCCTATGTCACCGTGCACATCGCTCGGGGCGGGCACGTCTACATGGTCAAAAATAGGGCTGTGCCGCGCGAGCTGCTTAAGCCATCCGCCGATTTCAAGATTGGCAAAGAGACCGCGCGGCGAAAGGCGTTGCGCAGCGTCACAAAAAAACAAGGCCAGGCCCAGGTCTTTCGCGCTGAGCCTATGTGGTTCCCGCTAAAGTCGAAGCTTCGTCCGGCATATCGGGTACGAGTGCAGCGCCGGAAGCCACGGGCCGCCGATTGGCTGATATTCATAGATGGCAAAACGGGGCTCATCCTGCGCAAGTACGACAATCTGGCGGCCGCTACAGGTCTCGCCGACATTTTCGATCCCAATCCGGTAATTTCGTTGCAGCGTACGCAAAAACTACCATTGCCGGAAACGCGTCGACTACTTCGAAACGAGAAGCTTGGGCTGTCGGTTCCTGAGGCCGCGTACACCAGGGTGACGTTGCGCGATCTCAACTTGAGCGGCTACCTCGATGGCCCCCGCGTGAGCACCAGACTGACAAAGAACCGCACCCGACAGATGGATCGGAAGTTTCTCTTCAGTGCCGGTAAGAAAGGCTTTAATAGCGACAATCGGGCCTTCGAAGAAGTCATGGCTTATTACCACATTAACGAGGCGATCCGATATTTGGAATGGCTCGGTTATCGCGGCGCGCGCGCAATTTTTCGCAAGCCCATTCCCGTCGATGCAAACGGCACCCAAGACGATAATGCCTGGTATAGTCCTCACGAGCGCAGCCTGACTTTCGGGCTGGGCGGTGTCGACGAAGCCGAGGATGCCGAGATCATTCTGCACGAACTGGGTCACGCGATTCAGGATGCGATCTGTCCGGGCTTTGGCCAGTCGCAAGAGGCCGCAGCGATGGGTGAAGGCTTTGGTGACTATTTTGCCGTAAGCTTCTTTGCCGATAAGAAGTTGCGACACTTTCGCACGGCCTTCGCCAGTTGGGACGGCATTGTAGACGACGATCTGGATCCACCTCGCGTACGGATGCTGGACGAGAAGATCACTTACGAATCGTTTGACCACAGCGATGGCGGCGACGAGCACGACAACGGCCAGATTTGGTCCGCGACGTTATGGGAGATTCGAACTGCACTGGGACGCGAAATCGCTGACCCGATTATTATCGAGAGCCATTTCCAACTAGACGGTTTTACGACGTTCGCCCGTGGCGCCCGCGCAATAATCGATGCTGACCGCAATTTAAATCGTGGACGTCACATCGCGCGGCTTCGACGGATCTTTCATCTCCGCGGCATAGGGCCCGTGGAATAACCGGCGGACGTCAGCAGCTTATTTTCTTATTTGGACTTCGCTTCGGCGACTGAAGGCGATCGCCCAACCGGGGCTCTTGACTTGTCAGTGTCTGCCTATGATCGGATACTAAAAAGCGCAAACTGAAAATCTGAACATATGTGGTTGACAGGACGATGGCGCGCAAAGCAGCGCATCAGGTACGACTGACGCATCAGCGCTTTGCTCGACAGATCGCAGGAACCAGTGGCTGTAAGCGAAACCGATACACCCAGATCTTCCGATTTTGAGCTGGCACAGGCTGCCGCCGAAGGCGACATGGCTTCCTTCGAGGAGCTTTACCAGCGGCACAACCGGCGAGTATATTCCCTCTGCTTGCGAATGACGGGGAATGTCGTCGAGGCTGAAGACCTGGCGCAGGAAGTCTTCATCCAGCTGTTTCGCAAAATCGGTAGTTTTCGGGGAGAGTCAGCGTTCACGACCTGGTTGCACCGTTTGACTGTGAATCAGGTTTTGATGCATTTTCGCAAGCGCGGCGTGCGGCTCGAACAGACGACCGAAGACGGCGAGGCGCCGATTCAAATCGTCAAAGGCACCGAAAATCCCAACGCGATGCCCGTTGTCGACCGGATTGCACTGGACAAGGCCATCGCGCAACTGCCGCCGGGTTATCGCACAGTTTTCACTTTGCACGACATCGAAGGCCACGAGCATGAAGAGATTGCCCGGATGCTGGGATGCTCGGTGGGGACGTCAAAGTCGCAATTGCACAAGGCCAGAATGAAATTACGCGGTTTGCTCAGGCAACAGAATAAGCCGAAGGAGCAACCAAAGAGCGGCCCCAAATAAGGGGCTGGCTTCCGTGCTCCCAGTCACGGGCCGGTTTTGAAATCCAGCGGCGGAATCGCCGCTATTAGCGAACAAGACGACGCAGTCTCCCCTTTATTGCTTTGAGACCGCGATAGTTGCGCGTCAAGGGCTTTTTGAAGTTGCGCGACCGCAGAGGTTGGAAGAAATGAACTGCGAGAAGTATCAAGAGTTGCTCAGCGACCTGGTTGACGGTTTTGCGTCCTCCGAGGACCGCGCCAGTGTTGAAGCACATCTGAACGGATGTGTGTTTTGCGCTGAGATTCGCGACGATTTTGTCGCGATTGTTGGTTTTTGTCAGGATCACCGCGGCGAATATGACGCAGTACCAAATGAACGCGCGCTTTGGCTCCGCATCAGTAACATGATTGAAGCCGAAGGCTCGGTCGCGCAAGCGAAAGTTGATGTGCCGAGCGGCGCCGGTTGGTGGTTTCGACTGATGAACAGCAGCTGGCAGCTTTCGTTTCCGAAGGTGGCCGCTGCCGCAGTCGTGATTGCAGTGTTGGCTTCGCTGGGGACGATGTTCATCGGAAAACTGTCGCCGCAGGGATCAGGTGTCGCTACACAGGGTTTTGGTCCAGCTGGAAACGGGCTATCCATCGACGATCGTTACCGCCAGCAGCAACAGGCAGTTGCTTATTGGAATCAGCGGGTTGAATTGAACAAGGCTCGCTGGAATCAACAAATGCGCGAGACGTTCGATCGGAATATGAGCGTCATCGATGCTGCGGTTAACGATTCAATGACGCTGCTGCGCCAGAATCCGCATGATCCCGTTTCCGAAGATATTCTGAATGACGCGCTCAATGATAAAGTGGCTTTGCTAAAAGAATTCTCTGAGCTGTAAACCGACCAAGATGAAATTGTATTCGCCAGCCTCCGGAAAAGGATTTAGAAAGTTTTTATTGTTTTCGATCCTCCTCACCACTTTTGGTGGTAGTGTCTTTGCTCAATCCCAACAGCGCCTGTCGCGCAATTATCCCGCCGGCAAGAACGTTCGTCTGGAACTTCGGAATATTTCAGGCACCATCACCGTCGAAACGTGGGCCAAGGACGAGATCCGCATTACCGCGGAGATGGACACTCGGAAAGCTACTTTCAATCCGAGGCAAACTGAGTCCGGACTCGTCATCGATATTGTCGGGGACAACCGCGGGAAAGATGTCGGCGACATGAATTTCAAGATTCAGCTGCCGGCGCGCTCATCGGTCGATCTCGAAACACGCAGCGGTCAAATCACCGTCGCCAATATCCAGGGCGAACTGGTGCGCGCCCACATCTGGACTTCGGGTGATATCACTCTGTCAGGAATCAACGCCGCGCGGGTGTTTGCCACGAACACCATCGGCGACATTTTTTTCGACGGCGAATTTGCTTCCGGCGGAACTTACGAGTTCAAGTCAGGGAAGGGAAATATCACTCTGAGCCTGCCGGCAAATTGCGGATTTCGTCTGGTCGCCACTGCGCCAACCAAGAGCATTAAGATGGGCCCGTTCTGGCACGACGGTATGAAACTGATGGGTGAAGGCCGCCGCATAATCGGCGATGTGGGCGATGGCCGATCTTCCGTAACCGTCACCGATTATCAGGGCACGATCAATTTTATCCGCCGCTGACTGGAGCGCCAGCGTCCCGCTTGCAGCTTCAAAGCTTCATTGTCTAAATGCAAGCGGGACGCTTGCGCTCCAGTCCCTTCTCACGCACAATCAGCTCAAGGTGAAACGGACGAAAAGCTCAGTCCTGGTTGCGCTCTTTAGTCTGCTCCTGATCGCTTCTCTTTCTTCCCGCGCAGTCGCGCAAAAAGACAAGGACAAAAAGGTAGTCCAAGGCCCGCTGTTGACGCGCACCATAACGCGTCACGAAAATGCGAAGCTGCTGTTTGGTGGAACTCTGAGTGTCACTGGCGCTCCCGCCGGTTCGATCACAATCGAAGGGTGGAATCGAAACGAGCTCGAAGTCGATGCTTCGATTGAATTGCAGGCGCCGACCGCGGCCGACCTTGATCTGTTGGCGAGCGTTAATACTTTCATCGTTGATACGGATGTAAATCACATGCGGATTCTTACAAGTGGAACGCATGATCGCGAATTCATGAAGCGAACGGTAAAGAATTTTCCGAAAGCGCTGATCGGCCTGCCGTGGAAAATCGATTATCACATCAAGGTTCCGGCGCTGACTGATTTGGACATTGATGCCGGTAACGGGCCGATTAGTCTTTCAGGTGTGGAAGGCGCGCTGCACCTGAACGCTCTGAATAGCGACGCTAATCTGTCGCTGACCGGCGGGCTGGTCTCAGTTCTGGTTCAGACTGGGACGGTGAATCTTCGAATTCCCGCGCGTGGCTGGCACGGTCTGGGCGCTGAGTTCAAGGTCGCGTCCGGGAAACTCAATGTGGAGTTGATGCCCGGTTTCAGTGCCGATCTGAATGCCGTCATCCTGCGCTTCGGCGCGATCGCGATCCGTGCTCCGGACGTGAAGCCTCGGGAGCGCGATAGCATTACCGCGCGCTCAATGCGAGCACGAGCCGGTAACGGCGGCGCGACGCTCGAATTCACGGTGGGTGATGGCACGATCGATATAAAACAAATTGCCGATGACGGAAAACCTTGAGGTCTGACAGGAGCCAGTCGCAGCGGAGAATCAGCGCTGCGAAGCAGCGGCAGAGTTAAGCCCAGGGTGACGCTTTGCGAGCCCTGGGTAATGGTTCGATTGGATTCGGCGAGCCGCGAAGCGGCGACAGAGATTTCGTGATCCCGCTTGTTACCAGTGATCGCTGTCGCCCCTCCGGGGCTCGATTACCTTAGGTGGTTGACCCAAGGCTCGCAAAGGCCTCGCCTTGGGCTTAACTCTGACGCTGCTACGCAGCTCGTTGAAGGTTCACGTCTGGTGTCGAGTGGTTACGACCAGTTGACCCAAGGCTCGCAAAAGCCTCGCCTTGGGCTTA